>Ga0182008_10001062_pt1 | contig 18989 bp, 17 predicted proteins | sample Sormic07211129_1_FD_120482 | JGI IMG/M metagenome (GOLD analysis project Ga0182008, IMG submission 120482) | Rhizosphere microbial communities from Sorghum bicolor, Mead, Nebraska, USA - 072115-129_1 metaG | ecosystem: Host-associated > Plants > Roots > Rhizosphere | place: USA: Nebraska...
TATGTGATGCGTTACAACAACGTCAGGCTCCATAGCTACAACGATTACCGGTCGCCGGTAGCTATGGAGAAACTGGCGGCATGAAACCTTAACTGGTGTCCAAAATTAGTTGACCAGTTCAGCCTGCTCGCGAAGGCGCCAGAACCGACACCCAATCAATCAGCAGGCACGCCCAGCACAACCATCACCCCGGCAACTGCAAATTATCCAACGCCCGATTCACCGCCAACTCCCCGAGCATAATCAACTGCGCAATCCCCAACAGCGCCCGACGCTGCGACACCGGCACCAGGCTGGCAATGTTCTGCGCGATATTTTTGGCCGAAGCAAGCGTCTCACTGGCATCCACCAGCAGCTCTTCGGTTTTGTTGTCCGCCGTCACGGCATACATGCCACGGGTTTTACGCGGCGGCGGCGTGGACTCGGGCGGACAGAGGTAATGGTCGAGCGCGCGGTCGGCGGCTTCGTGGAGTTTTTTTGAATCGATGGATTCGTAGGGGGAAACCGAGGCGGTTTCGGGAGGGTTGGGTGTTGGTTTGATCATGGTGAAGCTCCATTTTTATACCTGGTGGAACCACCAAAACCCGTCGCTAAACAAGTAAGGGTGGCAGCTGTACGCGGGTTAGCGAACCGAGAGGTATAAGACCCGGCAGACCCGAAGGTCTCCCACGCACAGCCACCATATCGTCGTCGCAAACGTCTGCGACAAACAGGAGCGTCGTTGCACTTATACCTCGTCAGGTCGCTAAACCCGGTCGTTGGGTTGCCAGCGACACGTAGACGATAAAGATCAGGTACAAAGCGCACAAGCCGGCGGATTCTGGCGTAGCTGTAGGCAATGGCGCAAGGATATGTAGCCTGAGAGAGTGTTTGGAGATGTCTTTTTAAACATTGGCGTTTATCGGGACCTCATTCCGTTACGTACCCGCGACAGATCCTTCCCCTCATGCCGGGAAATAATTTCTAGGACGAAGGCCCAACAAACGCGGCCATCATTGCATGGGGCCTGCGGAGGCAGGCTGTCCGAACGCTCGATCATCTCCAGAGTCTTGTATCAGCTAAAAGCGGCCGTTCAAAAAATTCTATCGAGGCATGATGCCAACGCGACCTTCCCACCGATCTAAGATCAGCTCAATCCGGAGCTCTGGACAGAGTGGTGGCAAACAGCTAGCTTGGATCGTATAACTGGTTGCAAACGATTGGGAGTGGAGCGTTGCGAAAATGCTCTTTATAAGCAAAAAAGACCTTTAAACAGGGATTTGTTATGGCCAAATTTTCTGGCTTCTTCGCTTATGCAGCTTCACCTAATGAAATTGGTCAGACTATTGAACGAGCTATACTTGTAGCTAACGAAAACAACAACCTATCTATAAAATCCTGGCGAGCATTAGATATAGTCGGTCAATTTATCGCAGGGGAGGTTTTAACTGGAATTAAACAAGCAGACCTCTTTGTCGCTGATATTTCCGTCCTAAACTTCAATGTCACTTATGAAATAGGATTCGCAATAGGAATAGGTAAAAGAATTCTAATCACTCGAAATGAAAGCATAAAAGAGGGAACTCCTTCAATTCGAGAAATAGGAATATTCGACACCTTGGGGTACAAAACATACCAAAATTCAGCGGACTTAAGCGAGTTCATAAAGACAGCAATTATTTCAGCCCCGATACCAATACCCAATAGAATAAATAACAAGTCCCCTGTGTACTTGCTTGAAGGGCTGCATAAAACAGACTGGGCTACGCGCATTGTTTCCCGCATAAAAAAAGCAAGATACCTCTTCAGATCATTCGACCCTAATGAACAACCAAGGCTTTCTGCGAACGACGCGATTAGTCAAATATCGCAGTCCCATGGAGTAGTAATACCCTTGTTATCTTTTCGATCTGTCGGTGCTGAAACCCATAACATGCGGGGTGCTTTTCTTGCTGGCTTGGCTGATGGAATGGGTAAAGCACTCTGTATCTTGCAGGATGGCGAAGGTCCCGTTCCAATTGACTACCGCGACTTTGTAAATACTACCTTTCATCCGAATGACATTAACGACTATATAGCGGATTTCGCAGGACGCGTAGCCGAATCCTTTCAACAAGACGTTAAGCTGAACATAGCTACAAACGATACATTTCTACAGTCTCTAGATCTAGGCGCAACCTCCGCAGAAAACGAAATGCGGACGCTAGAATCCTACTATTTAAAGACGGATCCTTTTTTAAAATCTTTAAGAGGTGAAGCCAACATTGTAGTCGGACGAAAAGGCTCTGGAAAATCAGCCATATTTCTACAAGTGCGCGATAGAGAACGCAACAAAAATGGAAATATTGTTTTAGATCTCAAACCCGACGGCTACAAGCTAATTAAATTCAAGGAATTGATTTTATCTTTTTTAGAGGAGGGCACTTTTCAACACACTATCATGGCATTCTGGGAGTATGTCTTACTTTTGGAAATATGCTACAAAATCTTAGAAAAAGACCGTGAGGCCCATATACACAACCATCATCTTTACGACCCATATCAAAAATTAGCCAAACTTTATAACAGCGAAGGATACGATAGCGAGGGTGATTTTTCAGAAAGGATGAGCATCCTTATGGAAAAGATAACCACTGAATATCGGTCGAAGCATGGCACCGCCACCGAAGTTAGACTTTCAACAGGCCAACTTACTGAACTCCTCTATTGCCATGACGTGAAGCAGCTTACAGAGCAAATCATAGAATACATGAGACACAAAGATGTTTGCTGGCTACTATTTGACAATCTTGATAAAGGGTGGCCAACCTCTGGACTACAAGTAGAAGACTTGCTAATAGTAAGAGCGCTCATTGATGCAACAAAAAAAATCGAGCGTCAGTTCGGCAGATCAAGCGTTGTTGTGAATACTATCGTTTTCCTTCGAAATGACGTCTATGAACTTCTAGTGAAAAGCACATCGGATCGCGGTAAAGAAGCAAAAGTTCTTCTTGACTGGACTGATCCTGACTTACTTCGAGAGCTTATTAGATTAAGGATTGTCGCCAACAACTTTACCGGGAAAGAGCAGTTCCAAGGTCTTTGGCCGAAGCTCTGTGTAAGCCACTTTGACGGCGAAGAAAGCTCCCAGTTTCTAATCGACAGATCTCTAATGAGGCCAAGATTTCTTTTAAATCTCATCAGCCAATGTAAAAGCTTCGCCATAAACTTAAATCACGAGCAAATAGATAGTGACGACATCATAAAAGGAATGGCAGCTTACTCAACAGATCTACTTATAGACATAAATTATGAAATAAGAGATGTAGAAAGCCATGTGGACGATATCTTGTATGCTTTTATAGATAGCAAAGCAATATTAAGCAAGACAGAAATCCACTCAGCCCTGAAAGATTTCGGTGTAGATGAGTCACTAATTGAAAAGATATTTGATCTACTTCTCTGGTATGGTTTTATTGGCCTAGATATTGAAGGAGATGCCAAATACATTTACAACTTCAACTACAGCGCCCAACTTATGAGCGGAGTAATAAAGAAAAAACCGGACATATCCTATATCATAAACCCAGCCTTCTGGCCTGCATTAATGATAAAAAACTAATTTACTAGTCGCCTAGGTCATTTTTCGCAGCCGAGCTAACACATCCGTCAAAGAAGGGAATCATCGATGAACAAATTAATTCAAAAACCACAAATGCAGTTAGTTGACCCGCAAGCACAGATGATTGTGGACGTACTGCAAAGTGTTGGACTACCGCACGACAATATTATTGCGTCTGCTGAAGACAGAGCCATCATAGGGCAGAGCTTGCCAGCACTTATTGAGTCACTACCTCCCGAAGCCAAGCAAGGTGCTAGATATCTCTCAAAATTTGTAGTAGGCGCGGGATTCGGTCTTTTCGATTATTCCCTCAACGCAATATGGAACGAAGTAGTCCTAGACCTTCACAAAAAAGTTATAGCTTACGGCCTTGATATTTTCTACGACGCAGCCATTGGCGGAAAAAACAGAGAGTTTTATCAAACAGAGGAGGATCTTCGCTCAGTAAAGGATTCGACGCTGCTTGATACATGCCGTAAACTTGAACTAATCAGCGAAACCACATCTAAAAAACTAAAACATATGCTTGACATGCGGAATGACATAGGCATTTCGCACCCAACTAATTACACTATCAATGCTTATGAATTACTAGCTTGGCTTACAAACTGCATTAAAGATGTCCTGAAAGACCGACCTACAGAGTCCGCACTACAGGTTCAGGCATTTATTCAAAACTTACGCAGTTACACCCAGCCGCTAGACGCTGCCAATCTTGCTGGAATAACCTTAAAAATCAATGAGCTCGCTTCTCACCACTGTGGGAACGTTCTGAGAACAATGTTTGGAATATACGTAGCTCATGATACGGACCCACAAGTTCGAAAAAATATTTCACTTTTATCTATACCTGTTTGGCGTGCAAGCAACGATGATTTCAAATATCGCCTTGGCCTGACATTAGAAGGATACAATACAAATCTTCACAAAGATAAATATGATCTTGGTGCTCAGTTTTTCCAGGTTGTCAACGGTAATTCCTTCCGTTCAAACGCAGAGCGTGCAATCTTAGTTGATGGCCTGGTCGACACATTGCTAGAAAAACATCACGCTTGGGATAATTATCACCATGAAGCCCCTGTAGCTGATGAGATCATGTCTTATATCCACAACCAGCAAGATATACTACAGAACTTCGGCCCAAAACTGATAAAAGTATTTCTCATGTGTCGTATTGGTAACGGCCGAACATATAACAATGGAGTTTCGCCACGAGGCGCAGAATATTATGACCGACTCCTTGTTTTATTAGGAGACGCTTGGGCTCCATCAGCACTTGCGGCTTTAACCTCATACGAGATACAACTCCAGTTAAGCGAAGAGATTTGCCGAAAACAAGCATGTAAAGCTTTAGAAAAGCTGAAATCAGGTGTAGTCAATCAGCGATTGCTTGAATGCATCGACTTTCTCCTTGCCAATATACCGGGCAATGGCAAAGCCCCACTTGATAGCCGGTTCAAACAGCTGACATCAGGATATTTAACGTGGTCATAGTTTTGATCCAGAAAAATACAATTTACCCCCTTATATAAACAACTTAAATTCAGCTTATATTCACCTGACAAGCCCGCATACCTAATGAAAAATGGTCTGACGGGCTTTTCATAATTCTCTTGGGTACGGCTCATCTCGCTGTAATTACTAAATTACAGAATCTTGCTCCGCCTATCTAATGGCAGGAAAATATGGCATCTGTCTAAACCATAAAACCAACTTCCTTCAATATTAGAAATCACGGCCTCACCAACATAGGCATCTCCACCCCCTCCCCCAACCTCTCACCCCCAACCGCACCCTCTCCCCCCCTGCTCAATCACCACCCCATCCCCCTCCAACGCCACCAACTTCACCCCAGGCCCCACCTTCTCCCCCTGCAAAAACCTCCTCGGCGGCCCATCGTTCAAACTCAAAATCGCCACCGCCCCGCGACTCCCCGCCATCACCCCGCTCACCTTGATGTCCACCGGCGCCGCTTGATTAGAAAACCACTGCAACGCCGGGCTGTCACTGCGCGCCGCGAGCATTTGCGGTGGCGCCGGAGGGGTATGGGATTCGGCGGAGGTCAGGAGTAGCGACGACCAGGTCGCGACGCCGACCAGGGCGGCGAGCAGTGCGAGGGCCTGGACGGTTTGCGGTGGTGAAATGCGGGTGGTGAGCATCATGGGCTGAATCTCCTTTTAGTCCCTGCTGACAGGCTACGCGGCAATTCTCACGGTTTTACTTCACACGTCTTACATGTTGGCCGTGCAGGATGTTTTTTTGGGAACGGGCTGGCCGCAACGGAGCGCGCGACCGGTTAACAGAAGGTTTCGCAACATCCACCGCTTTGATCCTGTACCGTTTCACTGGCCCGTCAATAGCGTCCGCTTTGACTTGGCTCATAGTCAAAGCCAACTTGTAATGCAGCTCCAGCAAGCTATCGTTTCCCAGCCCTTCAAGATAGCTGTATGGCACGGTCCGAACATATTGGCCGGTATTAATCCAACTCTGATTCACTGCCGCGCCAGGGACCTTCCACACTTGAAGATTGTGCTCTGCACCCGTGGCAGTCCTGCCTTTCAATTCCAGCCAAACAGGCTGACCAGCCTGCATGAATGCCCAGACTCCCGCCCGGAGAGTACCGCCCTCCGTAACTTTGCTCAGATCCAGCTGATCGCCCTCAGCCTGCACGATGCTGAGTTTATCCAGCTCCGCGGCAGGTAACGGCAGGACGTTTACAGTCAGCGTGCCCGACGAGGTTTTACTGTCGCCTTCCGTGACTTCGTACTTGAGCATGAAGCTTTTAGTGGCGTTGCCGACGTTGGCAGCAATGGCCTCAGAATCAATCCAAAGCTCCGCACTCCCACTCTCCGCACCCGGCATGGGTGGAATCGTCGGGGAGCCGGCTCCCGGCGTGCCGGACATTATCAACTGAATGCTTTGGTCCTTATTCATACCAGGGTAGGCAACGCTCACCCGTACACCTGATTTGGCGTCGAGAGCGGCCAAGGTCACACTGGCCTCGACATCTGATGCGTGTGGCACTTGCAGTATGGGAACTTGAGCGGTCTGGTCCTGAGGCTCATAAACAAAGGTGCGGCCATCAGAGCCGCTCAAGTCCACCCGGACAATAGGCATGAACTGCCCCGTCTCCTGAAAGTAATCGCGCTGAAAAAAGCGCGCGCTCGTTAACGCCGTTTCACTTGTATGGAAAAAGGCTTGAATGGGGAGCTGCGTCGCAATGTTCTGGGGCCACGCGGCGATGATGACCTCGTTATGAAGCCTGCGCATATTCGGATCAGGAAGGTGAGATCTAACATCAACACTCATCGCAAATTCGGATTGATTTGCACCGAAACTACAATGGCGCCCATAAGCCCCGTTCAACTCATCGTAATAAACGCGCCACGTTGTAATATCGATAACACCTTGCTCCACACACGGCTTGCTAATGGGTAACTCCTCGTACTCGTTGCAACTGTCGCTCCGGTGATCGGTTGCCGCATCAAACGGATAGGCGCAGCGCACGGTAAGGGGAAAACCGGTGGGTGCCGCCATTTCCTTGAGAATCAAACCTTGGCTTTTCGCATACAAGAAGCCCTTGGTGCCGACATCTTCTCGAATATAGGAAAATGACACGCCGTTTCGCTGTACCGATCCCGAGCTTGGGTTCCACGCATGGTAGTCCGGTGAAGCACTTGTCACTCTGATCAACACGCCATTGCACTCGTAGGCTGGCGTGTTGCCACGACAGGCTGGCGTGGTGTCGGCATACCGTGCATTCAGTTTATCGGCCACTTGATAACCGATGTACAACTGATCCTGCTGATTGAATCCAAATACCGCACGGTCTGCCTGAGCCAAATCCATTCGCAGAATTGGCAGCCAATCCCCGGTAGTTGCAAAGTAGTCATACTGATCTCTCTGTGCCCCGAACAACGAACCTGATTTATTCGTATCGTAAAAAAGCGCCTGGATCGGAATTTTTTTCGGTGCGGCTTCGTCCCAGTTTCGTATCTGCAACTGGGTAGGTCGGGCCGACCAATCGCTGTCGATGCCTTGATGCGCCAGCAGGCTGGCCTTGAATAACGTGGGATTGAGACTGCTCAACGAGCATTGCTTTGTCGGTTGTCGGCCTTGTTGCTCGAAGTGCGCCAACCAACTCGCTGAATCACTTACGCCCTCGCTTGCGCAAGAGCTCGCGTCGTCGGCCTGTCGACTTGCGGTTGACAGGCCGCAACCGAAACCCGCATGGCTCCCAACAGGTATGAACGCGAAAGGATAGGCGCACAGGACATCCAGTGGCTGGTCCTTGCCGATAGCCGTGAACGAATCACTGAACACTACCCCGTTGGCTGACGGCAATGTCTGCGTACCCAAATCGGCGCGCAGATAGACAAAACTTTCCGCCCCCAATTGCTTGGCTACATCATCGTGTTTCCAGAACTCGATCATCGGAGCGTTGCCATGCAACATGACGCCGCTGCAAAAGTACGCCGGGTTACCGCCCACACACTCTGTTTGCACGTTTTGATAACGCTTGTTGAGCAATTGTGCGATTTCCGGGCCGGTTGTGGCTTCACCCACGCTATTGAACAGAAGCAATACCAACAGCCACGCCCTGCCCCGCGTCCATTCGATTTGCATGATGCTCCGCCTTGATCTGCAGCCTCGAACAGGCCCTGGAATAAACCCGGTGCACTGTCTGGCAATCATTAGTTGTGCATGGCGAAGACTTCTGTTCGGCCATGCAGACACGGGATGATTGAAGGCTTGATGCAGAGCGGCTGTCACCTGTCATATCTGACAGGTGAGTGGCGTTTCAAGATGAATGGTCATTTCCTGGAAGCGGAAGAACAGGCTCTACTCAGGCCGGATGAGCGGCGACAACGGCGGCCCCTCCGCCAACCTTTCCACCCCCAACCTCACCCTCTCGCCACTCTGCTCAATCACCACCCCATCCCCCTCCACCGTCACCAACTTCACCCCAGGCCCCACCCGCTCTCCCTGCAAAAAACTCCGCGGCGGCCCGTCGTTCAAACTCAAAATCGCCACCGCCCCGCGACTCCCCGCCATCACCCCGCTCACCTTGATGTCCATCGGCGCCGTTTGATTGGAAAACCACTGCAACGCCGGGCTATCACTGCGTGCCGCGAGCATTTGCGGTGGCGCCGGAGGGGTGTGGGATTCGGCGGAGGTCAGGAGCAGCGACGACCAGGTCGCGACGCCGACCAGGGCGGCGAGCAGTGCGAGGGCCTGGACCGTTTGCGGGGGGGATATGCGGGTGGTGAGCATCATGGGCTGAATCTCCTTTTAGTCCCTGCTGACAGGCTACGCGGCAATTCTCACGGTTTTATTTCACACGTCTTACATGTTGGCCGTGCAGGATGTTTTTTTGGGACGGGGCAGGACGCAACGGAGCGCGCAACCGATGAATGTGGGCAAGCAACAGGGCTTTACGCTGATCGAGTTGATGGTGGTGCTGGTGATCATCGGCATCGCCAGTGCGGCGATCAGCCTGAGTATCAAGCCGGATCCGCTGCAGTTGCTGCGCAAGGACGCCGAGCGTGTGGCGCAGTTGCTGCAGGTGGCGCAGGCGGAGGCGCGGGCTGATGGTCGGCCGATTGTGTGGGTGAGTGATGGCAAGGGCTTTCGCTTCAGTCGGCGCAGTGACAGTGGTCGGGGGTTTGAGCATTTCAAGGATGACCCGCAGTTGCGGCCGCGCACCTGGCAGAGTCCGAAGCTGGAGGTGCGGGTGGAGCCGAAGCAGAAGGTGGTGCTTAACGCCGAGTGGATCAATCCGCCGCTGCAATTGACCCTGTCTGATGGGCTCAATCGACTGAGTGTGCTGCGGGATGCTAGTGGAAGGATCAGTGTGCAATGAGCGATCAACGGGGCTTTACCCTGATCGAGGTGATGGTCGCGATTCTGCTGATGGCGGTGGTCAGTTTGATTGCCTGGCGCGGGCTGGACAGTGTGACGCGGGCGGACAGTCATTTGCAGGCGAGCAGTGAGCAGAGTGACGGTTTGTTGCGGGCGTTGAATCAGTTGCAGCGTGATGTGGAGATGCGCGCGGGTGTGGAGCTGAGTGAGCCGAAGAAGGTTGGCGTGGATGATGAGCCGCCGAGTGCGCCGCCTGCGCTGACGGTGCGCAGCAGTGACAGCAAGGGGTTTCGGCTGGACATTATTCGCCGTGCGGCGGATCAGCCTGGGGCTTTGCAGCGGGTGCGTTGGTGGGTCAAGGGGGATACCTTGTATCGGGCGGTGGCTGAGGCGCGCAGTCGTTATCCGTTGCCGGCGCCGGGGGCTGGAGTGGCGGTGTTGCAGGGTGTGAGTGATGTGCAGGTGCGGGTTTGGGAGGTGGATAAGGGGTGGCGGCAGTTGAGTGGTAATCGGCGGGAGGATCCGTTGGGGTTGGAGGTTCGGTTGACGCGGGAGACGGCGCAGGGGGTGGAGCGGTATCGGCAGGTGATGGGGCCGTTGGAGTGATGTATGCGGGTTATGCCGATATTTCTGCGCATCGGAGATTTCTGTAGGAGCTGCCGTAGGCTGCGATCTTTTGACTTTGATTTTTAAGATCAAAAGATCGCAGCCTTCGGCAGCTCCTACATGGGATTGGGGGCAGTCAGTTGGGGATTGGTTGGCTGTGAGGTCGTCTTCGCGAGCAGGCTCGCTCCCACAGTTGGATTGGGTTTGGTCAGTTGGAGAGGTGGTTGGCTGTTAGGCGTCATCGCTGGCAAGCCAGCTCCCACAGGGGGTGGTGGGTTTGGCGGGATTGTTAGCTGAGGACGACGACGCCGCCGGGCAGTTCAGTGCATTTGACGCCGTAGGCATCGCGAATCAGCAGGGCGACGCCGGCGAGTTGGTCGAGGCTGAAGCGGGCCTGGACGCGGCGTTGGCCGAGTTCGCGGTTGAGCAACAGCAGCATGCCGGGGCGGTAGCGGTTGATTTCGTCGATCATCTGGCTGAGGGTTGCGCCGTTGAATACCAGCACTTGTTGGCGCCAGTTCATCACTGCGGCGGTGTCGACGCTTTGCACTGCGCCCACTTGCTGCGCGTCGTAGGTCAGTTGCTCACCCGGCTGCAAACGCAGGCTGCGACCATCGACATTGACGTCCACTGAACCATCGAGGCACGTCACGCAAACTTGCTGATTCGTGTTGCGCAAGTTGAACCGTGCCTGACTGGCGCGCAACCACCCTCCTCCAGCCTGCATCGCCAATGGCAGCCGCGCGGTCTGCACTTCAACCTCACCGCTGACCAGTTCGAAACCCTGCACACCATCATCGCCAGAGCGCTGGTTGATGCGGGTCTGGGTGTTGAGTTCCAGGCTCACGCCGTCGGCCGGTTCGAAACGCTTCTGCTGGCCGACCTCGGTGATGTAATCGGCGCCGAGCCCTTCGAAACCACCGGGAATCGTGCCGCGCACCAGCAAAAACGCCGCCGACGCAGCAATGGCGCCACCGAGAAACGCCCGTCGACCAAAGCGCCGTGGCGACTGCAGCCTTTCAGCGGCAGGCTGCAGGTTGTGCCACAACACCTTGGCCTGCTCGAAAGCCTGAGCATGTTCGGCGCTCTGCGCGCACCAGTCGCGCAAGGCGCGGGCGTCGGCCACGGTGGCGCGGCCGGAGGTCAGCAGGACCAACCAGTCGTGGGCTTCGCTGTGCAGATTGTCGGCCGCCGATGGCTTGGCAGGTGTCAGTCGAAAGATGTTCAAACGCGCAGATTCTCAACGAAATGATCGGGCACTATTCAGAAGACGGTTTTCCGGCCCCGCGACCGAACCGCTGAAACACTTTTCTTTCCAGTTTCGCGGCGCAGTAGCCCAATGCGGCTTTGATTTCCTTTTCGACCATGCGCGTGGAAATGCCGAAACGCTGGGAAATTTCCAGGTGCGGCGCCTCCTCCAGTCGCGCGGCGATGAAGATTCTGCGACGCCGCGCTGGCAGTTCGTAGAGGGCGCTGAGCAGCGACTGGATTTCCTTTTGCCCACCGACCACCCGCGCCGGGTCCAGCGCCTCGTCGCCGACTTGCAACAGCTCTTCGACTTCCTCGCCGGTGAGCAGGCGCGCATCGGCCTGACGGCGGTCGGCGGCGATGTTCAGGGCCATGCGATAGAGGTAAGCGTTTGGCCGCAGCAGGTTGGGCGGCGTTTCCATGCGGTCGACCCGCAGGTAGGTTTCGTGCAACACGTCGTTGGCCAGATCTTCCGAGCCGAGACGCCTGCGCAAGCGCACCCGAAAGTCCTCGTAGGACGTCAGGAACAGCTGGACCATCGAACCTTGTCCGGTGTCTTTCATCCCCCGGAAACTCCTTCCCATTTGGTGCATTCCATGCGTTTCCCTGACGACTCCGGTAACAACAGCAACGTGACCGGCTGACGCAACGCGCTGGGCGTCGGCCGGTCGATCCTGAGATTGCGAAAGCTCTCCACCAGCGCGGTATCGCGCCGTACATCACCGGTCGAAGTGACCAACCGGTTGTGCTGCACCACGCCGTCGCGCCCGACCCAGACCTGCAACACCGCGCGATAACTGCCCGGACGGGTCAGCGGCGAACGGCACAGGTTGCGCTCGATCGCCGCTTGCACGGCGGTGGCGTAGCTGCGACTCACGGCGGCGCTGGCCGGGGTGGTTTTGTCCAACGCCGACGGCACGTCCTCGACCTGCGCCACCTGCAAGGTGAACGCATCGGCGCGGGCGTAACGCGCCATCAGGCCGCTGCCGCCGAGCAAACGGCGCAGCGCATCGGCAGCGGAGTATTCGCCATCGACCGCCAACGAGCGCCGACCGCGACTCAACTGGCTGTCGACCAGCACTGCAACGCCCGTGGCATGGCTGTACTGATCCAGCGCCCGAGCCAGATCCTGCGCCGGAATGTGCAGGGTCATGCGCAAATCCGCCGGCACCGGTTCGGCGGTCGCCCCGCCACTGAACCAGCCGAGCAGCAGCCCCAGACTCACCCGGCGCACGAGAGTCGCTGAACGCTGAAGACCGTCCCTGGAACTGCCTCGCTGCACGGCTGACGTACCCCTGAAAACCGTCATCCTGATGGCTGTTTATGAATCTGGTGTGACGGGCGGTGCAAAAAAACCATCACGGGATTTGCCCAAGGCTTGCACTAGACTGCAAGCAGACAACGGCCGCTTCGGGCCGGCCAGGAGGCTTGCATGAAATCACTGTGGAAAATCGCCCTCGGCGGGCTGCTGCTGAGCGCCTTCGCCAGCGCCCATGCCGAGCAGCCGCTGGGCTGTGTGGAGGTAACGGTGGGTGGCTACAAGGCGCCGAATTACGATTGTCTGAGCCAGCAGATGGGCAACAATCCCGAGGGTGCTGCGGCTGCGCAGAAGAATCAGGAGGCAATGAACGTTCCCGTGAACAAACGGCCGCCAAATCAGGTTGGCCTCGCGACGCCGGCCGCAACAGGCACACGCATGGGCAACACCTTCGGCACCTCAGTCAAACCACAACGCCCACCGAACTAAGGACCCTGTAGGAGCTGCGGCACGCTGCGATCTCTTGATCTTGCTTTTAAAAATCAAAGTCAAAAGATCGCAGCCTTCGGCAGCTCCTACATTCGATCCCATGCAGGAGCTGCCGAAGGCTGCGATCTCTCCACCAGACTGAGGACCAAACGTTGTGGCGAGGGAGCTTGCTCCCGCTGGGGTGCGCAGCGCCCCCAAACCTGCCGAACCGGTTTTAACTGACAGATCGCATGCAAAGGTTTTGCGACTGCTGCGCAGCCGAGCGGGAGCAAGCTCCCTCGCCACAGGTTATGTGCACGTCAGTCGCTTGGGGTCTGGCGGAAGCTTACCGCCAGGCGATTCCAGCTGTTGATGGTGGTGACGGCCATGGTCAGATCCACCAGTTCGGCCTCACTGAATTGCGCTTTGGCCAACTGGTAAACATCATCCGGCACATGACTCTCCGCCAACAACGTCACTGCCTCGGCCCAGGCCAGCGCGGCACGCTCGCGGGGGTTGAAGAAGCCACTGTCGCGCCACACCGCAATCGCATACAAACGCCGTTCACTCTCCCCGGCGCGCCGCGCATCCACTGAATGCATGTCGGTACAGAACGCGCAGCCGTTGAGCTGAGAGGCGCGGATCCGGATCAGTTGCAACAGCGGCGCCTCGATGCTCAGGTCGCGGGTCAGCGCTTCCATGGCGAGCATGGCTTTCATCGCCTTGGGTGAGGCGTTGTAATAGTCCAGACGCGGGGACATGGGCAGGTCTCGGAATGCGGGATAGTGGTTTTACGGTAGGCGCACAGCGGACGGTCTTACAGCCCCAATTCCACGGAATATCGCTACACCACTGCCCTCTTCCTCTACATAGATCCCCTGTGGGAGCGAGCCTGCTCGCGAAGGCGTCAGGTCAGTCAGCCCATTTTTAAATGACACACCGCATTCGCGAGCAGGCTCGCTCCCACATGGATCATGTGACCAATTTGGAGTTTTTCGGGTAGGCAACTATTGTCGATCCGGCAACAGCGGTAATCTGGCCGACACCCCAATCGCCCCCCGGAGCCGCGTCGGTATGGAACTTCACGTCGTGATCAATGGCCGCAAGGACCTGGCCGGCCAGCTGTACAACCAGCTGCGCGGCGCCATCGAGTCCGGGCGTCTGGCCGCCGGCACCCAGTTGCCGCCCAGCCGCTTGCTGGCCGAGCAACTGGGGATCTCGCGCAAGACCATTTCCGACACCTACGCGCAACTGACCTACGAAAACTTCCTCACCGGCGTCATCGGCAAAGGCACCTACGTCAACGCCCGTCCGGCGCAGGTTCAGCGCAAGCAAAGCCACACCGAACTGGCCAGCGCCGAACAGATCGAGCGCTGGCGCAACCTGCCGATGTTCCTGCAGCACCCGCCGCTGGAAGGCTCGCTGCGTTACGATTTTATCGGCGGCGCCACCAGCAAGGGCCAGTTCCCGCATGACGACTGGCGCCGTTGCGTGTCGCATGCGATGCGTCAGATGGCCGGCTCCAAAGGCTTCTACAGTGTCCCCGAAGGCTTGCCGGCGCTACGCAATGCGATTGCCCGGCACATCGCGTTTTCGCGCGGGATCAACGGTCGGGACGAGGACATCGTGGTGTGTAACGGCGCGCAGCAGGCGCTGGATCTGATCACCCGCGTGCTGATCAGCCCCGGCAGCCGAGTCGCGATGGAAGACCCGGGTTATCCGCCGGCCCGCCTGCTGTTCGGCAGCCACGGCGCCGCAGTCAGTGGAGTTCCGGTGGATGCCGAAGGCATTGTGGTCGAACAGATTCCCGAGGGTACGCGGCTGATTTACGTCACCCCGTCGCACCAGTTTCCGCTGGGCATGCCAATGAGCCAGGCGCGCCGCGAGGCGTTACTCGCCCGGGCGTATGAACTGGGCGCGATCATCATCGAGGACGACTATGACAGCGAGTTCCGCTATGAAGGCCGGCCTACGGACTCTCTGTTCAGCCTCGACCAGCGCGGGATCGTTGCCTACGTCGGCACCTTCTCCAAGACCCTGCTGCCGGAGCTGCGCCTGGGTTACGCGATTCTGCCGCCGGCGATCCTCGAAGCGGTGATCCGCGCGAAAAAGCTCACTGACCAGCACGCTTCGACCTTGCCGCAATGGGCGCTGGCCAAGTTCATTGCCGAAGGTTGCCTGCTCAAGCACATCCGCCGCTGCCACGCGATTTACGCCCAGCGCCGCGAGCGGATTCTGGCGCGCATGGCCACGGATCTGTCGCCGTGGCTGGAGGCGATTCCGCCCAGTGCCGGGTTCCACATGGCGGTGCTGTGCAAAGTGCCGGTCGACCTGGCGCTGGTGATCGAGCTGGCGAGAAAGGTCGAGGTCGGGTTATACCCCATCGACATTTTCTATTATCAACAGCCGGTGAGGAGCGGCCTGTATTTCGGCTTCGGCGCCATCGAAACCCTCGACATCGACACCGCTCTGGATCGCCTGCGCGACATTCTGCAACAAGTGGCGTGAATGATTGGTCTGCGCGATTAACCGCCGATTGGTTATTGGTGATCAACCGGTGCGGGCCTATTCTGCATGGGCGTTATCCCTCAATGAGCAGGATTCGTCCGGCCTGATTCAGGAGAGTGAGCAATGTCCAACGAAGTGATCAACACCGTCCAGGTGCGCGCTGCCGCCGGCCGTTCGGAAGAGCTCGGCCGGCAGTTGCAAAAGATCGTCGACACCCTGCGCCAGACACCGGGCTGCGACGCCTATATGGTCGACCGCTGCCCCGAGGACAGCCAACGCTGGACAGTGAGCGCACGCTGGCAGTCGGAAGCGGCGATGCAGGCGCACTTCAACCGGCCCGAGGCGCAGGGGTTTATTGACCTGATCGATAGCCGTCTGGCCAATAGTGTGGATTTCAATAGTTTCCCTATCGTTTAGAAGCAAGATCAAAAGATCGCAGCCTTCGGCAGCTCCTACACTATCCCTGTAGGAGCTGCCGAAGGCTGCGATCTTTTGCTTTTTGGCGGCAGCCGATTGGTCACCCGATCTTCCCGAATATTGGCCGTTTGAATACCCCACCCCGCAGACTACTTTGGTCACCACCCCTCCCCAACTGGTGATCGAACATGAAAGCCCTGCACCTCTTCACCGCCGTTCTCGCCCTGTCCATGTCTGCCGCCGCCCTGGCTCACGACCCATCCGAGAAAGTCACCGTCCTGCAAGACCAGATGCTGAAAAACGCCCCCGGCAAGAAAGCCATGATGATCGAAGTCGACTACAAACCCGGCCAATCCTCGATTGCCCACAAACACGACGGTACCGCCATGGCCTATGTGCTCGAAGGCGAAGTGATTTCCCAGGTCAAGGGCGAACAGCCGATCACCTACAAGAAAGGCCAGTTCTGGTACGAACCGGCCGGCTCCGAACATCTGGTGTCGAAAAACGCCAGCAAAAGCAAACCGGCGAAGTTGCTGGTGTTCATGGTATTGGCGCCGGACGAACAAGTGCTGATCCCTTTGAAAAACTGATGATTGTTGGCACAGCCATAGATAAAAAGGCGCAAAACCCTGTTTTGCGCCTTTTTATGTCCGGACGAAATTAACCGTTTTGCCTTAAAGCCAATAAAACTAATACATCGCCACAACACGGAAAATTGTCAGCTTATTTACAGGTTGGCGGGTTTAGTCTGAATCAACTGTCGTGCGCCCGTCACAAACAGCCGCGACAACTCTGACGTTCCGACTGAAGTTGCTTCACGGGAGACTCACCATGAAACTTGCCTTTGCCAGTACCCTGGCGATATCGGTTTTAGCCTTGTCCGCCTGTTCCGTACCCACCGCGCCGAAAGCGGTTTCGTCCCTCGATACGCTGTTCACCCAACCGGTTGGCCGCAGCAGCGCCGCCCAGGTGCAAAGCGGCCCCGGCGTGTCACTGGGCGTGGTCTACAGCCCCAGCACCCTGACCAACCGCGAATACCTGCGTAACTATCAAGCCAACGCCGGCACGGGTTTCGGCCAGAGCCTGCTAGTGCAGCCGATCCACGACGCCTACGTCAACACCTCGAAACCGGACATGGCCGTGGACTGGGTCAAGGCTTCGCTACAACGGCAGTTCGGCTCCGTCACGGTGTACCCGGACATGCAGAGCCTGCGTGCGGCGCATCCCGACGTGGTGGCGATCATCGACACCCACAGCCAGTTGATCACCTCGCGCAGTTCCGACATCAAGGCTGATGTGAGTGCGGATTTTTATGATGCGAAGTTGAATTACATCGGCACGGCGAAAGGTTCGGAGGCCAAAGAACTGACACCGGTTTGGGCGGACTTCAAACGTTCGGAAGAGATCGTCGCTGATATTAATCAGCAGCAGGATGTGCAAGTTCGGGCGCTGCAGAAGTTTGATCAGTCGCTGAGTAATTTATTGACCAGGCCGACAGATAAAGTGTCGATGCTGGATAACAAACAAGCACCTGACTTGTATTGAAAGTAAGGCCCTCATCGCTGGCAAGCCAGCTCCCACAGGATTTGTGGTGACACTCAAACCCTGTAGGAGCTGCCGAAGGCTGCGATCTTTTGACTTTTAAAATCAAAAGATCGCAGCCTTCGGCAGCTCCTACAGGGAGCGCATCAACGAGCATAAAAAAGCCCCGGCATCTCACGACACCGGGGCTTTCTCATTCAACCACTACTCAGGCCGGTTCAAGCTCGGCATTCGCAGCAGCCGCAGGCACCACCGCCTGCCCGCTCAACGCGAGGTCCAGCAGCTCACGGTTGGCCACGGCATACATGGCGTAGTCAGTGCCGCTCGCAGCACGGATTTCCACCAGCATGGCGCGCCAGCGCTCGATCATGCTTTCGTGCTGTGCCATCCACAACGCCAAGCGTGCTTCCACGTCCTGGGTGCCGTCGCCCTGTTGCAGGACGGAGATGGTGATCGCACGTTGCTGCCAGTCCACATCATCACGGAACGCTTCACGGGCCAGGGCCTGCCAGTTGTTTTCAACCGGCAGTGCGCTGATCTGTTGCAGGTACCAGGTGATGTCCAGCGCACTGCCTACGGCGAAGTAGGCCTTGGCCACTTCGGCCGGATCCTGGCCAGTGACGTCGGACGCTTCGATGATCGGCAGCAGCGTGTACAGGTGCGAGGTACCCGCGACCATACGCGCCAGCAACTCCGGCACACCGGCCGCGACGTAAGCCTGATAACGCGCCTGCCAGTTTTCACGGATTTCGCCGCTCAGCAGTTCGTCGAGCTTCAGGCCCAGCTCCTTCAGGTGCGGACCGAAGTGCGCGACATCACGGGCAGCGTTCTGCTCGTTGCGACGGGCACGCAGGAACCAGCGGGTAGCACGGCGGCCCAGACGCATCAGTTCGTCCATCAGCTCCAGCTGCACGTCAGCGGAGACCTGATAGTCCAGCGCTTCGATCTGACGGAACCAGTGCGGGAGGTGGAAGATGTCACGCACGATCACGTAGGCGCCAGCCACGTTCGCCGGGCTCATGCCGGTCGACTCTTTGAGTCGTTGCACGAAGGTGATGCCCATGTGGTTGACCAGGTCGTTGGCGATCTGGGTGCTGACGATCTCGCGCTTCAGACGGTGACGACGCATGGCTTCGGAGAACTTGCTGACGAGGGTCGGCGGGAACGCCGTTTCCATGTCGCGGGTCAGGTAGTCGTCGTCCGGCACCAGCGAGTTCAGCAGCTGTTCCTTGAGGTCGATCTTGCTGTACGAGATCAGCACCGACAGCTCGGGACGGGTCAGGCCATGGCCTGCCGCAACGCGCTCGTTGATCTGCTCCTCGGTCGGCAGGAACTCAATGGCACGGTCCAGCTTGCCACGGCCTTCCAGATCGCTCATCAGACGCTTGTACTCGGCAATGCGCTCGTAGGCACGACGCGCTGCCAGGGACAGGGCCTGGGTCTGCTTGTAGTTGTTGCCCAGCACCAGACCACCGACTTCGTCGGTCATGCTCGCCAGCA
>Ga0182008_10001063_pt1 | contig 18971 bp, 9 predicted proteins | sample Sormic07211129_1_FD_120482 | JGI IMG/M metagenome (GOLD analysis project Ga0182008, IMG submission 120482) | Rhizosphere microbial communities from Sorghum bicolor, Mead, Nebraska, USA - 072115-129_1 metaG | ecosystem: Host-associated > Plants > Roots > Rhizosphere | place: USA: Nebraska...
AACTCCGGGTTGCAGGGCATATCGGCCGCGCGGCGCAAATCTTCAAGGCGAAGTACAAGATTGGCGGCACTGGCCCGGTGCAGGTCTTCGGGAACGTCCTGGCCATCGGTGACCCAGGTGATCGGCAGGCGGTGGTCCACGGCCACCGACAGGGCGGTGCCGAAGCGGCCGGTTTCGTCCAGCTTGCTCAGCACCACGCCCTGCGGGTTGGCGGCGCTGAAGCGGCGGACCACCTCGTCCATGTCGCCGAAGCTGGTGTTGGCCGGCAGTACCAGCAGGGTGCGGATCTGCTCGGCGGCGCGCAGCCACTGCAGCTGGGCGGCCAGGGCACGGTCACGCGGACCCAGCCCGGCGGTGTCGATCAGCACCAGCTTGTAATCCTGCAGGCGCTCCAGGAGCTGGTTCAGGTCGCTGCCGCTGTTGGCTTCGTGCACTGCGATGCCAAGATGGCGGCCGAAGCCATACAGCTGCTCGCGGGCGCCGATGCGGCCGGTATCGGTGGTGACCAGGGCCACGTCGCGGGCGGCATGCTTCTCGGCGAAGCGCGAGGCCAGCTTGGCGATCGTGGTGGTTTTGCCGGCACCGGTCGGGCCGACCAGGGCGATCACGCCGCCGGACTCCAGCGGGTCGACCGGGGCGATCGGCAGCTTGCGCGACAGCAGGCCCAGCATCAGACCGCGGCCACGGTGGGCTTCGGTGTCCAGCGGGATCTGCATGGCCACGTCGCGGCTGATGCCGGCGTCGAAGCCATATTCATCCATCAGGTCCAGCGCGGCGGCGCGGACCGGCGAGCCGCGGAGGCGCTCGTCGGTGAAGCGGTGCATTTCGCGCTCGATGACGTGGCGCATGCCGGCCACTTCGTGGCGCAGCTGGCGGATCTCTTCGTCGTCACGCTGCACCACCACCAGTTCGGCGGCGGGCTGCGGCTGGGCCTGCGCCGGTTCCGTGACGGCAACCGGTGCCGGGTTTTCGGCGCGCACCTCGGCGACGGCGGCCAGCGGCTGCGGCACCACGGGGGCGACGGCCTCGGCGACCGGCAGGGCCGGCGGCACGGTCACGCTGACCGGCAGCGGCGGCATCGCCACGGCGGCGGCCGGCACGTGCATCTGGAAGTGCGGTTCGTCGTCCAGCGGCGGGTCGATGATGAAGCGGGCGCGGTTGATCGGCGGGGCGACGATGGCGACGGCAGCTTCGGCGGCCACCGGCTCGGCCTGTGCCAGCGTCGGCGACGCGGCGGCGGCCTGCTCGACGTTGAACGGGGCGAAGATCTGTTCCGGCAGCGCGCTCATGCCTGCCGCCGGGGCGGTGGCGGCGCGGGCCAGGGTGGCCGCGAAGCCGCTGCTGCCCGGCGGCGGCACGATCTCGTTGGCGGTGTCCAGGGTACGTCCGGTGGCACCCACTGCAGCACGCGCCAGCGCGGCCACCGCGGAGGTGGTCGCGGCCACCGGTTCGGCCGCCACCACGGTCGGCTTGCGACGGGTCACTGCGGCGATCACCGCATCGGCGGCATTGCGCGGTCGCGGCGCCGGGGCCGGGGCCACGTCCTTGCGCGCCGCTTCCAGCGCACGCTGCACCGCGCCTTCGTCGTAGTTCGCCGCGGCCACGATCTCGACGCCTTCCTCGATCCGCCGGTTCGACAGGATCACCGCATCAGGGCCATGTTCCTTGCGCACCAGGTTCATGGCCGAGCGCATATCGGGAGCGACGAAGCGTTTGATTTTCATGCTGTGGTACCGGGACTGGGGCGGCGGGGTGGTGGAAGGGAAGCGCTGGTTGTCGGTGGTCTGCACGGTCCGGGTTTCCCTTTGTGTCCTGCTGCGTTGATATCGAAATGGGGGTGTGTCTGTTTTCTGGCGCATGTCCGTCGGCGTTCCGACGTCAGCTGATCGTGCCGACCAGCTTCAGTCGTTTGTCCTCGGGTACCTCGCTGTAGGCCAGCACCGACAGCGAGGGGACGCTGTGGCGCACCAGCCGTGCCAGCGCGGCACGCACCGGGCCGGGTACCAGCACGACCGCCGGCTCGTTCTTCGCTTCCTGCTTGCTGACACATTCGGCCAGGCTCTGGTGCAGTCGCTCAGCGAGTCCGGGTTCCAGCGCGGCGCCGTTGCCCTGTGTGGACTCCTGCAAGACACGTTCCAATTGCGGGTTGAGGGTGAACACCGGCAGCTCGGCCGACATGCCGGCAATCTCCTGCACGATGAAACGGCCCAGTGCGTTGCGCACCGCGGCGGTCAGCGTGGCCGGGTCCTGGCTGAGCGGTGCGTTCTCCACCAGCGATTCGACGATCTTGCGCAGCTGGCGGATCGGAATGCGTTCGATCAGCAGGTTCTGCAGCACCCGCACCACCGCCGACAAGGGCAGCGACTTCGGAGTGAGGTCTTCGACCAGCTTGGGCGCGCTCTTGGCCAGGTTGGCCAGCAGCTGCTGCACTTCCTCGTGGCCGAGCAGTTCCGGCGCGTGTTCGCGGATCAGGTGCGACAGGTGGGTGGCGACCACGGTGGCCGGGTCGACCACGGTGTAGCCCATGGTTTCGGCGTGGGCACGCTGGTGCGGCTGGATCCAGGTGGCGTCCAGGCCGAACGCGGGGTCCTTGCCGGCAATGCCCTCCAGCGCACCGAGCGCGCTGCCCGGGTCCAGCGCCAGCTCGCGGTCGGGGTGGATCTCGGCGGTGGCCACCGGCACGCCGTGGATCAGCAGGCGGTAGGCGGTGGCCGGCAGCTCCAGGTTGTCGCGGATGTGCACCGAGGGAATCAGGAAGCCGATGTCGTGGGTGAGCTTGCGGCGCACGCCCTTGATCCGGGCCATCAGCTCGCCGCCCTGGTTTTTGTCCACCAGCGGGATCAGCCGGTAGCCCACTTCCAGGCCCAGCGGGTCGACCGGGCGCAGTTCGTCCCAGGTCAGTTCGGCGGTGGGCGAGGGCGTGGCACCGGGCAGGCCGAGGGTCTCGCCGCGGCTGGCGGCCGGCGTTTCGGCGGCGCGTGCGGCGGCGGTGCTCTTCTTCCAGGCCTTCCAGGCCACCACGCCGAGGATCGCGGCCAGCGTCAAGAAGGCGACGTTGGGCATGCCCGGCACCAGCCCGACCACGCCCATGATGGCGGCGGCGATGGTGAGCGCGCGGTACTGGCCGAACACCTGGCCCATCATGGCCTGGGCCATGTCCTGCGAGCGCGAGGCACGGGTGACCAGCATGGCCACCGCCGAGGACACCAGCAGTGCCGGCAGCTGCGCCACCAGGCCGTCACCGATGGACAGCAGAGTGTAGGTGGCGGCGGCGTCGCCGAACGGCATGCCGTGTTGGAGCACGCCGACGGCCAGGCCGCCGAGCAGGTTGATGAACAGGATCAGGATGCCGGCGATGGCGTCGCCGCGGATGAACTTGCTGGCACCGTCCATCGCGCCGTAGAAGTCGGCTTCCTCACGCACTTCCTCGCGGCGGGCCTTGGCCTCCTCGCGCGTCAGCAAACCGGCGTTGAGGTCGGCATCGATGGCCATCTGCTTGCCGGGCATGGCGTCCAGGATGAAGCGGGCGGTCACTTCGGACACGCGCCCGGCACCCTTGGTGATCACCACGAAGTTGATGATGGTCAGGATGGCGAAGACCACGATGCCGACCGCGTAGTTGCCGCCGATCACGAACTCACCGAACGCGGCGATCACCTTGCCCGCCGCCTCGTGGCCGTTCTGGCCGTTGAGCAGGATCACGCGGGTGGAGGCCACGTTCAGCGCCAGCCGCAGCATGGTGGTGATCAGCAGCACGATCGGGAAGATGGTGAAGTCCAGCGGGCGCTTCACGTACACCACCGCCAGCAGCACCATCAGCGAGATGGCGATGTTGAAGGTGAACAGTGCATCCAGCACCGGCGCGGCCAGGGGCATCACCACCATGGCCAGCAGCGCCAGCACGATCAACGGCGCGCCCAGGCCGTTGCGGATCATGTCCAGGACCTTGCGGGCGTTCATGCCGGCACCGACGGGCTGGGCGCTCATGCGCGGCCTCCCGTGCCGAATTCATCCACGTTGATGCTCGGGGCGGCCGGCATCGGGCCGCCGCGCCAGGTGCGCAGCTGGTAAACGTAGGACAGGACCTGGGCAACGGCCGAATACAGTCTCACGGGAATTTCCTTTCCAAGTTGACCTTCCCGATACAAGGCGCGTGCCAAAGGCGGGGCGGAGACGATGGCGACCTTGTTGCCGTCGGCTACTTCACGGATGCGCAGGGCGGTTTCATCCACGCCCAGGGCCACCACGGTGGGGGCGCCCATCTTGCCGCCCTCGTACTTCAGGGCCACCGCGTAGTGGGTGGGGTTGACCACCACCACGTCGGCGGTGGGCACCGCTTCCATCATCCGGCGGCTGGACAGCTGCTGCTGCAGCTGGCGGATGCGGCCCTTCACTTCGGGGCTGCCTTCGCTTTCCTTCATTTCCCGGCGCAGCTCTTCGCGGGTCATCTTCAGCTTGCGCATCCAGTTCCAGCGCTGGTAGGGCGCATCGAAGGCCGCCAGGAGCATCATCGCCCCGCCGGTGGCCAGCATCAGCTTCAGGGTGAAGCCCAGGCCATGCACCATGGCTGCTTCCAGTGGCTGGTTGAGCAGGTCGCGCAGCGAGCGGGTGCCATGCCAGACCACCAGCCCGGCGGCGGTGCCGACAAAAGCGATGCGCAGCAATGACTTGGTGAACTCGGCAATGGCTTCGGGTCCGTACAGGCGCTTCATCCCGGCCATCGGGCTGAGCCGCTTGAAATCGGGCATCAGCGACTTGTTCGACCAGCGCAGCCCGCCCATCAGCACCGGTGACAGGAAGCTGGCCAGCAGGCAGATCAGCACCAGCGGCCACATTGCCCACAGCAGCTGCAGCAACAGCTCGCCGAAGTGGCCGAACAGGGCCTGGGGGTGCATGCGCAGACCGGGTTCCGGGCTCAGCGCCAGCTTCATCCAGGCCTTGGCACTGCTGCTGATGGTCCCGGCATAGACCATCAGCGCCAGCACGCCGGCGCCGAACACCGCGGCGGTGGCCAACTCCCGCGAGCGCGGGATGTTGCCCTGCTCGCGGGCATCGCGCAGGCGTTTTTCGGTAGGTTGCTCGGTCTTTTCGCCGGCTTGTTCGTTCTCGGACATGGGCTGCACGACACGGGGGGATTACCCGGGGCCGTGCAAGAACCGTTCCGTGACGTCAGGCCGGGCCGCTGCGCGCGCGCGACACCGGCACCTGGTCGGACTGCGTCGCGGTGGGGAGGGTCTCCTTCAAGGGCACCTCACCCACGCCCAGGGCCCGTTCGATCACCAGCGCGGTGCCTTGCCCGTGCAACAGCGCCTGCAGCCGGCCGAACTCGCCGCACCACAGGGTTTCGATGTCGCGGTCGCGAGCGCGATCGCGGTCGGTCGCCAGGGCCACGGCCCGGACCTGCAGGCGCCCGCCGTCGGCACGGCCGCCCACCTCAACGCCATAGCCAGGGGTGGCCGCCTTCTTGAGGACCACCGCGCCAGTGTCCTGCCATGCGGTGGCCATGCCTTCGCGCACCTCGTAGCCGAGGCTGGCCAGCCCGTCGAGTACGGCCTGGCGCCGGGAAACCGCCGCCAGCGCCTGCTGGTGGCTGGCAAGGGCGGTGTCGCACTGCAGGGTGAGCTCGGTGAGCAGTGGCAGCGCGGTGTCGGTACTGCAGGCGGCCACCCGGGTCAGCAACGGCGCATGCTCGGCGGGGTCCACGGCAGCCAGCCTGCTGGCCACATCCTGCAGCCGTTCCAGCTGCGTGCGGCGCTGGGCGAACGCGGCCGAGGCGGCGGCCAGGTCCAGTACCAGGCTGTCCAGCAGCAGGTTGCGTCGTTGCGGGGCGGTTTCCTGCTCGGCCTTGTGCAGCGCCTCCAGGTAGGGTGCAGCGACTGCCGCGCCCTGCAGCAACTGCAGTTCGGCGATATGGCGGTCCACGCGCAGCAGGCGCGCCTCGCGCTCGGGGTCGGCGGGCTGCCGGGCGGCCCAGTCGGCCAGCGTGGGGGTGGGCGTGGCGGTCTGCAATGCGGCGGCCAACGCGCGCTGGTCATCGCTCAGTGTTGCCTGTGCGTCCGGCGGCGACAGGAGCGCGAAGGCACGGGCCAGCACCGCCTCTGCGTCAGTACCGGGGTGACCGTCGGCCAGTGCCTGCAGCGCCTGCAGCAGGCCGGCGTCTGCATCAACGGATCGGTCCTGCAGGGTGTTGAGCACGGCGGCGGCGTTGTCGCGCTGCCGCCGCTGCTGCTGGCGGCCTGCGGCAGCGCGGTCGATGGCGCGCGCCTCGCGGTCGCGGGTGTCGGCCTGCAGGAAGGCCGTTTCGGCCTCGATCAGCATCGCATACCGCGTGTTGTCGCTGTCCGCCAACAGCGCCTGCAGCGCTTGGCGGCGCGCCATTACCGCGGCCACCGCCGATGCGTCGCGCTCGCCCACGCGCTCACACTGGGCCTGCCAGCGCGCCACCGCCTGGTCCAGCCGGTGCAGCATCGCCTCACGCAGGGCCAGCAGTTCTTCGGCAGTCACGATGCGGACGACTTTGGGACCACTCATGGCAGGGTTTCCGGTTGTGCGGGGACAGGCGGGGGCGGCACCGGGGCGGGGGCCATGGCCGCCTCGATGGCAACGCGCAGGCGTGCCCGTTCGGCCTCGCCGTCGTGGTACCAGGCATGCGAGGACACCCGGTGGATGCCGCCGATGGCGCGACGCAGGACCGAGGGCCGCCAGATCTCACGGGCGCGGGCATGCGCCAGCAGCGGGTGGCTGGGCGCGTCGCACTCGATGCCGATGGCGAAGTTGCCGGTGTCGGGGTGTTCGATGGCGAAGTCCAGCCCGAATGCATCGCCTTCGCTGGCGGCGGCCGCCTCCCATCCCAGCGACTGCAGGTAGGCACCGACGATCTGCGTGAAGCCGTCGGCGGGCGCCGCGTGGGTGCGGTTGGCCACGCTGCGGTCGGTCTGCAGGCGATCCAACAGCCGTGCGCTGCCGTCGAACTCGCCGGCACACAGGGCGCGGGCGTATTCCAGGTAACCCTGCAGGTAGTCGCGCGGGCTGGCCGGGGCGCGCTGGGTGTTGAACAGGTCGGAGATGTCGGCGATCGGCATCGAGGTGATCATCACCACCCGTTGCCGGGCGCGGGTGACGGCCACGTTGAGGCGGCGCTCGCCGCCGGTCTGGCCGAGCACGCCGAAGTTGCGCCGGAAGGTGCCCTGCGCGTTGCGGCCGAAGGTGGAAGAAAACACGATGATGTCGCGCTCGTCGCCCTGTACGTTCTCCACGTTCTTGACGAAGACCGCCATGTCCTCGCCCTCTTCGCTGCGCTCGCGTTCCTCGGCGAACGCGGCGCGGAAGGCGGCATCCTGTCCGGCGCGCTGCTCCAGGTGTTCCTCGATCAATTCGGCCTGCTTGCGGTTGAAGGTGACCACGCCCACCGAGGGGCGCTCGGCATAGGGCTGTTGCCACACCTGGGCCAGGTACTCCACCACCCGCGCCGCCTCGGCAGGGTTGCTCTGGTGCTGGTACACGCCGTCGACCTGGATCAGCTCCAGGGGCTTGATCCGCGCGATGCTGCTGCGCGGATGGCGTACCGGCACGTTGAGGCGGTTGCCGTAGAAGGCCGCATTGGAGAAGCCGATCAGTTCGCGGTACGCCGAGCGGTAGTGGATCTGCAGCGTGGTGCTGGGCAGGGCATTGCGGGCCAGCTGCAGCAGGTCCGGGCAATCCTTGATCTCGCGCCGATTCCAGGTTTCCTCGAAGGCGTCGCGCTGCTCGGCATCGACCTCGGCATCGGGCTCGTCGCCATCGAAGACCTCTGCTTCATCGCTTTCCACCCGGCTGGAGAAGAAGGCGGTGGGCGGCATCTGCTTCTCATCACCGCTGACGACCGTGACCCGACCACGGAACAGCGTGGGCAGGGCGAACTCGACCGGCATCTGCGAGGCTTCGTCGTAGATCACCGTGTCGAACAGCCCTGCCTGCAGTGGCAGCACGCGGCTGGCCACGTCCGGGTTCATCAGCCAGACCGGGCGCAGGTGCATCAGGCCCAGTTCGCTGCCCAGCTCGATGAACTCGCGCAGGCGGCGCGAACGGCGTCCGGTCAGCCGGGTGACGTCTTCCCACTGTTTGCGGTTGCCCAACTGCTGCAGGTCGAGGTGGGTGCCCAGCATCTGGCGGTTCAGCCGGCGCATCTGCTGGTCGGCCGCGGCCAGGCTGGCGACCTTGGCCTGGGTTTCATCCTGACCGAACTGCAGCGCCGGGTTCGCCTGCTCCATGCGGTGCTTCCAGGCCAGCCGTGCTTCGCGATGCAGCAGGCGGCGCACGGCCGGCTCCAGCGCGTCGCTGGCAAGGGAATCCAGCTGCGGTTGCAGTTGGCGCAGCAGTGCCAGCAGCTCCAGGTCTGCGCCCGACAGCTGCCCGGCGCGCCCGCGGAAGGCCTGGTAGGCAGCCAGATGGGGCAGGGCATCGTGCAGGTGCTGCAGCGCCTGGGCGTTGCTCTGGTTGTGGGCGATGGCGGTGGCCAATGCGTCGGCCAGCGCCTGCTCCAGCCAGTCGGCCAGCAATGCGAGCTGCTGCGCACTGGCATGGCGGGCGGCATGCCGGGCGAGCGAGGCATCCAGGTCCTGCAGCAGTGCGTCCAGGTGCGCGCGGTCGCCCGCCAAGGCTGCGTCGTCGGCCTGCTGGGGGCGCGGCGACTGCGCCAGCGCCTGCGCCAGTGCCTGTACATCCCGCAGTTGGCGCCCGCTGGCGCGTGCCATCGGGCCCAGCGCGATGCCGGTCTGTTGGCCAACCGGGTCCAACGCGAGCTGCTGGTGCAGGCCGGCCAGTTCGGTGCGCAACGGGCGCAGGCGCGCTTCCAGCGTCGCGGCGGCCAGCAGTGCTGCGGTGCCCGCTTCCCCCATCGCATGGGACTGCGCCTGCAGGACGCGGTTCACCCGTCGCCGGCGCAGCAGGTGCAGCGGGTTGATGCGCGCCAGCAGGCCGCGCGCGCCCAGTACGCGCGCGGCGTCGCGCTGCAGCTGCGCAAGCGTGCGCTCGTCGATGCCGGTGAGGGCCGGCGACAGCGTGCTAGAGACCGCGTCAAGGTCGAGCGCCGCCACGGCCTTCTCGATCTGCTGCAGCCGGTCCAGGGCGATGTCGCCCTGGCTTGGCTGCCCCGCGCGTGCGGTGCGGAACAGCGGCAGCCAGCGTGCCAGTCGACTCCGTTGTGCGTCGTCCAGGGCGAGCAGGGTCGCCACGTGCGCCGACTTCCACGCATGGTATGGCGCGGGATCGTCCAGCTCGAAGCTGGCCGGGTGCGCCAGCAGGATCGCCTGCCGGTGCTGCTCGGCGGCGGTGAACGTCTGCAGGGCGGCAACGAATGCGGCGAGGGTGTCCGCGTCGGCCGCGAAGGGGCGCAGCTGCGCCAGCGGACTGCCCTCGTAGCGGGCCGGCAGCCACAACCGGATCAAGGGCGCGCAGGCTTCTTCGCGCTGCACCAGGGTGGGCAGGTCCAGTACCAGCAGTCGTTGACGCAGGGCGGGCAGGACCAGCGGGGGCGTACCGGCGTCCAGCGCGATCAATTCGCCGAGCAGGCGCCGGTAGCTCAGCCCGGTGGCGTCGTCGATCTGGTGCAGGCTGTGCTGGTGGCGGTCCAGTTCGCCCTCCAGCGCCTCGATCCGCGCCGCCACCTGCTGGCGTTGCTGCTGCCACGCCGGTTGCGTGGTGCCGGCGGCAAACAGGGCGTCGAGCTGCTCGCGGATGCTGCGGATGACCGGTTCGCGGTCGCGGTTGACGTCGTTGAGCATGACCACGCGCTGGCCCAGCCCTTCGGCGACCAGGCGCTTGTGCACCACTTCCAACGCCGCATGCTTCTGGCAGACGATCAGCAGGCTGCGTTGCCGGCCGATCGCGTCGGCCACCATGTTCACGATGGTCTGGCTCTTGCCGGTGCCGGGAGGGCCTTCGATCAACAGGCCCGGTCCCTGCCGTGCCTGCAGCACCGCCGCCTCCTGCGAGGGATCGCTGGCCACGGTGAAGTAGCGCTGCAGCTCCGGCGTCGCAGGCGGGGTCGTGCCGTCGGCGTCGGTCGGCGGTGCCAGCCGCAACGCGGTTTCAAGACCGGTGCCGGACGGCGACAGAACCTTGAGCTGGCGCAGGTCTTCGCCGATGGCCTGGCCCATGAACGTGACATGGAAAAGTACCGCGGCGCACTCCAGTTCGTCCTGGTACGGCGCCACCTCCACGCTGCTCGGGGGCAGGCCCACCAGGCTGCGCGAGCGGATCGTGGCCAGCATCCCGAAGGCATCCATCACATCGGCGGCCCGGATCGCCGAGCGCCCCAGCAGTTCGTCGGCGGTGCTGCGCCAGCGCTTGCAGGTTTCGGTGCCCAGCACGCTTTCAAGGGCCGGGTTGAGCCGCACTTCCTCGCGTTCGCCATCGAAGGCCAGCCCGACCTGGCCGCGCGTGCCCGGTTCCAGCAGCAGCGTGACCGGCCACAGCAGCAGCGGAATGATGCGGGTGCGCGAGGTGCCGCGCGGATCGCGGCTGAGCAGGAACGGAAAGCCCAGATACAGCCCGTCGATGCCGGTGTCGCGCTTGTACAGCGCGCTCTGCCGTGCCAGGGCCATCAGGCGGGGCTCCAGCTGCGGGCTGCGCTGGAACGATTCGGGGTCCAGCTGGACGGCGCGCGCGTTGCGTTGCAACAGGTGATCGAGCAGCGCAGCGGCGGGGCGCCGGGCGCTGTCTACTTCGTGCATGTCCACGCGTGCGGTGGTCTTGCCGATGCTCATGCGCACCAGCGGCCCGCGCATCACCGAGGTGACGACCTTCTTTTCGAAGAAGTCCAGGATCTGCGACACGTACTGCTGCTTCTGCGGCTGCAGCCAGCGGCTGGCGGGCACGGCCAGCACCACCAGGGCGCGCGCCAGCGGCATGCGCCGTTCCAGCCGGAACTGCTCGGCCCAGCCATCCACCACGGGCAGGCCGGAGCGGGCGAAGCCCAGGATGCGCGCGTCCACGCTGCGATACAGCTCGGTACGCGGGTGCTGCAGCAGGGCCGCCGCTGCGTCGCTGTCGAAGGCATCGAGACCGGCGCTTTCGGCGAGCGTGGCCGCCTCGGCAAGGATGGCCTCGGCGCTGCGGAACTGGCCGATTTCCGCGCTCAGCAATACGATCAGGTCTTCTTCGGCCACCACCCTGCGCTCGGCCAGCGACAGCAGCCCGGGATGCGCGGTGTCAGGCAGCAGGCGCTGGCGTTCCTGCCATTGCGAGGCCAGCTTGGCCCGCGAGGTGGACAGCAGGTAGACGCGCAGGGATTCCTCGACCAGGGCGATGTGCTGGTGCAGCGCGCGCTGGCGTACGCTTTCCTCGCGCCGCTTGAGCCTGCACAGCCAGTTGTCGGTCTGCAGGTGGTCCAGCAGGTCCGGTACCGAACCGCTGATCAGCCGGTAGCCCTCCAACGGGTGCTCAAGCAACCAGCCGGGCGTGACGATGTCGCCCCGATGGATCAACGGCATTTCCGGGTTGAGCAGCTTCAACGCCAGCATCAGCCGGAAATCGTCCTCGATGCCTTCGTGGCGGGCAATCTGGCGCAGCCCCGCGACGCGGGTGGCAGGCAGGCCGACCTGCTCGGCCCAGGTGACGATCGCCCCGCGCAGCAGGTGGTCCAGGGCCTGGTCCCAGCCGTCGGCCTGGGCGGCGGCCAGCGCGAACACGGCGGGGCGATGATAGCGGCGCGTGGCCAGCGGCAGGCTGGCGCCATCACCCTCATCGTGCGCGTGCTGCGCCGCCGGCGGCGCCGGTACGGCGATGCCGGCCAGCCAGTCGGCCACCTGCGGCCATTGCCAGCGCTGGTGGCGGTCGCGGGCCAGCAGCCCGCGCAGCAGCAGCGCCAGCTCCGGGTCCAGCGTCTCCGGAATCGGGACACCATTGGCCAGCACGTGGATCAGGAACGCATTGGGATGGATGCCGTCGAAGCAGGCGCCGTCGGTGAGCTGTTCAAGCAGGATCATCCCCAGGCTCCACCAGTCCGACGCGGCAGCCACGCCACCGGCGATCGCCTCGGGCGCCATGTAGCGGCTGATCTCCAGGGGCGAGACGATGTCCAGGTCGAACTCGGACAACCGGGCCGAACCGAATCCGCTGATCACCAGGTCCAGTGGCGCGCGCGCTCGCACCAGCAGGCTGGCCGGGCGCAGGTCGCGGTGGCGCAGCCCGGCTTCGTTGAACGCATGCAGCGCCTGGCCCAGTTCGCTGACGATATGCCGGACCGCATCGCGGTCGCCGATCACGCTGCCCAGCTCGGCCAGGGTGCCACCGGTGAGCATTTCCACCACTTCAAACGCGCGGTCATCCCAGCGCCCGGTGGCGATGATCTCCGGCACGTGCGCGCGGGGCAGGCGGCGGATCACATCGTAGATGGCCGGGTCGGGCTCGGCACCAGGGCGGTACAGGGTTAGCACGGCCTGCACCGCCGTGGCGGCGTGTTCGGCCTGGTAGCGATCACGCACGCCGTCGGTGCTGCTGATCTGGCGCAGCAGCCGCCAGCCATCGATGACCGTTTCGCTGCTGTCGGTGGCCGGCGGCGGTAGCTCCCCCACCGCCGCCGTCGCGTCCGCTGCGCTGGCGCCACAGTGCAGGCACATCAGGTCGCCGGGGGTCATCGGGTGGCCGTTGTCGCAGACCACCTCCGCGGCAACGGCGCCGACCGTCGATGCCTGCACCGTTGCCTGGGTAACCACGCTCTGCGGCCGCCAGCCATCGGGATGGATCGGCTCGCCGGCCAGATCCCAGCCGCACGCGTGCGCATCGACATGGCCTTCGCAGAACATCTCGGCCAGCGCGCGTTCGGTGTGGCAATTGGGGCAAAAACGAATCATGGACTTACTCGACTGGACGACGCGATGAAGTGTGTGCGCTGGTCTGTACCTGGTGGCCCTGCGCGCGCAGCAGCTCGCGCAGGCGCAGCAGGTCGCCGCGGCGGGGGATGCCGGCCATCCAGACGGTGCCGGTGGCATCGAACATCAGGTCAAGTGCCTTGTCGGCCGGCGTTCTGGCCCGCTCCAGGCTGGCCAGACGCGACCGACCCAGCGCGGTGAGCAGGGTGAGGCGCTGGTTGTCGCTACCCCGCAGCGCCAGCGACTGGTCCGCCTGTTCGAGGTAGGGGTCGCTGATCAACGCATCGATCAGGTCGCGCGCCTGGTCCAGCATGGGCTGCAGCGTTTCCAGCGGGTGGCCGCTGTACACCAGGATGTCCGCGGCGGTGCGTTGGCGCAGTCCCACCAGCATCTGCAGCAGGGCGTCGAACTGGTCGAACGGCTCGCCGCCGGAAATCGTGATGCCGTCGGCCTGGTCCAGCCACGGCGCCACCTGCTCGAGCAGCGTGGTCACGTCGACGACCGTGCGCCCCGGCCCCCAGGTATCGGCTGAAATGCAGCCGCTGCAGCGGATGCTGCAGCCCTGGAACCAGATGCCCAGGCGTTGTCCCGGCCCCAGCGTGGTCACCGGGAAATGCACGCGCGACAGCTGCAGGGGACGGTTCAACCGCGTTCCAGGTGGAGTACGTTGGCATCCACCGCAACGATGGTGAACTGCTGGCCGGGCTGCGCGTCCTGGTCGAACAGGGCACGCGCCAGCGGGTTGAGCAGGTGCGCCTCGAGCTGGTTGCGGATGCCGCGCCCGCCGTTGGACAGGTCCTTCAGGCATAGCGCGCGCAGCGCGTCGCGGGCCGGCGCGGCCAGGGTCACGCGCAGGTGCTGGGCCTGCAGGTCGGCCAGGGTTGCGTCGACCATCTGGTCGAAGATCTGCACGGCGACCTCCTCGCGGATGAAATCGAACACGATGATGTTCTCGCCGATCCGGTTGAGGATCTCCGGCCGGTTCAGGACCAGCTTGAAGTGCCGGTCGATTTCGTCGTGCACCTTGCTCTGTACCTGCTCGAAGGGCTCGCCGGGCAACACGTTGGCCACGCGCTCGCCATGCTCGCCCTGACGGTAGATGCCCAGATTCGAGGTGAACACGATCAGCGCCTCGGAGAAGTACACGCGGTCGCCACGCCCGGAGGTGAGCACGCCGTCGTCGAGGATCTGCAGGAACTTGTCGAGGATGCGCGGATGGGCCTTCTCGATCTCGTCGAACAGGACCACGCTGAACGGCTTCTCGCGGATGGCGTTGGTCAGTTCGCCACCCACGTCGTAGCCCACGTAGCCGGGCGGGGCGCCGATCAGCCGTTGGTCGGCATGCTCGGCGCTGAACTCGGACATGTCGAACCGGATGTAGGCGCTTTCGTCGCCAAACAGCAGGCTGGTGACGGTCTTGGCCAGCTCGGTCTTGCCCACGCCGGTGGGGCCTGCGAGGAACGCCACGCCGCGCGGCCGGTTGCCCTTGCGGCTTGCACCCACGCCGGTCATGGCGCGCTTGACGATGTCCAGCATGTGGGTCACCGCATGGTGCTGGCCCTTGACCCGCTGGTGGACGAACGCATCGCCCATGCGGATGCGCTGCCGATCAATGCGCAGCCAAGGGTCTTCGGTGACCCCGACCTTGTAGCGGCGCACGGCGTCGCCGATCTGGTCCACCGCCACCGCTTCGACCCGGGCCAGCTGCGCGATGGCACTGAGGTCCAGCAACAGCAGCCCCTCGGTGCTCTGCACGAAGGCATCCACCGCCTGCGCGGTGGCCTCGGCGCTGGCGTCCGGGGCACCGGCCAGTCCCTTGAGCAGGGCCGGGGCCAGTGCGCGCCGGGTGAGCTGGTCCGGCTTGGCCACCGGAATGTGGCGGATGCGCGGGTTGCCGACCAGTAGCCAGTCGGGCAGGTCACCTTCCTTCTCCACCACCCAGAGCACCGTATTGAAGAACGGCTTGCGCTGCACGCCGCCCGGTCGGCTGCGTGCCTGGTGGGAGAGCACCAGGGCCTGGGTGAACAGCTGGTGTTCGGCGGCGCTGAGGGCGTCGCTGCGCACTGCCAGGCGCGAGGCGAAATCGATGATCACGGCCACCGGCTCGCCCGGACGGACCACCAGCCGTTGGAGCGTGGCGCTGAGCAGATCGATACCGGCGGGCGCGGCGCCGTCCACCGGGGTGAGTCCCAGCGATTGCAGCAGGGCGATGCCGCTGGCGGGATCGATGCCGGGGCGTTCCAGGGCGCGGAAACCGGCCAACGGGTCCCAGCCCAGCACCTGCGCGTAGCCTTGGTCGAGCAGGGTGTTGCACAGGGTCTGGTTGAAGCTCTGCGCGGTTACCGTGCCCGGCGCCACCTCGGCTGCCTGCAGGTCGCGGATGTTCCCGGAGAGCACGAACTGGCTCTTCAAGGGAAGAAAACGAACAAGATCGCGCTGCCAGCGCGGACCTTCAAACACATTCTTCCCTGACATCCTGCTGCCTGCTAATCCCATGGTATGGGCAGGGTATTGCGCGCAGCCGCCAATTTCCAGCGCGTGCCGCTAGCCCGTCGCCGCGCCCGGTCGTGCCTGCGCCTTCCATCCGGCGGCCATCTCCACCCGCGGGCGCGGGTGGTCGTGCAGCTGCATGAAACGCTCCGGGTCCACCGGGCGGCCCAGCAGGTAGCCCTGCAGGTAATCGCAGCCCAGCCGCTCCAGGTACGCACGCTGGCCGGTGGTCTCCACGCCTTCGGCCACGATGTCCATGTCCAGCGCGTGGCCCAGCGCGACAATCGCCGAGACAATCACCACGTCTTCCGAGCTGGTCTCCAGGTCGCGCACGAAGGCGTGGTCGATCTTGATCTCGGTGGCGGGCAGCCGCTTGAGATACAGCAGGCTGGAATAGCCGGTGCCGAAGTCGTCGATGGAAATGCCCACGCCCAGGCCGGCCATGCCCTGCAGCAGGGTGAGGCTGGCCTCGGTGTCGCGCATGACCGTGCTTTCGGTGATCTCCAGCACCAGCCGCCGCGGCTCCAGCCGATGGGTCCGCAGCGCGTCGCGCACCTCCTGCAACAGGTGCGGCGAACTGAACTGGATCGGCGACAGGTTCACCGACACCGTCCAGCTTTCGTGGCCGGCGTCCTGCCACTGGCGCAGCTGGCGACACGCCTCGCCGAGTGCCCAGCGCCCGATCTCGTTGATGACGCCGCTGCGCTCGGCCAGCCGGATGAAGCGGTCCGGTGGAATCAGGCCCTGCTGCGGGTGGCGCCAGCGGATCAGGGCCTCGGCCCCACTGACCCCTTGGCCGGCCACCCGGATCTTGGGCTGGTAATGCAGGAACAGCTGGTCGGTGCCGATCGCCCGGCGCAGGTCGGCCAGCAGCTGGAACTGCTGCTCGGCGCTGTCGTTCATCCAGTCGGAGAACACCGCGTAGGCGTTGCGGCCGGCCTCCTTGGCCTGGTACATCGCCGCGTCGGCAAAGCCCATCAGCTGGCGTTCGCTGGCGGCGTGATCCGGGCAGATCGCGATGCCGATGCTGGCGGTGACCTGCAGTTCGTGGTCGGGCAGCAGCGGGCCGCCGCCCACCGCCTGCAGGATGCGGCTGGCCAGCGTGGCGATGTCCTCGTCGTTGTCGATCCGCACCACCAGCACGAATTCGTCGCCGCCCAGGCGTGCCAGCACGTCCGAAGGACGCAGCAGCTGGCGGGTGCGCTCGGCCACGGCTACCAGCAGCGCGTCGCCGGTCTGATGGCCGTAGGCGTCGTTGACCTGCTTGAACCCGTCCAGGTCCATGAACATCACCGCGAAGCGGCTGCCGCGCTGCTCGGCCTCGGCCAAGGCCTGTTCGATGCACTGCTGCAGCAGCAGCCGGTTCGGCAGGCGGGTCAGGGGATCATGCAGTGCGGCCTGGGTGAGTTCGGCCTGGGCATCGTCCAGCGAACTGCGCAGTGTGTCGTTGCGCAGCCGTAGCAGCTGCGCCTGCATGCGCTGGTCCAGCCAGGACACGATCAGCACCACGGCCAGGATCGCCGTGGTGAGTACCAGCACCAGCGCGGCCAGCCACTGCGCCTGCAGGCCATCGCCGGCGGCGGCGCCGCAGATGCTGCCGGCCGGGAACCGCGCGGCGGCCATGCCGGTGTAGTGCATGCCGACAATGGCGCTGCCCAGCAGCACGGCCGGCATCAGCCGGTGGCGCATGCGGCGCTGGCTGTGGCGCAGCCGGAAGGCAACGAACAGCGCGGTCCACGAGGCCGCCAGCGCGATCAGCAGCGACGCGGTGACCCAGCCGGGGTGGTAATCGATGCCGGGCTGCATGCGCATCGCCGCCATGCCAAGGTAGTGCATCGAGGCGATGCCGCTGCCCATCAGCAGGGCGCCCAGCGCCAGCCGGGAGTGCGGCAGGGTGGGGCGTGACACCAGCCACAGCGCGAAGATCGAGGAGGCCATCGCGGCCAGCAGCGACACCGCGGTCCAGCCCAGGTCGTAGCCCAGTGGAATGGGCAGGCGGAAGGCGAGCATGCCGATGAAGTGCATCGACCAGATGCCCAGCCCCATCGCGCAGCCACCGCCGAACAGCCATAACGTGCTCAACCGCGCGCTGGGCGCGGTGGTGATCCGATTGGCCATGTCCAGCGCGGTGAACGACGCGAGCATGGCGACCAGCAGCGAAACCACGACCAACCACGGTGTGTAGCTGCCGTCGAGCATCGATGACTCTCCTTGGTCAGCACATCTGCAATGGCGTTGGGCATGCAGGCCGCACGTGCCTTTCCCCGGCGTGTGCGGCTCCCGGCCCCGGAATGCGGACGGTGACTACAGCCTACCGCCAACGATGGGGGGGAGGGCAAGTGTCCGCGCGCACTTTTTCGTGAGGGCGGGGTGAATCAGTGGGTCACGCCGTCGGCGGCCTGGAAGGCGGCATCGAACAGGCGTTGCACCGGGGGGCCCATCTCGCCGGCCAGGACGGTCAGCAGGAACAGGCCCAGCAGCAGCGCCACCGGCAGGCCCAGCTGGATCGGGTTCAACGCCGGCGCGGCGCGGGCCAGCACGCCGAACGCCAGGTTGATCGCCAGCATCGCCACCGTCAGCGGCAACGCCAGGCTGAGCGCCCCGCGGAACACCTGCAGGGCAAACGTCGGTGCGGCACTGAGGAAGGCATCGATATCGGGCAGCGACGTGCCGATCGGCACCGCCTTGTAGCTGTCCATCAACAGCGAGATCAAGGCCAGGTGGCCGTTGGTGCTGAAGAACAGCAGGCCGAACAGCAGGTAGAACCACTGGCCGATCACGCCGGAGCTGCCGCCACGCAGCGGATCGCTCATCTGTGCGAAGGCCAGGCCGGTGCCCTGGGCGACCAGCTCGCCGGCCATGGCGCCGGCTTCGAACACCAGCCGCAGCAGGAAGCCGATCGACACGCCGATCGCCAGTTCGCGGGCGATGCTCAGTACGGTGGCCGCATCGAAGCCGGTCCATTCCGGCACCGGCGGCAGCAGCGGCGACAGCGCCACGGCCAAGGCGCCGGCCAGCACCACGCGCACCCGCGACGGCACCGCGCGCGTACCGATCAACGGCATCGCCATGAGCATGGCGCCGATGCGCAGCATGGTCCACAGGATGGTGCCGATCATGCCGAAGGCCTGCAGGCCGTCGGCAGCCATCTGGGTGGCGGAATCCATGGCCTGCTACCCGATCAGGTGCGGGATGCGCTGGAACAACAGCGTGGTGTACTCCACCAGCTGGCCGATCAGCAGGCTGCCCAGCGCGAACAGTACCGCGGTGAGCGCGGCGGCCTTGGCCACGAAGGCGATGGTGGGCTCGTTGAGCTGGGTGGCGGCCTGTACCACGCCCACCACCACGCCGACGATCAGCACGGTGAGCAGCAGCGGGCCGGCCACCCACAGCACCACGATCAGGCCGCCACGCAATTCGGTCAACGCAAGTTCGGGCGTCATGTCACTGCACCGCGTTGAAGCTGGCGGCCAGGGTGCCGACCACCAGCACCCAGCCGTCGACCAGCACGAACAGCAGGATCTTGAACGGGGCCGAGACCAGCATCGGCGACAGCATCATCATGCCCATCGACATCAGCACGCTGGCCACGACCAGGTCGATGATCACGAACGGGATGAAGATCAGGAA
>Ga0182008_10001065_pt1 | contig 18953 bp, 11 predicted proteins | sample Sormic07211129_1_FD_120482 | JGI IMG/M metagenome (GOLD analysis project Ga0182008, IMG submission 120482) | Rhizosphere microbial communities from Sorghum bicolor, Mead, Nebraska, USA - 072115-129_1 metaG | ecosystem: Host-associated > Plants > Roots > Rhizosphere | place: USA: Nebraska...
ATCACCAGTAGTTTTCTCGCTGAAGCTCCGGTTTCTGAAGTCGCCTTTAAATTAACTTCATAAATCCCGGTTTTAAGGAAAATGTGTTTAGGAGAAACTTCTGTGGAAAGACTATCATCTCCAAATCGCCACTCCAACGTTTTGTAATTAGCCGATTTGTTTTGAAACTCAAAACTAAAGGGATCATCACCGGGAACAATGGTAAAATCGGTAAAAGGCCTTTTTATTTCCGGTTCCAGGGGATCATTGCCTGATTCATTTTTTGAGCAGGAAACAATTGCGGCTGCACAGCATAAAAATACAAGCGATATAATTAATTTTTTCATAGCCATATTTTGGTTTAATTCTTTGGTTCTATAATTATTTGGTACAAAGACCTATTTTTTTCTGGTGAAGATTACACCGTTGTAATCATGACTACCATTATCCCAGAAAACCTTCATGATATGCCTGCCTTTTGTTAGCTGAACAGTAGACAAGTGAGGCTGATAGTTCCCATAGCTGCCAGTACTTGTGACCGCCAGAATGCCACTCACATTTGTATTATCAAAGAATACGCTGTATCTGCCATTGTCATTATTACTTCCTAAAAGCATGTTCATTTCATATTCGCCCGTTTCCTCCACGATTACAGAATAAGTAAGCCACTCTCCTGAGTTAGTCCAGCCTATAGCACTTGTAGGACTGTTTTGTGCGACGTCTACGTTATCAGGACTACGGAAAACACTACTTCCATCCTTATTTCCATCGTCATGGTAAGCCACACCTTCTCCACCAAGATCATAAGAAGCTGCATAAATATGATCCGAGGCTTTATTAATAGTGCCTGAAATTACAAACGGAACCCCGTTATACGGTCTGCTGAAATCATGAGGGTTAATTACAACAATAATGGTTTTCTTGGTTTGGCTAAGCTGAAATTTTGAGGGATTCTTCAATGTAAGTGCGAAGGCCACATTTTTACCTTTTTGGGCCAGCAAATCAACTAACCTGACCCTCAAATCAAATATAGCACTACCCTTCCCAGCTGTAAATCTCACTTTTGGATTGGGAACGCTATAGCTTTTCGAATCAAATAATACAGTATTCGTAAGTGTTCCATTGTTAATTAAGGTAGTCACCGTATCTGGTTTGCTCAGCACTTCAACAGTAAATTCCTGACCCGGTTCTCCTGAAAGTCCTAATGAAACAGGAATAATAATATCCTGTGAGCCGAGGGTATAATTGGTTGTCTTGGTCACCAGAAATTCATTACCTCCGGGATTGGAGAATGAAACATAATGCACTGCATCTGCTGCAATTAAGTCCGCAGTTTTAATAAGAATAACAGTAGCGTTTTTACCCGGGGCAATGGTATTACCTTTTGCAGGGTCATTCATTTTTATAGCAACGGCAACATTTTTACCATGTTTTTTCTCCAGGAAGGAACGGCTAATCTGCAAATTAAAGGTAACACTGTTCACACCAAATGCGATATCAACCACAGGTGGAAACGTAAATGTTCCTTCTTCAAGTGCAACGGTATTAACAGGTAATGATCCATTCGCTACCAATTTGGTAACGGTATCTGTGTTCGTCGTGATCTGCACATTGAAGGCTTTTGGGGTAGTACCCGAAAAATTTATCGTTACGGGCACTGTTAATTCACTGTGGTCCAATGTAAAATTATTGCCATTGCCAATATCAATCCTATCATCTAATGCTAAACTAACATTAGGGAGATTTTCGGTAGACATCACATCAGACAGCTTCTCCTTACTGCAGGATGCAGTGAATATTACAATTATAGCCAACAGGCAACACTGTATATGAGTGGTTATTCTTTTCATTTTATAATAGTTTATAATACGCTATATATATGATTGCAGGATTTAATTTGCGATCCAGACCCTTCCGTCAAGTCCCCAGGTATCCTGACGCGGAATATTGAACCAGCTTAAAATCTGGGTTGGAATATCTGAATTTTTCGGAACCAGGGTACCCAAATTAGTATTATTCGGAGAGCAGATTAAATCGTTAAAAGTCTCCCAGGCATAAGGTCCCTGCAGCACAAAATCAGCAGCAAAAGGTCCTTTATCAACCAGTTTATCACCACTGCCATCCACCAACGGCCAGTAACCTACTAAATAGGAGTAGTACGGATGGCTTTCATCCATCGTTGGATCACATGAATACTGCTTGATGACATCTTCCGGAAGTGCTGTTTTCCAAATTTTCAGTTCCGCCATATTTAGGTTCAATACGCCATAGTCACCATCAATATCACCAGGTACAAATCCTATAGTCAATGGATCTGAGTTATTGTAATTTGGACTGCCGGATAACCTGAAGTCCTTTGTACTTGGTACAGAGGTATTTCCACCGTCCTTATTCGTAATTCCTTTTACACCATCTGTGTAAAGTCTGATGTACCTGAAGCCATCTGCTTTTCTTTCCACCACAAATGTAAGGTCATGCCAGGTTTCACCACTAAAATCCAATCCGCCCACTTCGTCACCATTGGAATTGTTTGCGCCACCGGCACCAAAAAAGCGCCATCCATTATAAAATAAACATATATTCCATCCGGCGGTACCCCAGCTGCTATTATTCCTTTTACCAAGGATAGATGGCCATTGATACCAATAATCGCCCTTCGACGTATTTTTGGTTTTGCCTTTTTTAACCTTAACAGAAACAGTAAAATCTGATGACTCTCCAAAATTAAACTGGGCATTTGAAATATCAAGCGGAAGCACTGCTTTTACAGCATCATTGTTCTGTCCCTTAAATCTGATAGCGGCGCCTGAATAAGTATTTCCTAAAAATGGCTTTCCAATAAACCGGGAGCTGTAATTGCTATTATGAAATATGGTAAAGGTGTTCGCATTGGTATTACTAAAAAGTGTTTTATCATCCTGGTTTGCTGGAAGCACAAACTTACCCCCCCTGTTAGAGGTAACCACGATAAGCCAGTTCTCTTTGTCATAAGTAGCCCTTGATTTTAAGGCCGTTAACAGTTCTCCAACTTTACTATCAAAACTTTTAATGGCTGCTTTATATTCCGGAAAAGAATTATCAAACCCATAAGTCGCGCCAGCTTTTTCAACAGCTGAAAATTGCCCCAGTACAATTGAAGCAGTATCTGTCTTCAGGAAATCTACCATCCGGCTTTTCACCGCATCATCATTACCGTTGAAAGATTCTGAAATAGTGGCCCCGGCAGTTAGTTTATCCTTAAATACATTGGAAGAGGCAAAAGCAGCTATACGGAAATTTGGATGAATAGATTTAATCCGTTGAAATATAACAGGATAATCACTCAGTTTATTTCCTGCAAAATCTTCGCTAAGTACACCATGCTTTTGTTTCCCTACTCCTGTTAACATATCCGACCAGTTGGTAGCATCATTCTTGGTTGTATCACTAATAGAGTTCCAGGTATAAATGGAATGACTAATAAGCGACTTTACATTTGGCGCTTCGGCATCTCTTACAGAAATCCCGCGTGCCCCGTCAACAATAAGATAAAGTACCTTCGGAATTTTATAAGTCACACCAACACTGTCTTCCGGAGAAGTAGGTACCACTTTATCAAACTCCTTATTGCATGACATCATCATCAGAAAGAAGAGCGTTATCCCGGTATAATATTTTATTTTGAAATTTCTCATAATTCTTAATTCTTTTTTCATCTTTCTTTATTCTAATGTTACCCTTACAATATTGTTAGTTGGCTGGTTTTCAAACCGATAAAACTCACCTACAATTAACAAGGCACGCTTGTTATCAGCAGATTTGGTTTCTACAACGTCGTTAACCATTGCGCCTAAAAGATTTCCTATGGTATTATAGCCCGGTGCCAGTTCCCCTTTATTATTTACAATCAGGAACCCTTGCCGGCTAACGCCATCATAGGTTTTAAAATCGCCGCTTATCACACATAATCCATCACTAAGCTGCTTGGCAAAGTATGGCATACCACCGTCAAATACTTTTGGAGTAAATGACTCATCAACTGAACCATCTTCATTTAATAAAACCATATTTTTGAATGGTTTTCCATTAAAGGATTTAAACCTCCCCACAACAATGTATTTTTTAGTAGCTTCGTTATAGCTGATATGCTCGATATAGTCATCAGCTCCTGCTTTTCCCTGGTTAAAACTCGGATCTATGTTTCCATCAGCATTTAACCTTGTAATGTAACCAACAGAAACATTGTCAAATTTTGTAAACTGTCCATAAACAAGGATTTTTCCATCGGTATGCATCAGAGAATATAAACGGCCTGTACCACCTGGAAAGCTTTTGCCCGGAAGACCTTTATAACCAATGGCATTCGTGTCAAACCTCCAGGTTTTATCCAGTGTTCCATCCGCATTGAAACGTACAAGCTGGCGAACATCCACACTGTCAACAACGGTACTATCTTTATAGAGGTAAGAAGGCTGATCATATTGACGGGATAAATAATATTTAAAATCTCCTGTAGCAATGATCTTATTATTAAAGGCGTATACACTTCTTACATATCCATCTACTCCGCCATTAAATTTAGGCACAAAACGAACCTTATTGGTATAGGTAGCTACCTGTACTGTATCTATCACACCTACATTGCTGATTCTGGTAATATTGCTAATCCCATCTGAACGCTGTGCGTAGCCAGAAAAACCACCAGCAATGAACCATTGATTGTTTAAAACAGCCATGCCGGTTAGTGTACCGTTAGCACCACTGCCAGACTGAAGTGTGCGGTCATATGTTCCGTCCGGAAGCGTTCTCACGATACGGTTAATCGGCTTTACCACACCTTTATTATCGAAATTGGTGAAATTACCCAGTAGCAGAAAATTGCCACCGGCTACTTCAATCGCTTTCATCACCGGACCGTTAGTTCCAGAAACTACTTTATAGGTACGGTCTCTGTTAACGAAACCAAGAACGGTAAAATTTGGTCCGAATACCAGCTGCCCGTCTACTACAAAAGCAGTAATACCTGAGCTTGCCCTTCCGGGAACTTTTACTTTAATTCCTGCATCGGTTATCCCAACAATTTCGGCCTTTTCACCATTAAATAAAAAATCCAGCTTGTCTTTATGCGCTACAAGCCCTGTAGCCGCAATTTCTATGACACTACCAGCTACTCCGGCAGCTGGAGATGGTATTTGCTGGGGGTCTACCTTAATCCCCAATTGTGAAATACCACCTTGATAAGGATCATCGAATGTAGTTTCCTTCTTTTTACAGCTACTGTATAGCACCGCTATAAGAACAACCAATAAACGGATATATTTAAATTTCATAATTCTTATTTTAAATTCATTAACATCTTTATTTCGCTTAACGCCCTTTTCCTTACCTGTTTAATATAACTTCCCTGTTAAAGTCATAACCAAACCCAAAATTATTACCTGCTATACTGGTCAGTGTTTGACCAATCGGCACATTATCTCCCAGGGATATAGCGAGTACGTGTACCACCCCGTTTGAGGGTTGGATATCTGAAGACGCTACTGCCGCCGGAATAAAATAAGTTGGATTAGAAGGATCAGGGATATAAGAAATACTGAGCTGGCGGTAGCCGGTATAATTAACCTTATTTACCGGGTTATAAACCACCCCTATATTCGCTAAATCATTGTTGTAAGCATAATAGAATGAACCTGGATACTGCGCTTTCAAACCAAAATCCAATTGCGGATAATCTTTTAGGGTATAGGTTCCTTTGAAAATATACCTCATGAGATATTTTCTCCAAACAGCAGACTGTACGTCTGAAAGAACTTTCAAGGTATCCTTTCCCTCGTCGAAAAGTTGTCGGTTTAATCCATTGGTCTGCAAATTACCGATCGTACGTCTCACTACCTCATCTGTTGGACAAAAGAAAGTTATCTTTTCGTTTTGAAAAACGTCTTCCAGATTAGCCAGTTTTACAATCTGAACAATGGTATCAAATTTTGAATTTGATTCCAGGTATTGCATCATGTTACCGTTAAAAACCGGGTTCGCTTTACCTCCATCCTCATAATAATTATCCTTCTGACAGGAAGCTATTACCATGACCAACATTGCGGCACATAGGATAGCAGGTTTAAAGTATTTTAAAATATTTTTCATATGATTTATCTATCAGTTTTAATTTATAGCCCAGCCCCTATCCAATATGTGTTTAAAGTCATATTTGGATTATTAATTAATGCAGACACATCAATAGGCCATGTCCAGCCGCCTCTGTTAAATTTATCTGCAGTAAGTGGATTATCTGTCCATTCTTTGCTTAAAATTCTTCTGGTGCGTACCAGATCAAAATAACGGCTGCCTTCACCCATCAACTCTTTTGAGCGCTCTAAGAAAATGGCATCTTTTAAATTGCCATCAGCACTTCCGTTGGGATATAATGGTGCCTGGGCCCTTTCACGTACCTCATTCAATGCCGATATGGCCTGATCATCTTTTCCGAGGTTGGCATATGCCTCCGCACGTAATAAAATGGCATCTGCATACCGCATGATCAGGTAAGTATTATCAGGATTAATGTCGAGGTTTGGATTGTTAGCATCCGAATATGCATTCAATGCAAATTTCCTCAATTGGAATGTTTCTGCATTCTGATCAAACGGAGCTACAAACCAAATGCTTAAACGTTGATCACCACCGTCAGGATAAAGTTTCCTGATGTATTGTTCAGAAAAGACAGAAAAACTGAAACGGTGTGTATATTCAGGTTTTTTATACGGGAAATGGATAAATGCATCACCAAAAGGAGAATAAGCATTTGCCTGTTCAAAAGGATTTTCAGGGTTATTGTTGTAATTCAAGGTTCTGAATAATTCGAACAAACTTTCATCAGAACGACCTTTAGCCACAACAGCCCAATCTGATAAAGGCAGAAGGCGGAAAGAATTGCTCCTTTTTATTTCCTCGCCCAATGCAGCTGTTTCTTCATAATATTTGGTTCTGTTAGGAATATCGAATCCAGCATTCCACATGTTCATGTTCATCAACAAACCAATTACTGCTCCCTGCGATGCCCTGACACCTTTCTGTGATGGATCATTAAAAACCTTTGGCAGATTATCCTTATAAGGTTTCAGGTCTTCAATACATTTATTCACTACAGACACCATATTTTCCCTCATTAAAGGGTCTTTTTGATAGGCATCAGTATAGTAAACCACATCGCCATATAAACGCACCATCTGGAAATAACAAAAAGAACGGATAAACCTGGCTTCAGCATCATAACGCAAAGCATCTTCAGCTGTAAGGGCAGGAATGCCCTCGGCTATTTTACTAACCAGCAGATTTGCAGACTGAATTACTTTATAATATTCGTTCCAGTAAGTTAAATCTTTAAAGTTATACCCTCCCCACTGTCTTCCGTTATCCAATGCCTCAAGCAACAACCTATCGTTAATAGCAGTAGTAGATATGTTTTGTTTATCTGTATTACCCTGAGGGTTTGGCGCTTTTCTCTTATGGCCACCTATACGTGAAATTCCTTCACGTATTTCCCCTCCCTGTTCAGCCGGAATAACTTCTCCAGACCTAAATTCGCCTGTGGCCCCGGCAAATGATGTTCTTGTATATTTATCAAATAACTGACCATACATATCTGTAATATTGGCTTCAATATCATCTTTAGAAATGTAAAAATTATTCCCTGTCAGTTTATCAATAGGCGTAATATTCAGAAACTTTTTACAACTATATTGTGAAGCGCTTATAAAAATTAATAAGCAAATAATATACTTTTTCATGTCTAATATCTTTTATGACTTCAATTAAAATTCTACGTTAAAACCCAAATTATACTGACGTGGTACAGGATAACCATTTGAACCATCTCTACCTATAGCGGTAACATTCTCCGCGTTTGGCCCTGAATAGGTCGAGAAAGTGGCAATGTTGGTGGCTGAAATGAATGTCCTTATATTATTTAATCCGACACGCTTCGCTAGATTTTTCTGAAAAATATAAGCTAAAGTAATCTGATTGATTTTAAAATAGCTCCCCTCTTCCTGCCATAAGGTTTGTTCATACCTAAATGGATTGGTATAAAAATTATGTCCATAATCATAGGCATTAGCGTAAGTGGCCCCACTATCACCCTGTCCATTCCACATTCTTAAATTGTCTAAAGGAACTACAGAACGGGTTTTTTCACCAATGGTTTTATTGTCCCTATTGTCTCTGCCAAAAGGATCTGACAATAACCTCAACCGGTCTGCCAGTGCATTATTCAGGATAGAGCGTTTGGCTGTATATGAGGCATATATATTGAGAGAGAAGTTTTTATAACCTATCGTATTGGATAAACCTCCGGTAAGTATCGGCTGGGTGTTCCCTGTAACCTGTAAATCTCTTTCATCCAGAACATAATCTCCATTTGCATCATACAATATTGCATCGCCACCCTGGAATGAGTTTAAATTGGACGAAGAATTATTATTGCGATACCTTAAACCGGTAACCGGGTCAACAGGCACATTATCTGTTGAAGCGTAAACACCCTGGTTCAAATAAAGGAAGTTAGCCAGTGAATTTCTACCCACACGTTTTGCGAGGTGCTGGTTGTATCCAGACTTCCTATCGAACTCAATAAATTGCCCGTTGTATTCGGCTGGAAGTTTGGTTAAAATATCCGTATTGATGGCACCATTTACCGAAATGCTCCAGGTAAAAGGGCTGTTTTTTGATAAGGGACGGCTGGTTAAAGATAATTCATAACCATAATTTGCCAGTGCTGCATCATTACTTTTATAGATTTCAAAACCCAGGGTATTAGATAAATAATTATCGAATAGCAGGTTATCAACTTTTTTATAGTAAGTATCAAAAATCACATCAAGTTTACCGTTAAATAAGCCAAAATCTACCCCTAAGTTAATCTGAGAAACAGTTGTAGGCTTAAGCAAAGGATTTGGTATCTGCTCAAAATCAATTCCAATCCTTGGATTATTATTATAAAATCCATTTGGATTGTACTTACCATAAATATCTATCAGGTTACCAACAGGAAATATATTTCTACCGGCAGTTAACCTCACATCCCCATAACTAAGCCATTTAGAATCCACGAAGATGTTCTCTTTGTTAAAGTTCCATTTTAAACCAATAGAAGGGTTTTTAGCATAAGGATCCTGGCTTCCGCTATCAGAGGACCCATCCAAACGATAGGTAAGATCCAAGATGTACTTCTTTTTATAATCATAGGTAAATGCTGCTGCAAATGAAGCTGTATGCTGATCATGGAAACTTTCCAATATTCCTCCGCCTCTGGAGAAATAACCATCATAGCCTAAGGGCCCCTCAAACTGATCGTTTGGAGAACGCTCCAATTTAGTTATACTCGCCTGCCCAGCCTTAATGTAGATTTCATTAAAAACGTTTAAAAAGAAATTATGCTTTTCGTCAAATGATTTGATATATGAAACGCTATTTCTGTTATATAACGAAGAGGTGTAACCATTATAAGAATAGATTCTAGCGAACTGTCCGTTTGCGGCAGCCGGAGTAAACGTATCCTCCGTATCCAATGTATAATCATAACTACCATTACTGGTGAGGTTCAATCCGGGAAGCAACTCATAACCTCCCTCCACATTTGCCCGTAAGTTCTTTGGCCCCGCATCGCTTCTCATCATTAAAGAAGATAAAACATCACTGGTGGCCTGAAAAAACGATGGTCCTGGAAGTAAGGAAGAATTCTGACCATTTGAAGCTACGCCTGTTTGCAGAAGTCCGGAACCGTTACCCTTTTTAATCTTACCGACCGATCCGAATATTGCTCCAAAGAAGCGCAGTCTTTGAGAAGGTTTAAACTCCATATTCATGTTTAAACTATAGCGATCAAAACCTGTATTCTTGATGATCCCTTTCTGAGAATAATATCCAAGATTCGTTTTGTAGTTGAACTTCTGATCTCCCCCATCTAAAGCAACGTTATGGCTTTGATTATAGGTATCTTGATAAAAAATGTCCTGCCAATTTGTTGAATTATTATAATACGCATTCAAACTATCCGAAAGAAAAGGAGTGTTCGACAAGGTATAATAATCACCTATCGGTGCATACATATTTATCTGCGCGATTTTGACATTACGTTCCAAAGTGCCACCCAGCGTTTCACGTAGTTTAGGCACCGTACTCACAAAGAAGTTAGATGTATAACGTACTCTCGGAACCTCAGAATTTCCACGTTTGGTCTGAATTAAGATTACACCATAAGCCCCTCTTGAACCATATAAGGCTGTAGCCGTAGCATCTTTTAGAATTTCTATACTCGCAATATCTTCCTGCGGTATTAAAGATAGCGGACTTACACCAGGCCCTTGTTGCTGAAATCCAAATTCAGAAGCCTTATCTGCATCCATTGGAACCCCATCGATCACATACAGTGGTGATGTTGGTTGTAAGAATGTCTCATTTCCAGAACCGCTGGTTGAAATCGTGGATAAACCCCGAAGGTTCACCGAGCCTCTTAAACCTGGGGCACCGGTATTTACCTGGATGTTTAAACCTGCAACTTTACCCTGCAGCAACTGCTCAACGCTGGCCACCGGCACATCCTGAACCTCGTCACCGGCTATACTAAAAGATGAACCTGTGGTTACCTCACGCGTTCTCTTTTGATATCCCCTGATCACTACTTCAGACATCTCATTTTTTTCTTCCTTCAGGCTGATGTTCAGGGTGTTTTGCCCTGGCTTAAGCTTAATTCTTTGGGTAGCATAACTTATATAACTGATGGTAAGCCATGCGCCATCTTCTACATAAATTGTAAAATTTCCTTTTACATCTGTCCCTCCAACTCCTTTTAGAGGTGTACCTGAATAGATATTTGCGCCAATAAGAGTCTCTCTTGTTGCAGCATCATACACAGTTCCTGTAACAGTTATCATTTTAGTTTGCGCTAACAAATCTTTGCATAGAAAAATGCAGCTGAAAAAAATTGATAGCAGAATTACTTGTTTTCTCATTGTATTAATTTTTATCATTAAGATTTCTATTCATTTTCGAAATTAGGGTTAACGGTTTTGAAGTGGAAGACAATTTCCCAGTCACCTTTTTCATATATTTTAAAGTCCTGGGTTATTCTACCTACTTCACGTCTCCCACCAAAGCCAATACGAGAATAACTAAATTCCACATGCGCTTCATCACCACTTCCGTTCACACCACCGTTTGTAAAACGTGTAGGAATTCTGGCCAATGGAATTGGGTAGGCTACATCATACTTTACGTACTTGGAAGTCTTCTCCATATTAAAACCATGAACCACCTGATCCCATTTGGTTTCGTTGAATTTAGCAGGATCGATTTCTACAGAATCCTTATCCAAAAACTTAAATCTTAAGGAATTTCCATTACCACCGGTATACTTTCTTATATAGGTATACACCACCCCGTCGGCACCTGAATTTACCTTTAAGTCACGGTTGGTCGTTGCGCCAATCATACCCGAAATTCCCGGGAAATTGTGAACCAGAATTTTTCCTCCCGGAGTTGTCGTATTGGGTTTGCCATTAAATGGATTCAGATCATCACTTGGCGAATATGGACGTTCTCTTAAAGGAATTATAGACAAATCTTTAATGATCTGGCTTCCGCCCGAATTGCTCACTTTCACATCAAAGTACCTGATATCCTGAGGATAAATTACAGAATCACGGGGAGCAAGGATATCGCTGGTCGCTGTATACCACACAATAAGATCTCCTGAAGACCTTAATTCAATCATTGGATGGTCTTCCAGTTTACGCTTCGCCTCAATCTCGGCAAGTGTGGTTTCTTTACCTGTATATTCGCTTAACCATACCAATGTTGGCTTCTTGGTGAGCATATCTGAAGCATCTCTTCCATCCCCGAACCTTGGGTTCAGGATCTCAAACGTCATTGGAAAAGTGGAATTATCAGCATTGAATATCCCGGTAAATAAAGTTGTTCTTCCTAATATGGGCGAAAAATCCTTAGTCGGGTAAGCTATTTTTGTACTCAGATAATCCTTTTCTTCGGGAAGGTCGAAAATCTTTTTACAACCAGAGAAAGCAATTATTGTAGTCAAAAATATAACTATTCTATATTTTTTTAAGTTTTGCATAACATTTCTTAATTTAAAATTCTCGGTCTTCATCATTTGTAAACTTGTTTAAAGTTCATGGTCCACTCAGCCAGCTGAAATAAACCATCTCCGCGGTTGGTCAGAATTATAATGCGGTAGTATTTATAAGGGACATCATTGTCAAACTCGAAGATTTTGTTCTGAAAACGCGATTCGAAAATCATATCCTGACGGGTATCTAAAGTCACGAAATTCTCGCCGTCGTTAGATCCCTCTACTCTCCAGCTTTTTGGATCTCTTGCCTGGGCATCATTTGCGGATGTAAGCGTATACACATTGGATACGATAGGAGCTGCAGAAACCCATGTCATTGTGATTTTATTTCTGTCCGGATTAAACGTGGCCAGGAATTTAGTAAGCGCATTTCCATCATGCACCTTAACGAATTTCTCACCAGCGGAAACACTGCCGTCAACTGCATTAGGATCTTCAAACTTAACAAACCACTCACTTCCAGTATTCTTAAACAGGTTTGTTGGCGGAGGAATAAAAGTCAGGCGATTGACAAACTCATCAAAGCCAAATACATGGTTTGGCTCAAGAAAATGAACAATTCCATTCTTAGTTTTGATATTAACGGAATTTGTTGTGGTAAGGGACCAGCTGGCCACGAATACACTTCTTTTGGTATTGGCAAACTCTAAAATTTCAGAACCACCATTCTGCATGCCTTGCGCATCAGCGTACAAGCGTTTCCCATGCATGGGATAGTCGCCGCGCACACTGTAAATATTTCTTCCTTCACCAACAGAAAAATCAGTTGATTTGTATAATTCCTTAATGATATACCTGGCTACCATCGTATCCAAATGAGCACTGTCACTTTTAGCCTTAGCCAGGTCAACAATACTCAATGACTTTCCTGAAGCTATATCTGATAAGAATATGGAGTTCTTTCCTTTTGATTTACGAACATCGTTTAAGTTCTTGATTGCGATTTGAAAACTCGAGTTGGAAACTGCGAACAAAGTAATATTGCTATCCCGCACTGTTTTTTCCATACCCAATTTGTCTATCAGCAGTAATAAAGAATCATAAACACCTGGTTTGGTTTTTAAATAATCATATGTATCCAGTGAGGAACCTTCATCTATATTGGGCGTAGCATAATAACCTTCCTCCCTTTTACATCCCTGGGTTAAAAGCGCAGTGAATAAGAATGCCAATAAATATCTACTGTATAAATTTAATTTTTTCATGTCTTTTGTTGCTTTATTACTTCCAGTAAGAATTTTGAGACAATAATGAGTTCTGGTCCATAATGTTCCGGGAAATAGGCCAATAAATACCACCAGAATTGATCAGCTGCATAAACTTGGGATTTCTTTGTGCTATTTTATGATACCTGACAAGGTCATACCAACGCTGTCCTTCTCCCATCAGCTCTTTTTGCCTTTCATTAAAAATAGCTTCTATCAATGAGCCACTCCTGGCCTCACTATAAGGGATATAGGTTGATGCATCTTCGTTTAATTGCCCCACATTGTCAACGTTATACCTTAATTGTCTTACTGCATTAAGTGCAGCTATGGCGCCTTCCCTTTCTCCAAGCACGGCTAATGCTTCAGCCCTGAGCAGGGTAATATCTTCTAACCTTGTAAATAATACGGTACTGGAAAAAATCCTGAAAGTGGGATCCGTTGTTCCACCCTGAATTACCTTAAGTTTGCTGAAGATTGGATATTTCCCCTGATAGTTAGTGAAGTATGCCTGTGAATGCACTACTCCGGTAGAATCAATATTGAACCTGGCATCATTTGATTCTTTAAAAATGGACAGGATAGAATCTTTTGGCACAAAAATATCCGGCAAACTTTTATTAACTATCGGTTCCGCAAGTGTTAAGGACTCCAGGTTACCTGTATAGGTAGCATCCTGATGTCCATAAACAAATCCAAAAGCAAAAAGCTGGTTGTTATTTTTATCATAAAACAGACCATTGCGACGTGTTAAATAATCTGTATTGTTATATGACATACCAGCAATCGGGTAATTATCAAGCACAAACTTGGTATACACGGTTACATCAGCGTATTTACCTTGCCAGGCAGCCACATGCGCAAGAACCCCATATGCTGTTAACTTTCTTACCAGGGCACCATCCCATCTGCTGGTTGATTCATTGTAATATGGGCCAGGCTGCTGTATATCTTCAGCACTAAAACGGTATGGCAGATCCTGAGCCGCAGCTAACATTTCCTGCCGAACAAATTCTAAGATTACCTTCTGGTCTGTCCTTGGTTTGTTTTCAAAGCTTCCGTCCCTTGCGGTGGTAATAAAAGGAACATCTCCCCATATACGCACCATATAGAAGTAAGCAAATGCTCTCAAAAATCTTACCTGAGCCACATCTACCGTCATATTGTTTTTCGTATAACGAGCATCATTTTCCTTTACTTCAGGAATCCGCTCGAGAAAGATATTGGCGGCATTTACGATAGCATAAAACCTTCTCCAGTTTGACAAGGATTCTACAACCGGATAAGAAGCATTCAAATCATTTTTTATGATTGCCTTCAGATCCTGACGGATTGGACTGTCGAAATTACCCATGCGAACATCACCATAGATCCAGTGACCATTGTTATCGGCCAAAGCCGCCCTGGTTAACCCATAAACACCGAGCAGTGCAGCCCTGGAATCTTCCAGGGTATTCCAGAAATTTCCTTCCGCAACTACACGGGTTGAATTTACATCCAATGCTTTTTTACAGCCCCCTGCCACAAGGATAAAAAAGAAAAGACTCATCAATATTATTTTTTTCATTTCCTCAGTTTTAAATCTTACTTAATATTATTTATTTAGGGCCGAACGTTAAAAATCCATCTTTACACCCAATAAATACGTTCTTGGAATCTGCATTCCATATCCTGTATCATATCCAGTATAATTTACCAATTCGGGATCCTGGCCTGTATATTTCGTCAGGGTGAAAACATTATTTACGCTTCCATAAACATAAAACCGCTCCATTAAAGGAACATCCTTTTTAATGAGCTTAGTTAGGTCATAGCCCAGCGAAACAGTCCTTAGCTTGATGAAAGAGGCATTTTCAAGGAATAAATCCTGGTTAACCTGGAAGGGAGAAACAGAACTCCATGGATTATACAGTGGATATTTCGAATAATCGCCTCTTTTTTCCCAATAAGTGATCTCCCTTGCAGAATTCATATTATTAAGACCTTCACGATTAATGAAATCAAACCTGTTTGACATTTCCTGATTGATTAAATGCCTGCCCAGGTTATAGTACATATTCACACTTAACGTCCAGTTGCCAGCTTTAAAATCATTGTTAAAACCTCCTGAAATTACTGGAAGCGCATGTCCGGATATCGTTTTATCCTGATTATCAATGATATGATCATTATTCAGGTCTTTCCATTTTGGATCTCCGGCCTTAAGTGTAATTCCATTATAACTTAACTTCTGACCATTTGAATTTTCCGGAACCTCTGCATCCGTATTGTAAATGCCTTCGTTAGTAAGCAACCAATAACCATCTACTGCTTCACCAACCTTTAATAGCCTGTCGCCAATGGCAATTTGCGATAAACCACCCGGCAGCGCAGTCAGTTTGTTTTTATTGTAGTTCACATTAAGGGATGAAGTCCATGATACTGATTTGCCTGCAGGTAAAATGTCGCCGCTTAGGGTCAAATCAATACCTGTATTGCTGATGGCCATTCCATTTTTGATCACCGAAGCGTAACCATATTCAGCAGCTGATGGCATGCCAAGCAGCATATTTTTATCCTCTTTATAGTAGGCATCAATAGAGGTGCGCAGGCGGTTAGACAAAAACGCAGCATCTAATCCAAAATTAAGTTGATCGCTGTATGCCCATTTCAGATCGTAACCCACAGAACCTGCAGAATATGGACGGGTAAGTGTGGCAAAACCATTATAACCAGGCGCAATTAAGTTACCTGTAAAACCTATAAATGCAGTATATTGAGGTCCCTGGGCATAGTTATCGAAGTTTTCATACCTAGCCAATCGTCCGGCGCTGGCACGCAGGTTCAGGTTAGAAACGTTATTATCCTCGGCAAAGAAATCCTTTTTCAGGTTCCAACCTGCAGATAATACAGGAGAATAAAACCATCGGCTTGTAGGCTGCTGATTGGAAGATCCGTCAGTACGCAATAAGAAAGAAAGCGTATATTTTTCTTTATAATCATAAACAGCCCGTCCACTAAAGGAAATCAGATTATTCCTGGTTTTATCCAAAAATTTATACACCAGTTCCCTGCTAAATACATAGGGTTCTAAGTATTCGTTTTCTTTTGTAGGGTCTGAACGTAGTAAATTTAATTTTATAAAATCATTGCTCCCTTTATAGGCATAGGCATAATTATACTTATAAGTATCGTATTGAAAGGAGGAAGCGACTGTGAAATTGAGCTTATGATCATTGTTAGTTAACAAATCGTAGCTGGCAGAATTATCAAAAAATGCACGTTGATTATATCCAAAATAATTGGATGCATAATTGGTTGTTTGCATTAAAGTTCTTGGGAAAAAGATATCCCTATAACCTTCATTGTAATCAACACCAAAACTGCTGGTAAATTTAAACCTACCCAGGTCTATTCCTACCTTACCTAATCCTTCAACAATGTTGGAACGGTTGTCATCAAATCCTTTTTCAAATTCGTTTAAGTATTGGCCATATTGTTCCTTATTTGGTGGTAGCGGGGAACTCAAATCCGGGATGTAATTAACCTGAGACAGCCTGTCGCGAACATTTTTATTTCGCTCACGATCTACACGGTTCGCATTTACCGAAGCAGAAAATGTAAGCCAATCCAGGGGTTTCATGTTAACGTTAAAACGCGTTCCATAACGACTGGATCCGGTTTGGTCCGCCACGCCTTCATTACGAAGCGTTCCAATGGAAAAGCGGAAATTTGCCCGTTCTGTACCGCCTGAAATCCCGGCATTAACGGAATACACCATCCCATTGCTATAATACATATCATTCCAGTTTGCCGGCCCGTAGTAGGCATTATTCATGGAATTACTCAGGTATAAAGGATATACATCATTTTCAGAATAACTGCCGTTAGCAGTATACTTGTCGTAAAACTGTCTCCGGAAATCATTTTCAAATTTACCGTTAATGGTCGTAACCGGACTTTTCTGAGCCATACCTATATATGATTCAAAGTTTATCCTTCTCTTGGTTCCGGCAGCCTTGCTTGTCAATAAGATGACGCCATTTACTGCTTTTGGCCCATATATAGCTATATCAGACAAATTTTTCAATATCTCCACAGATTCAATGTTATCCATGTTAATAATAGACAGGAGGTTTGTTTCAGGGCCAATTCTGTTGAATTTGTACTGTTGGATATCATAAGCAAATGGGTGTTCTCCTACCAGGGGAACGCCATCCAAAATCACCAGAGGCTGTGTCTGGTACAATTCTTTTGCCGACAAAAGCGGCTGTGAAGTTCCATGTATAAACATGTTCTGAACCGAACCAGGTTCTCCGGATGGTTCTTGAACATATACACCGGCTACCTGCCCTTTTAAATATTGCTGCAATGAAACTGCAGGAAAATCAGCTAGTTGCTTAAGATTAATACTGTCCCTCTTATCCTTCAATTGGGCATAAGCGCTCCGATTAGAACGGCGTTTTTGCTTTACTGTATCTACCGGATCTTTGGTCGTATCAGTTTGTTTGATTTTAGCATTGCCTGCTATTAATAGAAAACTCCCCTTCAGAGAAGTACTACTTAATATAGAGGCAGAAGGAGAAGTACTCCCAAAAGAAAATGTTGCAGAACACAACAATCCCACGAACGTTATAGTTGCAATAAAGCGCATAACAGATAATTAAGTATTAACTGATTGAAAACCTTTGTTAATTGTGTTTTTGATAAGGAATTTTAAATTTCAGGCATAAAACATCACACACTCCCTCTTAATGTTGAAGAAATTTATAAATACTTATAGTTAGTTAAACGTTTTACTAATACTTACTAAATAAAATTAATAAGCATAGGTTAACATTGTTTCCTGGGGAAGCCTGAGAAAAGTTCTGATTGCGGCAGGAGAGTTCAATTCCCGTAATTTTTGTAGAAATTTGGTTCATAGTTTCGTTAATTAGGTTATAATTTGGTTAGAGATGCGCGATTTCCGAGTAATAAATCGATTATCTAAAGCAATAATACTAATTTTAAATTAATTCCAATTTTTTTTTCATCATTATTTAAATAAAAAATAAATTACTTTCATTCTAGGTGTTTAATTTGTCGCACTCAAATTATAGGCACATGTCCTTTGTACTGGGTTTTACCCCTTTTACGAGGTGTAATTATCCTTTTTTTAAAAATAAAACCCATCAAGACACGAAACAAATTACCTGTGACTAAATAAATTAATTAATATTCCTATATTTATTTCAGGCGAAAGCCAGAGCAATCATCTTTTATCCCCTAAACAAAAAACACATGGGAAAATTTATCATTACCAAGAGAACCAACGGTGAGTTTCAATTTAATTTAAAGGCAAGCAATGGCCAGTCGATCCTCAGCAGTGAGGGTTATACGACGAGATCAAGCTGTGAAGCAGGTATTGCTTCGGTAAAAAGGAATTCTCAGCACGATGCCAGATTCGAACGTAAAACGTCCACTAAAGGTAAACCCTATTTCAACCTGAAGGCAAGCAACGGCCAGGTCATCGGTAATAGTGAAATGTATGAAAGTGAAAGTTCAAGAGAGGCTGGTATAGCTTCAGTAATGAAAAATGCAGGAGATGCAGTTACAGATGATCAGACCTTGGAGCAAGCCGCAGGGTAATCCGCTATAAATAATGGTAAAGCGGTTAATCAGGGATA
>Ga0182008_10001067_pt1 | contig 18942 bp, 28 predicted proteins | sample Sormic07211129_1_FD_120482 | JGI IMG/M metagenome (GOLD analysis project Ga0182008, IMG submission 120482) | Rhizosphere microbial communities from Sorghum bicolor, Mead, Nebraska, USA - 072115-129_1 metaG | ecosystem: Host-associated > Plants > Roots > Rhizosphere | place: USA: Nebraska...
GTCGGCCCGGCCAAACCCGCCCCTGCATGCTCCTGCGTGACAGGGGGTGCCGTCCTGCGGCGGCATCCCGACATTCGTCGGGACTTGAGCCGCCCCCGTTTGCTTTACTCATGCTTCTGGAAAACCAGCCACCAGCACGCGATACGCGAACGATGGCGGGAGGTGGAGACGGTCGTTGAGGCAAGGCGGTATGTTACAATTTGCCCTGTTAAGTCGGGGTCTTTTTGATTCGGCTTACGTTGACTTGACACCCGGTACGCTCATGCGTGGCCGGGTTTTTTTATGTGGCGGAGGTTTTGTGATCGTCAGACGCGGACACGGCGGCAAGCGCAATTTCAGCGCGGAACTTGGCAACTAGGGAACTCGGGGCGACGAGCGTCACCACTTCCCATCCCGGCGGCACTAGAAGTCCCGCATGGGCCGTTGCACGTTGCGCCTCGTGATATTCCATCAACCGGTTCCAAAACGTTCCCACGGCCTTGTTAACGGCTTGACGGCTACAATCATGCCGCTCCGCGACCACGGCGAGCGTATCCCCATCGACAAGCGCCTCCCTTGCGACGGCAGCTCTATCGTCGCTAACATTTTTTAATAATGATCGCACTGCATCAAACTCGGCAGCTGTCATGCGCCGAAGTTTTGCTCTTGGCATAAGTCTACCTTTAAAATCAGTGAAAGCGGGACGCTCACGCCCCGCCCTATTCGATTACTTCTTAACTTGGCCAAGTATATCAACTGCATTGAAGACTTCCACTTCGATGTCAGCGCCTTGCAGGAAGGCGATCATTGCGAATGCCCCTGGACCTTCTTCCGCGAAAGTATTGTCACGCAAGCCCTTCATGATCGCTTGTGACAACGCTTTACAAGAACGCCCAGCGTTGAAGAGTGATTGAAGCCAGTCATTGACGTTTGCTCTACCCTCTGGCGCCAGTGAATCCATGAACATTTTGGGATTTGCGCCACTTTCATAGATAAGGCCGTAAGCGTTGGTCAGTATGTCCCACGGTGCCAGCGCTGGTCCGGGGCGCTCGCTCAGCTCGGGTGATTCTGGCTGCAGTGGTATCGGTGTCTCAATTTTCGCGGACGCAAAAATATCACCGGTCGTGTCCTGGGCCGCAGCCGGCATGACCTTATCGCCCTTCACCGCTTTTGGCTTGACCTTGGCCTTGACCTCGTTCACTTTCTTTCGGCTATCTTCCTTACCTTTGGACTTTTTCAGATCATCCACCAGCTCCTTGGCGGCGGCCGGATTGGCTTTCTCGATCACTTTCACGCTGTTGATGACGTCAAGATCGGCACTGATTTTCTCCGTGACGAGGCGCTTAGCCTGCTCCGGCAGCTTGAGCAGCGACAGGATTTGCGACAGCCAAGCACGGCCCTTATTGTGCTTTGCCAGTACCGCCTCGGTGCTGCCCAACTCATCCAAGTCCTTCTGTATCCGCTTCGCAAGCTCGAACTGCGTCAGGTTTTTGCGCTGGATGTTCTCCTGCATCTGGATGGTGGCCGCCTCGGCGTCCGTCATTTTTTTGATGAGAGCTGGAATGTCGATCTTCTGAGCGCGCTCGGAGACGAAATAACGCCGGCCACCGGCCACCAACTCAAAGGGTGCCGGTCCGTTCTCCATTGGTCGCACCAGCACCGACTGGAATACACCGTGCTCTTCTACGCTAGCTTGCAGCTCGTCCAGCGTGTTTTCCTCATCCTCCATTTCCTCGCGGATTTGAGGACTGACGTAAATGTCCGTCAATTTGAGGACTGCTACGTTGTACTCGCTGTTGTTGATGATGTCGCCGAAACCTGCTCCAAGCACATCACTCATACCAGCGAAGGCATTTCCGGCTATTTTCGGGGCCGCCGTCCTGGCCGACAAAGAATTTTTTTTCATTTCAGTACTCCCATGTCCTTCAAGATAGCATCGCAAACAGCTTTCCACTCGACAGCGGCTTTGCGGTGCCCTTCCCCGTTCGTGTTTTGCCAAACCGGGCGACGGTTGATGATCGACTTATGGACTGCTGCGTTGCGCGACAACTGCAAGGGCAAGACTGCCTTGCCAAAACTCTGGCGCAGGTCGTCCAGCCCCTTCAATTCGTCCTTGCTCTTGGTGTTGATTAAGCTTGGCAAAATCCCCATCAGCCGCAATTGCGGATTGAGGCCGCCCTTTTTGATGGTCTGAATGAACTTCCAAAGCTGGGCCAGCGCATCCAGTTCAAACAAGCCCATCGATGTAGGGCACAGCACTACATCGGCGGCGGCCATGCTGGCGGTCAACGGCATGCAGATACGGCCCGGCGTGTCGATGATGCAGAAATCGAAGTCCTTGGCCAGCTTGCGCAAGTTCTTTCTGAACCGTTTGACGTATTCCTCACCCTTGGTGTCCAGGTCGAACATCCGTGGATCGCGGGCACGCACGAAGGCGACATTCTCAGTCAGATATTCGAGAGGCGTAGCCGGGAACTCTTCATTAAACAGCTCGTAAGCCATCAAATTTGTCTGCGTTTCGTCGTCCTTCGGAAAAACCAGTTCAAGGCTGCCCTGAGCATCAAGGGACACAATCAAAACACGCTTGTCAGCTTCGGCGGCCTTGTGCGTCACATTGAAGACAATGGCTGTTTTGCCTACGCTCTTCTGGTTGGTCACTGCTAGGATACTCATAGGAGCCTCTTGATATCTTTAGGTTGACTGATAATGCATCATTCTCCGAGGGCAATTATAGGTGGTCTTGCCCCTCCAATGACAACACTTTTTGTTTGTCATGCTGGAAAACTCCAGCATGACATGAGGCCGCCCTAGAACGGGATCTCTGGGTCAGCACCTGCGCTTTCAGAAGCATTCTGTGCTGGCAACTGTGCTGGGCGTGCTGGTCGTGCTGGCCGCTTGCCCGCTGGCTTTGGTGCCTCCACACCTTGCGCCTCTTGTCCATTGGCCGGGGCTTCGTGGTGGTCGTTGGGCTGCTGTTGCACGCCGTCGCGGGCTGCACCAGCTGGGCCACCAAGCATTTGCATGTGCTCAGCGATGATGTCGGTGGCGTAGCGATCCACGCCATCTTTGTCGGTATATTTGCGTGTCTGCAACCGGCCTTCCACGTAGACCGACGAACCCTTTTTGAGATACTGACCGACAATTTCTGCCAGGCGACCAAAGAACGCAATTCGGTGCCACTCGGTCAGCTCCTTAGACTGCCCCGAATTGCGGTCCTTGTGGGTGTAGCTGGTGGCAACTGCAATGTTGGCAATAGCATCGCCACTGGGCATGTAACGCACTTCAGGGTCGCGGCCGAGGTTGCCGACGATGATTACTTTGTTAACTGAGGCCATTTTGATACTCCTTGAAAGTGAGAGATTTTTCAAACGACCCCAGGTTCAACCGGGGTCAGGCACTTAATGAAGATCGAACATTTGATCGAGCTTGTAGAGCAAAACAACCACAGACGGCACAATGATGATTGCTGCTGCCACAAAACCAAGCCAGAAAGTTTGTTCGTAATGCAATTTCCAGTTACTTACGTTGACGTGTTACTAAATTTTTGCTGGTGAATCGCTTCGTCCACCATGTAATTAGTATACTCCATGACAACCTCAATGACAACCTTTTTAGGTTGTCATAAACAATTTTTCGCCATTTATATTTCAATCACCCATACATTTTTAATAGCCAATATGAATGGCCAAAATATTTATTAGACCGCCCATTACTATCATCCCCTGCACCTCCCCTGCTCTGCAGAGCCGCTTTTCAAAAGGATGAGTAAAGCAAACGGGGGCGGCTCAAGTCCCGACGAATGTCGGGATGCCGCCGCAGGACGGCACCCCCTGTCTCATGGGAGCATGCAGGGGCGGGTTTGGCCGGGCCGACCCCGGCCAGCCCCGATGCGAGCATTCCGGGACAGCCGCATGCAAATCCTTTACTTTTCTCACTTCACTGGCGTAGCCAGCGGCCAAGCGCGCAGCGCGGCCATGTTCACCCGATCAAGCTTGCCTTTAGGCGAGCGCAGGTTTGCGGGATAAGCCAAGCGGCCAAGGGTTACGGTAGTAGCCCTTGTTGAGCGATGCGTAGTCCTTTTCACTTCAGGGGTACCGTAAGGGTGGCCTGGAGGGTCGGCGGCAAAGCCGCCCAGTCGCGAAGCGACCAAGCGCGGAGCGCGCGCCCGGAATGGGCATCCCGGTTTTCGCGTACGCGAAAATACGCCAATGAAAGATCCTGACTTGTTTCGATTTACACACTAAATGCGATCTTCGTTCCAAAGTGCAATATCGCAACACTGTTTGGATATGTGGTAACTTACCCACAACACCAATTTAATATCAGGAGAAACCCTATGAATCTTGAGAATTACTCCATTGAACAACTGAACGAATTACAAGACCAAGTAAAGAAGCAATTGAAAATCAAAGAGCAAAATGATATCAACCATGCTCGAGCACAAATTCTTGAAATTGCACAGCGAGTAGGCGTTTCTGTTAAAGACCTTCTTGGAAACAGCGCACCCCAAAAAGTGAAGCGAGTGGTTGCTGTCAAATACCGCCATCCGACCGATCCAACATTGCAGTGGAGCGGCCGAGGTCGCCAGCCGAAATGGGTAAAAAGTTGGGTAGAGTCTGGGAAAAAAATTGAAGACGCTGGTATTTGACCCCGGCCAGCCCCGATGCGACTGACCGGGGACGCTGAGGGATCGAAAAGAAGAGTGATTGGTGACACGATCGTGCCGGCGCCGGCGACCTGGCGTCACCAAACGGTTTTGATGACGGCGGCCGCGCACCTGGTCGACGCTGGCGTCACCATGAAATAAAAAGATGCGCCGTGGTGGTTTGGTGACTGGCCAGCTCCTGCAGGTGCGCTGCGGTGTCATTAATTACGTAGCAGGGAAGCACTGGCTGCGCTAGATTATATGCTTGCATTCAAGATTTCTTTAGGATCTCGTTCTGTTCCTGGATGACTACAATCTGCATCGCCATCAGGCGGTCTGCACCAGAGGGATTAGCAATACCTGCTTCCAAGTATATTGATTGTATTTTCTCTTCTGTAGCCGCCTTGCGCAATGAGGAAAGGAACTCTTCCTTGCTTTCCCGTGGCGCACTATTTGTAATGAAATCATCTATACTTTTGTTCAAATCCCGATTATCTCCAGCAATTTTTCGGGCCTCTCTGATAAAAATTCGCTGGGTCCCATCATCAGATGATAGCAAATCAACTGTCATCAATAACCCTGCGAGCGCTCCGAAAAAGATAATGACCGATGTCAATTGTTCAAACATGATAATTTCCCCCCGAAGATCTGCATGCACGACAGACGCCTTGTCCCCGTCAACGAGCACATACCCTGTTATGTAAGGATTTTTGTTAGTGAAAACTCGTCTGATCGTGGTCGAACAACGGCTTACCGCGACGCTTTGCTTCCATGCGAATGTAGCTGGCATTCTGCCGCAGTGACGTTAGCATTTGCGTGGCCGTCTCTTCATTGCAGCCATGCTGCAAAAGGTAGCTGATGGCATGCAATGCCCCCTGTTGAACCAAGTCCTGCGCGATCAGTAATTCGTCAGGCATTTCGCAGAAAGTGCTCGCATCGAGCACGTTTGTGTTTTCGATAGTTGCCATGTTCTTTTCCTAGTGGACTGACGCCGGATATACAAAGTCCGCGTCAGGGATAAATTCGTAGCGAGTTGGATCGTCCTGAAACAGAATGTAGCCCTCGATGCTTTTCTCGCGCAGAGCTTGCACGGTGCGTCGAGCGCTTGCTACCGCTAATTCATCGATCAGACCAGCATCGACTTTCTTCCCGCCAGTCGAAACACCATTGCCCTCGATCAGCAGAACCATATCGCCCTTCGATCCGACCTTTCGCCCGTAGATTTTATTCTTCATCGCAGTGCTTCCTATTCCAATTCGTAATCGCGCTCAAGCGAGTTGTCCTTGAGGCGGCACTCTCGGAGCGTTTGCACCATCACGTGGCCGTCTATGATCCTGCGCATGATGTCGAGCAGCGCCTCAAGACATGCCGATGACTCCAGCTCAACTTCCACGTCTGGAAACTCACCATCTGGTCGCTGATCGAGCGACGTGGTAATGCCGGCAGCGTTGCAAGCTGCTTTGAATTGCTCAACATCATCTGGGCACTCGGCCCTAAATGAAAAGAATGCCATTGGTTATCCTTGGGTCAGATGTTCCACTTGCCGCGCAGCTGTACGATGCGCTGGCCTTTGCGTGTGCGCTCGGCCACAGCATCGGCACCGGCCGCGATTGGTGCACCAGCCAGCGCAGCGGCGGCCATCGTAGTGTCATAGTTCTCGACGGCGCGTACCAGGTCAATCAGTTCGCGCAGATCGGGTTGCAGTTCATTCAGCATGCTCTTATCCTATGCATTATCAGTCGGTTTTTTGTCTGATCGAAAGATCCAGATTATCAACCAATCACTAAAAAACCATGCCCAAGCCACAATAAAAATCATCAGCACAGAATATGGCAAATTAAGGAAAATCTCAGGTAGAAAGTTTGCCGTCGAATTACCAATAATGATACGAAATGCAGTAACTGCTACGGCCACTTGTTCATAGCAAAACCAAAGAGCAGGCTTGACCATCCACAGAAGAGTGGCAAAAAATATTAGGCGTATTGACGTTCGCATACATTTTATCCTTGGGCGTAAGCCATACAACGTCACTTTCATCGGCTTCCGGCCGTCGCGGGCACCACTAGGGCGCGTTTTCCTCGATCAGTCGTTGATGCGGCGCGCAACGCTATCCATGAGCGTGTCGTCGTGAATGCGTTCGCCGTCGACTTCCATCGCCGCCGCTTTCGCTGCCTCGGCGGTGGACGCTTCTACTTCCACCTCTTCCGTGTACTGGAAGGTTTTCGTTACAAGAAATTTCGGCATTTCGTCCATTTCCTATGCAAAGTAGGCTACGGCAGCGACAGCGCAAACGGCTGTCGACCACACACAAGGAATATCCCACAACGCTTGTGAGTCGCTATTCCGAGACATCCAGATAATTCCGCTGCAACATATTGCCAGACTGGCGACTGCGTATAGGCTTTTATCCGGAAAAAAGAAAGCGGCGGCGACTTTAGTCGGCAGATGGTCGTAGATAGCGGCGCCCATAAGCAGGCCGGCCGGTAAGCAGAGTGAATAGCCTATGAATCGAGCGATAGCAATGACGATATCGGCCATCGAACGATCAGCTAATTCTGTCTTAACTTTGGTAGTTGCATCCATACTCTTTTCCGTGGACTTTATTTGTCGAATGTACCGACTTTGATGCCCAATCCAACGGTCAGCGACCGGAGCAAGGAATCAGGATTGCTAGGCCGCTCACCAGCAGCCGGAATGAAGCCGATGCCCCGGCCTGCTGCCGACGTCATGTCGTACGGCCGCGCAGGTTTACGTGCAAATTCGGAAAGATAGGGCAGTGCCAGCGATGCCTGGCGGCGGTGCTGTAGACCATCTTTCCGTTTTCGTTGTTTCATCTTTTTCCTCGCTGGCCGGCACCCCGAACTTCTCAACGCCGATGCCAGCTCGTGGCTGGCGTCAGTACAGCTGTGGGCGTTTTCCGTGGAGCGCCGGCGATTACGCTGGCCACCATCCAAAAATCTTTGCCGCTGCTAATGCTAGTGCAATAAGGACAATGAAAATTTTATGATTGAAAAATATTGCAAGAAAAACAAACAGTGCAACAATCACAAAATTAACAGAAATGTTTGCCACGTCCCCATACTTCTGTGAAAGAAGTGAGGCATAGATTGCAGCACCTAAGAGGCAAATAATTGCCACAGAATTAACGATGACTCGCTTGTACTTTTCCACGATAATCATATTTTTTCCTCATTGGCCAAGCACAGCGCTCGACCTTCTCATTGAGCCTGGCCAGTCGATGCGTGCCTGGGGTGCTGCTGGGCGTTTTCCGACCTATTAACTCGCCAATGAATTGGCAGTCTTACTGAGCATGCCAACAAGGGTTTCCAACGACTGGGTAACAAAATATTTATCGGCTTTTTCACCATCATTTCCAGCGACGATCACCGAGTGAATTTTCTCACCATGGGGATGCGCGCATTCTGCAATGCTTACAATTTTTCGAGTATTGATAATGGTTTGTTGTTCCACGGGATCACGACCGATACCAGGTTGAACTTGGGTAACTTTGATATATAAAAAATCGCTCATTGTGTTCCTTTCAGATGTCCGAAACGGCCGGCACCGTGCCGACCTTCTCTCTAAAAATGCCGGCTCGTGGCCAGCGTGGGTGCTGCTGGCGGTTTTCCTTGGACGGCATCAGCCAAAAATTGCGACGTAGAGCCAGTACAACAACACACCATGTCCCGCTACCACCATTAAATCAAAAACCAACCAACGAGCGGCCAGCGTGCACGGGTTTAAGGTTTCAATCCTCTACTGAGTAGCCCAAGGGCATCAGGCGGCACTTTCATGATTTTCAGATCTCGTTTAGGAGTTGTCGCGTTCAATCAGAGGCCTGGGCCATCGGCCTTAACTGAACTACCAAAAACATTGGTAAATTTAGAGTTAACTTCATCAGCCCCCTTTTGCTTCGCCGCCGTCGTGAACTCAGCTGCCGATGCTGGATCGTTTTTCACTCGCTGGCTGATGATCCTTAATTCCGTCAATTTTTTGTCTGTTGGTTCCGGGTAGGCTTTTCGCCAATCGTCAACCAGCTGCGAAATGACAGGGCTGTTGATACCTTCCATCTGGGCCAGTAAAGCACGTTGATCGACATTTCGCGAGGTTTGAAGTTCATCTTCTCGGTACGTGGAAACGGCTCCACTCACGACGCTAACAGCAATCACAATGAAAAAAATCCATTTCAACATGTTCGCTCCAAGGTTAAAGTACGTGAACTCAGAATAGTAACGCCACGTTACTATGTCAAGGCAATTATGAGTGCTTCGACCTGGCTTTGATCTATCTCAAATCCCATGCCAGTCAGTTCGTTCCGAAGCACTTTCCGCAACATATACCGCCTGACCTCGACCGGGCAGCGCTCCAATTCATAGCCCCGCGACGCCACGACAGAAGGCCAGTTGTGCTTGTAGTTGGTGCCAGCGGCAGCGTTCAAGTCTGCGAGGATATCGCCCACAGAACGACCGGTTGCGCGCTCCAGGGCAATCCATCGTTCAAATAGTCCTTGCACCCGTGACAGCATCAAAATTCCTCTGTAAGTAATTTATTTTAAGTTTAAGCGTACTCACATGCGTGGCCTCACGCAAGTCCATGTTTATTTCTTCGTAGTTGCATAAGGTACATAATTTGAAATATGAATGAGCTCGCTATTGGTTCAATAAATATCAATACTGAACGATATAACGATGACTGCTGCTTGAAATTTCTTCCGCAGTTAGCCAAATCGTACTAGGCTGGATCTGGACTCTTCCCCTTTGGTAGCAAAGGAGTTTGCTGTAGGCAAGGTTGCAACGAAAACCCGTAAGTCTGCATTGAACAAAGTTTCGGATTTCAAAGAATTAGCGCAGCGTGCGCCCGATTGCCGACCGGTAGCCGGCATTGAAAACTGGAGGCATTCATGACAACGAAAGACGACCCAAGCAAAAAGGACCAAACAGGAAAGGACATTGGCACCATCGACACACCCGGTAAAGACATTGGTACCATCGATACGCCGACGAAGGACGTTGGTACCATCGATTCACCGAGTAAAGACGTTGGTACCATCGATCCACCGAGTAAAGACGTCGGTACCATCGACCCACACACTAAAGACGTTGGTACCATTGATAATGGAGGAAAGAACACCAGTGGTGGCGCCCCTGAGAATAAGGGTAATAACGGTGGGGGCGATAAAGATAAGGACCCTGGAGGCAATTAAAAGGATTGTTTCAGGCCCATGGGCAACGCGGCGGCGACTTAAACGCCGCACGGGCCTACCAGCGCAAGACATGGCGCTTATCAGTTAGCTAGCGCTCTAGGCAATTCATCCCATCTTGTCGTGTAGCGAGGAGTTCTATTTTCGGAGCGCATAGCCCAGCGCGGTGCCAGGCCGGCTGATGCTAGTGTCACCGAATCGCGCCCGAACCGCTGATTCAGCGCATCGAGCGCTGCCATCACCTTGATGCCGCTTTCACGCGGCCGCGCTTCATCGAACAGCACGCCCTGCAGGGTTCCCCTGGGTGAAATATCCATCAACTGCACGCCGGCTTTTTTGTAGCGGAACCCTTCCAGATAGATGCGTTCCAGCCCATGCAACGCCGCGCCGGCCAGCACACGGGTGTCGTCAGTCGGCACGATGATGGGCACGGTCAGACCGTTGCTATATTGAAGGTCATCCGTACGAAATCGATTTGTCTGAACAAAGACGTTCACGGCACCGCATACCGAACCCTGGCCACGCAGCTTTTCAGCCGCACGCGTGACATACGCCGTCACGGCCTCGGCCAGCTCGTCGAACGTGTGCACCATCGAGCCGAAGCTTTTCGAGCTGACGATTTCCTTGCGCGGCGGCGCCACCTCTTCCAGATCCAGGCACGACAGCCCGCGCAGCTCCTGACACGTACGTTCCATCACCACGCCGAACCTGGACCGCATGTCGCGCGGCTCAGCGTCTTTCAGGTCCTGCACCGTGTTGATGCCCATGGCGCGTAGCTTGTCGCCGATGCGCCGGCCAACGCCCCACACCTCCCCCACGTCGATGCGCACGAACAGCCAGCGCATACGGGCGGCCGACATCGTGGACAGATCGCACACGCTGTCGAACAGAGGAAATTTCTTGGCAATGTGATTGCCGAGCTTCGCCAGGGTTTTCGAGGCGCCTACGCCCACGCATACGGGCAGCGTGGTCCACTGCAGGATCTTGGCGCGCATGTGTTGGCCCATGGCCGTAGGCGACTCCCACAGGCCTCCCATGCCGTTCAGCGACACGAACGACTCATCGATGCTGTAAACCTCGACATTGGGGCTGTAGGTGCGCAGGATGGTCATGATGCGATTGCTCATGTCCGCGTACAAGGTATAGTTTGAAGACAAGCCAACTATCCCGTGCTGGCGCGCCAGGTCCTGCATTTGGAACCACGGCTGGCCCATTTTCACGCCCAGGGCCTTGACCTCATTCGACCTGGCCACCGCGCACCCGTCATTATTCGATAGCACCACCACCGGGCGATCCCGCAGGCGTGGATTGAATGCGCGCTCGCAGCTGACGTACATGTTGTTCACGTCGACCAGGGCGAACAGCTGGGCGCGAGGATCAGCCATGCTACACCCGCAGTTTCCGTACCACGCCAGTGACAACGCCCCACACTTCCAGTTCATTGCCGTCTACAAGACGGATCGGGGCAAAGGTCGGATTTTCAGGATGCAGCTCGATCACCCCATGCTGGTAATACAGCCGCTTGAGCGTGTATTCGCCATCGATCACGGCCAGGATGATGTGGCCGTGCGCGGCCGTCACTGATCGATCGACAACCACGTAGTCGCCGTCCATGATGCCAATGCCTGTAAGGCACTCGCCCACGACGCGGAAAAAGAACGTCGCTTCTTTGTGCTGCACTAGGAAGGCGTTGAGATCCAGACCTTTTTCCGTGTAATCGGCCGCCGGCGACGGAAAGCCTGCCGGTATTTTGTGGCAAAACAGCGGCCGCACCGCGGGCGGCGCCGTGAGTGCTGCAGGAATGAATGCAACCTGGGCATCACGGGCCAGCGGCAAATAGTGAATGGTGGACATAGGCAAATTTATACTGTGTTTTTATACAGTATAGCATTGCAAATTTCGCGGGCGCGAAAAATAACTGCTGCTGCTGATACAGGGCCGAGAAAAGCTACTACAACGCTTGGCTATGAGGGTCAGATCAAGACGCTGTGCTACACAACCGGTAGAACTAGTTAGCCCTAGGTCTGCGGCGTCTGAGCAATGTGCATGGCCCACACGCGTTTAACTTGGCTCGGGGAACAACCAGCAAGCCTTGCGGTGTCAGCGATGGTATATTTGCCGGAACGCAGAGCGACGATACGCTCATGGGTCGTTAAATCCGTTTTGCGGCCCTTGTACTTGCCATCGATTTTAGCCAGCGCCACGCCTTGGCGCTGCCGGTTCCTGCGCTGGTCGTAGTCATCCCGCGCCATTTGTAGCGCGAGCTTCAACAACAGCTCCTGGACAGACTCCAGCACGATCTTGGCGACTCCATCGGACGCGGCGGCAATATCCGACAAGTCCACAATGCCCGGCACGGACAGCTTGGCCCCCGTCGCCCGGATCGTGGCGATAAGCTTCTCGGCCTCTTCCAGGGGCAGTCGGCTGATGCGGTCTATGCTCTCGGCAATCACGACGTCGCCAGGTCGCAAATCCGCGATCATGCGGAGCAGCTCGGGCCGGTCGGCCCGTGCGCCTGACGCCTTTTCCCGGTAGACACCAGCAATGTAGAAACCAGCAGCTGTGGCGGTTTCCTCGATGGCGGCCTGTCGTGTCAAATCTTGCTCGGCAGTACTAACACGTTGGTAGATGCGTGCGACCTTCATGTAATGTCCAGTTAAATTTTTCAAAATCTGTAGCCCAGGGCAAGATTAACCAATACCGGATTCACCTTCACATCGACCGTTTGGCCGGTCGAGAGGTGGGCTGTGGTTTTAACTCGCATGGGCACAATAGAGCCATCGATAAACCAATGCGTGTTGAGGCTGTACGTCGCACCGATCTGTACTACAGCTCCCCAGGCATTATCTATCGCGGCGCTCGTCGTACCGCCCGGATTTGTGAGCATGCTCAGTATCGAGGTGGTGTTCACGCTGGTAAATTTTACATACGTGCCGCCAACGCCAATATACGGACGAAACACTGTATCAGGGCGGCCGAACCTGTATTGGAGCATCAGTATCGGCGACCACACCTTGGCGTCGGCAATCTTTCCCGCTTGCTCGATGGTGCCGCGTCCGACGATATCCAGCTTCGGCGGCACGCCGAACGCCAGTTCGGACGACACGCTATCGCTGAACATGTAGGACAGACTGGCGAAAGGTGCGCCGCCGTCGCCCACGTCAACCTTACCGCCTGGTACGCCTGTGATGGTGCCGCTTCTCACCTGCGGAAAGAACTGGTTGTAGCCGCCCTTCACGCTCCAAGTACCCCCGGTTTGTGCGACGACGTTACCGCCAGCCAATACCATGACCGCAAAAACCGCAACTTTATACAGCGCCATGATGGAATCCTTTGTCAAAAATATTAAATAATCATTGCAAACTATTAAATTAAACTCTTGCAATGATAAATAACTGACAAAGATCAAGAATTAACGGATTATTTAGTTAACAGCTTACGAATAAATAATTTTATCCCCAGTTGCAGCCATCTACGTTATCGTTATACTCGGGTGTATTCTTTCCCATTCATGATGTGCGTATATGTTTTACTGTCCTCGCTTTTAAAAAAAGCACCTGTAGTATCGATATATTCTATTTGGCCATAGATTGGCTTAGACCAAATCCACAAAAATGGTTTTTCCCCCAAAACTTGTTTCTGTGCAGTGATTTGACGATCATCGCCATGCTCACCTCTTACGTTAAATGTTTCCAATATTTCATATACCGGCGCAGGTATAGGTTTAAGCATAGGTAACCTCAAGTGAGAAAAACAATTTCATTTAGACAATATAGATAAAATACTTACAAATAATGCAAATTTTATCTAGGCAATTTGGGTATACCTAACTTGGCTATCCGCAAGACAGTAGCCAAGAATAGTAACACCGATCTTAATTGGCCATTCAAATTTTGGCTACTCTATTTGTCCTTTTTTACTCCCTACTGGCCTTGTCCCGCATCTGGACCGCCATCGGCGGTCGCAGTTTTGGTTTTCACGGTCAGCGAGGCGTTCTACATCATTTGATTGGCGATCTGGGTGGCGCAACGTCTCGCATACCCTGGTCGTTGCGACGAACTAGCGGACGGCCTCGGTCGCGTCGGCGCGAAGCGCCGTCAGTTCCCTTCGCCAATTGTTGCATGCCATCATCGGCTTCGGCCAGTTTTCGACCGTCTCGCGCTCAATGCGGCTTGGATGACGCCGGGCACCCGATCATGTTTGAAAACGTCGTGGTGGCTCTCTACGCGAGCCATGTTGCCACTGGCGTGTCAACCTACCCTCCTCCCTGTAGACGCTTTTTGCTGAATTCTCATAGCAAATGGCGTTTGCAGCGAGGCTGGCACACCAGCCCGGTTGAGCGATAGGCCCGGCGCGGGGTTTGCGACGGGCCTATCGTGATTTATCCGGGTCTTAGCGTCCCCGCAGGGGATGGCCGTAAGGCCAGGGCAGTCGGGCCAGGGGTATCGGACCGGCTGGGCCGCTTAGACCGAGCGTACCTGCGTCGTTTGCGTTTTGTTTTTCCTGGTGTTTCTTCGCCGCAGAGCGGCGCTGTTGTGGTTGTTGGGGGTCGTCCAGCCCGCTTGCGGGCGTTCTTGCCTCCCATCCGTAAGGATGGGGGCCTGGATGTACTACCCCGCGCTCCCAGCTTCTAAGACTAAAGAAGGTTAAAGGGAAGACTAAAAAGGCTAGGGGCAAAAAATTTGCCTGTAAACCCTTGTATATCAACAACTTGCGTGGTTGAACCGTAAGCTAAACCTACTATCGCCCCTCGATTTTCAGCGTTTGGCTGCTGCTGAAAATCCTTGATTTCCGGGTGAGGTGTTGGCTGATTTCCCAACTGTAAGCTATACCTACCGCAATTTTTCTTACCCGTAAGCTAAACCTACCGGCATTTTTGTTTACTGTAAGCTAAACCTACCGAGTTGCCTGTGGATAACCTCGCGAATATGCACAGAAAAATGAACCGTAAGCTAAACCTACCGTGCTCCGTAAGCTAAACCTACTGCAATATCGGGGGAACTGTAAGCTAAACCTACTTACCCCTGCTACTGTAAGCTAAACCTACTGCCTCGGCGGCCGACCATACTAGCCGGTGCAGCTTTGAGTGTTGATGTCAGGAGGGTCGCACCTGTAATCTAAACCTACCGCACCAAGGCAGCGAGCCATCAATACCTGGCGCACCTGTAATCCAAACCTACCGCCTTGCGCCCTTCGCCGCCGCTTTTGGTGACATGGCCAGCGCGCCGGCGCCGCGATCGTGTCACCAAAGCATCTTGCAAACGGTTGACCTGTAACTGAAACCTACCGCCTATCTGTTGGTCGACACTTGTGGGCGGTCGAGGCCGAGCCGTTCTTCTGCCAACGTCACGCGCTTGTTTGCGGCCTTCACCGCTTTGACGAATTCATGCGAGGGGGACAGCGAGTACTCCACATCGAGAATCTTGCTGCGGTCGCCGCGTATGACTTTCTTGTCCAGCAGCAGTATCACATGCGGCATCAGCTCCGCAAAGGCGTCGTCCAGCGCCTTGACCGCCAGCCGCGTCGATCCCTCTGCATAGCCAGTGAACATCGCGCTATCGCGCTTGATGGTCGAGAACTTCATAACAAACGTCCGGCCTATCGCGGCAAACGTGAATTTCAAGACGATTTGCCGATGCAGCCAGCGGGCCAGCTGGGCATCGTGGGACATCATCTTGTGATAGTTGAACTGGCGATAAGTCACCTCGTCTATGCTGCGGGTGACGAGCGGGTGAAACTGTGCTACCCATTTTGAGTTTGGGTCGGCATTAAGGTCCGCCCGAGTCACACCGGCCAGCGCGGGCAAATAGTTGCTGAGCGCAATCCCTTCGCCATTGCCGCTGATGTCGATGATTTCGATGTTGCTCTTTGCCATAATGCGCAAGCTCATCGTAATCTCCTGGAATGAGCGTGCGTGCCCTCGCCGCTTCAATTCCTCGCGAAGAGCATGCAGCGAGAACGTTACCCCGCTGCGATAGTCGTCCTTGTCGAAAAAACCCTGCTGCTGGTCCGTGGCAATTTTGCGCAGGGCGTCCTCGACCAGTTCTTCGTTCGCGCTGGGATAGAAGTCCATTTCGACCAGCTCGCCATCTGCGTTCGGCACCTCGATTTTGGCGGGCGAAATGACGGCGCGGTATTTCTTGGTGCGGTAGTGAAAATCGTGCTTCAACAGCTTGAGGCCGCCTTCAGCACTGCGCATCTTGTTCATGGTCTGACGCGACACGGAATAGCGCGGAATGCTGTCCCACAGGTCAAACGTGTTCGCCAACTGCGAGCGCTCGTCGTCGCTGTTGACCAAGAAATTTTGAAACAAACTTAGCTGCGTATTCTCGAACGCACGGGGCGTCAGCTTTTTAGACACGCGGCGTTTCTTGGGCTGTGCAAGCACCTTGGCCGCCAATGCGTTGGCCTTCTCTATCAGCGTCGGCTCGATAGGCACGACGTCATCGTGACACCCGGAGCTGGGCGCCTTCTCAGCATCGTCATTCGTGGTCATAGGCTTGTCCCATCAGTGCTTTTTCGCGCCCGCGAAAAAAACAGGCGTTCGTGTTCGACTTACGTTGATTTTTACTCCCGGCTGTGTATGCTAACGCCCGGTGTTCTTAGTGGAAATTTCGATACGCAATATACCAGAGTGATCTATCAAAGTCCCGTCTCAGTTGGCCGGGGCTGGCCGGGGGTCGCCCCGGCAAAAACACACCTAAACCTTCAGCGGGCCAGGGTGAACCACCTCCGTTTTGCTTTGAGCATGTGCCACAAACCCAGCTTACAGGGTTCTGGTGGACAAAGTGCGTGCCGCCTCTTGTAATTTCCTATATCCGTGCGTGACGATCAACTCTAGGTGTTCGTACTGTTTCGCCAGCGCGTCATAATCCTTGGCGCGCCGAATCGCGTCGCGGGCTTCCTGTATCTTCTGCGGGTCTTTGCCAACATACTCCCGGCGTCGTGCTTCCCCTGTTTGGGATGGGTGCAACAGGACGAGGTACTTGCCGTCTTTCATGTGTTCCCCTGCGTAAATCAAACCGTCCTTTTTCAACGCGGCCATGAGCCCGGCTATGTTCTTCATTTCGTCGTCCAGCTTGCCGATAAGGTCCGGCAGCGTGGCGGCAAGGGAGGTAATGCTTACTACGTTTTTCATATTTATTGACATGATCTTCTCTCAAAATCGATTGGCGACAGATCCAGCTGCACCAGGTGCATCGATTGTCACCAATTTTACGCGCCGGAGTTCTTGCGGTGCTGGTTAAGTTTGGTGATTAGGTTGTCAAAGAGGGTGACGCGGCGCGCTTCCTCTGCCTGTGCATTTAAGCGGCTGATTAACAGGATCAGCACAGCCTCGGTATCAGGATCGGTCGCCCCGGCGAGGCGTACAGCCTCGATCAGCAGCATGGCCGGACCGGCACAGGCTGCAATGATCTCCTCGCGACGCGCTTCAGTCATCGAGCCACACGGGAGGGTGTTCAGGCATTCGCCTATCATCTGTTCTACCTGTGCAAGTGGCGGGACGTGTAAGGTGGTCATGGTCGTATCCCTCCTATTCGTTGTCGGACGAGCTGCTAGACGTGCTGAGAAAAACTTGACGGCGCTCGCCGTGGTCGGTGAGGATGATCCGCCCGCCCGCCTCCGCTTCACGCAGGTAGTACGACACCTTCACCGCCAGCGCCGCCGCATCGCTACGTGCGCCGAAGTCGTCGTCGGGAGCGCGGTTGTATTTCTTCAAAATTGCCGCCAGCCGCTTAGCCGTAGAGCGGGCTCGCTTCTTGTGTTGCTGTGAAATAAACTTGATTTTCGATGTCATGATGTGCCCCCTTTGCCGCACGCTCGCTAACTCTCTTAATCGTCCACCTCGTGCGAATCCAGTCGATTTTGATGGGAAGGGCTTCCGCCCTTCCTCCATTTCTTTCAGGGATTAAGCCATCAACTTGCGCATTTCTTCGGCCAGCACCCACAGGGCGCGATTCAACTTGATGTTCTGATCAATGCCAGTCACTGGCCGGGTTTCCATCCGTCGGCCAGTAGCGTTACGGCCGCGCAAACCCCCGTCAATCATGTGTTCCTGTACGCGGTTGAATGTGCTCCAGATGTCGTTGCCTTGATCCGCTGGGCGCTTAGGAGCCAAAATCTGCTGCTCGCTTACTGGGGCTGGGGCGATGTCGGTATCGTATTTCAGAGCCAGGGCTGACCGTGCGAATGCGCGTTGTGCCCCATCACTCAGCGTCAGCGATTTCATGCCGTCGATCTGACTGTCCACCAGATCAAAATCATCCAGCACGCGGAAAGCGCCCTCAATCACGTTGTCAACGATGTCGCCTTTGTGGCGAATACGGACATCGTTCATGGTGTCGCCAAATACGAGGCCGTTTGCGCACACGAAGCGGAATTTACCGGCCAACATTTGATAGCTGCTGGTGCCATCGTGCGAGTTCAGCAGCACGATTTCGTTGGCTTCTTGGCTGGCGATCTGGCTTGCGTGGCGCAGGCGCAGCATGTGTTTGGTGTGTTCACGCTTGGATGCGTCACGGGGTTTCGACTGGCACGCCATGAATGGGGAAAAGCCTTCTTTGCGCAGGCGTTCCAGCACAATGCTGGTAGGGATATAGGTATAGCGTTCGGAACGGCTTGTGTGTTTATCTTCCGCGAAAATTGATGGCGCAATGCGCATGATTTGATCGTCTCTCAAAGGTGTTTCCGAGCGGATCATCGACAGTGAGCGGGCGAATTTGGTAGCTAACATGGTCATTTCCTTTTGGTTACGTTGACGTTGAATTTGGGTTTTTTTAACTGGTGAATAGTTTCGTCCACCATGAATTTAGTATAGTTCATGACAACCGCAATGACAACCTTTTTTGGTTGTCATAAGGAATTTTTAGCGTACATTTATTTCAATCGGCAATGAATCATTAATAGCCAATTTAAATGGACAATTTAAATATTTGAGCTGCACGACAGCATCATTTTTGACGCTGGCCACCCCTCCCCTCCCTTGCAAAACTCGTTTCCAGAAGCATGAGTAAAGCAAACGGGGGCGGCTCAAGTCCCGACGAATGTCGGGATGCCGCCGCAGGACGGCACCCCCTGTCACGCAGGAGCATGCAGGGGCGGGTTTGGCCGGGCCGAC
>Ga0182008_10001068_pt1 | contig 18941 bp, 11 predicted proteins | sample Sormic07211129_1_FD_120482 | JGI IMG/M metagenome (GOLD analysis project Ga0182008, IMG submission 120482) | Rhizosphere microbial communities from Sorghum bicolor, Mead, Nebraska, USA - 072115-129_1 metaG | ecosystem: Host-associated > Plants > Roots > Rhizosphere | place: USA: Nebraska...
AGTGCGGTTTCCGCGCTGGCGACAACGCTCCTATGGCGTACGTTGAACTGGTTGATCGTGCTGTCGGCGGTGAAGCTGTATCCGCTGAGTAAGACGTCAGTCTGAAACAAGGAACCGGGCCTAGCGCCCGGTTTTTTGTGTCTGCCTATATTGGATATTTCTATCGTTAGCTAATGTGTAATGCATTGGATGTTGTAACACTGGTGGTCAATACTCTTTGTCAGCCGATTAGCCGGCAGTTTCACAGACTGACAGAGGAAGATTGAGCATGAGCCAGACCAAAACTCTTACTACCGCAAGTGGCGCTCCTGTCGCAGATAACCAGAACTCTCGTTCCGCCGGCCCCCGGGGCCCTCTGCTTCTCGACGATTTTCACCTGATCGAAAAGCTCGCCCATTTCAACCGCGAGAATATTCCCGAGCGTCGCGTGCACGCCAAGGGTTCAGGCGCCTATGGCACTTTCACCGTTTCTCGTGATATCACCGAGTACACCAGCGCCAAGCTGTTTGAGGCGGTAGGCAAGAAGACTCCGACCTTCCTGCGTTTTTCCACGGTAGGCGGCGAGCGTGGTTCGGCAGACACCGAGCGTGACCCACGCGGCTTTGCCCTCAAGTTCTATACCGAAGAAGGCAACTGGGACATCGTAGGCAACAACACCCCGGTGTTCTTCATTCGCGACCCGCTGAAGTTTCCCGACTTTATCCACACCCAGAAGCGCTTGCCCCAGAGCAATCTGAAAAGTGCCCAGATGATGTGGGATTTCTGGTCCCATTCGCCCGAGGCGCTGCACCAGGTAACCATTCTGTTTTCCGATCGGGGTATTCCGGACGGCTACCGCCACATGCATGGCTTTGGCAGCCACACCTACAGCCTGATCAACGCCAAGGGTGAGCGGCACTGGGTCAAGTGGCACTACAAGACCAAGCAGGGCATCAAGAACCTGGCGCCGGCTGACGCAGCGCGCCTGGCCGGTACCGATCCTGATTACGCCCAGCGCGACCTGTTCAATGCGATCGAGCGCGGTGAGTTTCCGAAATGGAGCGTGTGCATCCAGGTCATGACCGAAGCTCAAGCCGCCGCGCATTACGAGAACCCCTTCGATGTGACCAAGACCTGGTCGCAGAAAGAGTTCCCGTTGATCGAAGTGGGTGAGCTGGAACTGAACCGCAACCCGTTGAATTACTTTGCAGAGGTCGAGCAGGCTGCATTCGGCCCTAGCAACATGGTACCTGGGGTAGGTCTTTCGCCGGACCGCATGCTGCAAGGCCGGGTATTCGCATACGCCGACGCGCATCGCTACCGTGTGGGTACCAACCACCAACAGTTGCCGGTGAACGCTCCATTGAGCCCGGTGAACAGCTACCAGCGCGACGGCTCCATGGCTTTCGGTACCAATGGTGGTGCGGCGCCTAACTACGAGCCCAACAGCTATGGCGATGCGCCGAAGCAGGCTCCACGTTATGCCGAGCCGGCCCTGGCACTCAGCGGTGCTGCGGACCGCTACGATCATCGTGAAGACACCGACTACTACAGCCACGCTGGTGCGTTGTTCCGCCTGATGAACGATGAGCAGAAGGCATTGCTGATCAATAACATCGCCGGCGCCATGGCTGGAGTGACGGCTGATGTGGTTGATCGGCAGTTGCAGCATTTCTACAAGGCCGACCCGGCTTACGGCGAAGGCATCGCCAAAGCTTTGGGCGTATCGCTCAAGTAAGTCTAAATAAGAAGCAGAACCGCCCTCATTTGGGCGGTTTTTGCGTTATTTCTACTGGTTTTCTCAGATATTCTTCACTTTTTCAGCTGTTTCTAAGTGACCTGCAAGTCAGCTTGGTTCAAACTATCCACTTTCAAGCAGGGAGATGTAGGGCGATGCAAGGTCACCCGGACGTAATCGATTACCTCAACACGTTGCTGACGGGCGAGCTGGCAGCACGCGACCAATATTTCATCCACTCGCGGATGTACGAAGACTGGGGCTTTACCAAGCTCTATGAGCGTATCAACCATGAAATGGAAGAAGAGGCGCAACACGCCGACGCCCTGATGCGCCGCATCCTGATGCTCGAAGGCACTCCGCGCATGCGCCCTGATGATCTCGACACCGGAACCACGGTGCCCGAGATGCTGGCCAGCGACCTGCGCCTGGAATACAAGGTGCGCGCCGCGTTGTGCAAAGGCATCGAGCTGTGCGAGTTGCACAAGGACTATGTCAGCCGCGACATCTTGCGCATCCAGCTGGCGGATACCGAGGAAGATCACACCTACTGGCTGGAGAAGCAGTTGGGCCTGATCAAGTCCATCGGCCTGGAGAACTACCTGCAATCGCAGTTCTGATTGCGTTAGGTGTTGCTGCCTGTTCGCGAGTAAAGCTCGCTTCTGCGGGAGGGGCAGCAACCCCTAGAGACAAAAAAGCCCCTGGCACCGTCAAGTGCCAGGGGCTTTTTCATGGGCCTCAGGCGCGGTCGCGGGTCAGCAACGGCTTGAGGTAGTGCCCGGTATGGGACTGCGGCATCTCCGCAACCTGCTCCGGGGTGCCCACAGCAATGATCTGGCCGCCCTTGGAGCCGCCTTCCGGCCCCAGGTCCACCAGCCAGTCGGCGGTCTTGATCACATCCAGGTTGTGTTCGATCACCACCACGGTGTTGCCGTGATCGCGCAGGCGGTGCAGTACGTCCAGCAACTGCTGGATATCCGCAAAGTGCAGGCCCGTGGTCGGCTCATCAAGGATATACAGAGTCTTGCCGGTGTCTCGCTTGGACAGCTCGCGAGACAACTTGACCCGCTGCGCTTCGCCACCGGACAGGGTCGTCGCCGACTGCCCCAACTTGATGTAGGACAGGCCCACATCCATCAGGGTCTGCAGCTTGCGCGCCAGGGCAGGCACCGGGTCGAAGAACTCCCTGGCTTCCTCGATGGTCATTTCCAGCACCTCGTGGATGCTCTTGCCCTTGTACTTGATTTCCAGGGTTTCGCGGTTGTACCGCTTGCTCTTGCACACGTCGCAGGGCACGTAGATGTCCGGCAGGAAGTGCATTTCCACCTTGATCAGGCCATCGCCCTGGCAAGCCTCGCAGCGCCCACCCTTGACGTTGAAGGAGAAGCGACCGGGCCCGTAGCCCCGGGAGCGCGACTCGGGTACCCCGGCGAACAGCTCGCGGATCGGGGTGAACAGCCCGGTGTAGGTCGCCGGGTTGGAGCGCGGAGTCCGGCCGATCGGGCTCTGGTCGATATCCACCACCTTGTCCAGGTGCTGCAGGCCGTTGATGCTGTCGTGTGGCGCGGCTTCCAGGGTGGTGGCGCCATTCAGTGCGGTGGCGCTCAAGGGGAACAGGGTGTTGTTGATCAGGGTCGACTTGCCCGAGCCCGATACCCCAGTGACGCAGGTCAGCAGGCCAATGGGGATCTCCAGGTCGACATTGCGCAGGTTGTTGCCGCGAGCGCCCTTGAGGGTCAGGGAGAGCTTCTTGTTGCGCGGCGTGCGCTTGGCCGGCACCACGATCTTCACCCGGCCCGAGAGGTATTTGCCGGTCAGGGAGTCCGGATGGGCCATGACCTCTGCGGCGGTGCCTTCGGCAACGATTCGCCCGCCGTGCACACCGGCCCCCGGGCCGATATCGACGACATAGTCGGCCAGGCGAATGGCGTCTTCATCGTGTTCAACCACGATCACCGTGTTGCCGATGTCGCGCAGGTGTTTCAGGGTTCCCAGCAGGCGATCATTGTCCCGCTGGTGCAGTCCGATGGACGGCTCGTCGAGGATGTACATCACCCCCACCAGGCCGGCGCCGATCTGGCTGGCCAGGCGGATACGCTGGGCTTCGCCGCCAGACAGGGTGTCCGCGCTGCGGTCCAGGGTCAGGTAGTCGAGCCCGACGTTGACCAGGAACTGCAGGCGCTCGCGGATTTCCTTGAGGATCTTGTCGGCGATTTCGCCACGGCGCCCGGTGAGTTTCAAGGTGCCGAAATAATCGGTGGCGTCGCCGATGGGCAGGCTGGTGACTGCCGGCAGGGTTTTCTCGCCCACCCAGACGTGCCGCGCTTCGCGACGCAGGCGGGTGCCACGGCAATCCGGGCAGGGCTGGGTGCTGAGGAACTTGGCCAGCTCTTCACGCACGGTGGCCGACTCGGTTTCCCGGTAGCGGCGCTCCAGATTCGGCACTATCCCTTCGAACGGGTGGGAGCGCTTGACGATGTCGCCCCGGTCGTTGAGGTATTTGAAGTCGACGTTCTGGGTGCCGCTGCCGTGCAGGATGACCTTCTGCTGATCCGCCGGCAGTTGGTTAAACGGTACTTCCAGGCTGAAGCCGTAATGAGAGGCCAGCGAACCGAGCATCTGGAAGTAATAGACGTTGCGCCGGTCCCAGCCGCGTATCGCCCCTTCGGCCAGGGTCAGCTCGCCATTGACCAGGCGCTTGATGTCGAAGAACTGCTTGACCCCCAGCCCGTCGCAGGTCGGGCAGGCACCGGCCGGGTTGTTGAAGGAGAACAGCTTGGGTTCCAGTTCGCTGATGGCGTGGCCGCAGATCGGGCAGGCGAAGCGCGCGGAGAAGATCATCTCCTCTCCCGGCTCGTCGTCCATCGGCGCCACCAGGGCAATCCCGTCCGCCAGTTTCAAGGCGGTTTCAAAGGATTCGGCCAGGCGCTGCTGCAGGTCGGCGCGGACCTTGAAGCGGTCGACCACCACATCGATGGAGTGCTTCTTCTGTTTATCCAGCTTCGGCAGCTCGTCCAGCTCGAACAGCTTGCCGTTGACCCGGGCGCGAACGAAGCCCTGGGCTCGCAGCTCTTCGAAGACCGACAGATGTTCGCCCTTGCGCTCGCGGATCACCGGGGCCAGCAGCATCAGCTTGCTGCCTTCGGGCTGGGCCAGCACCAGGTCGACCATCTGGCTGACGGTCTGGGCTTCCAGCGGGATGTCGTGGTCCGGGCAGCGTGGAGTACCGACGCGGGCATAGAGCAGGCGCAGGTAGTCGTAGATCTCGGTGATGGTGCCGACGGTGGAGCGCGGGTTGTGGGAGGTGGATTTCTGTTCGATGGAAATCGCCGGCGAGAGGCCTTCGATGGTGTCGACATCGGGCTTTTCCATCATCGACAGGAACTGTCGGGCATAGGCCGAGAGCGACTCGACATAGCGGCGCTGGCCTTCGGCATACAGCGTGTCGAAAGCCAGGGACGACTTGCCGGACCCAGACAGCCCGGTGATGACGATCAACTTGTCCCGCGGCAGGGTCAGGTCGATGTTCTTCAGGTTGTGGGTGCGGGCCCCACGAATCAGAATCTTGTCCAAAAGTGGCCTCGATCGGCGGGCGTAAAGGCAGGAGTATAAAACCAAACACTGGATGGATGCACACTATCGTTCGGCGCTTTTTTGATCGCTGGCATGGGCTGCGCGGCAAAGCGTCGCCATATACCCCCTCAATCGATCCGACTGGTAGAATCGCCGCCGGTTCACATGAGGTTTATCCATGCACGATCCCCACAACGAACGCATGAGTGGCAGCGAGACCCGCGCGGCAAGCGGGCTGGCCCTGGTGTTCGCCTTCCGTATGCTTGGCATGTTCATGGTACTGCCGGTCCTGGCGACCTATGGAATGGATCTCGCAGGAGCGACCCCGACCCTGATCGGGCTGGCGATTGGTGCCTATGGCCTGACCCAGGCAGTGTTCCAGATTCCCTTCGGGATCATTTCCGACCGTATCGGTCGTCGTCCGGTTATCTACCTGGGGTTGATCGTGTTCGCCCTGGGCAGTGTGCTGGCGGCCAACGCCGATTCGATCTGGGGGGTGATCGCCGGGCGTATCCTGCAGGGCGCCGGCGCAATTTCCGCGGCGGTGATGGCGCTGCTTTCCGACCTGACCCGCGAACAGCACCGGACCAAGGCCATGGCCATGATTGGCATGACCATCGGTCTGTCCTTTGCCGTGGCCATGGTGGTTGGCCCGCTGCTGACCCGCAGTTTCGGGCTTTCGGGGCTGTTCCTGGCCACCGGGGCCATGGCCCTGGTGGGCATTCTGATCATCGCCTTCATGGTGCCGCGCTCAACCGGGCCGCTGCAGCACCGGGAATCCGGAGTGGCGCGCCAGGCGCTGATCCCGACCCTCAAGCACCCCGATCTGCTGCGCCTGGATCTTGGTATCTTCGTGTTGCACGCGATGCTCATGTCGAGCTTCGTGGCCTTGCCCCTGGCGCTGGTGGAAAAAGCCGGCCTGCCCAAGGAGCAGCACTGGTGGGTCTACCTCACCGCACTGCTGATTTCGTTCTTCGCCATGATCCCGTTCATCATCTACGGCGAGAAGAAACGCAAAATGAAACGAGTTCTGTTGGGCGCGGTCAGTACGCTGCTGCTCACCGAGCTATTCTTCTGGGAGTTCGGCGACAGCCTGCGGGCGCTGGTGATTGGTACCGTGGTGTTCTTCACCGCGTTCAACCTGCTGGAAGCGTCCTTGCCGTCGCTGATCAGCAAGGTTTCGCCGGCGGGTGGTAAAGGAACGGCGATGGGGGTGTATTCCACCAGCCAGTTCCTCGGTTCGGCACTGGGCGGCATCCTCGGCGGCTGGTTGTTCCAGCATGGCGGTTTGTCGGCTGTGTTCCTTGGATGCGCAGTCCTGGCTGCACTCTGGCTGGCCTTTGCTGTTACCATGCGCGAGCCCCCGTATGTGACGAGCCTGCGCTTGCCGTTATCGCCCGAAGCGATCCGCGAAGCCGGCCTGGTCGAGCGCCTGAAGGCCGTTGTTGGGGTAACAGATGCCGTAGTGGTGGCCGAAGAGGCCGCCATTTACATCAAATTGGACACCGAATTATTGGATCGCACGACCCTCGAGCAGCTGGTCAATCCAGCGCCGTCGGCGAGCGAAGCCTAGGAGAACGTTATGGCCCGTGGGGTTAACAAAGTCATATTGGTCGGCACTTGCGGCCAGGATCCTGAAGTTCGCTACCTGCCTAACGGTAACGCCGTGACCAACCTGAGTCTGGCCACCAGCGAGCAGTGGACCGACAAGCAGACCGGTCAGAAGGTCGAGCGCACCGAGTGGCACCGCGTGTCGATGTTCGGCAAGGTCGCGGAGATCGCCGGTGAATACCTGCGCAAAGGTTCGCAGGTCTACATCGAGGGCAAGCTGCAGACCCGCGAGTGGGAAAAAGACGGTATCAAGCGCTACACCACCGAAATCATCGTCGACATGCAGGGCACCATGCAGCTGCTGGGTGGCCGTCCACAGGGCGACCAGCAAGGTCAGGGCGGCATGTCCAACTCGGCACCGCGTCCACAGCAGTCCCGTCCTGCTCCGCAGCCACAGCGTGAGTCGCGTCCAGCGCCACAGCAGGCCGCTCCGCAGCCGGCTCCGGATTTCGACAGCTTCGATGACGATATTCCGTTCTGAGAGTTACCTTAGACTAATTTGTAAAGTTTAGTCTTGAGACCCCCGCGCTGCGGGGGTTTTGCGTTTTTAGGGATGTAAAGAATGTCTTGAGCAATCTGAGCAGAATTAATACCCTGTAAAAATGTAAAGATCAGGGGGCTGCAATGGAACTGTCAGTGCGCAGGATTAAGTCCTTGAATGGTGAACGATTTGTCGTTCTAGTCGACGAGTCGGGGATGCCCCTCTTCTACCCCGCGCTGTACATCACTGTGCACATGCGTGGACGGTCGCTGGCCGTGAACACAATCCAGAATGCGCTCAATGCGCTCAAGGCCTTATACGCCTGGCAGAGCTATTACGGCATTGATGTCGAGTCGCGCTTTTCACGCTGCGAGCTACTCCAAGCCCACGAAGTTCATTCACTGCGTGATTTTATGCAGAAACCTTTGCAGGACGAAAATGACGGCAAGGTCGTTTCGATTACCCGCAGGCCCAAAACAGTTAGTGCAAGCAATCAATATGCGCGTATGTCAGTGATTGCCGATTACCTTGGCTTCCTTGCTGACCAGCTTCAATTGTCGTCTAGTCTTGTCGGTCGTGATAGTGTCGAGCGAATGGTTGCGCAGATCAAAGCCAGCCGTCCCAAGACATCGAGTAAATCCAGCATAGATAGAGACGAAAAGCACTTGGACGACACGCTTCTTGATGCGCTAGAAGCTGCATTGAAGCCAGGGTCAGGTAACAATCCTGTGCGTGAATATGCCGTCCAAGTGCGCAATGCTTTGATGTTTTCCATTCTCCGCATCACAGGGCTTCGACGCGGTGAACTGTTGAATCTAATGATTGAAGATATCGACTTCGCAAAAAATACTCTGAGAGTCATTCGCCGCCCGGACTCAAAGAAGGATGTTAGAGCCTATCAGCCGGTGGCTAAAACGCGAGAGCGTACATTCCCGTTGATGCCTGAACTCGTCAATGAGATTCATCGTTATGTGCTCAATCATCGCAATAAGGTACCTGGGGTTAAAAGGCACGGTTATCTTTTTGTGACACATAAGTTAGGTACTTCGCAGGGCCGACCATTATCGAATGCTGGATTCGGTAAATTCATGGCGGCGTTGCGTACTATCGTCGAAGGGGCGAGCGGCATTCATGCTCACTCACTACGCCATCACTGGAACTATTCGTTCTCGAAAACCTGCGAGGGGCAGGGCATTACGCCTGAGCGTGAAGAAAAGATCCGCTCATATCTCATGGGCTGGAGTGAAACCTCTGGAACTGCCGCAACCTACAATCGAAGGCATATTAAAGAGCAGGCTGGCAAGGCTGTGCTTGAGCTGCAAATTAAGCATTTGAGCCAAGCGCCGAAGTGAGGCAGTGAATGAATAAGCCTATAGCTCGGCCGATCGCTATCGAAGAGTTTTACTCACGTGAAGGCTATCGGATCAGGTTTGACGATATGCGTTGGAAGCTGAGCAAGGACATTGATATCCCTATTTCCGCATTGGCGGCTAATTTGAATGCGGAAATGTATTTGTCTTTTAGACACGTGCTTGCATTTTTTGCCAAGACAGGCTCGCCAGCACATGCCGTGAACATATTTTATTCCGGAAAGCACTATCTTGAATCGACTCCTGGGCATCCACCGTTCAGCGTCGAGTCGTTGATATCGTTTCGATCTACGTTAAATGATAAGACGGAGTACCGGTTGGGTACTATGCGGGGGTTCATTAGGCAATGGGCTGCACTGGGATATGCCGGTATTCCCAGTGAGACCCTGAATTTGTTAGATAAATGGACGCTCAAAGGCAATGAGAAAGGTTATGCAGTTCAGTCTATGTGCCCGGACCGTGGGCCACTAACCGATATTGAAATGGAAGGTGTCGTTGCGGCGGTCATCTCAGCGTACAGCGAAAATCGACTTGCGCTTGTTGATGCATGCTATTCCATGACATTGGCCATGACGGGGAGGCGTCCGGTACAGGTCACCGGTTTGAAACTGAAAGATCTCATCCGGCAGGCGGATACCTATTCCATCAATTTTCCCCGTGCTAAGCAGCGGAATCAGTCCTGGCGTACCACGTTCAATAAGTTCGCTGTTGTCGAAGACCTCTGGCTGCTTTTGCAGCAGCAGGCATTCGCGGTTCGCCAATTATTTACGAATAGGCTTGCGACGAAAATTCCTGATGAGTTGGTTCCTGAGTTACCACTGTTTCCAGCCTTGGAGGCTCTCAGTGATGAGTCGGAGCTGAAGGATCAACTCCGTGGGGATCGGCTTCATGCATCAAGCGCATCAGTTACAGATGCGATGGATCGTGTAGCGAAAATAATCAGTGTAATTAGCGAACGTACGGGTTTGCCCGTTCATCTCAACCCAACGCGCTTCCGTTACACCCTTGGCACCAACTTGGCTCGCGAAGGCAAGGGAGAGTTCGTCATCGCTGAGGCGCTTGATCATTCCGATATTCAGAATGCTGGTGTATACGTGAAGAGCATCCCCGAAATTGTCGAGAGAATTGATAAAGCTGTAGCTCTGCAACTGGCACCCATAGCTTAGGCGTTCCAGGGAGTGCTCGTCGTATCCGAACGTGATGCAAAGCGAGGAAATGATCCAAGCAGCCGGATTTCCAACGGCTCTGTGAATCTAGGCACTTGTGGCAGCTATGGGTTTTGCGGCGCCTTAGCACCTATTGCTTGTTACACCTGCAATCATTTCCAGCCTTGGTTAAACGGCCCACATGAAGCGGTCCTAGATGGCTTGATCAACGAGCGCAATAGGGTGCTAGAGCAGACGGAAGACAGAAAAATTGCTTCCGTTAACGACCGATTGATTCTTGCTGTCAGCGATGTGGTTAGCCGCTGCAATGCAATGAGAAGAGAGATCGCTCGTGGCTGAAGTCCTCCTGTTTACGCCAAAGCATTTACTTGATGCCAGAACCAATCTCAAAGATTTCATCGAGATGTGTCGTGACAGGCTCACGGTGTTCGGCGCTGATCTTGATTGGGGGCGCGACACATGGCCGAAGGTTGGTAATTTCACGGTTATTGGTGCACCGGCTCGGGGCTTTACCGACAGCCAACTTCTGAATCCCGAGATCGTTCCTTTCGCCAAATCTTATGTGCGCTATCAGCAAGGGCATAATCCCAGCAAACTCAAGAATGAGTTCAAAGCGATCCGCTGCATCGAGAAAGCGCTTCTACAAGTCAAGGGGAGAGCCGATATCACGCTGACGGACATTCAGGTGATGGATGTAGCTGCGGAGGTCGCCCGAGAGTACAACGCGACTGCATATCAAGCAGGAAGCAGCTTGGTTCACCTCGTTAAATTTCTCAACGAAAGTAAAATCATTCCAACGTCTATCACTTGGAAAAACCCGATCGCCAAGCCCAAGGAGATACATCGGACAGACGTTGAGGGGAAAAAGAAACGAGCTGAAAAAATGCCCGACCCGCACTTACTCGAATTCATGGGGGAGATGTTCGCAAACGATCCTCAAGCCCCTCGAGATCGCTTCACAACCTCGATCTTTGCGTTGTTGATGTGCGCACCGTCGCGTGTCAGTGAGGTCCAGGACTTGCCGGTGAACTGCCTGCATTCAGAAGTCGATACCAAAGGTGTTGAGCGCCTTGGACTGCGTTTCTATGCCGGTAAAGGTTACGGGGCTGATATCAAGTGGGTTTCAACCGTGACGAGAGAGATAGCCGTCGAGGCGGTGCTTCGCCTCACCGAGATGTCTGAAGAAGGGCGTAGGTTGGCTACCTGGTATGAAACGCAGCCTGACAAGTTCTATCGTCATGTGGACTGTCCAAATGTTGGTGAGCTTGATCCGCTAACAGATGAGCAGGCGGCAAAGGCGCTAGGGTTGTCGGTGGAGCATCTGAATCTCAGTCCGTACTTTAAGGGCTATGAGCCTTATAAGATCCTGAAGGCAAAAGGGAAGCCTTTGACCTTGGCGTTCCTGAACAGATTTGCTCATAGCCAACTACCGGAAGGCTGGCCTTGGAAGAACAAGGAACGGCACATCAGATACTCGCAAGCACTCTGCTGCTTCCGCCGTCATGAGATGCACCTTGATCGTACTACCAGTCCTTTGCTGCTTTGGACTCCGGGCAAAAGCACCTTCACTACAGATCTGAATTGCATCCCAGGCCAAGAAAGCAATATTTGGCGTCGCCATGGTTACACCAATCGGGATGGCACGCAGATTTCCATGGCTTCGCACCAGTTGCGGCACTTCTTAAACACAGTTGCTCAAAGGGGCGCTCTCGGCCAGCTCGATCTCGCAAAGTGGTCAGGTCGAGCGAACATCCACCAGAATGCTACCTACAACCACATGAGCGATGATGAATATGTTGATCTGGCTCGGTCGGCTGGAGTAGGAGGCGTTCTTGATAAAGTCAAAGCTAATGTTCCAGTCACGTTTGCTGACCTGGATGCTATAGGCGAGGGCATTGCACACCTAACCGAGTATGGCTTCTGTGTGCATGATTTCTCCATGTTGCCATGCCAGAAGCATCGCGACTGTTTGAACTGCACTGAGCAGGTTTGCATTAAGGGTGACTATGAAAGGCTGGAGCGCTTGTTACGACAGCGAGATGGCATTCGCATGCAGCTAGAAAAGGCACGAGAGGCCAGTGAGGATGGTCTGTACGGCGCAGATCGGTGGAGCCAGCATCAAAATAAAACCTTGGAACGGGTTAGTCAGCTTATCGACATACTTGAATCGCCAAATACTCCGATGGGATCAGTAGTCCGCTTGAAAAACGATCAAGAATTTAGCCCATTGAAGCGTGAGTTGGCTGCTCGCTTAGGTGCTCCAAAGCTTGTTGCGCCAACTTCTCCAGAGGCGCCAGCTCTTGATGAGCTTCGTTCGCTGTTTGGGGGAAATCATGGCTAAGCATTTGACGAGTAAGGACATCGCAATTCTTGTCAACTTGATCGATGCCTGGGAAGGGAAACTGGGTTGGGATGTGTTGTGTGATGCGGTTGCACCTCTGATTGGTTGGCGGCCGACTCGACAGACGCTCAGCTCGCACACCCAAGTTAAGACAGCCTTTGGATACAAAAAAGAACAGCTAAGAAACGGGTTTGTCGCGACCAAAAGGCCCGCCAGCTTGAATATCGCAGAGCAGCGCATCAGTCGGCTTGAAAGCGAAAATAATCGTCTTAAAGCAGAAAATGACCGTCTATTGGAGCGTTTCTTGATATGGCAGTACAACGCATATAGGCATGGAATCAGTCAAAATAAACTTGACGCCTCGCTACCTTCGATTGATCGCGACTCATCAGAGTAGAAGACTTAAAAATGCTAGGTGTTTGTAATGACTTTTACTAAGTGTGAAGTTGAGTGATATAGCTCTTTATCAAGATAGGGAATCATGAAAAATTACTTTGATAAAATCAAAATAGAAATTGGGCAGTGCGCTTCAGATGTTGAATGTCGAGTTCGGATTGTGTCCTGTATTCGCCTTCTTCTTCAGCAAGTCACCTATGGGTTACTTGAGTGGGTGTCGCAACAGCGGCCTGCAACTGATTTTCAGCCTGATCAGGCAATAATTCAATCTTTAAGATCTCCGGCAGACGGCTCATTAGTTGATGCGCTAGAGGCGTTGCTTATATCTTGTGAGCAATTAGGGTGGGCGGGAGCAGCGAGAGTTCTGGTGAAGCGTATATCGGACAGGCCCGGAAGTAAGATATGCGGGCAAGGTCAGAATACTCTTCTGGGATTATTAAGAGGCTTTGTATTGATTCGGAATGATGGGGCTGAGGGGCATGGTCTTGTTGGGGGGTATGATCGTGAAGCAGAGCTGGATGCTTTGCAGTTCGTAATCGATAATTTGTTTTCTGTGCTCCCTGAGCTTGCTGGTGACGGCATAACTGCATCGGTTGGGAGTGATCGGCTTAAGCGGCAACTAGAATTCATTCGCGGCTGGAGTGGCTCTCCTGCCCTGATACGAAGAATAAAGGTGTTAGCTGCGGATCGCGTTAGAGCATACTGCCAAATTGACAGCGGCGGAGGAGATCGGAACGAGTTTAATTATGATGCACCAAGCCCATTTCATGGGCTCGCTGGAAGTACGCTACCGACACCCACAATTTGGCCAAACTCTTGGGAGCCGCTCTGTTATTTACCTGATAGGACTACCGACTCTTTTACTGGACGGGATGACCAGATAGAAGAGTTGAAAGAGTGGATGGAAGATGAAGGCTCCCGAGCTTGCTTACTCTATGGCGATGGAGGGTATGGTAAGACGACGTTGGCGCTCGAGTTCTTGCATCGCACACTAGATGAGGATTTACAAGTTGAGTGGTGTCCGAAAGTTGTTTTGTATTACACTGCAAAGCGTTGGCAATGGGGCCTGAATGGACTGCAGCCGATAGCAGCAGGGCAACCACATCTTATGGAACTCTTGGCCTTTCTCCATATGTTGTTATTTGGATGTTACCCGTCAGCTGATTTTTATCGCTTCGATGTTTCACGCGCAGCCATTTATCTCCAAGGAAAAATAAAGGACGAGCTGGGGTTTTTGCGGAAGGACATTCTTGTCGTAATAGATAATGCTGAGACTCTTATCGAAAGTGAAGGCGAACGATTAAGCCTTGGCAAGGAGCTGAAGGAGATTTCAAGGCGTGTTGGGCGAGTGCTTTTAACTTCTCGGCGGCATGAGCATATCGAAGCTGCTCCAATCGCAGTAAATGTGCTCTCGGAAAAAGAGGCAATAGATTTTTTACGCGATCGAGCACAAAAACTAAATTTAAGCATTGTAAAGAAAGCGACAGATACTGAAATTCTCGATGCAATTCAAAAGTTGGAGAGACGCCCAATAGTTCTAGAAGCATTTTCCAATGCTCTAACAGATCCTGCCATAAGAAAAATCGACCAGGCGGCATCAAGGGTTGCCGCAATGTTGCGAAAAGACCTCGGTGATTTTTTGTTTGCGGACGCATGGTCTCGACTTGGTCAGGACGTGCGAAGATTGCTTCTTCTTATGACGAACGTAGGAGATGTGCACGACGCCCAGTCATTGCGTATATGCTCTGATATGGTCGGGATTTCAGCACAATCTGCTGAAGCAGCCTTAGAAGAGTCGGGAGGTATTGCCTCTATGATTAATATTCAAGGCGCCCTTCAAATAACATTTTCAAAAAATTTCTTGGAGTTCGCGAAGGATAAACATGTAAGGCTTCAATCTGGAGATAAAAGCCCTAGTGATGAAGAGATTGCTAAGGCATCTTCGCAATACTCTGCATTTGTCAAGAAGGCTCAGCTATTCTCAGGAGATCGAGTAGTCCAAGCATTTAGAACCCCCCAAGCTAAGGCCGCGCACCGTGCGCGCCAAGAAGGCGACTTTGTCGAGGCTCGACGACTTTATGACGCCGCGATATTGACCGATAGCACCAATGGTTGGTTACGGGACAGATTTGCTTTTTTCTTGTTTCGTGATATTCGCGACAATGATGCTGCATTGCATCAAGCAAAGAAGGCAGTCGAGTTGTTGCCAGGGGAGGGAGACGTTTGGTTGACTCGTGGACTCATCGAAGCTCGTCTTGGTCAAGTGAGAGCTTGTGAGATATCAACAGCAAAGGCTGAAGACTTAGGTGTTGCTTGGCCACGCTGCGCAATACAACGTGCATGGGCGTATTTAAAGAGCAAGCCAACCCAGTTAGGCTTAGCAGATAATGAACTTTCAAGGCTTAGGACTCAACTCAAGGTTACGCCAAATGATGGCCGACTTCAGCAGGAGGTTGGGCTGATTGAGGGACGGTTGAAATATCTGAGAGAGAGAGCCGCAAGATAATTCACTATTTTAGTGCGGGCTCACGCTCGTAGGTAAGTGTGATGTGTCTACGAGCTTCGCGCTGACGGAGAAAAAAGCCAAAGCGCTGGTAACCGTGCTGACGGGAGCACGGTTGCAGCGACTAGCCGTGGTTTGGATAGTCGCTCTAGAACAGATGAGGGCCATAAATCGAATTTTACTGTTCTGAGCTGCTCAGTGTGTTGAATAGCTCGTCAATGGAGGGGCCGATGTCATAGTGTGAGCCTATGTTGTCCTGCCAGTTATCATGTGCATGTTCGGTTTGTTCAGCGTTATAGGCCTCAATTTCACCGATTTTCTCTGCGATGTATTCACGCTCTGTAGACGCATCGACTTCTATTGCTTCACACAAAGTAAGTATGTCTTGTTCAAAAGAATCGCACTCTGACGTTGAGCCGAGGCCGGATAGTTCATCTCTGAAGCCGTCATCCAAGAATCGCTCTATCGCGGTTGCCAGTAGTTCTGAACGTGAGGAACTAGGAAGTTTACTTGTGATATTCAAGAGTGAACATAGTTCGTCCGAGCGGGGCTCGCTCAAAGAATGGATTACTAGAGAGTCAATAATTTGATTCAGGAAAAAATCTTTATCTTTGACTGGAATGGATTTGCTTTCGTACAATTGTTTAAATACGGCCGCCCCACTGATGATGTTGGGAGTTGATCGTGCCCATGAATTAGTGAGGGTTCTAAGGGCCTCGAGCGCGATTTCTTGCATGCATGGGGTGGGTATTGATGTTGCTATCTGCAGTATAATGTCGGTTCGTGTTTCCAAGGAGTTAGAGTAGTAGTGAGAAAAGCCTGCATTGTACTCAGCGATCGTGGGGGTGTGGAGTAGTCTCTTCAGTGCTTGTGCTAGGTGATCGGATTCGCGCACTAGACCGTCTAAAACCCCAGTATTTTCTTGCGCTTGGGCAAATATCCAAATGCGTCGGATTTGGGTGAAACTATGTGCGGTATCTATTAGGTCAATCAAGTTGGACAAGTCTTGCCTAACCACTTCGTTCAGCATATCCAGAACGGAGGGATTAATGAATTCAAACTTGTCGCCAAGCCGGATGAAAGACCCGTTCAACTCCGCTAACGCCCTTCGCCAATCAGAGGGCTGAGTACGAAATATATACCGTTGTGACCTGCGGCAGTGTAAGGCAGCGTATGACTTTTCCAAGTTTTTTAGATCAGTTTTGCCGCCGCACAGATACAGTGCCAGTAACACGCTTCTGGCTGCATCACTAATCTGATTTTCATAAGCGTGAGACCAGATTTCTGCAGGATTGGCTAGTAAGTTCGTAACAAAAACTTGGTATTGGTCAGCAGAGACTGATTTCAGGCGGCGAAACGATGATAACCATTCTATTAGTCGAGGATTAAATTTGGCATGTTTTACGATGGCTGCGTAGAAACGATCCTTCAGTAAAGCTGATCTATAGTTTTTGGGTAGGTCGCTGAAATATATGTGATTGTATAAAATCAGAGCGCGCTGATGTTGAGTGTAGTCCGATATTTCCAAGATACAGTGCTTGTCAATAATTGTAGAGTGCTTTAGTTTTTCTGAAATCGTGATCGCTTGTCTGAGTATGTGTTCACGGGTGGTCAGTATAAGCCGTGAGTAAGGAGAGCTTTGTATCAGCTCAATGAAATCGAGAATCTCTCTATCTTCGCTCCGTGTAAAGGATGATCCGCTTTCGCCTAGAAACGTGGCTCCGATGAAGTCGTCATAATAAAATATCTGTTTCTTTCCCTGTTGATACCGTTCTCGGCCAATACGGAAGCTATCGGTGATAGATACAACTTCGTAGCCCTTTTCAAGGTAATTAAAAAGCAACATTTTAGCCAGGCTGGTTTTGCCAACCCCCGGTGCGCCTGAAATGATTGCAACATGCTCATTGTCTAACATTCCTAGAGCTCTGGGGAAGGCGGCACTGCTTACGTAGCGTTGTATATCCCTATGCACACGATGAACATCGAACTCGCTTTGAGTAATAGATGCGTTATGGATAACGCGATCTAGAACAACTTTGCTTGCGAGCCACAGTTTGTAGTGGGTCATCTCTACACTCGGATAAAGAGTAAGGAGGTTGTTTAAGTCGTCCTGGCCAATTATGTCGGAGGTAGATAGTACTGGGCTAAATAATTGCGCGATGCTTGCTTTGTTGTCTGGGGTTAAACCAACTGACGTTACTAAAATATAGCGGGTGGGGTTTAAGTTTTGAGCTTTAATGCTCTCTTTGTTAAGGCTGCTTAAAAGCCCGGAAAACCCTGTGCCGCTGTAGTGTTTACATTGTACGATTGTATTGAGCGAAGCGCGTGCGATACGAAAATCAATCCCTCCATCTCTTCCGGACTTAAAAGATTCAAGAGTTATCTGGTCTCGTGCCTGGATGAGATCTCGAGCAAGCTCCTCGAAGTCGTTAGGGGAGAGCTGTTTGAAATCATAGCTAGGCATAGTTTGCTTCCGTCGAGCCGGTTTTTATTAACGTTGCGCAGATCGTTGGTGATTGATTTAGAGCGCAGCCTTCGTTTACCAATAACGAAATGTCCATAGCCCCAGCCAAATCTTCCGGTTTGATGCATATCGCGATCATTATAGAGGGGAGATCTGAAAGAGTGCACAATGCCATCGTAGCTCCGTAGGGCTTATCTTAAAGGGCCTCTGCTCGCCAATTGACATCCCGGAAACGTCAACTGGCGTTTGCCGCTGTCAGCCTGCATGTCACTTCAAGCAGGGCAGTCGGCTTCATCTGCAAATTTTTTTGAGAGTGAATCGTCGGCGCTCTACTTGCCATCCGACGAACGGCTTGGTGGAGGTTGTTGCCGTAGTTTTGTAAATTTTTATGCGCAACAAACGGACATATTTAACAAAATATTTTACGAAATCTTCTCGTCTTCATTCGATTATCTCTTCTATTACCTAATTTTAAGGGTTTCAACGTATAAACGGCTACCCGACGTGATGCTCTATGGTATTCACAACCATTTTGATCGCTGTTTTCAGCGTTCAGCATCGATAAAAACGGGGCCATGCAGATGGCCCCGTTTTTTTATGCCCGGGTTTAACCGGAGTGCCGCATCACTCAGCTCAAAGCGCCACCCGCCGCAGTCGGCCGCTCAGTGCGACCACCTGCTGCTCCGGCGTCGGAATCGGCCGTCCACTCAGGCCCATGCCTTCACTCACCAGCACCGCTTCTCCGACGCAGCACAGGTTGGAAGGCGTATCCAGGCCCTTGGCGAGTACTTGCACGCTGCGTTGCTGCAAATCGCAGCGCAGCAGGCGGCCGCTGAAGCGGGCGAAGCCGCCGTGCAGGACTTCGCCGGCCCAGTCCGGCGGCAACGGTTGCAGCAGCCGGTCGCACAGTTCCAGCACCAGGATCCGCTCCTGCGGGTCCAGCGCCAGCCCGGTGGGCAGTTGCAGCCCGCGAATCAGCACCTCGATCCTGCCGCTCTCGGGCCAGACCCGGATCACCTGGCCCGCCTTGTCGGCGAAGTCGATACCCATCCGCGCCGGGTCCCGGCGCAGCTCGCCGGAGAACAGGCTGACCAGCACGGCATCGGTCTGCGGCTCGTGCACCAGGGTCACCGGCACGGCTTCCTGGCCCTGATCCAGATCGGGCAGCTGCGCCAGGACTTGTTCACCGCCTTCGGTGAACTCCACCAGTTGGTTGCTATCGGGCTTGACCGCCAGCCAGCTGCGGCGCGACGGGTGATAGCACAGCGAGTTGAGGTTGCCGCGACTATGGAACAGCGGCTCGGGCGGGTTGTATTGCA
>Ga0182008_10001069_pt1 | contig 18901 bp, 20 predicted proteins | sample Sormic07211129_1_FD_120482 | JGI IMG/M metagenome (GOLD analysis project Ga0182008, IMG submission 120482) | Rhizosphere microbial communities from Sorghum bicolor, Mead, Nebraska, USA - 072115-129_1 metaG | ecosystem: Host-associated > Plants > Roots > Rhizosphere | place: USA: Nebraska...
GGTATGCCGCACCTCGAGTTCGAGGGCCTCCGCATGCACTACGTCGACGAGGGCGACGGCGCGCCCGTCCTCCTCCTCCACGGCGAGCCGACGTGGTCGTACCTGTGGCGGAACATCATCCCGCGGCTGCGCGGACGGAAGCTTGCGCCGGACCTGATCGGCTTCGGCCGCTCGGACAAGCCGGAGGACATCGGCTGGTACTCGTACGACCGCCACGTCGCGAGCGTCCTCGAGCTCGTCGAGCAGCTCGACCTGACGGGGATCGCGCTCGTCGTGCACGACTGGGGCGGGCCGATCGGGCTGCGTCTCGCCGTCGAGCACCCGGAGCGGTTCGACCGGCTCGTCGTCCTCAACACCGCGATCGGCGGCGGCCGCGCGCCGTCGGAGACGTGGCTCCGCTTCCGCACGGTCGTGCGCGAGCTCGGCGACCGGCTCGACATCGGCCGGCTCGTCGAGGCGGGCACGGCGAGGGGCCTCTCGGACGAGGTGCGCGCCGCCTACGACGACTGCTTCCCGACGCCGGCGTCGAAGGCGGGTGCGCTCGCGTTCCCCGAGCTCGTCCCGGCCGAGCCCGAGCATCCGAATACGGAGCCGATGAACCGCGTGCGCGACGCGCTGCGCTCGTGGGACAAGCCGGCGCTCGTCGTCTGGGGCGCCGAGGACGCCGTGCTCCCCATGCGCGTCGCCGAGACGTTCGTCTCGCTCCTGCCGAACGCGCAGGGGCCGGTGGCGATCGAGGGGGCATCCCATTTCCTGCAGGAGGACAAGCCGGACGAGGTGGCGGCTGCGATCGATGGCTTCCTGGCGCGATAGGACGAGCGAGCTCGCGCTGCTCGTCGGCGGCGGACTGACTGCTCTCTATTTCGCCGTTCCGGACGGCGCCGCGAAGAACAGCATCTACGGGCTCGTCGGCTTCCTCGCCGTCGTCGCGATCGTCTGGTGCGCCCGCGACAGCGTGCCGTGGCTGCTGTTCGCCGCCGGCAACCTGCTCTTCTCGGTCGGCGACGACGTCGGCGCCGGCTTCTGGAACGGGAGCCCACCCGTGCCTTCCGTCGCGGACGCCTTCTACCTCGCCGGGTACCCGCTGCTCGCGGCCGGCCTCGTGCTGCTGCTCTTCAAGTCCGGCTCGCACCGCCGCACGGCCGCGCTCGCCGACGCGACGATCGTGACGTTCGCGTTCCTGCTGGTGCAGTGGGTGTACCTGCTCGACGGGATCCTCGCCAGCTCCGACAGCACGTTCACGATCGCCGTCAACGCCGCGTACCCGCTGATGGACCTGATCCTGCTCGCGGGGCTCGCCGGCTTCTTCGTCACCGGAGCCTGGCGCACGCCGGCGTTCTGGCTGCTGGCGGTGAGTGTCATGCTGCTGCTCGTCGCCGACGAGGTGTTCGCGCTCGGCTCGTACACCTCGGGTGAGTGGATCGACTCCGGCTGGCTGCTCTCGTACACCCTCTGGGCGGCGGCAGCGCTGCATCCGTCGCGGCGCGAGCTGTCCGAGCCGTCGCGGCGGCGCTATCAGCGTCTCCGCGTCAGCCCGTGGCGGGTCGGCGTGCTGATGGTCGCGCTGCTCGCACCGCCCGCGGTGCTCCTGATCCAGCACCTGCGCGACGCGCCGCTGCATGTGTGGGCAATCGCGTCGACCGCCGCCGTGATCTCCGTGTTCGTCGTGCTGCGGCTGACCGGCATCCTCCGTGCGCTCGAGGGAATCCGCGCGCGCGAGCGCGCGGCGCGCGCCGACGCGGAGCAGGCGCAGCGGCTCCTCGAGGCGCAGAACGAGCGCCTCGTCGAGGCCGACCGGCTGAAAGACGAGTTCGTCGCGCTCATCTCGCACGACCTGCGGACGCCGCTCACGTCGATCATGGGCTACGTCGAGCTCTCGCTCGACGAGCCGCTCGCGGACGAGACGCGCTCGTACCTCGAGGTCGTCGCGCGCAGCTCGCAACGGCTGTTGCGGCTCGTCGACGACCTCCTGTTCGTCGCCCGGCTCCAGTCCGGGCGGCTCGAGATCATGCCGTCGCGGCTCGACCTGACCGAGGTGGCGCGCCAGGCGGCGCAGGAGGCACGCGGCCGCGCAGATGCGAAGGATCTCGAGCTCGTGGTCGACACGAACGGCGACGTCCCGGTCGACGCCGACCGCGGCCGCATCTTCCAGCTGTTCGACAACCTGATCTCGAACGCGATCAAGTTCACGCCCGACGGCGGCAAGGTCGAGATCAAGGTCGCCGCCGGGGACACGGCGCGCCTCGAGGTGTGCGACACGGGGATCGGATTCACGGAGGCGCAGGCGGCGCGGGTCTTCGAGCGCTTCTACCGGACCGAGGACGCGGTGGAGCGGCAGGTGCCGGGCACCGGGCTCGGGCTGTTCATCGCGCACGCGATCACCGACGCGCACGGCGGCACGATCTCCGCCCATCCCCGTGACGGCGGCGGCGCCGTCTTCCGCGTCGAGTTACCGTTGGCGACATGAGCGGCGTCGTGCTGGTCGCGGATGACGACGACGACATCCTGCTGCTCGTCACGACGCGGCTGAAGCGCGACGGCTTCGAGGTCGTGTCCGCGCGTGACGGGTTCGAGGCGCTCGCGCTCGCGCAGGAGCACAAGCCCGCCGTCGCCGTGCTCGACGTCGGCATGCCGGGCCTCGACGGCCTCGAGGTGCTCGAGGCGATCCGCGAGACGCAGGCGCTGGCGCACACGCGCGTCCTCCTGCTGACGGCGAAGGCGCAGGAGTCGGATGTGCGGCGCGGCTATGACGCGGGCGCCGACGCGTACGTGAAGAAGCCGTTCTCGCCCGCCGAGCTGGCCGAGCGCGTTCGCAGCCTCTACGACCCCGGCGTCTTGTAGCGGTAGCCGAAGCCGCGCACGGTCTCGATCGGCACGGAGTCGGGCGAGTCGGGCTCGAGCTTGCGGCGGAGGTAGCCCACGTAGAGCTTCACCTGGTCGCCGCCGACGCCGAACGCGTCGCCCCAGACGAGCTCGAGCAGCTGGTCGCGGCTGAGCACCTGCCGCGGATGGCGGACGAAGGTCGAGAGGAGCCGGAACTCGAGCGGCGTCAGCTGCACCTCCCGGTCGCCGACCGAGACGCGTGCCTGCACCCAGTCGATGGTCAGGTACGGGTCGGCGTAGGTGTCGGCCTCGTCCGGCGGCCCGCCGCGCTGGGCGCGGCGGATCAGGGCCTGCACGCGTGCGACGAGCTCCTGCTTTCCGAACGGCTTGACGACGTAGTCGTCCGCGCCCGCCTGGAGGCCGCGGACGCGCTCGAGCTCGTCGCCGCGCGCGGTCAGCATCAGCACGGGCACCTCGGACATGTCCCGGATCCGCTCGAGGACGTTCCAGCCGTCCATCTCCGGCATCGACACGTCGAGGACGACGAGGTCGGGCCGCCAGGCATGGAACTCGCGCAGCCCGTCGCGGCCGGTGGCCGCCTCCTTCACCTCGGCGCCGGTGCGCTCGAGCAGCGTGCGCACGAGGCCGCGGATGTCTTCGTCGTCGTCGACGACCAGGATCCGGAACTCACTCATACCCTTTTCATACCACGGGCATCCGCCGTTCCCGCGGCAGCGGGCGATGGTACTGCCCGTGGCGACCGTGCTCATCGTGGACCCCGACCCGGCGACGCGGTCGCTACTCGAGCTCTTGCTCCTGCGGCTCGGCCATCGGCCGATCGGCCCGCGCGAGTGGGTCGAGGGCGAGGAGCCCGAGCTTCTGCTGCTCGAGCCGGCGTCGAAGCCGGGCCTACGGTTGGCCCGGGGCGTCCGGCGCCGGTTCGAGCGCCTGCCGATCCTGTGCGTGAGCATCGAGGGGCCGACCAAGGAGACTCGTGCGCTTGGCCCCGTCGGCCACGTGATGAAGCCCTTCCGCCGATCCCAGCTCGAGGCGGCGCTCGAGCAGGCACTCATCCCCACGGCGGGCGAGCTTCCGGTTCGGCAGACCGCCTAGGCCGGGCGCGCCTCCCCGACGCGCCCGGCCTGGGATCTCGCTACGCGCTGACGCGCTGCTTCTCGGCCTGCTTCACGGTCGCCTTCAGGACCTCGCCGAGCGTGTGCTGCTCCTGCTCGAGGTTCTCCTGGAGGAGCGCGACGATGTCCTCGTGCCCGAGTGCGGTCGCGTGCACGATCAGCGTCTCGTAGACCGCGATCTCGTGGTGCTCGGTCTCGGCGCAGCCGGCGAGGATGATCGCGTCGTACAGGTTCTCGTCCGCCATGCCGAGGTTGGACTCGCCTTCCTTCTCGATGCCCTCAATCGCCGGGCAAGGCCGCTCCTTCTCCTCCATCCCGAGCGTGCTGAAGGCCTGGTGCAGGTTGCGGATCTGCGCCTGCGTCTCCTCGCGGTGGTGCCGTAGCTGCTGCTTCAGCTGTGCGTCGTTCGCCTTCTCGATCAGCCCGCCGAGCATCTCTTCGACGGTGTTCTCCATCGTCAGCGCGGCGCCGAGCTTGTGCACGAAGAGCTCCTTCGGGTTCTCCACCTTCGTGCGGTTCAGCATGTCGTCCGGCAAGACGTGACCTCCTTGTCGTCGCGTAGGTTGTTTTGGGTCGCGCTACCCGGGAGACTCCGGTTCCATGCTTGTCGTAACGGAAGCTGCAGCGTCGACGATCGCGTCGGTCTGCGAAGAGAACGGCGCGGGCCCTGCCGGCGGCCTGCGGATCTCCGGGACGGCCTCGAACGGCGAGACGGCGCTGGACTTCGAGGTCGTGACGGGTGCGTTCGACGGGGACTCCGTCGTGCGTGAGGGCGGCGCCGTGTTGTTCCTCGACGAGACGGCGTCAGCCGTGTTGGACGACAAGACGCTCGACGTGCACGCGCACGGCGATCACTTTCACTTTTCGATCGACGAGCAGGAAGGCGGCTAGCTGATCGTCCAGGTCTCGCCGCCGTGCAACAGCGCGGCGAGATCCCCGGGACCGCGCTTCTCGACCGCGGTCGCAAGCTGCTCGGACATCAGGTCGTCGTAGACCGGCCGCTCGACCTTCCGGAAGATGCCGACCGGCGTGCCGTTGTGCCGCTCCTGCGTCACGCGTGAGAGCGCGAATGCGAGCGACGGCGTCGGATGCGAGGGGTCATGGACGAGCACGCCCGAGTCGCTCGCCTCGCACACCTCGATCGAGCCGTCGGCACGCTGCTTCAGGCCGCGCTCGTGGTCGGCGCCCCACAGGATCGGTTCGCCGTCGCGCAGCGGGATCCGGTTGACGCCGTCCTTGTCGTCGCGCACGAAGTCGAACGCGTCGTCGTTGAAGATCGGGCAGTTCTGGAAGATCTCGACGAACGCGCTGCCGCGATGTTGGCCGGCGGCGCGCAGCACGTCGCTCATCCCGGCCTTGTCCGTGTCGATCGCGCGTGCGACGAACGTCGCCTCCGCGCCGATCGCGAGCGACAGCGGGTTGAAGGGCCAGTCGAGCGACCCCATCGGCGTCGACTTCGTCACCTTCCCGAGCTCGCTCGTCGGCGAATACTGGCCCTTCGTCAGCCCGTAGATCCGGTTGTTGAAGAGCAGGATCTTGATGTTCACGTTGCGGCGCAGCGCGTGGATCAGGTGATTGCCGCCGATCGACAGCGCGTCGCCGTCGCCGGTCACGACCCAGACCGAGAGATCCGGCCGCGTCGCCGCGAGGCCGGTCGCGATCGCAGGCGCGCGCCCGTGGATCGAGTGCATGCCGTACGTGTTCATGTAGTACGGGAAGCGCGCCGCGCAGCCGATTCCGCTGACGAACACCGTGTTCTCGCGCTCGATGCCGAGCTCCGGCATGAACGACTGCATCGCGGCGAGGATCGCGTAGTCGCCGCAGCCCGGGCACCAGCGCACCTCCTGGTCGGTGCGGAAATCCTTCGCCGTGAGCTTGAGCGGCTCTGCCATCACACGTCCACCATCGCCTGAATCGCGTCCGCGACCTCGGCCGCGCGCAACGGCAGGCCGCGCACACGGTTGTAGCCGACCGCATCGACGAGGAACTCCGCGCGAATGAGCTTCAGCAGCTGCCCGAGGTTCATCTCCGGGATCAGCACACGGTCGTAGCGCTTCAAGACCTCGCCGGTGTTGCGTGGGAACGGATTGAGATAGCGCAGGTGCGCATGCGCGACCGAGCTGCCCGCGCGGCGCACACGGCGAACGCCGGCTGCGATCGGCCCGTACGTGCCGCCCCAGCCGAGCACGAGCACGTTCGAATCGCCGTCGGGGTCGTCGACCTCGAGCTCCGGGATGTCGGCGGCGATGCCCGCGACCTTCTGCGCGCGCAGCCGCGTCATCAAGTCGTGGTTGTCGGGGTCGTACGAGATGTTCCCGGTGCGATCGGCCTTCTCGAGGCCGCCGATGCGATGCTCGAGCCCCTTCGTGCCGGGCAGCGCCCACGGCCGCGCGAGCGTCTGCTCGTCGCGCAGGTACGGCAGGAACGTCCCGTCTTCGCCGTTCGGCGCCGTCGCGAACGTCGTCGAGATGTCCGGCAGCCGCTCGATCGCGGGCAGGAGCCACGGCTCCGAGCCGTTTGCGAGATAGGCGTCCGAGAGGAGATAGACGGGCGTGCGGTACTTGAGTGCGATCCGCGCCGCCTCGACCGCCGCGTCGAAGCAGTCCGACGGCGACCGCGCCGCGACGACGGGCACCGGCGACTCGCCGTTGCGCCCGAACAGCACCATCAGCAGGTCGCCCTGCTCCGGCTTCGTCGGCATGCCGGTCGACGGCCCGGCGCGCTGAATGTCGCAGATCAGGAGCGGCAGCTCGAGCTGGATCGCGAGGCCGACCGTCTCCGCCTTCAGGACGACGCCCGGCCCGGCCGACGTCGTGACGCCGAGCATCCCGCCGAACGCCGCACCGACGGCGGCGCCTGCGGCGGCGATCTCGTCCTCGGCCTGGAACGTCCGCACGCCGAAGTGCTTGTAGCCCGCGAGCTCCTCGAGGATCGACGACGCCGGCGTGATCGGATACGCGCCGAGGAAGAGCGGCAGCCCCGACAGCTTCGACGCCGCGACGAGACCCATCGACAGCGCCTGGTTGCCGGTGATGTTGCGGTATGTCCCCGGCTGGAGCTTCGCCGGCTTCACCTCGTAGGTGACCGCAAACGTCTCCGTCGTCTCGCCGAACGCGTAGCCCGCCTGTAGGGCCTTGATGTTCGCGTCGGCGATCTCCGGCCGCTTCGCACGGAACTTCGCGTTCAGGAACTCGATCGTCGGCTCGATCGGCCGGCCGTAGAGCCACGACATCAGCCCGAGCGCGAACATGTTCTTCGAGCGCTCCGCCTCGCGAGGCGTCACACCCTCGATCTCCTTCAGCGCACCGACCGTCAACGTCGTCAGCGGCACCTGGTGCACCTGGAACTCCTCGAGCGAGCCGTCCTCGAGCGGGTTCGCCGCGTAGCCGGCCTTCTGGAGGTTGCGGTCCTTGAACGCGTCCGCGTCGACGATCAGCGTCCCGCCCTTCGGCAGGTCCTTGATGTTCGTCTTCAGCGCCGCCGGGTTCATCGCGACGAGGACGTTCGGCGCGTCGCCCGGCGTGAGGATGTCGTGGTCGGCGAAGTGGAGCTGGAAGCCCGAGACGCCCGGCAGCGACCCGGCGGGCGCGCGAATCTCGGCCGGGAAGTCCGGCAAGGTCGAGATGTCGTTCCCGAGCAGCGCCGTCTCCGAGGTGAACTGCGAGCCGGTCAGCTGCATGCCGTCGCCGGAGTCGCCCGCAAAGCGGACGATCACCTGAGACAGCTGCTCGACTGGCTTGCTCGTCGACGCCACGACTCCCCACGTTTTAGCGAAAGGCCGGCCCCTCGGGGGCGGGGTTTCCCGGATTACGCCGGCCGCGCGCCGACCCCTGCCGTCAGCAGGAGCGGATTCCCCGACGGATCCTCCACCGTGATCCCGCCCTCCTCGACGTCGACCTCCAGCCGGCCCGCCACCCGCTCCAGCTCCCCGTCGTCCGGGACGAGGATCGTCGCCTGGAGCAGCCGGGCCGTCCCGGCCGGGGCCTTGGGGCGGTCGCGGCTCTCCCAGGTGTTCGCGCCGACGTGGTGGTGGTAGCCGCCGGCGGCGAGGAACGCCGCCATCGGCCCGAGCTGCGCCATCAACTCGAAGCCGAGCTCGTCGCCGTAGAAGTGGACCGTGTCGCCGACGTCGGAGACGCAGAGATGCGTATGCCCGACGACCGTTCCGTCCGGCAGCTCCACCCGGGGGCTGGAAGCGTCGGCGGTCGGTGACCCGTCGAGCTCGGCGAAGAGCGAGTCGACGTCGAGCGGGACCGTCGTCATCAGCTCGCGCACGCGTCCCTCCCAGAGCTCGCGCGGCCGGTCGGCGTAGATCTCGATCCCGTGCTCGTCGGGGTCGCGGAGGTAGATCGCCTCGCTGACGGCGTGGTCGGACAGCCCTTCGAGCGCGACGCGGTCCTGCCCGGCGTGCGCGAGCCAGCGCGCGAGGTCGCGGCGCGACGGCAGCAGGAGCGCGACGTGAAAGAGGCCGGCGAAGCCGCGCGCCGAGCGCGCGCCCGGCTCCTCGACGAACCGGACGAGCTCCGTGTCGGCGCCGAGCGACGCACTGCCGTCGTCGCGCGCGAGCACGCGCAGGCCGACGACGCTCTGCCAGTAGTCGAGCGTCCGCTCGAGGTCGGAGACCGACAGCTCGACCGGGCCCATCCGCGTTGCGGGCGCGATCTCCACTCGTCCGATTATCCCTCCGCGTGCTTCAGCCGCGCCTCCTTCACCTGTGCGTCCGAGAGCGACAGGCCGCCGGAGCAGACCCGCGCGTTCAGCTCGTTCTCGATCCGGTCGACTTCCGACGCGCGCGGATACGGCTCCGGCCACAGGTTGCGCGGGTCGGTCGGGTCGCCGCCGAGCTCGAGCGAGATCAGGTGATCCTCCTGGAATGCCGACGGCGGGCCGTGCTCGTGGTAGACGCGCATCTGCGTGTGCTTGAGCGCGTTCGTGTAGTCGGTCGGCGGCCGCACGGTGCGCGTCCAGCCGCGCCGGCAGATCGTCGAGCGGATCGTCGCCTGCGTCACGGCGGCGTTCAGCACGCCCGGCGTGAGGATCGGATCGGCGACGATCGACGGCGCACCCGAGCGTCGCACGTAGAGGACCAGTGCGAGCAGCAGTAGCCCGATCGCCGCCGCGACCAGGACGCGGCGGAGGTCTGTTGTCATTGCAGAAAACGCTACGGAGCCGGCGCCGGATCCGCAAGACGCTCTTGCGGACGTGTCCGAAGGAGCGCGGCACCGGCGAGCGCCCAGACGCAGTACGCGACCCAGGGATCGCCGATCACGTCCGTCTGCACGGCGAGCGCGAGCACCGCAGCGAACGCAGCGCAGACGCGGAAGGCCCGAGCACGCACGAGCCCGAGGAAGACCGCGAGCCCCCACGCGATCCAGAGGAGCGAGCCGACGATCCCGAGCTCGACACCGAGCTCCGTGTAGTTCGACTCGCCCGCGAGCAGCTTCGTGTCGGTGCGGGAGGCGACCTGGCCGACGTTGCCGAGCCCGTAGCCCTGCGGGTGGTGGACGACGGTGCGCACGCCGTCCTTCAGCGACGTCCAGTGCTCGTGGAGCGACGGCTCGTTCTCGCTGACCGCCGAGAACGACCCGGCCGGCCCTTTCCCGGCGTGCCGATGCTGGTAGGTCAGGTCGGCCTGGGTGAACCGTCCGGTCGGACCGATGTGCGGGAAGACGTGCGCCCACGCGATCGCGACTGCGATGACGACGGCGGCGCCGCCGAGCAGGACGACCGAGCGCCGCAGGACCGCGAGCACGACGAGCGCGAACGCGAGCGCGACGAGCGACGACCGCGAGAACGTCCACAGCAGCCCCGCGAGCACGACGACGCTCGACGCGATCGCGAGCCGCCGCCGCGTCGCCGCCACGAGCAGGGCGACCACGAAGAGGTACCCGCTCGCGAGCGGCGAGAGGAACGACGAGACGAGCCGGCGCAGGAACGGCCTGTCGCCGCCGACGTTGTAGATGAAGTTCTCCGGCAGCCCGCCGGTGCCGTGGTACTCGTAGCCCAGGTGCTTGTGGAAGTACGGCACGACCGCCGAGCTCCGCCACCAGGAGATCGGAATCGCATAGGTGTCGATCATCCCCCACGCCGCGATCGCCGCCGCGACGCCGAGCAGCGTCCAGGCGAGCGCGCGCCAGTCGCGCCGCGACAGCGCGAGCGAGCGCCCGAGGAAGTAGGCACCGACCGGGACGACGTCGTGGCGCAGGCCGAGCGCGACCGCACGGTGGCCCGCATGTCCGCCGAGCGCCGACTGCGGGATGAGCGCGTAGACGACGCACAGCGCGGCAAACGCGAGCGCGAGCCAGTCGACGATGCCCCAGGCGAACGGGAGCGCCCGCGCCCGCAATGCATCCAACAGAACCCGCGCGAGCGCAACCGCCAGGAGGATCTCCTTCCAGGCGGTGATGGCGGTGAGCGTCGACCCACGGACGCCGGCCCCGTAGAGGGCCGCCATCACCGCGTTGTGGAGCGCGAGGCCGACGAGGAACAGGAAGAGCGCGGCGACCGGCCGCCGCCAGACGGCGACGGCGGCGACGGCCACGAGCACCGCGTAGAGAGCGAGCTCGAGCGCCGTCATCCGCGCGAGGGTACAGCGGGCGGGGACGCGCGTCCCCGCCCGCCTTCAGGTCGGCCTAGATCGGGCCCCACGGGTCGCCGCCGACGAGCACCGCGGCTGCGATCAGCAGCGCCAGCAGGACGAGGAACCGGACGGAGAACGAGGAGCGGGACACCACACCCCACCTTTCTGTTGCGAGTCCCTCGATCGAGGGGCTCTGTGGTGTCGACGACTGAACTCACACTGAAAACTTTTGTCAAGTTCGCATTGACGCCGTCCGCCCGAAAACGCATGATGAGCCCACATGACTCCCGACGGAGCGCCGGCCGCAGGCGAGACGATCGGGCAGCGACTCAAGCGCCTGCGGCTGGAACGGGGTTTGTCTCAGCGTGAGCTCGCTGCACCCGGCGTCTCGTATGCCTACATCTCGCGGATCGAGGCCGGCACCCGTCAGCCCTCGGTGAAGGCGCTGCGCCGGCTCGCCGGGAAGCTCGGCGTGACGGCGGACTACCTCGAGACGGGCTCGAATCTCGACCCGTCCCACGAGCGCGAGCTGAAGCTGACCGACCTCGAGCTCGCGATCCGGCTCGGCGAGATCGAGGGCGCCGAGGCGGGGCTCCGCGAGCTCGCCGACGACGCCCTCGCGGCAGGCGACAAGCGCACCCTCTTGCGAGCGAACGTCGCGCTCGCCGTGCTTGCGCAGGACCGCGGCGAGTTCGCGCGCGCCGTGACGCTGCTCGAGCGTGCGCTCCAGGACGAGCCGTTCGACCCGGTGGGCCTGATCGACGTCTACGCGCAACTCGCGCGTGCGTATGCGACGTCCGGCCGGCCGCGTGCTGCCGTCGAGCTCTTCCAGCGCTGCCTCGACGAGGTCAGGGACGCGGGCGATCCGGCGCTCGAGGCGCGCTATGCGACGGCGCTCAGCTACGCGCTGACCGACATCGGCGAGATGGCGCGAGCCGAAGAGGTCGTGCGCGAGGCGATCGAGCGCGCGAGCGACATCGAGGATCCCTACATGCGCGTGCGCCTCTACTGGTCGATGGCGCGTCTCGCGCACCACGAGGGCCGGACGACGACCGCGCTCGAGAACGTGCGAAAGGCGATCGCCCTCCTCCAGCTCACCGACGACACGCTTCACCTCGCGCGGGCGAACGTCCTCGCGGCGAACATCGCGCTCTCGCGCGGGGACGCCGACACCGCCGCGCCGTATCTCGACCAGGCCGAGCAGCTGCTCGGGCAGTCGCCTGCCGCCGAGGACGTCATCGAGCTCAAGTACCGGCGCTCGCGGCTCGAATCGCTCCGCGGCAATGCCGATCGGGCCGTCGGGCTCGCCCGCGAGGCGATCGAGATGATCGGCGGCTCGAGCCCGACCGAGGAGGGCCTGGCGTTCTCTGCGCTGGCGGACGCGCTCGTCCTCACCGGCGAGACGCACGGCGCCGACGAGGCCTTCCGCCGCGCGGTCCAGCTGCTCGAGGGCGAAGGGCGCTGGCGCGACGCGACGACGACGTGCCGTTCCTGGGCTCGTATGCTCCGGCAGATGGGTCGCGAGGAACAGGCGTTGGACGTGCTCGACCGCGCAGCCGAGCTGGCGATGCGCGCGGCGCCTGCGGACACTCGCGTCGAGCATTGATCGAGCGGCGGCTCGCGCCGCGCGGCCCGTACTCCCTCGCATTCTCGGCACGGCTCTCGAGCGACGCGACGCGCACCTTCCGCGACGGCGTGTTCAGCGCGGTGCTCGACGGCGAGCTCGTGCGGGCACGGCAGGCGCCCGACGGGACGATCGACGTCCGCGCCGTGACGGAGCAGGGCGTCGAGCGGCTGCGGTGGATGCTCGCCCTCGACGACGACCACTCGGACTTCCTGCATGCCGTCAAGCACGACCGGATGCTCGGTCCGGCGTCGCGGGCGCTCCGCGGCCTGCGGCCTGTCCGCCTCTCGACGGTAGCGCAGGCGCTGTTGCGCGCGTTCTGCGGGCAGCTGATCGAGGCGAAGCGCGCACGCCGGCTGGAGCAGAAGATCATCCGGACGCTCTGCACGCCGATCGGCGAGAACCTCCACGCGGCGCCGTCGACGCGCGACCTCGCCGCGCTCGCGCCGTCGCAGCTGCGGGCGATGGGTCTGCATGCGTCCCGCGCGGCCGCCCTCGTCCGCCTCTGCCGCACGGTCGAGCTCGAGCGCCTGCGCGACGCGCCGACCTCCGCGGTCGCGGCGCGACTCGGCCGCGAGCGGGGCCTCGGGCCATGGTCGATCGGCGTCGTCTGCCTGGAGGGGCTGGGGCGCTACGACTACGGCCTCGTCGGCGACCTCGGGCTCGTCAAACTGCTCCGCGACCTCCGCGGCCGTGAGGTCGAGGGGTGGGAGACGGCCGAGCTGCTCGAGCCGTACGGCGAGTGGGCCGGCCTCGCGAGCGTGTACATGCTGGCGGGCTACTCCCGCGGCATGGTTCCCTTAGCAGCGTGAAGCGCATCGCGATCCTCGGAACGGGCCGGATCGGCGAGGCCCTGCTCGCCGGGCTCCTCAGCTCCGGCTGGAGCGACATCGTCGCGACGAGCCGCAGCGAGGCACGCGTCGCCGACCTCCACGAGCGGCACGGCGTCGAGGCGACGACCTCGAACGCCGACGCTGTCTCCGGCGCGGCGGTCGTCGTCGTCGCCGTCAAGCCGCAGGACATCGACGCGCTGCTCGCATCGATCCACGACGCGGTCACGCCGCAGCAGACCGTCCTCACGGTCGCCGCCGCGATCCCGACGGCCTACATCGAGCAACGCCTGCCCGACGGCGTGCCGGTCGTGCGCGCGATGCCGAACGCGCCGTCGACCGTGCACGAGGGGATGGCCGGCATCGCCGCCGGCGCGCACGCCGGGGACGAGCAGCTCGCGGTCGCCGAGGACGTGCTCCTGCACCTCGGCCGGGTCGTGCGCGTGCCGGAGTCGGCGATGGATGCGGTCACCGCCCTCTCGGGCTCGGGGCCGGCGTACTTCGCGCTGCTCGCGGAGGCGATGATCGAGGCGGGAATCCTGCTCGGGGTGTCGCGCGAGGTGTCGACGACGCTCGTCGTCCAGACGATGCTCGGCACGGCCAAGCAGCTTCGCGACGAAGGCATGCATCCCGTCGAGCTGCGCGAAGCCGTGACCTCGCCCGGCGGCACGACGATCGCGGCGATCCGCGAGCTCGAGCAGGCCGGCGTACGCGCCGCGTTCCTCAACGCGATTCAGGCGGCGATGACGCGGGCACGCGAGCTTGCGTCCGGTGGCTAGGAATATCGACATCGTCTGTGTCGAGAATCCCGCGGAGCTCGTCGCGGAGAAGCTCGCGGCCGCGGCGCGCGCCGGCGGCAACGTCGTCCTCACCGGCGGCACGAGCGTCGCGCACGCGTACGAGCGCGCAGCGGCGCTCGAGCCGGACTGGTCGAAGGTCGACGTCTGGTTCACGGACGAGCGGTGCGTGCCGACGGAGGACGACCGCTCGAACTACAAGCTCGTCCACGACACGCTGCGGGTGAGCGGGGCGCGGGTCCACCGAATGCGCGGCGAGCTCGGGCGGGACGAGGGCGCGACACTCTACGAGCAGGAGCTGGGATCGCTCGAGCGCTTCGACCTCGTCCTGCTCGGGCTCGGGCCGGACGGACATATCGCGTCGCTCTTCCCGCTGCAGCCGACGCTCGACGTCACCGAGCGGAAGGCGATCGGCGCCGAGGCGCACCTCGAGCCGTTCGTCGACCGGATCACGCTGACGCTGCCGATCCTGCGTGCGGCCCGCGAGATCGTCTTCCTCGTCACCGGCGAAAGCAAGGCCGACGCCGCGGTGCGCGCGTTCGACGGCGAGCCGTCGCGCGAGACGCCGGGCTCACTCGTGCGCGCGATCCGCGGCGTTACGACTGCGGTGCTCGACTCGGCAGCAGCTGCGAAGGTCTGAGCTCGACGTCGACGTCGCGCTCCTTCGCGAGCGCCTGCAGCGCGAGGACGGTGTCGGCGACGCGCACGTCCTCGAGGAAGTCGCTGCGCTGCTCGAACGACTCGACGACCTCTTCGATCGCGAGCAGGTAGCCGGCCTTGTCGGCGGCCGCGATCGTGACGACTGCATCGGCGACCGGTTCGGGGAACTCGCCCTCCCGCAACGTCGAGCCGACGGCGCGCGCGTCGACGTCATCCCCGAGCACGAGCAGTGCGAGCGTGGCCGCATAGCGGCCGATCGGCGACGCAGCATCCCGCGCGCCGGCGTCGAGCGCCCACTTGGCGTAGTCCCGTCCGTCGTCACCGGCGATGAGCGCCGCCTTCATCGCGGCGATCGGCCGGCCCCACGAGTCGGCCGGGGCGCCCGCGTCCCACGACTCGCGGTAGCGCCGCGCCGCCGTCCGCAGCCAGTCGCGTCCCTCGTCGCCCCGCCCGTCCATCAGCAGGCAGAGGCCGGCCCCCCACGCCGCGTTGGCGAGCTGCGTCAACTGGCGCTGGTCGAGCTCGCGCGTCGAGCCGTCCTCGTAGCGCGCCTTCGCCTTCGCCGCCTGCTCCGACCACGACACGGCGGGAGGATACGCGAGCGCGCGCTGATTGAACGGTCAGTCAAAGGCGCTATCGTGACCGCCGAGATGGCGCGCGCAGCCCGGGAGGTCTTCTTCGTCGACGGCGTGCGCACGCCGTTCGGGAAGGCAGGCCCGCAGGGCCAGTACTGGCGCACCCGGGCCGACGACCTCGGGGTCAAGGTCGTGCGCGAGCTGCTCCGCTGCAACCCGAGCGTCCCCGTCGAGCGGATCGGCGACGTCGCGTTCGCCGCGACCGCGCAGGTCGGCGACCAGGGCCTGACGCTCGGCCGCGACGTCGCGCTCCTCGCCGGGCTCCCCGACTCGGTCCCGGGATTCGCCGTCGACCGCATGTGCGCCGGCGCGCTCACCGCCGTGACGGCCGCCGCCGGTGAGATCGCATTCGGCGCGGTCGACGTCGCGGTCGCGGGCGGCGTCGAGCACATGGGCCACCATCCGATGGGCGACGACGTCGACTTCAACCCGCGCTTCGTGAGCGAGCGGCTGATCGACGAGAGCGCCGCCGTGATGGGACAGACGGCCGAGAACCTCCACGATCTCTTCCCCGCGATCACGAAGGAACGCGCGGACGCATTCGCCGTGCAGTCGCAGCGGCGTGCGACGGCGGCGTGGCAGAACGGCGTCATGAAGGAGACGGTCGTGCCGCTGACGGTGTTCACCGACGACGGCTGGAAGCTCGCGGAGCGCGACGAGTTCCTGCGGCCCGAGACGTCGCTCGAGGGGCTTGCGCAGCTCAAGCCGGCGTTCCGCGCGGGCGGCCGCGTCACGGCCGGCAACTCGGCGGGGCTGACCGACGGCGCAACCGCATCGTTCCTCGCAGCCGAGGACGCGGTCGACGAGCTCGCCCTGCAGCCGAGGCTCCGGCTCGTCGGGTACGCATACGCAGGCGTCGCCCCGCATCTGATGGGCATGGGGCCTGTGCCCGCGACCCGGCGCGTGCTCGAGCAGGCAGGGATCGCGCTCGACGACGTCGACCTGTTCGAGCTGAACGAGCCGTTCGCCGTGCAGGTGCTGACGTGGTGCGACGAGCTCGGCGTCGCAGCGGACGACCCGCGACTCAACCCGTACGGTGGTGCGATCGCGTGCGGGCATCCGCTCGCCGCGACCGGCATCCGGCTCATCTCGCAGCTCGCGTTCGGGCTCCGTGCGCGAAACGGGCGCTACGGCCTGACGGCGCTCTGCATCGGCATGGGGATGGGCTGCGCGATCCTCTGGGAGAACACGGGCGTAGGCTCGACGGAGCCCGCATCAGCGGAGGCGTCGGCTTCGCCGACGCCGGAGCAGTAGTGGCTGACACGACGTTCAAGCTGAACGCGGCCGGGCGGATCGCGCTGGTCACGATCGACGACGGCGAGGACTACACGAGGCCGACGACGCTCGGCCGCAGTGCGTTCGAGTCGGCGGTGCATGTGCTCGAGGAGCTCGAGCGCGGCGACTGGGAGGCGGCCGTCTTCACGGGCAAGCCGTTCGTCTTCTGCGTCGGTGCCGACATCGACGAGTTCGGCAAGGTCGAGGATCCGCGCGAAGGGATCCGCGCCGGGCACGGGCTGTTCAACCGCATCCGCGAGCTCCCGTTCCCCACCGTCGCGGCGATCAACGGCGCGGCGCTCGGCGGCGGACTCGAGCTCGCGCTGCACTGCACCGCACGGACGCTCGCGTCGAACGTGCGCCACATCGGCTTCCCGGAGGTGTTCCTGTCGATCATCCCGGGCTGGGGCGGCACGCAGCTCCTGCCGAAGCTCGTCGGCCCGGACGCGGCAGCGAAGGTGATCGTCCTCAACCCGCTGCGCCAGAACACGCTCCTGAAGGCCCAGGAGGCTTTCGAGCTCGGGATCGTCGACGCGCTGCTCGATCCGGTCGAGTTCCTCGACGAGTCGCTCGCATTCGCGCGCGGGCTGTCGGTCGACCGCGCAGAGCCCGACTGGTCGGACGTCGAGACGGTGCTGCGCAAGGCGCGTTCGCGTGTCGACGACGCGGTGCACGGCGCGACGCGCGCGCCGTATGTCGCGCTCGACCTGATCGCCGGCGCGCAGCACTGGTCGCTCGGGGAGGGCTACGCCGCCGAGGAGGACGCGATGGCGGAGCTGCTCCTCTCGCCGCAGGCACAGGCGAGCGCCTACGCCTTCACCGTCGTCGAGCGTCGCTCGAAGAAGCCGCCGGCGCTGCCCGCTGCGAAGCCGCGGCGCATCCAGAAGATCGGCATCGTCGGCGCCGGCCTGATGGCGACGCAGATCGCGACGCAGTTCGTGAAGCGCCTCGAGGTGCCGGTCGTGCTGCGCGACATCGAGCAGACGCGCGTCGACGAGGCGCTGCAGACGATCCGGGAAGAGGTCGGCGAGCGGAGGCCCTTCCTCGCGACGCTCGTCGACGGCGGCACCGGCTGGGAGCAGTTCGCGGACTGCGACCTCGTGCTCGAGGCGGTGTTCGAGCAGCTCGACGTGAAGCGCGAGGTCTTTGCCGCCGTGCGTGAGGTCGCGCCGCAGGCGATCCTGATGACGAACACGTCGTCGCTCTCGGTCGAGGAGATGGGCGCCGACGTGGGCCTGCATTTCTTCAACCCGGTCGCGGTGATGCCGCTCGTCGAGATCGTCCGCACGCCGCAGACGCCCGACGACGTGCTCGCGACCGCGTGGGACGTCGTGAAGAAGTTGAAGAAGCGCGGGGTGATCGTCGGCGACTCGCCCGGCTTCGTCGTCAACCGCGTGCTCACGCGCGTCTCACGTGCACTGATGGATGCGATCGAGAACGGCAACACGACGGAGGACACCGACGAGGCGATGCTCGGCCTCGGAATGCCGATGGCGCCGTCCGTGCTCCTGATGATGGTCGGTCCGCGCGTCGCGCTGCACGTGCTCGAGACGATGCACGACGCCTATCCCGACCGCTTCCCGCTCTCCCCCGCGCTCGAGCGGATCGCGAACGGCGAAGAGCCGACGGCGATCGGCGACAGCCCGCGCAGCGTCGAGGAGATCCGGCGCGCGGTGCTCGAGGCGGCGGCCGACGAGATCCGGCACATGCTCGACGAAGGCGTCGTCGACTCGCCGGCCGACGTGGACGCCTGCCTCATCCTCGGCGCCGGCTACCCGTTCTTCCTCGGCGGCATCACGAAGCACCTCGAGCAGACCGGCATCGCCGACTTCGGCAAGATTCCGGCGTAGTGGACGATTTCCGGATCCACATCCACGCAGGCGGCGAGGTGCAGCCGCTGTACGACCGCCTGGTCGAGATCGAGGACCACGAGGGCGGGCGCATCGCCGTCTCGCACGACGGCGGCGACATCTTCGTCTACGCCTCGACCGCGGCGGACGCGCAACGCGCCGGCGAGGCGGTGCACGCGATCGTGCGCGAGCAGAACGCCGATGCCGAGATCTCGCGGGTCGAGCGGTGGCTCGACGACGAGGACCGGTGGGACGACGAGCCGGACGGCGAGGACTGGGAGGACGAGGAGCTCGACGAGGGCTACGCGCCCTGGGAGGTGCGGGTGGACGCCCGCTCCCGGCGGGCCGCGAACGCGCTCGCGGAGCAGCTCGAGGCCGAGGGCTACCGGCCGCTCCGGCGCTGGAGCTACCTCATCGTCGGGACTGCGTCGCGCGAGGACGCCGAGGCGCTCGCCGCCCGGCTCCACGGAGAGGTCGAGCCCGGCGGCGAGCTCGTCTGGGAGACCCGGCCGGGCAATCCGTTCATCATTTTCGGCGGTCTCGGCCAGTAATTCCGGTTGACGCCCCCGGTGTTGGGGCTATGCTTCCGGCAGCGCGACCCGTTCGGATCACTGGGGACTCGCGGGCGCGCCCTTTCCGAAGGACTGCAGCACCGGTCGTGCTGCGCACATGCAAGAAGCCACCGAGCCGATCA
>Ga0182008_10001072_pt1 | contig 18879 bp, 11 predicted proteins | sample Sormic07211129_1_FD_120482 | JGI IMG/M metagenome (GOLD analysis project Ga0182008, IMG submission 120482) | Rhizosphere microbial communities from Sorghum bicolor, Mead, Nebraska, USA - 072115-129_1 metaG | ecosystem: Host-associated > Plants > Roots > Rhizosphere | place: USA: Nebraska...
CTGGCGTAGATAAAAACTTAGGTCGCGGAAAAACAAACCCAACGGTAATGTCTACATAAGCCCCCTGGCGCCGACACATCGGTTGCTTTCCTCCATGATCTGAAGGCACGAATCCTCGATGATAACCCTTGTCATGTTAGCAAAAGCGATGAGCTGTTCGGACATATCATCTTCTTCAACCCATTCATCATAATGTTCTGCTGCCTGTTCCAAAACAAGTTTTCCAGACACCAAAAGAGATACCATCTTGGCTATCCGAACCCTTTGGAAAGCGTCTTCAGTACGTTTTAGTCCCCTCAAATAGTCAATCGTTTCCTCGCAGATGCGCTCGGCTCCACCGAGCTGTACCGCGGCAAACCTGATTGCCCCTCCACTGAAATAGGGCTGGCTGAGGTATATCCCGGGGGCTCCAAGCATTTCATCCTCATTAAGCAGATAGCCGCTAAAATCAACCGTATAGCTGCCTGAAGCTTTCATGCCCAGTGGCTTCCAGCTGGCTATGTCTATTTTCGAGCGGTCAATTTTTGTCATTTCCAGAATTGCCATTTGCCAGCCCTCCCTTCCGGCCGTCGATATATTTCCTGTTATCAGTGCCCTATCTACAAGCAATGCTCCGGAACAGAAGGTTTTTATACCCGTTACTTCAATGCTTACGTTGTTTTCAATGAAGTTTACGCCTGGGCTTTCCTGGGTGTTCCAGATGCCAAATAGGTATCCTTGCTCTTTTACTTCCTGGTAATATCTGGCTCGTTGCTCTTCTGAGCCATAAAGATGGATAAGGTATAGCGTATTGATGTGCCCCTCGTAAATTCTTCCAACCGAAAGATTGGCCTTTCCAACATTTTTTAACAACCTAAGCAAGGCTACCATGTTATTTCCATTGAAATCCAGGGGGTTTCCGGGCAGCACAATCTCAAGCGCTCCGCTCTCCCTGAGCCAGCCAATCTCCAATTCCGGTCCCATTGGATCCTGCTCACCGAGCAGCGCCCTTTGCGAAATTTTCCCTAAGGCCGTTAATATCTTTCCGTGCTCATCTGTGCGATCACTAGCCCGCGGTGCATAACTTATCATAAAGCGTATTTAAGGGTTTCTCTGCCAGAGGTTACTCCAAGCATATGTTCATATTTTTTTGTCATTTGACTATAGCTGAATTTGGATATCGCATATTCTCTGACCTTTCCTCTATCCAATTTTTGGGCCTGCAGGATTGCAGCCGACAAGCCTGTCACATCACCTTTTTTTGCCAGAACGCCTGTTTCTTTTGTTAACAGTTCGGGCAATGCACCCGCTTCGAATCCTGCTACCGGAGTTCCGCACGCCATTGCCTCGGCCACAACCAGTCCGAATGGCTCTTCCCAGCACGGAGTAACGAGACACACACTTGCCTCACCTATCTGCTGGTTGAGTTCCTCATGTTCCAGCAGTCCAAGGAGTTGAATGTCTTCTCCCAACAGGGGTAATATCTTGGTCTGGTAGTATTTTCTGTCGGCAATTGCACCGGCAACTCTCAGTGGCAGTCCGGCATCTCTCGCCGCGAGAATGGCTAAGTGCAGTCCCTTGTCGGGATGGATCCTCCCGAACCATATTGCATAGGCCGGACGACTGGGTACTGCGAAAAATTTCCAACTTTCAACATGGATGCCGTTTAATATCACAGGGCAGTTCTCAATCAGTTCCGACCAATTGTTAGCGCTTTGAGCAGATACTGTTACATATTTGATAACGGGGGCGCGTTGCTCCCTGGTAATGGCAAGCTTCAATTCATAGAAAGGAGGTGTATGCAATACCGTGAGCATCGGAGTGCTGATTGCGTTGGCCATTGTGATGGGTATATAATGAAGACTATTGTTGAAGATAACATCAAGGTTATAGTCGTCTATCTGCATCATCAAATTAAAATAGGCATGATGCTCGGCAATATATTCAGACGGAAGGTCGGTAAGTTTTTTTCTTATGCCAGTCTCCATGTCGTAATGTTCATCTGAAAGAATGGGAAAGAGGGGTAACTGCGGATCTGAGGAGTCGCTCGCAAAAAGCAATACTTCGTGATCCAGATTCTGGAGCGCCTGGGTGATCTGAAAAGTGAAGGCCTCAAGGCCGCCTGCAAAGGGTTGGCGAATGGGGTGCTTCAGATGGGAAATAATTCCTATTTTCATAAGGAGGGGTAAAAGGAGTAAAGTCCTTTAAAGACAATACGTGCTGCCAGAAAGTTTTAAATAATTCAAACACGGTACTTTCCATCCGTGTCTAAAGAAGCATATGGCTTGTCGGCAAAAACTTGCTGCACATCTACTTCGTGAAGCGTAATCAAGCAGCTGGCATCGGCAATAACAATTTATCACCCCGGCGAATTTCTAAATGTTTCCAGAACTTCAATTGCACTTTTTTCCAGATAATGGAAATGTTATTTGTTCAGGACTCCACCAAAACCCCATTTTTGATCTGGCAGATATCAGCGCTTGCCTTAAAGTAAGCTTACCTGCCTCATATCGTTTGGCTGCAATGAGGCGCGTCGTGGCAGCACGCTCTTTCTAAAGCGTCCTGAACTTGTATGGCCAGACTTAAAAGTTCAGGATGATGGTTATGTTCGATAGTGATAATTACTCCTTAGGCGCATGTACCGTATTTTCCGGATGCTGAGGGGGTAGTACATCTACTTTTTTTTCTACGATGGTGATTTTTGTAAATACGGCATATTTACTCGGTGCAATGCCGTTATCATATTTTTCGGCATAGGCTTGTGTAAATTCGGCACCAAAGTAAAGTATAATTGAGGTATAATAAATCCACAACAAGATTACAATGATAGAACTGGCGGCACCAAAAGCAGAACCCGGATTACCTTTTTCGATATAAATCCCAATCAGGTATTTACCTAAACTGAAAAGAACAGCAGTAAACAAGGCACCAATTATTGCCGATTTCCAACGGATGATCACATCTGGCAATACTTTAAAAATAACCGTAAAAACTGCGGTTACGGCGGCCAGCGTAATAACGTTGTTCAAAATATAAATCAGCAAAGTCATGGTATCGTTGGCAACCGGGATTACTTCTTCTATTTGGCTTCGCGAAAGCAGGTTGGCTAATTTTGAACCCAAACCTACCACGATACTGTTTATTACCAGTGATACCAGCAATAAAAAGCCCATTGATACAATTAATGAAAAAGACAATAATCTATTGGAAAGCATTTTCAGCCAGCCTTTCTTAGGTACGGCCTTTACTTTCCAGATCATGTTGATGCTATCTTGTATTTCTATGAAAATAGCCGTAGAACCGATAATCAGTGTACCTATACCGATAATTAAACCAATGGTAGATTGGCCAGATTTATTGGCATGTTCTACAAACCCCTGGATTTGTGCGGCAGCATCTTTGCCCACCATTTCGGTAACCTGACCATAAAACTGACCTCTTGTTTTTTGGTTTCTTTCGTCGCCAAAAAATAAAGTGGCTGCCGAGAGGAGAATAATAATGAGCGGTGTAAGTGAAAAAATAGTGTAGTAAGCGAGTGAAGCACTTAATTTGGTCACCCGATCTTCTACAAAACCTTTTCCGGCAGCAATAAAGAGATGATAAAGCGCAATAAAGAAATTTTTGATCTTGGTAATTACTTTCATCTGAAAATTAAAACGGATATCCTATACCTATGTTAAAAATTAAATTCTGTCTGCGCCAGTCTTTATTGCCAAAGGCAATATCATCAAATACCCATCTTTGTCCTGCAGGCAGGTATGGTTTACGCACCGGGAAGGCCACATCCAGGCGAACTACAAAGATTGTTGCATCTACACGCAAACCGGCTCCGGTACCTACAGCCAATTCGTTAAGGGTATTTTTTAGCTTAAAACCTGATCCCAGTCTGGCGGTTTCCGGTTTACCAGGTTCGCCCAAATCTTCTTTCCTTAGCCAGATATTTCCGGCATCTACAAACAGTGCGCCATAAAGTACACTTACAATTTTGAAACGAAGTTCTGAATTGAGCATTAATTTAATATCCCCCCCCTGATCTGCAAAAAGGGCATCATCCGGCACTTTATAAGTACCAGGACCTAAGGTACGCGCTGGAAAAGCCCTGATATCGTTACTGCCACCAGCAAAAAACTGCCTTACAAAGGGTAGTGAAGTACTGTTACCATAGGCATAGCCATAACCCAGATTTAAACGGTTTGCCCAAACCAGGTTGCGGTTAATTTTATAAAAATCCCTCAAATCGGCTTCTGCACGTATAAACTGAGTTAAGGGTGTATTGAACAGCGTTTTTTGACCTTGATCATTTGTTGGTGTAAAAAGCCCCCAAACATTGCCACCTGTTTCCAAACCGCCATAGAAATATACATTGTTCCGGCGGTTGGTTTCCATTTGGTTGGTGTAGGTAAAGTTATAATTACTACCAATAATGAATTGATTTTCGAGTGTACTTCTTAACAGCGGGTTTGCATCAAATAAACTGTCTCTTTTTTTATCGCTAGGAAAGCCTGTAGAGATATAACTGATGGAGATCGGATTTAAATTATGCTCTTTGTATTGATTCTCTTTAAAATTATATCCAAATTCACCTTTAAATGCATTTAGGGTATACTCAGATCCACGGTTAAGCATTTGATAAGAAAGCGAGGCAATGGTTTTCGGGATAAAAGCATTTGTGCTATTGGGTTTATAAAACGGCACAATAAAGCGCGGGAATGTTAACTTTGCTTCTGTTGTAAGCGAAATTGAATTTCTGCCCAGCGAAGTACCCCTAACCTGTGTTTCGAAACCGCCACTAACACTTACATCCAATTGCTCTGCACCTCTAAATAGGTTTCGGGTGGTTTGCGTCACTTTTACTTCAGAACCCACAAAGTTGTTTGATTTACTGGTACCCGTAACCGAAAAACTCAATGAATTTTTCTTTAACGGGGTAAGATAAATATTCAGGTCCAACTGATTATTTTTGAAACTATCAACCGGTAAGAACTCTGCCCTTACATCCCTGAACGCGCCGATATTAACCATTCTGTTCAGTGATTGATTATGATCTTTACGGTTATAAGCTTCACCTTTCTGGAAAAAAACCAGTCGGTCGAACAACCTTGGCTTAAAAGTATTACGGTCATCATAAATACGGAAATCGTGATATTCAAGCGGTTTTAGCTTCCTCAATATCGTATCTCTACGCAGGCTATAGCTTGGGTAAATATTGATATCTCTGATGGTATAAGGTTTCAATGCAGCATCAGGTGCAATGTCTTTAACCTTAATGGTTACATTCACCAGGTTTTTACCAATGGTGCTATCAACCTGCATGATCAGGTAATCAGGACTGAAATAGAAATAACCCTGCTCTTTAAGGTCGTTATCTATCCTGATGCGCTCATTTTTGTAAGTGTCGAGGTCGTAGTAATCGCCTGCTTTGATTAACGTTTTATTTTTATTCTGATTGATGATCTTGGTTAAAACGCCGGTATCAGGAGGGAAGGTAACTTTATTTATCTTATATCGGTTACCAGTTTCGGCAGTATAAACGGCTTTACCTTTTTTGTCTTTCACTACTGTATCGCCGCTAACAGTGGCCTGTAAATAACCCTCGCTGATGAGATAGCTGGTAAGCACATCATTATTGTATTTCAGTTTTACCTCGCTAACCAACACAGGTGGCTCACCTTGTCTGCGTAGCCAATTTCTAAAACCTTTGGGCTTTTTTGGTTCGCCTGCCAGGTTATAAATGCCAAGTTTATATCTTATGCCTAAAATAGATTTGTTGGGGCGGGGTCTTGTTTTGCTTTCCAAATCGCGCTTCACCTGTTTTTCATCGTCAATTTTACCTGATGAATCCGGATTGATTTTTACTTCGGCACCTGTATATAAATGTTGCCCGGGCTTTAACGATTTGGTAGAGCTACACGCAGCCCAAACTAAGCAGGCCAGTATGAATAAAGTTGGTCTAATTAGCTGTCTCATTTTTAGGTTTTTGTTCAATGTTTCTTCTGTTGCGTTTTTTCTGGAAAATTTCTCTGAATTTATTGTAATCCACTACCAGGGTGAAACCTAAACCGGTTTCGATAATCTGGCCCTGTACAATTACGTCGTTTTGGTTGCGTCGGTAAGCCCTTAATCTATATCTTCCATCGGCTGATAAGGCGTATTCAACATTGACATTTCCGCCTATATCTGTCGATTTTTCACCTGGCGCCTGCGGCCCTTCCAATGCGAAAGAGCTACCTACCGTTACCGTGAGCCTATCGTTTAATAATTTTTTAGATAAACCAACTTCCAGGTCTGTTTTCTGCTGAAGTGATCCGGTAGAATAATCTTCTGATGAATTTACGCCAAAGTTCAACTCTACACCTTGAATCAGATCGGAAGCGAGGTTATTTAACTGTTCTGTCAATAATTTACTCACGCTCGATCTGGCCAGGGTAGAAACACCACCGCCGCCGCCCGCCAAACTTTGGAAAGGGTTATTGGCGATAAACCTGTTTAATGCCAATAGGGCAAAAACCTGCTTGTTCAATTCACTTTCATCGCGGTTTACGTTGATTAATTTGGTGTAAACTGTGCCATTTAACGCGCCCCGTTCGTTTTCAGGCAAATCAAGTTTGAAAGAAATGATTGGTTTCAATAGCTCACCCTTCATCATTAAATAAACCTGGAAAGGCAATTTAGTTTTAGCCTGGATGTTATCCGGATCGTTGATCAGGTCGATAGGTGCTGCATTCACTTCGTACAATGCCGTTAAATTTACATTTGCCGAAGTCGGCTCGCCCGTCCACACAATGGTACTGCCTTTAACCAGTTTGAAAGCTTTTTTGCCCAGCGGACCAACTGATAGGTTATATGAACCATCTATTATTTCATAACGTCCTGTTAAACTGATTTTACCACTTGGGTCCATCGTGGCATTAAGATCGGCCTCGCCTTTGATGTTCAGTGCATCACCGTTTGATGGATCAACCACCACATTCAGTTCTGCTTCAGGATCGATGGTGATGGCTGCAACCAGGTTAATCCCTTTCATCGCAGATTTACTTAAGCTATCTACTTTTAAAGCCTTTTGCCCGTTAAATGGCGGCGCATCAGCATCAATAAACTGTACAATCCCCTCCTGATCGATAACAGAAGGATCGCTTGATGGCAGCGCAAAGAAGAATTTTGTGCCTTTGTTTACCCTAACATTCATGTTTACATCAGGCTGGTTCAGGTCGCCACGTACTTTAATATCGCTGGTTAAAAATACCGTGCCATAAATGAGATCATTATCAGCTGCGGTCGAGTTGATCGCCCTGAAATTGTTCATTTTAATGTCTAAGCCAAAACGATAGTTCTTGAAATTGCTCGTGTAAACTTTTCCATTGATCGTGGCCTTCTGATTTAAGGAATCGATCAGCGTAAAGTTGTTAAAACTGATCCCTTCGTTTGTAAACGAAATCTTCTCGTTTGGCATGCGGAAATAAGAGTTTACGTATGCCACTCTGATCCCTGCATTATTGAAAGTTAAATCGCCTAATATTTTTGGAGCAGTTAATTCACCTTTAACACTGAGTGCGCCTGTTAGCGTACCTGTGCCATCTTTAAGCTGACCTGCAGATAAGCTCTCAATATTTTTCATTTCGATCTTATCGATATTCACCGTGAGGTCTAGAGCGCTTTTCGGTGCGGTATAATAAAATCCATTCACCCTTAACTCGTGCACACCTGTTAATGCCACATTTACCTCAAAAGCATTTTCGGTATTGTTGTTTACTGCTAAACGTAAGGTGCCCAGCTGATCTTTTTGATAACGCAGCTGATCGATGGTTAGATTTGCTTCAAATTTTGGTGTACTGGCCAAATCTTTAACATTCGCGGTTCCGTTTAAACGGCCGCCAACCAAAGTCGTATCAGTTTCCGCAAATTTGGTTAAAGTTTCCAGTTGGAAATCTTTGAATGCGACAGCTAAAGGTGCATTGGGTTGAGTAGGATTGCTGTTGATGGATAATGACTGTCCATTATTGCTGATCTGAAACTGGTTGACCAAGATGCCCGAGGCCCCGAACTGGATATAGTTATCCTGCGAAACCACCCATTTTTGATAATCGAGCAATAGTTTCTGCGGATCTAATGAGAATTTGAAATCTTTATTGATTGATTGGAAATTACCACCAATAACATATTTGTTTTTTTTCTGCCTGTCTCGCAAGAAAATGTTAACCCCTAAATTGTTATTGGCAGCATCGCCACTTACTTCGGTATTAAAAAGTGCAACGGATGGACTTCTGAGGCTTTTAACCGTTAAGCTGTAATCTAATTTATTGTTATCGTTATTGATGTTTAAAACCGTAGTGTCTACTTTGAAATCGCCATAAACAACCTGTGGGAAATTACCGCTAATCTGGAGACTATCTTTTTGCGTATCAATCAATCCGTAAAACTGAGATGCTTTAAATACCGTTAATTCAGGTACAAAATTCTTTAAAAGTTTAGAATCATAAACCTGTACAAAAAATCTTAAACGCTGATCAGGAACCTTTGTAACGGTCCCAAAAGCATAGTATTTATTGATTTCGTTAATGATTGCACTTCCCACTTTGGTAAGCTGGTATTTTCCGTCGATTTTTGCTGAAAGTACTTCAGATTTTAATGTGAGCTCGTTTTCGGTTGCTGTGGATTTTGCCCTGATCGAAATCGTATCCACATTAATTCTCTGTTTATCTTTTACCAGTTGCAAGCCGGTAACATCAACTGATCCGTTCAAATAATCAGCATCGGCAGTAGCCAGGTCTACTTTAACCACACCTGCTGCACTTAAAACCGTCGGACTAAAGTTTAAAGCCTGTAGGTTTACCTGTTTCAGGTTCAGGTCAGCTTTTACGGCAGGATATTTACCTGCAAGATTTACTTTCGCATTTAAATTAAAGTTGGCATTGCTATCGGGCATGCTGCTCTTGATGTTTATTCGCTGGTTGCTGTAATCACCGGCAAGAATTAAATTGCGATAGGTGTATTTATTGTAATAAGCATTTAATACTTTGGCATTAAACTTCGCATCTATTTTTTTAGGATCAAGGCCCACACCCGCAACATTGGCCTTAACTGAAACGCGGCCTAGTTTAGGTTGCATTTTTAACAGTCTGCCTACGTTAAAGTTATTTAAACTAACATCTGCCTTATAACTTTCTTTTCCTTTAGGGCCATTCATGCTCGCAACAACCAAAGCACCACCCATATCGGTATTGATGTTCAGGTTGGTGTTAAAATCGGTCATTGAACCTTTGAAATTACCTTTTGCATCAATTACATTAGGCAGTTCGATTGAAGGGGGAAACGATTTTTTAGGTACGGCCACCAGAATATCGCCTTTGGTAACATGAAGTTTTTTGATGTTTAAATCGAGAAAGGTTTTTTTAATGTCAGGTAATCCTTTTGCTTTTCCGCTGATATCAATCTGTGTGTTTTTTAAACCGCTGATCTGTAATCTTGGAATAGTCAGGTTGTTCAGATAGCCATTCACATGGGCATTGATTTTTATTTTTTCATTGCGATAATTTGCCGGTACCGCATTGCTAAAGTACCCGGCATCTTTTAAACCAATGGTGGTGTTTTTTAAGGAAATATTCAATTTTACGCGTTCAGGATGTTTGGTCAAATCCTCCATTGAGGTAAAATTTAACTCTGTAGCGTTTTCAATGGCAGTATTTGGCGTTTTCAGGATGAAATTGCTAAGCTTGATCTGTTTATCATTGTACACCGCGTCGCCACGTAATTCGTCCAAAATAAACCCGCTTTTTTCTTTAAATGATCCATTTTTAACATTGGCTTTTATACCTGCTGCACTATAACTTACATTGCTGGCACCTAAATTTAACTGATTTATTTTAAGGTGGTTAAAGTCTATACCTTTGGGAGCCGGTTTTGCCGCCAGGTTATCAAACTGTACATCGTTATCGGCTAAACTAATATTTTTGATGATTAAACCCAAAGGCGATTTTTCGGGAACAACGGTATCTTTAACTTTCTTTAAATCGTTACTTGGAGCAGGCTTAAATGCAAAAAGGATGTTTGATTTATTTAAATGTGCATCATCTACCGAATATTTACTATTGGTTAAGTCTACTTTCAGATTTACCAGGCCCAGGTCATTCACGTCGGCAATAGCTTTAGTCGTTGAAATCTGGTCATCGTAATTGACCTTTACCTTGTTGAAAACAAAATTCTCAACCTCAATTAAGGGCAGTTTCCCCTGTTTTTTTTCAGTACTGTCTACACTGTTGGTGATATGTTGCACCAATTGGACCAATGGTTTTTGTTGTAGATAACGGAACGACGTGTTTACCAGGCTTAATTCTTTAATGACATAATGCTGGTTGGCCAGGTCGAAATCTTTAATTTTGGTTTTAAATGCACCTAAATATAATTTCACATCATTACCGGCAACATCATCACGATAGTTAATGCCAATATCTTCAAAGGAAACTTTATCAACAGAAAATTTTAACGTAGAGGTTGTATCTTTTTTTACTTTCTCTTCTGGTTTTTTCTGATCGCTTGCAAAAGCATCAACCAGGAAAGAAAAGTTAAAGGTAGTATCCGGAGTGATGCGCTTCACATTGGCGCGAACATTTTTAAGTTCAATGTTATTGATTTCAACTGTATTTTTGAGCAGCTTAAATAAACTGATGTCTACAGCAAGTTTTTCGGCATACAATAAGGTGTCGCCTTTACGGTCTTCGATGTAGAATTTGTTCAAAACCACATCTTTTGGTAAAGCAATTTTGATGCTCTCCAAACTCACTTCCGTTTTGGTTTTGTTTTTAAGATAATTTATTGCTTTCCCTTTAACAAAATTCTGAACAGCTGGAATATTTAGAGACAGGGCTACAGCAACTACCAGAATGATGATGGAAGCAATTACCCACAATAAAATTTTAAGACTTTTGCGTACGTATTTGTTCAAAGCTAAGTGTGTTTGGTATTTAGATAAATGCTTAAAGCATGCCGCTAAAATTAATTTTAAGGCAGGTTTACTAGATAATACAAAAAATAACCTAAATTGTTCGCCCGCTGTAAAAATTAAATGGCAGCGGTTTTATAATCATGTTAAAATGAATTCAATAAATCTTAATATAACTTTTGAACAGTATGCTGATATTTCTGAACTAACATTGGCCGACAGAGCCCTTTGTGAAAGCGCAGAACAGGCTTTAAATACTTCTTATTCTCCATATTCTAAATTCAGGGTGGGTACTGCTATCCGCCTGGCCTCTGGCGAAACCATTTTGGGTAGCAATCAGGAGAATTTAGCTTATCTCTCAGGACTTTGCGCAGAACGGGTTGCACTTTTTAGTATTGGTGCTACTTATCCGGATGCAGTAATAGAAAGTATGGCAATTACCGCGCAGACCGATAATTTTGAAATTTTAAAGCCCGTAACTTCTTGCGGAGGCTGCTTACAGGTGATGGTAGAATTTGAGCGTAAACAAAATGCACCGATTGAGGTAATTTTTTATTGTCTCAATGGAGAAGTTATAAAAGTGCCCAGTGTAAAGAGTTTGATACCATTCGCTTTTGTCGAGGATAGGTTGGAAAGGTAGAATAAGCTGTGGTTCCGGATTGTCGTCTTCGAGAGAAGGCTTTTCAGCCGGCGAAGCAGTCTTACAAAGATCGCTTCTTCCTATGGTCTGAGGAGACACAGACAGTGAATGTGGCTGAGATGGCGTGGTGATTATTGTGCACGCCTTACCTCCAACTTTTATTTTCTATCTTTGGTTTATTTACCAAAATGAAGCATCTCTGCATCCTTACATTATCCTTTTTTATTTCTTTCGGCGCAAATGCGCAGGCAGTACTCAAAAGTAATACATCTTATAAAATTACTTATTTCCGTTCATCTGATGGGAAACCTAAAGAAGATCGGAATCCTGTAATGGTTATCACTTCTGAAAAGCAGAACTTAATCAGTAATGCCGCCATTCTTGTTCACCAGGCAAAATATCCTTACGAACAAAGCATTGTAACAAAGCCTGATCAGATTTTATTTCAGGTGGCTGATTTAGCGCTTAATAAACAGATTGCTACTGCTGATAGCACGGCAATTGCCAGGCAGGTTTTTGAGTTTGGTACGGAAACAAAAATAATTCTGGGCTATACCTGCAAAAGGGCAACAACAGTGGTAAACTCTAACCGTATCGATTTATGGTACACCACCGATGCTGGTGTAAAAGCTGGTCCAACAAGTTTAGGGCAAAGCCTGGGCCTGGTTTTGGAACAAGTGCGTAATGGAAACAGTTATATAACGGCTACGAAGATTGAAGCAGTTAAAACAGCACAGCCGATCGACTTAAACAAAATATCGGCTACATTAACTGATGGATTAACTTATAAAGATTTGCTTTGGAAAAGTAGATTTACCACTTTAACTATTTTTAATAACGAAACAATTAACTTTAGCGATAAGCCGCAATCAAACGATTCTGTTTTTCGTTTTGCAGGCGGAACAGTAATCGCCAGAAAAGTTAAATTTCCGCAATTGACCAATCCAAATGTATTTGTCGATTTAACGGAACAATCAAACGGTGATGCTTACGACAGGACGGGTTCAGTATTTATCATCCCAACCGATAAAACGATCAGTTTGATGGATGCGCTTAAAAATTCGGTTAAGTCGCTACCGGTTTACGATAATGGCAACGGAAAGAAATATCAGGGCGTAGTGGCTACGGTAGATTATGACCCCGTGATCGAACTGATGCGCTTTTTTACTCCTTTTGGGGTGGGTAAATACAATACCTTAAAATTGAAGGATAGACACTGGGCGGAGAAAGTTTATTACCGTCAGGATGTTTCGGAGTTATTTCCATTGGTAAATGGCAAGGAAGCCTGGGTAGCTGTTTTTATTGGTAACTATGACAAAGGCGGACATCAGGTTTCGTTAAACATTACCCTGCACAACGGGGGGAGTTCGAGAGAAACTAAAAAAGTGATTTTACCTTTATTCAATTCGACCAATGTAATGGAGATGGCTGGGCAGGAATATGCAACCATGTTCAGCAGCGATAAAGGATTGGAAGTTTCTTTTATGCTAACAAAAGATTTAAAGGATGTGAAACTGCGTTACATTACTACCGGACATGGCGGCTGGAGTAATGGCGATGAGTTTGTGCCACGGGAAAATACGATCTGGTTAGATGAAAAAAAAGCTTTTGCTTTCACGCCATGGCGACAAGATTGCGGATCATACCGTTTATCTAACCCCGCTTCAGGTAATTTTGAAAGCGGACTTTCTTCATCAGATTTAAGTCGGTCTAATTGGTGCCCGGGTACGGTTACCAATCCGAATTGGATTAGTTTGGGTAATTTAAAAGCTGGTAAGCATACGATTAAAGTTACTATCCCGATGGGAAAACCGGAGGGCGGGAGTGCTAGCGCCTGGAATGTTTCGGGTGTACTTCTGGGTGATGAATAAGGCACCCGAAAATCACACTTTTTGCATTATGTCATCCTGAATGCAGTGAAGGATCTTTTATCTTTATCGTTATTTAAGTGTTTGTATATCATTAGGTTATGTATCTTATATTGCTTTCGGCATGTGAGACACCAGCCGATAGGATAATCTGTCATCCTGAACGCAGTGAAAAATCATACTTGCGCAATATGTCATCCTGAACGTAGTGAAGGATCTTTTATTTTTATTGTGTAAGTATTTTTATAGCATTAGGTTACGTATCTCCTCTAGCTTTCGGCAGGTGAGACACCAGCCTATAGGATAGTCTGTCATCCTGAACGCAGTGAAGGATCTTTTATCTTTATCGTTATTTAAGCGTTTGTATATCATTAGGTTATGTATCTTATCTAGCTTTCGGCAGGTGAGACACCAGCAGATAGGATAGCATGTCATCCTGAACGTAGTGAAGGATCTTTTATTTTTATTGTGTAAGTATTTTTATATCATTAGGTTACGTATCTTATCTTGCTTTCGACATGTGAGACACCAGCTGATAGGATAGTCTGTCATCCTGAACGCAGTGAAGGATCTTTTATCTTTATCGTTATTTAAGCGTTTGTATATCATTAGGTTATGTGTCTTATCTAGCTTTCCGCAGGTGAGACACCAGCCGATAGGATAGTCTGTCATCCTGAACGCAGTGAAGGATCTTTTATCTGCGTTATTTTACCAGTATAAGTATTTGAGCTCAGCAGGTTGCACAATTTAGTTGATACACCAGCCGACAGGGTAATACCCCCCGCACCCTGCTTTCCGGATCAACCAAAACAAATTCAATTTTCAGCTGCTGAGGCACCGGCCTCCAATGTGTATACCCGTTACAAAATGTGAATAACCTCTCTTCACGCTGTGCCATCATTTTTATATATTTACGGCTGCCAATTTTTGAAAATAAATGAGTGAAGAATTAGATCAAAACGTAAACGAAGAGCACAAACATACCATAACCCCAATCAACGGTTTATACGAAAACTGGTTTCTCGATTATGCGTCTTATGTAATTCTCGATAGGGCAGTTCCGCACATTAACGATGGTTTAAAGCCCGTTCAGCGGCGCATTATGCACTCTCTGAAAGAGATGGATGATGGGCGTTTCAATAAAGCAGCTAACGTTATCGGTAATACCATGAAATACCATCCGCATGGTGATGCCTCCATTGGCGATGCGATGGTTCAGATTGGGCAAAAGGATTTATTGATCGATATGCAGGGTAACTGGGGCGATCCGGTTACCGGCGACAGCGCTGCAGCACCGAGGTATATCGAAGCGCGTTTATCAAAATTTGCTAACGAAGTGGTATTCAATCCGGATACTACCGAATGGCAGCTCAGTTACGACGGACGTAACAACGAACCAATTACCTTACCGGTTAAATTTCCTTTGTTGCTTGCACAAGGAGCAGAAGGTATTGCGGTAGGGTTGGCCACCAAAGTTATGCCGCACAATTTTGTCGAATTGCTCGATGCATCGATAGAAGCGTTACGCGGTGTGCGACCGAATATCCTGCCCGATTTCTTTACCGGCGGTATGGCCGATTTTTCGAACTATAATGAAGGTCAGCGTGGCGGTAAAATCCGTGTGCGTGCCAAAATAACCGAGAAGGATAAGAAAACTTTGGTCATTACCGAAGTTCCGTTCAGTACCACAACGGGTTCCGTGATCGATAGTATTTTATCGGCCAATGATAAAGGTAAAATCAAGATCAAAAAGATTGAAGATAATACCGCGGCCAATGTAGAAATTGTAGTGCACCTGGCACCCGGTATATCACCCGACGTAACTATTGATGCGCTTTATGCCTTTACGGCCTGTGAAGTATCCATATCACCCAATACCTGTATTATCCAGGGGGATAAGCCACACTTTTTAAGTGTGAACGATATCCTGATCGAAAATACCAGACACACCAAGAGTTTACTTAAAAAAGAGCTCGAAATCCGTCTGCACGAATTACAGGAGAAAATTTTCTTTAGTTCGTTACTCAAGATATTTATTCAGGAGGGTATGTACAAAAATCCTGAATACGAGAACTCAACCAATTTTGAAACTGTAGTTGAGGTTCTACACATTTTATTCGATCCGTTTAAACCATCACTTTACCGCGAAATATTACCTGAAGACTTTAAGAAGCTGATTGATAAGCCAATGAGTAGCATCACGCGTTTTGATGTGAAAAAAGCCGATGAGCAGATGAAAAACCTGGAAGATGAGATTAAGGTTGTTAAAAATCACTTAAAACATCTTACTGATTACGCCATTGCCTGGTATCAGAAACTGAAAGATAAATACGGAAAAGGAAGGGAACGTAAAACTGAAATCCGTTTGTTCGATCGGGTAGAAGCATCAAAAGTTGCCTTGGCTAACGTAAAATTATATGTAAACCGGGAAGATGGTTTTGTGGGATCCGGCTTGCGTAAAGATGAATTTGTTGCTGATTGTTCAGACATTGATGAGATTATCGTTTTCCGCGAGGATGGAAAATGCATGATTACCAAAGTGGCCGATAAAACTTTCGTAGGTAAAGGCATTATCCACGTGCAGGTGTTCAAGAAAAACGACGAGCGTACCATTTATAACATGGTTTATAAAGATGGCGCAAGCGGTACTTCATATATTAAGAGGTTTGCTGTTGTGGGGGTAACCCGTGATAAAGAATATGATTTAACCAAAGGATCAAAGGGATCGAAGGTTTTATACTTTACCGCTAATCCGAATGGAGAGGCCGAAGTGATCAATGTAGCCTTAAAGCCGCATTCCAAATTGCGTAAGCTGCAGTTCGATCTTGATTTTGCTGAGGTGGCCATTAAGGGACGCGGTTCGCAAGGTAATATCGTATCTAAATACCCGGTTAAAAAAATCATTCTCAAGAGTAAAGGCGTTTCTACTTTATCAGGACTAAAAATCTGGTACGATGATTTATTAAAGCGTTTGAATGTTGATGGACGTGGCAAATACCTGGGCGAATTTGATGGCGATGATCGTATTTTACAGGTACACAAGGATGGATACTATGAGCTGAGTTCTTTCGAACTGAGTAATCACTTTGATGACGGATTAATCCTGATCCAGAAGTTTGATCCCGAGCAGATTTTTGCTGCAGTTCATTTTGAAGGGAAAGCGCAAAACTATTTTATCAAACGTTTTGTATTCGAATTGCAGGCTAATGGCAAGAAAACCATTTTCATTAGTGAAGAGCCAAAATCGAAATTGCTGTATCTGACATCAAATCCTCAGGCAAAAATTATTGTTGATGTGTTAAAAGGCAAAACCCAAATCCCTGAAATATTGGATTTAACCCTGTCAGAATTGATTGATGTTAAAGGATTGAAAGCGAATGGCAATAGATTATCTCCACATGATGTTCAGAAAGTAGTATTAGAAGAGCCCGAAATAATTGCTGAAGACTCGGAAGAAACGGCTTCGGAAGCAGAAAGTGGTGGTGATGAATCAATATCCGGGGGAGAAGCAATAAGTGAAGCAGCAGAAACCGGTAATGCGGTAACTGAAACAACAGTAATGAATGAGCCGGTTGCAACGCCACCAAAACCAAAATTTGAGCGTGCGGAAACGCCTGCAGTTAAGGTTGATAATCCGGAGCCGAAAGAAAAACCTGCGGTAGAAAAACCTAAGCCAGCAGCTGAACCTGCCAAAAAGGAAGAAATTAAGCCCCAGGATAAGCCAACGGCGGACGAAAAGCCTGTTAAAAAAGTAGATTTCGAAATTACCAATCCGGACGATATCGATATTGATGACAAAGGGCAGTTGGGATTGTTTTAATCTTATGTACATGAAAATTTATTTATTCATCTTTTTTGTGTCTTTATCTGCCGTTACATTCGCTCAAGATAAAGTAGCGGACAAAACTTTAAAAAAATTTCTATTAGATTTTAATGCCGAAAAGTACAATAATATTTATGACACGTTTTCTGCTGAATTTCAGCAGAAAATGACTAAAGCTGAAACTATTAATTATTTAAGTAATATTCATAAAATGATCGGCGGTTTCAAAAAGGCGGAATTTAAATTTATGCAAAATAGAAATTTTTATTATTTTTTAATTTGCAAAGATGATCATGTCAATGCCGATTTTTTGTGCAGTATAAATACTCAAGGTCAATTTGATTATTTAACCTTTAAAAGAATAGGTGGTTCAGGTAATCCTCCTCCTGTTGGTAAATTAAAATAAGAATACCAAATAACAAGTAAATTTCTTTCTATTTTAGCTTATATTTGCCTCACTCAAAGGGGTGCTTTTTGGTATTGCAATTTCTGTTGCCTCCAACTTGCTGAGATTATACCCATTTTAAGGCAAAAGGTAGAAGGCTCAAAGGCTGAAGGTTTCCCCTCCACCTTATCCGTCAACCCTCCCACCTTAAATGAACCTGATGCGGGTAATGCCGCCGTAGGAAGAGGTTAAAATTCCACAACTGTTTCGCCCTGAAAACGGTATTTAGTTATTTTTTATCGGCTGAAAGGCAAGTTATTGTAAATGAATTTTCAAGATTGGTTTAAGCTTTTTCAGGAGCAGATTTTACACACCTCATTAATCGAATGGCTGGCTGTCGGTTTCGGTGTAGCTGAAGTTTTATTAGCAAAGAAGAATAGTATATGGCTTTATCCAACCGGAATCATTTCTATTTTATTGGTGATGAGTTTACTGTATAAAGCGAATTTATATGCAGAAATTGTATTGAATGTTTATTATTTGGTCATGAGTATTTACGGCTGGCTCATCTGGAAAAATCGAGAAAATCATCACCATCGGGAAGTGCTATGGTCAACAAGAAAAGAATTAATTACAGCTGTTCTGATTTCTGTAATAGGTTTCGGGATTTTCTATACCGCGCTGATAAATTTGCCTGAGCATTTTGTAATTGCTAAAGTAGATATTTTCTTTACAAAATCGGACGTGCCGATCGCAGATGCCTTTGTTTCTGCATTTGCCTGGGCAGGCATGTGGCTGTTAGCCAAACGAAAAATAGAAAACTGGATATTCCTGAACATTTCTAACGTTGTTGCCATCCCTTTGCTATTCCATAAAAAGCTGCCATTGATGGCTTGTTTAACCACATTTTTGTTCGTCGTAGCTTTATTTGGATTTTTCGAATGGAAAAAGATCATTAACAAAAGCAAACCCGGTTTGACCTAATTATCATCCTGCATTAAGAAAAAATTCATGAGCAAAACATTAACCCAAACATGGCAGGAAAAAGTAAAAGCTTATGCCGCACTTTCTGAGGAAATGGGTAAACTCCATCCCGAAATTCTGGAACTGGCCTATCAGGAAAATTGGTTCAAACTTTTTGTACCCAAGGTTTACGGTGGGCCAGGCAAAAAACTCCCCGAAATTTTAAGGTTGGAAGAAGAACTGGCAGGAGCCGATGGAAGTTTAGGCTGGACAGTTACACTTTGC
>Ga0182008_10001073_pt1 | contig 18875 bp, 15 predicted proteins | sample Sormic07211129_1_FD_120482 | JGI IMG/M metagenome (GOLD analysis project Ga0182008, IMG submission 120482) | Rhizosphere microbial communities from Sorghum bicolor, Mead, Nebraska, USA - 072115-129_1 metaG | ecosystem: Host-associated > Plants > Roots > Rhizosphere | place: USA: Nebraska...
CCCCGGCACCACCTCCTCGCACCGCCGATCTCCCTGCGCGCGAGCACCGGACCCGTCACGGCCTTCTGAGCACACCCCCGTAGCCCTCGTCACCCCACCCCGCCTCACCTCACCTCAGCGCGCCCGCACCGCCGACCGCGTCGTTCGCCGTGCCCGCAGGCGATCACCACCCCTTGCCCTGGCACCCGCATGCCCGGAACACCCGCATGCCCGGAACACCCGCATGCCCACAACAAAGGAACCCGCCCCATGAACACCACCTCCAGACAGCGCCGTCTGACCGCCGCGGCCGTGACGGTCGCCGCCCTGGCCATCACCGCCACCGCCTGCTCCTCCGGCTCGGGCGGCGGCGACGCGAAGAGCGCCGGCAGCGGCACGTACACCGTCTGGGACCCGTACCCGCAGTTCGACAAGACGTCGGACTGGTCGAAGCTGGTGGACCAGTGCGGTACCAAGGCCGGGGTGAAGGTCAAGCGGACCGCGTTCGACACCAGCGACCTGGGCAACAAGACGCTGCTGGCGGCTCAGCAGGGCAATTCGCCGGACGTCCTGATCGTCGACAACCCGGTGGTGTCGACGCTGGCCGAGGCGGGGGTGCTCACCACGACCGCGGACAACAAGCTGGACACCTCGAAGGCCGACCCCAACCTCCTTGCGGCCGGTCAGACGGGCGGCAAGACCTATGGCACCCCGATCGGCGCGAACACCCTCGCCCTGTACTACAACAAGGACGTGCTGAAGGCGGCGGGCGTGGACATCGCCTCGGTCAAGGACTGGACCTCGCTGACGGCGGCGCTGGCGAAGGTCAAGAAGGCCGGCAAGAAGGGCATCACCTTTTCGGCGATCGGCACCGAGGAGGGCAGCTTCCAGTTCCTGCCCTGGTTGTGGGGATCGGGCGCGAAGCTGACCGAACTGGACTCCCAGCAGGCCGTGTCGGCCCTGACTCTGTGGAAGGACTGGCTGAAGGAGGGCTACGCGCCCAACTCGGTGCTCAACAACACCCAGACCACCAGCTGGCAGGAGTTCGCGAGCGGCGACTACGCGTTCAGTGAGAACGGCACCTGGCAGCTCGCCAACGCCAAGAAGGCCGGCTTCGGCTACGGGGTCCTGCCCATCCCGGCCGCCGCAGGAGGCAGTGCCGCGGCCCCGACGGGTGGCGAGTTCGTCACCATCCCCGTCCAGAAGGACACCGGCCGCTACGCCACCTCCCAGAAGCTGGTCACCTGCCTGACCAGCGGAGACAACCTCTACAACACCGACACCACGCTGTCCTACGTGGCCCCCACCAGCGAGGTCCAGGACAAGCAGGTCGCCGCGAACCCCGAACTCAAGCCGTGGGTCGACGCGGTCAAGGCGGCCAAGGGCCGTACCAGCGACGACCTCGGCACCAAGTACCCCAAGATCTCCGAGCAGATGTGGAAGGCCGTCCAGTCCGCGCTCAGCGGGTCCAAGTCGCCCAAGGACGCGCTGTCCGAGGCTCAGTCCGCGGCCAAGTAGTCCGCCCGCAGGGGTTGTTGATGAACCATACGACAAAGCTGCCGGACCATCGGTCCGAGCGCGTCCGCAGCGGGGCGGCCATCGCCGCCTCGGCCCCGGGCCGCACCATCAAGCGCCGTCGGCCCGCCTCCACCCAGTGGGCGGCCTGGGGCTTCCTCGCCCCGGTGACCGTCTACCTCGTTCTCTTCTACGCCTATCCGCTCTACCGCAACCTGGACCTGAGCCTGCGCGACTACACCGTGCGTTCCTTCGTCCAGGGGGATGCGCCCTTCACGGGCCTGGCGAACTACCGCAGGATCTTCGACGATCCGACCTTCGCTCCGGCCCTGCTGCACACGGCTGTGTTCACCGTGGTGTGCCTGGTCTTCCAGTACGCGATCGGGCTGGCTCTCGCGGTCTTCTTCAACCAGAACTTCCGGCTGTCCGCCACGTTGCGTGCGCTGTTCCTGGTGCCGTGGCTGCTGCCGCTGATCGTGTCGGCGTCCACCTGGTCGTGGATGCTCAACAGCGAGTCGGGGGTGGTCGACGCCGTCCTGCACGCCGTCGGGATCGCCCCGGTGAACTGGCTGACGTCGCCGTCGTGGTCGCTGACCTCGGTGATCATCGCGAACGTCTGGATCGGTGTCCCGTTCAACCTGGTCGTGCTCTACAGCGGCCTGCAGTCCATCCCCGCCAGCCTGTACGAGGCCGCGGCCATCGACGGGGCGAACACCTGGCAGCGTTTTTGGCGGGTCACCTTCCCGCTGCTGCGCCCGGTCTCCGCGATCACCCTGCTGCTGGGGCTGATCTACACGCTCAAGGTGTTCGACATCATCTGGATCATGACCAAGGGCGGTCCGGCGGACTCCTCGACCACCTTCGCCACCTGGTCCTACCAGCTCGGCTTCGGCAATCTCCTGCCGGCCTTCGGCCCGGGCGCGGCCGTCGGCAACCTGCTGGTGATCGCCGCGCTGGTCTTCGGTCTGGTCCATGTCCGGGTGCAGAGAAAGCAGGCCCTGTCATGAACGGACACCGCAAGCGTGGCCGGGTGAAGACGACGATCGGTGTCGTGCTGACGGCGGTCATGCTCTTCCCGGTCTACTGGATGCTCAACGTCTCCCTCACCCGCGACCAGGACATGCGCAAGAGCCCGCCCGACCTGCTGCCCTTGCATGGCACCCTGGCCGGCTACCGCACCGTCCTGGCCGAGCAGCTGCCCTACCTCGCCACCAGTCTGGTCATCGGTGTGGGCACCGTCGCGCTGACCGTGGCCCTGGCCGCCCCCGCCGGCTACGCCCTGGCCAAACTGCGCCCGCGCGGCGGCGGCGTCCTCGGCTTCGTGCTGCTGGCCGCGCAGATGATCCCCGGCATCATCATGGCGATGGGCTTCTACGCCATCTATCTCCAGCTCGGGCTGCTGCAGTCGGTGCCCGGCCTGATCGTCGCCGACTCCACGCTGGCCGTCCCCTTCGCCGTGCTGATCTTCACGGCGTTCATGTCGGGCATCCCCGGCGAGCTGCTGCAGGCCGCCACCACCGACGGCGCGGGCACCGTGCGCACCTTCTGGTCCATCGTCCTGCCCATCAGCCGCAACGCGGTGGTCACGGTGTCGCTGTTCGCCTTCCTGTGGTCCTGGTCGGACTTCGTGTTCGCCGGCACCCTGGTCAACGGCGGCGCCCACGAGCCGATCACCCTCGGGATCTACCACTACATCGGCAACAACAACCAGCAGTGGAACGCCATCATGGCCACCGCCGTCGTGGCCTCGCTGCCCGCCGCGGTCATCCTCGTCCTCGCCCAGCGCTACGTCGCCGCCGGCGTCACCGCCGGCGCCGTGAAGGACTGACCACCGCACACGAGCGGTCACAACCCGCCGCCCACGCACCGCAACGACCGACCAGTTGTCGCTCGTGTGCTGACCCTGCTTCAGAAACGAGTCACGCCATCATGACCGCCGTCCCGTCCGGCCCGGCCTTCTCCGTCCACGACATCCCGTTCAGCACGTACGGATCCTGGTTCGACATCTCGCCCGTCGTGGCGGAGAAGACGTACGCCGAAGACCTCCACCTCGTCTCGCACCAAAACGGCATGCACGGCGTCCTGCGCCTGGTCTCCCTGACCCCGCGCACGGGCGAGCGCGCCGAGACCCGCGTCGAGGCGACACCGGCCCTGCTCAGATGGACCGGCCAGAGCGGCGGCGTCGACCTCGCCTACGAGTCGCCGGACACCGTACGACTACGGGGGAGCGGCCTGGACTTCGGCGTCTTCGCCGCCGCACGGGCCCTGACCCCGTTCAGCGGAACGTACTTCTTCCACGACCCGGCGGCCGGCGGGCACGTCTTCACGTCGTACGAGACCGGGCGTCGCTATCGCGTCACCGTGCTGTCCGGCACCCTCGCCGAGGTGGCCGGGGCGCAGGCCCTGGGCAGCGCCGACCGCGGTGTCGCCGTGAGCGCCGACGCGGACGGAGTCTGGGAGATCGCGATCGAAGAACTCGACACCTCCCGTCCGCCGTACACGTCCTCGGCGACCTTCGACGCCGTCGTGGAGTCCGCCGGGCGCGCGTTCGCCGAGTTCGTCGACGCGGTGGCCCCCTGGCGCTCGTCCGCGACACCGGCCGCCGAACTCGCCGCCTACGTCGTCTGGTCGGCGACCGTGCGTCCTGCCGGCCTGGTCACCCGGCCCGCCGTGCTGATGTCCAAGCACTGGATGGACAAGGTCTGGAGCTGGGACCACTGCTTCAACGCCCTCGCCCTGGCGCCCGGTCGCCCCGAACTCGCCCTCGACCAGTTCGCCCTGCCCTTCGACCACCAGGACGAGACCGGAGCCCTTCCCGACTCGGTCACCCACTCCGAGGTCCTGTACAACTTCGTCAAGCCCCCCATCCATGGCTGGGCCTTCGGTCACCTGCGCCGCCTCCTGCCGGCACTTCCCGACCAGGACCAACTGGCCCAGATCTACTCCCGGTTGGAGCGCTGGACCGCCTTCTGGCTCACCGCGCGCCGCGCCCCCGGCGCCGACCTGCCCCACTACCAGCACGGCAACGACAGCGGCTGGGACAACGCCACCACCTTCGACCCCGAGCGCGTGGTCGTCACCGCCGACCTGTCCGCCTTCCTCGTGCTTCAGCTGCACGAACTCGCCGGCCTGGCTGAGGAGTTGGGCAAGCCGGACGAGGCGCGCCGGTGGACGGCCGCAGCCGAGAAGACACAGGCGGCGCTGCTGGACCAGCTCTGGACCGGCGACCGGTTCGTCGCGCGGTCGGCGTCCACCGGGGACACCTGGAGCAGCGCCAGCCTCCTGGACCTGATACCCGTCGTGCTGGGCGAGCACCTGCCCGCCGAGATCAGCAGCGTGCTCGCCGACCGCATCAAGGCTCACCTGACCCCGTACGGCCTGGCCACCGAACTGACCACCTCTCCGCACTACCTCGACGACGGGTACTGGCGCGGCCCGATCTGGGCCCCCGCCACCGTCCTCGTCGAGGACGGCCTGCGCCGCGCCGGCCACCACCGCCTCGCCGACGACATCAGCGCCCGCTTCCGCGCCCTGTGCGAGACCCATGGTTTCGCCGAGAACTTCGACGCCCTCACCGGCACGGGTCTGCGCGACCGCGCCTACACCTGGACCGCGAGCAGCTACCTCCTGCTGGCCGAAGCACACGCGCACCGGGGCAGCCGCTGACCGGCCGCCTTCCGTGAGCTCCGGGGGCCGTTCGGTCCCCGGTCCTCCCCAGCCGTCTCGACGCCGGCACGGGTCGCACTACGGCAGGACGGAAAGGGACTGCGCGCACCAGATGGTCTTGCCGTGGGGGGTGTGGCGGGTGCCCCAGCCCTGGGTGAGTTGGGCGACGAGCAGCAGCCCCCGGCCGCCCTCGTCGAAGGCGCGTGCCCGGCGCAGGTGCGGGGCGGTGTTGCTGGAGTCGGAGACCTCGCAGATCAGGGCGGTGTCGCGAATGAGCCGGAGCCGGATCGGGGGCTCGCCGTATCGGATGGCGTTGGTGACCAGTTCGCTGACGACCAGTTCGGTGACGAACACCGCTTCCTCCAGGCCCCAGGCCTCGACCTTTTCGACCGCGACCTTCCTGATGTGCGGCACCTGCGCGAAATCCGGTTCGACGTCCCAGTCGGCCACGTGCTGGAGGTCCAGCGCGCGTGTGCGGGCGAGCAGCAGGGCGGCGTCGTCGGTGCGTTTCTCGGGGAGCGTGGCGTCCATCACCGTGTCGCACAGGGCCTCCAGGGAGGCGGCCGTGGGGTCCAGGACGTGCAGCAGCCGTGCCACTCCCTGGTCGACGTCGCGTTCGCGGCTCTCGACCAGGCCGTCGGTGTAGAGGGCGAGCAGGCTCCCCTCGGGCAGCTCGATCTCCGTCGCCTCGAACGGCAGGCCCCCGATGCCCAGGGGCGGGCCCGGTTGCGCGGCGACCGGAGTGCGGGTGCCGTCGGGGGCGAGGACCAGCGGGAGCGGATGGCCGGCGCTCGCCAGCGTCAGCCTGCGGGTGACCGGGTCGTAGACGGCGTACAGGCAGGTGGCGCCCGTCTCACCGGTCGTCTGGAAGTGGCTGGTCGGCTGGAGGTCGCTGGCGAGGTGCAGGACCAGGTCGTCCAGGTGGGTCAGCAGCTCGTCGGGCGGCAGGTCGACGTCGGCCAGGGTGCGGACCGCGGTGCGTAGCCGGCCCATGCTGGCCGAGGCGTGCAGGCCGTGGCCGACGACGTCGCCGACGATCAGCGCGACCCGGGCGCCGGACAGGGGAATGACGTCGAACCAGTCGCCTCCGACCTCCGCGCCCGTGCCCGCGGGCAGGTAGCGCGACGCGACCTCCACGGCCTCCTGGCTCGGCAACCGCTGCGGCAGCAGGCTGCGTTGCAGGGTCAGCGCGGTGGTGCGCTCGCGTGAGTAGCGGCGGGCGTTGTCGATGGCGACGGCGGCCTTGGCCGTCAGCTCCTCGGCCAGGATCAGGTCGTCCGCGGTGAACGCCTCGGGACGGTCGGTGCGGGAGAACTCCACCACACCGAGCAGTGCCCCGCGTGCGCGCAGCGGCACGGTGATCCGGCCGGTCAGCCCCTCCGCGGCGAGGGACGGGTCGATCAGCGGATTGCCCGGCGGCCAGTGCGCCGGGTCGGCGGCGAGTCCGGGCCCGAAGGCCCATTCGCCACCGGGACCGGGCTCTTGGGCGAGCTGCACCGTCGAGGTGCCGGTGGCCATGCAGCGGGCGGCGACGGAGTCGCGCGCGTGCGTGACCGACACCGGTGTCCCGACGTGCCCGTCATCGTCGTCCCGGGCGCTGTGCCGGGCGGCCCGGCTGAGGTTGACGGTGTCCCCGCCGGTCTTCGTCGACGGGGAGGGCGGCTCCTCGCCGCGCAGCACCTCGTCCCACAGGTCCACGGTGACGAGGTCGGTGAACCCGGGCACGGAACTCCTCGCCAGTTCCTGCGCCGTACCGACCACGTCGAGCGTGCGGCCGATGTCGCGTCCGGCCTTGTTGAGCATGAGCAGCCGCTGCCGGGCCCAGTACTCGGCGCTCATGTCGAAGCCCCAGTTCGCGACCGCCCGGACCTTGCCCTCGGCGTCCCGCACGGGCCAGATACTGGTGGCCCAGGCGTTGGCGTAGTTGCTGCCCCGCGGGCGGAAGACGGTGATCAGGCGTGCGGGTTCACCCGTCCTCGCCACCTCGGCGAGCTGGTCGGTGTAGGGCTTGTCGTCCCTTTCGGGAAACAGTGAGCGGTCGAACTCGGGAAGCACCTCGCGGTACTTCTTGCCGAGCACCTGCTCCTCGGTGTGGGCGATGACCCGTCCCGAGGAGGCGTTGATCCACAGGAACCGCAGCTCGGGGTCGTAGACGCCCAGCGCGAAGGGGCACTGCTCGAAGGCGCGGTCGGCGATCACCGGCCGGCGGTCCCAGCGCCGGACGGACACCGCCTGGCCCAGCACACGCCCGTGGGAGCCACGCAACGGCTGTGCCGTCACCAGTGCGTGCACCGTGTGTCCGTCCCGGTGGCGCAGGGCGACGGGGCCGGAGGGGTCGGTGGCGTGCTTCTCGGGGAATCCGGGGGGCGGGGGTTCGGCCAGCAGGTCGGTCAGGGGCCGTCCGACGGTCTCCTCCGCCGTCCAGCCGAGCAGCTGGCACCCTCCCTCGCTCCAGCCGTCGACCCGGCCGTCCGGATCGACCATGACGACGGCAGTGGGAGCGTCCTGGTCGCCGGTCCATTCCACGCGCCACACCTCCGTCCGGACAGCGGTGTCCGCCGGGGCTGGTGTCCAGCGGGCGTCTCCAGCGTAGAACCCCTACGGCCGCCGGGGCATTCGGGAGAGGAGGTGCCTGGTGCTCACGGGGACGGGCACACCCGCCGGAACGGGGTGTCGGGAATGTAGGCCCGCCACTGGGCCGGGCTCAGGCCGGACCCGCCCGTGCGGGCGCACACCCGTGCGAGGGCGTGGGCGGGGTCGAGGTCGTAGCGCTGGAGCGGGACGTGGGCGCTGCCCGCGTACAGCGTGGTTCCGTCGGAGTCGAACGCGAGGGTGTAGATCGCGTCGCCGGGGGTGGTGAGCAGTCCGCCGATCGGCTGGCCGGTCGCCACGTCCCACAGTTGCAGGCCGCCGTTGCTCCCGCCGACCGCCAGAGTGCGTCCGTCGGGGCTGAAGGCCAGTGCCGACACCGCCTCGAGCGAGGCGCCGCTCGAAGGCCGGAAGGTGTCGGGCAGCGCGGCGACACGGTGGCGGAGACCGCCGTCCCACAAGGTGACCCGGCCGGTCATGTCGCCGGCCGCGAGATGGGAGCCGTCGGGGGAGAAGGCCAGCGCGCCCAGCGGGCTTCCCTGGACGAGGTCCAGCGCGCCCGCCCGCCAGGACGGTGGGCGGGCCACGACTCCGTCTCCCACCAGCAGCCGTCCGTCGCCGCGGAGAGCCGGAAAGTGCGCGGCCGGGCCGGAGGGCAGCTCGGTGCGTCGTCGGCTGCGGGTGTCCCACACCTCGCCGAATGTGCGGTCGTCGTCGCCCATACGGGTGAGGTGCAGGGTGCGGCCCCGTGGGCCGAGCGCGGCCTCGGAGACCGAGGCACCGGGCAGGTCGAGTGTGGTGGCGACGCGTTCGTGCGGCACGTCCCAGAGGGTGAGGGACTGTGAGCGGAGGGTGTGTCCCTCCGCGGTGACCCCGTAGGCCAGTCGGGTGCCGTCCGTGCTGAACACGAGGAGTACGTCGATGTCGAGCGCCGGGATCGACGGCAGGGAGGCCGGAAGCGCCGGGAGGATGTGCAGGACGCGTCCGTCGGCGGTGCTGCACAGCCTTATCAGGAACCGGTCATGGGTGAGTTCGGCGGTGGCGAAGGTGCGGCCGTCGGGACTGAGCACGACGTCCGCCTGTGCGGCCGGGCGCCAGGCGGTGGTGACGGCGGCACCGACGTCGAGGGTGTGGACCGTTCCGCCCTCCAGATAGCGAAGGGTGCGGCCGTCCAGGTGCAGGGCCGGGTCGGGGCCGAGTTCCGCGTTGTCCAGGGCGGCCCGGAACACGGGCCCGTCGGTGTCGGTCAGCCGCCACACCTGGACCTCCTGCGGGGTGGCCAGGGCCAGGAAGGCGCCGTCCGCGGTGAAGGCCATGTCGTGCGCGCCGGAGGCGGGGAGATCGGCGATCCGGTGGCCGGAGCTCAGGTCCCAGACGCGGACACCCGCGCCGGTGACGGCGGCCATGCGGCCGGCGCCCACGGTGAGCTGGGTGTCGCCGACGGCGCACAGCCGATCCTGGTTCCAGGCACCGCTCAGCGGGCGGCCGGCCGCGGTGTCCCACACGCTCGGCGACCGGCCCGCGGGACAGGCCACCGCGTACCGGCCGTCCGCGCTGACGGCGCTGAGCGTCGACTGCGGCACCGGAGCCCGGAACAGCACCCGGCCGTCCGAGACCGAGCCCACCCGCACGCCTTTGCCGTCGGTGGCCAGGTAGGCGCGGCCGTCGTCGGTGAGACTGACCTCGCCGAATCCGGCAAGTACGGGTGAGCCGGTGGTCCACCGGCCGAGGGTGGTGTCCCACAGCCGCGTTCCGTCCGTCCGGCTGATGGCGAGCACACGGGCGTGCGGGCCGACGGCGGTGACCGTGCCCGCCGGCAGTCTGCCCCGGCCGGTACGCCGGTGGGTGGCGACGTCCCAGCTCTGCCAGGTACCGCCCGCCGCGCTGAACAGGGTGCGTCCGGTGTCGGTGAGCCGTCGCTGGGGCGTGTTGCCGGGCGTGGGATCCGTGAAGGTGTCCGACTGAGGCTGCACGAGGGAGCCGAGCAGGGCCCGGCGGGACTCGGGCAGCCGGGCGATCCGCCAGGACGCGGCGCCGAGCAGCAGCGCGGTGCGGGGGTCGGTGGTGCGCAGCCCGTCGGCGGCGGACGCGACCCGGCGCGCCGTGTCCTGCGTTCGCCGCGACAGGACGTCGTCGTGTTCCCGCCAGACGGCGAACGCCGTGAGCAGCGCCACCGCCAGTACGGCGGACAGCGACCGGGTGAGGATGCGGTGGCGGCGGGCGATCCGGGCGGTGGCGTGGCGTTCCGCCTCGCGTCCCTCCAGTGAGGCGGTGAGGAAGGCGCGCTCCGGTTCCGTCAGGGCCGGGTGGGCGGCGGGGTCCGGGAAGTGCACCTCCGCGCGGGCCAGCAGGGCGCCCCGGTACAGGGTGCCGGGGCAGCGGCCGTGCTCCTGCCAGGCGTGGGCCGCCGCTGTCAGGGCCCGGTGGTCGCGCAGGCGTTCGCGGTCCTCCTCGATCCACCCGCGTAGACGCGGCCAGCAGGTGATGAGCGCCTCGTGGGCGAGCTGCACGCCGTCCTCGTCGGCGGTCAGCAGCCGCGCCCGGGTCAGCCGTTCCATCGCCACCCGCGCGTGCGGGCGCCGCGACATCTCCTCATGGGTGAGCGGCCGCCGGGTGTCGGGTGTGCCCCGACCCGGTACGACCATGCGCAGCAGCAGGTACCGGGCCGCCTGCGCCTGCTCGGGCGACAGGGCGCCGTACACCTCCTCGGCGGTCGCGGCGATCGCCCCGTGCAGGCCGCCCGCCGCCTCGTACCCGTCGAAGGTCAGCATCCGGCCCCGGCGGCGGCGCCAGGTCTCCAGCAGGACGTGGGAGAGCATCGGCAGCCCGCCGGGCTCGGCCTGGACCTCTTCGACCAGCCGGGCCGTCAGGGCGCGCTCCACCAGGAAGCCGGCCGCCTGCGCCGGTCCGACGACCGCCTCGCGCAGCTCGTCGGCGGTCATCGGGCACAGCAGCAGCCCGGACTGGTTCAGGGCCTGGGCCAGCGCGGGGTGCTCGGCGCAGCGCGCGTAGAAGTCGGCGCGTACGGCGACCAGCACGCGCAGCCTGCTGTCCGGGGCACGGGCGGCGAGCAGCATCTCGATGAAGCGGGAGCGCTCCCGCGAGTCGTCGCAGAGGGTGAAGATCTCCTCGAACTGGTCCACGACGACCCAGCTCTCGGGTTCGTCCGGGGCGGGCTCGAGCAGCTGCCCGTAGGTCGTCGCCGGACTGGCGCCGGGGGTGAGGATGCGCAGGGTGGCCGGGGACGGCCGTCCGGCGAGGTCCTCGCGCAGCCGCGGCAGCAGACCGGCGCGCAACAGGGAGGACTTGCCGCTGCCCGAGGGCCCGAAGAGCACCGCGAAACGGTGCTCGCACACCAGCTTCGCCAGTTCCGACAGCATGCGGTCGCGGCCGAAGAAGAGGTGCCGGTCGTTCGGCTCGAACCGGGCGAGCCCGCGGTAGGGGGCCGGTGCCGCCTCGAGCGGTTCGTCCGGCGTCCGCCGGACCTCCTCCTGGGCGTCTGCCCAGCGCAGCCGCCACGGCTCCGGATCGCCACCGCAGGCCCTTACGTAGGCCTCGACGACGGCGAGCGCGGGCAGCCGGTCCCCGGAGGCGGCCTGGGACAGCGTTGTCGCTCCGCAGCCGACGGCTTTCGCCATCGTCCGGTACGACGGACTCCCGGCGGTGGCGCGCAGCTGCCGCAGCTCATGGGCGAACCGGGCGACGGGTCCAGCCGAGGGGTCAAGTGGTCTTTCGGGGCGCCCCACGGGCTCGTACCTCCGCGCATCGGATGAAAGCGACATCGAGTGACACCGGCAGCGATGACCATAAAAGGCCGGTGATGACCACCGGGTTAATCGGGGGTGACGAGCGAGCGACCGGTGCGATCAACGGCAGTGATCTGGGCAACCCGAGGGCCGACGACCGGGACCGTGCGCGGACCCTGCTCATCCTTGTCCAGGCCCTCGCCGAGGGCGCCCTTCACGACCGGAAGCAGGGCAGGCGTCGTGCCCTCACGCGCGAGCCGGCCCACCCTCGTCCGAGGGTGGGCCGGCTCGCGGCTTCGGTGCGGGCGGGCCGCTGTCAGAACCAGCTCTGGTTCTGACCCAGTTGCAGGACCAGGTGCGGAATCCGGCGGCGTCCGCCGCCGGCACGGTCACGGAGTTCTTCGAGCCCGGCGGCGTCGAGATCAACCACGGTGGCGGCTGGTTCAGCCTCTACCTGCACATGGACCGCATCGACGTCAGCCTGGGCCGGCACGTCGCCTCGGGGGAGCCGATCGGGCGGCTCGGGCTGGTCGGCACGGAGGAGGCGCATCTGCACTACGAGCAGCTGTACGACACCAACGGCGACAACGACGGCGAGACGGACGAGATGGTCAACCCGGTGCTCCAGGGCACCGAGTACCGGTTCTCGCCGGACGGCCCTTTTCCGCGGGTCACCAGCACCAACGGCTGCGACGGCGGGGGAGGGCAGCCGGACCGGTACTGGGTGGACACCTTCGCCGACGCCACCGGCTACGCGAACACCGACTGCGTGAACGACAGCGCTCCGCGGTGTGCCGCCCAGGGCACACTGCGCAAGGGCACCAACTACGTCCTGTGCAGGAAGTGGGGCGACGAGGTGCGGGTCGAGGCGACGTACAACCACTGGTGGCTGCTGACCGACCTCGACGAGGTGGCGCCCGGGGGCCGGGGGCGGGCGTACGTCTCCGCCTACTGCCTCGACAGGTGGGGCAACGACGAGGCCAAGGGCAACGACGATGCCAAGGACAACGACGGCCGGGACATACCCGAATGCGCCTGATCCGGCTGGGGACCGGGGTGCCGCCAGCCGGATCAGGAGGACTCATCGGCAGGTGGGCAGGGCCGGCCGGTCCTTCGTACGCACGGCGGGGAACCATGCCGTCGACGGGGCGGCGCCGGCCGGCAGCCGGACGCGGTACCACTGGGTCGAACGGGTGCCGAACTCGTCGGTCACCGGCAGCCCCTGAGGCAACCGGCACTGCGCCGTGAGCACGTCTCCGTGCCACACCCGGGTGGCCACCACGTTGTCGACCGTGTACGGCGCCAGGGGGTCGATCGCCAGCCCGAGGCTGCACTGCTGATCACGCTCGGCGGCCCGGGCCCGGCACGTCGGCTCCACGTTGTACACCGTGATGGGGGCGGGGCCGCCCGTGTCGGAGACGTTCTTGACATGGTTCGCCTTGTCCCATGGCGGGTCGTGGTCGCCCGAGAGGTAGACCCAACCGGCCGCCGTCGCCGCGCACAGGGCGGTGGCCGCGGCGGCGCCGAGCACCAGCCGACGGCGCCGCTGACCGCCGCGGGCCCGCACCCCACCACCGTCACCGGTCTCGGTGCCGCCACCGTGTCCCGACGCACCGATGCGGGTCAGCAGGACGTCCGCGGTGCAGGCGGCGCGTGCCTCATGGGTGGGGGCGAGGCAGTCGGCGGCCAGCTCGCGCCAGGACGGCGGTACGGCGGGATCCAGCCGCAGCGGCGCCCGTCCGGCGGCGTACTCCTGCGCCGCGGCTCCCCGCGCGGCCGGCGTCGCGCCCGGGAAGGGCGAGGTACCGCCGGTGAACACCTGGTGGATCACGATGCCGTACGCCCAGATGTCGGCGCTGGGTCGTGCCTGCACGCCCCGTTCGCCCAGCGGGGCCTTCCAGCGCTCGGGCGGCAGATAGTCGGGAGTGCCCAGGGGCGGCATCCACGTGTGGGTGCCGTGGGTGCCGTCGAGTTCCGAGGCCAGCCCGAAATCCGACAGGCGGACCGATCCGTCCTCCATCAGCAGCACGTTGTCCGGCTTGAGGTCGCCGTGCACCCAGCCCAGCTCGTGCAGATGGACCAGCCCCTCACAGATCTGCGTCAGGATCCGCTCGGCGTCCCCGTCCGCCAACCCGCCCTCGGTGGAGAGGAGTTGACGCAGACTGCGCTCGGCGCGCTCCATCACCAGCACGACCGCGCCATCGAGTTCGGGGTGGTCGGGTTCGTTCAGTACCAGGGAGTCGAGCACCCGGATCAGCCGGGGATGCCGGGCGCGGCGCCCGAACTCGCTCTCGCGGCGGGCGCTTTCCAGCAGACCGCGCGCCTGGCGCGGTGCGAGTCCGGACGTGGGCAGGAACTTCAGGGCGACGCCGACCGGCTCGCCCGTCCCCGGCACGCTCCGGCCCTCGTAGACCTACCCCCAGCCCCCGTCGGCGATGGGCTCCACGACCTCCCAGTCACCGACCCGGTAGCCGGCCGGAACACGTTCGGCCGCCTGGTTCACCGGACCACCGCCTGAGCCTGGGCACCATGCCAGGCCGCAGCCGAACGGGACGGAAGGAGCCCCAGATGGGCCTCGCCGACCAGGCCGAAGCGACGGCGCGAGCGTGGTCCAGTGGCCGAACAACAGCGGCGCCAACCAGCAGTGGAACATCGTGCAGGTCAGCGGGCAGCTCTACAAGATCGTCAACAGTGACAGCGGAAAGGTCCTGGACATCAACGGGGCAACCCACTACCGGGGGCAGAACCTCCAGCAGTACACCTACAACGGCGGCAACAACCAGCTGTGGTACTTCGAGCCGACCAGCGGCGGATACCTCATCCGCAACTTCGAGACGAAGCAGGTCCTGGAGGTCAGCGCCGCTTCGACGGCCAACGGAGCAGCCATCGACCAGTGGATGGCACTGAACCAGTCCAACCAGGCGTGGACGATCCAGTGACCGCGTGACCTGTCGGAGGCCGAGCGGCGAGGCCGGGAAGCACCATTTCCCGGCCTCGCCCGTCGTGCGCGACCGGTGGGGCTGCGGAGCCGACAACAGCACCGTCCGTACCTCCGGCTATGGGACGCCTCACCCGAGCCGACGATCGATCAACAACACCATGGGAGAAGGATGTTTCAGCTTCCCGGCCGAGTCCTGTTCGGCGCCGCCCACTACCACGAGTACCAGCCCCACGACCGGCTGAAGGACGACCTCGACCTGATGGCCGAGGCCCGCTTCACCGTCATCCGGGTCGGCGAATCGGTGTGGTCGACCTGGGAGCCGGAGAACGGCCGGTTCGACCTCGACTGGCTCCAGCCGGTGCTCGACGGTGCGCGCGAGCGGGGCATCTCGGTGATCCTGGGCACCCGACGTACGCCGTGCCGCCGTGGCTGGCCCGGCGGTACCCGGAGATCACCGGCGAGACCCGCACCGGTGAGCGCATCGGATGGGGCGCCCGGCAGGAGGTCGACCTCACCCACCCGGCGTTCCGCTTCCACGCCGAGCGGGTCATCCGCCGGATCGTCGCACGGTACGCCGGCCACCCGGCCGTGATCGGCTTCCAGGTCGACAACGAACCCGGCCTGCATCTCCTGCACAACCACGGCGTGTTCCAGCGCTTCACCGACGAACTGCGCGCCCGCTACGGCGATGTGGAGACCCTCAACCGCGAATGGGGACTCGTCTACTGGTCCCACCGCCTCTCCACCTGGGCCGACCTGTGGACCCCGGACGGCAACGCCCAGCCGCTCCAGTGACGCCTACCACCGTCTGATGGTCGTCGAGAAGGACATACGCGAGGCCGACGGTTTTCGCCGCGCCCTCGACGCCTACCTGGCCTCAGTCGACTCCTTCATCGAAGCGGCACGGCAGGCCGAGCGGCAGCCGTAGCGGCCGTGTCGTCTTGATGCCGCATACGACACCAGCGATGCCGTTACGACACCAGTGATGCCGCATACGACACCAGCGTGAGGGCGAAGCGCGTGGGGTGCTGCTGCTCAGCGCCTCGTCTCGTAGCGGGTCAGGACCACGCCACCGGGAAACGTCCGCGTCTCCACCAGATTCAGGTTCACCCAGCTGTCCAGCGCGGTGAAGAACGGCGTGCCGCCGCCCACCAGGACCGGGTGGGTGGCGAGCACATACTCGTCGACCAGCCCGGCGCGCACGGCCGCCCCGGCGAGCGTGGCACCGCCGATGGTCATCGGGCCGCCGTCCTCGTCCTTGAGCCGGTTGATCTCGTCGATCGCGTCACCGGCGACCAGACGGGTGTTCCAGTCGACCTTGTCGATCGTCGAGGAGAACACCACCTTCGGCGTGTCCCGCCAGTTCCGCGCGAACTCGATCTGCGCCGGGGTGGCACCCGGCTGCTGGTCGCCGGTCGGCCAGTAGGAGCTCATCGTCTCCCACAGCTTGCGCCCGTACAGCGACACGGCACTCGCCCGCTCGTAGTCGAGCCACCACTGGAACAACTCGTCGCTCGGCGCTCCGCCCCACCCGATGTCGTCGCCGGCCGCCGCGACGTATCCGTCCAGGGTCAGGTTCATGCCGTAGACCAGTTTCCGCATGGCCCAGCCTTCCGTCCGTCGGGGTCCGGTGTCCGGTGTCCAGACCAGAGTGGCGCGGAAAGCTCGTCGGTGCGCGACGTAGGGTGTCGGCTCATGACTGATCAGCAGTGGGCGGGGATACGGCAGCGGCTCGATGCGGCGGCCGCGGGACCTGCGAGCGGCGAGGTGTTCGGGGCGTTGGGACACAAGTGGGTGATGGAGGATCCGCTCACCCCGGCTGAGCTGGTCGAACTCGAGACTCAGACAGGGGTCCGACTGCCGGAGGAGTACCGGGCCTTCCTGCTGCACGTCGGTGCGGGCGGAGCCGGCCCCGCGTACGGACTGTTCCCTGTTCGGCGTGCACAGGACGGCTGGCGTTGGGAGGGCGACGGCGCGGAGATGGCCGACCTGTCGAGGCTCGCCGAGCCGTTTCCCGACCGGGGTCCTGACCCCGAGCTGCTCCAGGAACTCCTTGCCCAGTGCCCCGAGGAAGAGGACTTCGACGACGACAGCGAGGACTTCGACGATGCCATGCAGGCGTGGGACGAGCGGTGGGCAGCGGTCATGTTCGCCCCGGAGCGCACCGTCGGCGCGATCGTGATCTGTCACCTGGGGTGCGCCCAGCGGGAGTGGCTGATCATCAGCGGCCCTCACCGCGGCACGGTCTGGTCCGACTGCCGGGTGGACGACGTCGACCTCGTCCCGCTCCTCGGGGAGGACGGTGCGCCGGTGAGGTTCGCCCGCTGGTACACCGACTGGCTGGCGAAAGCCGAGCAGACCGCCCTGTCGGCGCCGTAGGCCCCGATGCCCGCTTCTGCCGGGCAACGGGCTTGGCTGTACGGGCCGCGTTCGCCGCCGCGTTCAGTGACAACAGCGCTCCGCAGCCGGGGCCGGGCCGACGAACTCAAGCGGCCCAGGCCGACGACCAGCCGTTGCGCGGGTCCTCTTCAGGAGGATTGCTCATCCGCGGGCTCGTTCTGCAAGGCCGGTGCGGTGGCTTCCGGGGCGGTGTAGAAGACGGAGTTTCCCTGCTTGGCGCGCTGGGCTGCGTTTTTGGCGACGAGTCCTTCGAGGGTGACGCGGACGACCTTGGCGCTCATGCTGCGCTCGGGGTGGGCCTGGCTGAGCGCGGTGGTGATCTCCGCGGCCGAGCGGGGTTCGGTCTGCTCGGTGAGGTGGCGGCGGATGAGCTCGACCAGGGTGGGTTGGGCCGTCTCCGTTCCGGCCTTGGCTGCGGCCTTTTTGGCGGCTGGTTTCTTGGGTGTCGCCCGCTGCCGCTTGCCGGGCTTCGTGGTGTCTCGTGCCGTGCCGGACTTGTCGTCGGCCTTCCGGCGGGGGGCGGGCACCGCGGCCTTGTCGGCCACGGGCGCGGGCCGGTCGGGCGACTGTGTGATGCCGAGGGCCTGCTGGATGTTCACGAGCACGCCGTGGTCCTGCTGGAGGGCGGCCAGCTGCTGCTGCAGAGCGGCGATTTCCCCGTTGATGCGTTCCTGTTCCTTGAGGTTGCTCTCAAGGTCGGCGGTCACCTGGGCCACGTACTGGGATGTCAGTTCACTGGTTGCGGTGGTGTCCTGGGACATGATGCAGCCTTCCTGGTATGCAGCCGCCATGCACGGGCTGCGGGCCGCCCGGAAGCGGGCTGTCGCTGTGCACCGGCCGCGTTGTTGTGGCCGCCGCGGAGTGCCTTGATGTAGCGATACTACGGACAGGTGGAGCCGGTTGTTCCTCGTAAGCGGTGTTCATCGCCGGCGACCGGTGCTGTGGGGGCACGTCGGCATGGCAGTGCCTGCTTGGCTCGACAGGTTGTTCGGCGGCAAGGGCGAAGTGGCGAACGGGCGTTCGCCGGTACCCGCTCTTCGAAGGACACCTATAGGGACACCTATAACGAGACCTATAAGGAGGCCTATATGGAGACCTATAAGGAGGCCTATATGGAGGCCTATAAGGACACCTATTGGGCCCAGCTTGCGAGCACGGGGGTGAGCAGTTCTGCAGCAGCCTGCGGCCGATGCCGATCACGGGGTGGCCGCACTGATGCCCGGCCCGGCGCCGTGGGTGACAAGCCGGCCCGTCCCGCGTGGCGCAGAACACGTTGATGACAGGATTGCGGGGGTGGGCTATGGGAAGCGATAGGGGCGCCCATGATTGCAGTGAAAGGGATGACCCGTGACGTCCACTGCGCCTCCCCCCGTACCTCGGGCTGCAGGATCGTTTCCGCTGATCGGTCACGCGCTGAAGATGCGCGACAACCTCGGCTTCATCGACTCATTGCGCGATACACGGGAACCACTCGTCGAGGTCGTCCTGCAACCGGGGACGCGAACGATCGTGGTCCAGGACCCGGCCCTGGTCCACCAGATGCTCAAGGCTCTGGCACCCAGCCTCGACAAGGGCCGGCTCTACGAGAAGCTGGGCCAGTTGCTGGGCGACAGTGTCGTCACCGCGACCGGCCGCGACCACGTACGCAGGCGCCGCCAGCTGCAACCCGCTTTCGCCCACACCGAGATCAGCCGGTACGTCGACCTCATGCGCGCCGAGGTGACGGCCACCGTCGCCGCGTGGGAGCGCGGGCGGCCCCTCGACGTACACGAGGCGATGGTCGGACTCAGTCTCGACATGCTGGCCAAGACGGTGTTCGCCGGCAGCCTCGATGACGCCGTCTTCCGCCGACTGCGCAGCGACGTGTCGGTGATGATGAGCGGCGTCGGGTTGCACATGATGCTGCCCGACTGGGCCGAGCGCCTGCCGCTGCCCTTCAACCGACGCTTCGACCGTGCGCGGGCCGGGGTACGCGCCACCATCAACAACGCCGTCGACGAACTGCGGGCCTCCGGCCACGACACCGGGGACATGCTCTC
>Ga0182008_10001074_pt1 | contig 18868 bp, 15 predicted proteins | sample Sormic07211129_1_FD_120482 | JGI IMG/M metagenome (GOLD analysis project Ga0182008, IMG submission 120482) | Rhizosphere microbial communities from Sorghum bicolor, Mead, Nebraska, USA - 072115-129_1 metaG | ecosystem: Host-associated > Plants > Roots > Rhizosphere | place: USA: Nebraska...
ATGGTTGATTCCGTATTATAAATCTTATGGTTTTACTAGCGGTGTCCACCTCATTGGTACTGCCACTTGAAAAATCAGGGCGATAACGACTTAGATAGGAATAGGTTAAAATTTTATCGCGGTCCCTGCCATATAAATAGCTAATCAACGGTTCTTCACCTCTGGCCATCAGATAATCCATATTATCGATCTTTTCCTTGAAATTTATTTTTTCACCACGGATGAATTTTTCTACATTTTTCCGGTTGGTCGAATCTCCGACGGTAATCGCCACAACCGTTCTGTTCTTATCGATCCAGATTTGATGAGGAAATAGCCTCGCTGGAAAAAGCGAGAGCAAAGCAGAATCAGAAACAACCTGAGTAAACTTTAAATTTTCCAATTTGCGTACTTCTGCAAATGTTTTGATGGCCTTTTCTTTGGGCTGGAATGTAGAAAGCAGAATATTCAGTTTGCCTTTATATTCTTTTTGAAGGGAGTCCAGTTTGGGCATGGCATCAATACAGGAGCCGCATTCGGCAAACCACATATCGATAATCAGCGGTTTATCCATAAATTCATTCAAATCAGCAGTACCTTTTTTATAGTTCAACAATTCTTTTAGTACAACGTTGGGTACCTGGTCGCCAACGTGCAGCCTCTTTAAATTCTGTGAAAAAGTGCTAATACACGCAAAAAGAAGTATGATTATAATTTTTAAGCTTTTCATGTTGATGTTTAATTTCAATTTAAAAACCTGGGTTTTGGGTTAAATTAGGATTTAGCTGAATTTCAGTTGCCGGGATAGGGAAAAGTTTTGCTTTGCCAGTCCATGCTGTCTTTGCTAAACTCAATACATTATCGGTTTGTCCGGTGCGCCCGAGATCAAACCATCGCATGCCCCATTCCGCAAAAAATTCGATGCGCTTTTCTTTGGATATTGCAGCTTCGACTACGCTTTGAGTAGTACTTGAAAATGGTTGTCCACTCGGATTAGCTCTTTTCTTTATTTCGTTCAGGTCGCTTAAAGCCCCAGGTAGATTATTAAGATGGCAACGGGCTTCCGCACGGTTGAGGTATAGCTCCGGTAAACGGAAAACGATACAATGCTCTGATTTCACAGCATTTGACCGGACCTTATACTTATAGGGATATTGATAACTAACACCACTTACTGTTTTGGTGCCTACCCAGTTGGTTCTCCTTAAATCGCCACTTTCAAATGCACTCAATAAGCTCGGCGTTAGCACATAATTAGGGACTACGGTTACTGATGATACTGGGATAAACCTATTTCCCTCAATAGTATTGATAATCTGCGCATCCGGTATGGCCAGTTGCCACAACGCTTCCTTGCTTCCAATCAAAAAACATTTAGATAGATCAGTTTCAAGACTGTAAACTCCTGAGCCTATAATTTCTCCGGCGGTTTCATCCACACCCTTCCAATTTTCAACTTTGAGATTCACTCTGCTTAGCAGTGCTGTGGCAACGTAATAGTTTGGGCGCAGCTTACCGGAGGTAGGGTACGATTTCGATAGCATAGAGCGGGCGGCTTCCAGATCCTGGATGATCTGAGAAGTTACCTGTGTGGAAGTATTTCTTGCACTCCGTGCATTTGTTTCGTAATCGCTACTTAGCAATAATGGCACATCACCAAACACATTAAGAAGATACCAGTAACAGAAAGCACGAACAAAACAAGCTTCGCCCAGGAGCTGCTTTTTCACCTCATTCGTAACAGCAGAAGAGGAATTCAAACCTTCGATACAGGCATTAGCCTGATAAATGATCTTGTAAGGATCTGCCCAAAAATTACTGTATAGTAATCCATTATCGGCAGAAATGATATTTGTATTAAAGGCAAGGATCTCTGATGCAGTCCCCATGTATTTGAGTTCATCAGAGGACAGCCCCATGTAGATGCTGGTCGTTCCATTGGAAAATGTTCCAGCAGTAGCCGCCATTTTGGAGTAAAGACCAAGTACAGCTGCAGTTGCCGTTTTGTCATCTGCAAAAACAGCCGGAGATGTAATCTTGTTGATGGGTAAATCGACATCTACCGCTTTTTTACATGAAGTGATAACGAAAATAAATAAGAATATAGTTGGGTATAATGCTGGTTTCATATCGATGATTTTAAAATGTAGCCTGAATGCCCAGGGTGAAAATTCTTAGTGGAGGCAAAGCATAAAGGTTTTGGGTTTCCGGATCAAATCCACGCTGCCTGTTCCAGGTAACCAGATTTTGCCCCTGTGCATAAATCCTGGCACCAGTTAAAAGTGTTTTTGCCTGCGTTTTCATTGGCAGCATGTAGCTAAATGACAGATTACGCAGGCGGATGAAGGATTGATCACTGTAAACACGATCTGATAAAGAAACCCGATCTGCCGTAGATTGCATAACTGTGGAGTACTTTTCATATTCTGCGTTACTATTTGCAGCTGTCCAGCGATCTGTCACGATTGCCGGCTGATTCCAGAGCATGCCCGGAACCATAGAACTTGTATACATTGAGTATAATAGGTTCCTTCCCATTTGTTTTCTGTAATCGAAAAAAATGTTTAATTCCAGCCCCTTATAACTTACTGTGTTTGTAATTCCTCCATAAAATTTTGGGTCTAACCGACCGCTGATCACAAAGTCCTTACTATTATAGCTTCCGTTGCCATCCACATCCGAAAAAGTATAAATACCACTGCTAGGATCTATCCCGGTATATTTAAACCCATAGATACTGTTAAGTGATTCACCAACCTTATATACTGAAGCATATGTGGAAGACTCGATACCAGGGAATGACAATAGTTTATTTCGTGGGATGGTCGCATTAAAAGCAATAGACCATTTTAGCTGATCTTTCTTTAAGAGGTCGGCATTCGCCGTAAACTCCCAACCATCATTTTGGATTAGGGCAGGAAAGTTGCGAATGATAGAAGCGAAACCCGTTAGATAAGGTAAACGATAAGCTACCAATTGATTAGAGCTGCGGTTTCTATAGTACCCTATTGAAAACAAGATCCGGTTATCCCAGAAGCCAAAATCAATTGCACCCTCCAGTTTTTTATTAACTTCCCAACTATAGTCGGGATTATAAAGACCAGAAGGAATAAGCGTTGCGTTTCCTTCATAAGTTTGAATGCCAGCCTGCCAGCTATCGAGAAATTGATAATCGCCAATCTGGTCATTTCCGGTGATTCCAAAACTTCCCCTCAATTTGCCGAAACTTAAAATGGGGATCAGGTTTTTAAACCAATTTTCGCCTGAAAAAATCCAGGCAGCTCCCACAGCACCGAAATTGGCGTATTGTTTTCCCGGACCGAACCGGCTTGAACCGTCACGGCGGGCCGTTAGGTTAACCAAATATTTATCTTCTATATTATAGTTTACCCTGGCAAACAAAGCCTGGTATTTATAATGTGCAAAAGCATTGTCTACATAACTGATGGTACTTGCCGCCTGTAGAGATTCCATTAATGCTTCTGTGGTAAAGCCACTCGCCGTAATGCTTTCTGAGTAACTTTTTTTCTGATGGAAAGTTCCTCCTAACAAAATATCAAGTTTTCCTTTCCAAATTCCTTTTTGGTATTCCAGCTGCGGTTCAATATTCCAGCTGCTATACTCACTCCTTGCAAAATTAGACGTGCCTATCTGATTTTGATTAGGCGCAAGGGAACTGACAGGAGAAAGTTTTTTTTCTTTAGCAGTAAGCTGATTATAACCGATGGCGACCTTCAGTGTTAAATTATCAAGTATTTTATAGGACGTATTAAGGCTGCTAACCAGATTATTGGTATTAGCAGTGTAGGTTTGAAATAGGTAACGATATGGGTTTTCGTATTGAATCCCGCCTTCCAGCCATTTAAGCTTGCCGTCAGATGTAAAGAAATCAGGGGTATTTGGACTTAAAAACGTATAGCGTGTAAGATCTGCAGCAGCGGTTCTGTTTAGCCCAGCTGTATAGCTGGCGGACATCGTGATTTTAAAACGCTGATCTTTCGAACTGTGCGTAAGATTAGTATTAACAGCTCCTCTCGTATTGGGTAACGCATTAGGAAAAACAGCTGTTTCGCTGTAGAAAGAACCGCCGATCAGGTATTGAATTTCTGACGAACCTCCGGATAGCGACAACTGTGCATTTGTTAGTTTCCCTGTACCACCAATTAATTCATCTTTATAATTTGTATATCGGTTTTGATCCCATATCAGGAGATCGGGTGCCTGCGCCGCAATAGGTACTACTCCACTATTCGAAAAAGCTTCTCTTCGCATTTCCAGATATTGTTGAGTATCCATTAATTTGACCGTTGTGCCTACTTGGGTAAATCCCTGATTAATATTAGCAGTGACGCGGGTTTTACCGGCATTGCCTTTTTTTGTGGTGATCAAAACAACCCCGTTAGCACCACGTGATCCATAAATTGTCGTAGCGTCCGCATCCTTTAAAATTTCAATGCTTTCAATATCTGAAGGGTTAATGCTGTTAAAAGGACTTAAAGCTGTACCAGTTACTCCGTTTGTTAACGCGGATGGTAAAGAAGAAATGGCTTCGTTTCCTGGTGCAAACGGAATTCCATCGATCAGGATCAGAGGCTGAGATCCTTGGGCGATAGAGTTCCTTCCTCGTATTTGAATATTGAATGAGGAACCAGGAACTCCTGTGGATTGTGTCACTAATAGACCTGGCACTTTTCCCGACAGTGCTGCTAAGGGATTGCTCACAGGCTGTTGGGCAATTTCTTTCGTGGTAATAGTGCTAACCGAGCCAGTATTCAGTCTTTTGGTTGTTGTTCCATAAGCGATAACCTGTACATCATCTAATTTTGATTCCATTCTGGTGAGGATGACAACACTGCTGTTTTTTGCCAAAATCTTTTTTGGAACATACCCGACAAAAGTTATCGTAAGAACGTCCCTGGCACCAAGATCAGATAGTGTAAATTCACCATTGCTGTTGGTGGTTGTGATTTGTTGCTTCCCTTGCAATGATATAGTCGCTCCAACAAGCGGCTGTCCTTTTTCATCAACTACTCTGCCTTTTATGATGTCTGATTTAATTTTTTTTTCGAGATCACCCACTTGCATTTTTTCTTTGATGACGATGGTTTTTGAGATGATGTCATAGCTGTAGTTGTTGCTAAGCAGCCTATCAAGGACTGTTTTTAGTGGTAAATTATCCGTTGTAATCGTTACTCTTCTATTTCTATCGAATATTTCCGCATCGTAAAAGGTCGTGTAGCCGGTTTGCTTTTCGATTGACTTAATGACTTCGCTAATTGGTCTGTCCTTAACTTTCAGCGTCACATTTTGTGCATGAGTTGCTATACTTACCAGCAGCAATAGGATGGTAGTACAATAATACCGAATAGGGATATGACGCAGGAATTTCGGTACAATGCAAAATTTTACCCGCTTGCGGGTATGGTTTTGTAAAAAAATAAACATAAGTTTGGTTTAGGTTTGCAGAGGAGCGATCATCCCCCTTTGCATAAGTGATTGAATTTGGTTGCTTGCCATTTCAGTAATGAAAAACCACATCCCCCGGAGTATTGCTACAACAATACTCCGGTTTTTTTTATGATGTGATTAATCATTAATACTAACTTAAATTTTGGATTTCTACATAGGCATTATGGTTTAGACGGTTTATTTGTATCTATAATAATTTTAGTCACGTTACGATCTTTGACTAGCTTGCATGGAATGTTACCAGCATTCAGTATTTCTAAGACTTCCGACAGCTTTACATCTCTTTTAAAACCACCATTAAAACGTGTTTTGGTAATCTTGCTTTTGTACTCGATTTGAACATTATACCATCTAGCAACGTTCTCCATTACTTCATTTAAAGGGGCGTCCTTGAAATACATCATACCTTTTTTCCAGGCTAGTGCAGTTTCAAGGTCGGCCTGCTCCACTTTTATTTGTCCGTTAGCAGTTAGCGATTGCTCACCTGGTTTTAGAATACTTGTTTGATTGGTAGTATTGATCTTAACAGAACCTTCAGCAAGCGTTGTTATAGTATTGGCTACCCCTTTGTAGGTGTTCACATTGAAGTGCGTACCCAGTACCTCAATTTTTTGCCCGTTACTGTTTACAATAAAAGGGTGCATTTTGTCTTTTGCTACTTCAAAGTAGGCTTCGCCGGCTACCTTCACCACCCGCTCCCCGCTCTCAATTAGGTTTGGGTTGTATATTAAAGCAGAACCGGCATTAAGCCATACTTTGGTGCCATCTACCAGCACAATGCTATATGTTTCTCCATTGGCGGTACTTAATGTATTTAGCTGGCCAGCAGATTTTTGTTCATGCTCAGTATTCTTATACACGAGTTCGCCTGGAGCGTTGTTAATAGAAACTCCTGCCTCATTAAGCACATTGCCTGCTGCTGTATTTAACCTGATCTTTTTTCCGTTTGCCAGCGTTAGTGTTGCGCCGCTGGTACCTGGGTTAACATCTTCTATTACAGCAACCGCATTGTGTTTTGCATTATTTAAAATATAATAGGAGATCCCAAATACAATTGATAAAAGGATAATTGCCGCATAAGGTAAGTAACGGCGTAGCCACATCGTTTTTGGTTTTGCCGGTTGCAGCCTTTGCCGTAGGCGCTGTTGTACACTATCTACGGTATGCTGCAATTCTTTTTGCTGGTCAAAATAATGCTCTTCATACAAAGCATTAATAATAAGGTTGTGCAATTCTTCGCGACTGGTTTGTTCCCCAAAGTATTTTTGCAACTGGATAAATCCTTCCCTATCAATTCTATCATCGAGATATTCTGTAAATAATTGCCTAATGTTTGGGGTATTTTCCATAGCGTATTTTATTGTAATACGCTGATGGGTTAAAAACCAATAGCTCCAAAAACAAAAAAAAAATAAAATAATTTAAGCAACTGATAATCGGATCTAAATTATTTAAGAATGTTTTGACAGAACATGACGATAGCAAATGGAATGGCTTTATCGTAGTTGGCTTTTAAAAAGTGGTTGGCTTTGGTAATATGATCGCTTAATGCGGCTTCTGATATTTTTAAGAGGCGGCTTACTTCGGCATAACTTTTTTGTAAATTTTGCAGAGAACAATTTACCCTCTTCTCTGTTGGCATGCGGCTTTATGCCGTCCGAAAAAAAATTTTGGTTGAGAAAAGACCAGCTTTTTAGAAAACTTTGGTTGGTCGAAACATACACCTTTAGGTATATCATGCCATCACTTAAAGGATTTTCTGTACTCTATAGGCGAAATATTATTTTTTGCCTTGAATAATTTACTGAAGGATTGAATGTGCTCAAAACCTAACAGGAATGAAATTTCACTAACGGATAGCTCGGTGGTTGTCAACATTTCTTTGGCTTTGGCAATCAATTTATTATGTATATACTGTTGGGTATTTTGTCCGCTTAGCATTTTAAGCATGCTTGTAAGATATTTAGGCGAGAGATTTAATTCATTGGCAACAAATGACACGCTTGGCAGTCCATTGTTAAATAAATCGCTGTTGTCAAAATAGTCTGCCAATAATTGATCAAGACGGTCTAGTAGCTGGTAATTTCTTTTTTCTCGTGTAATAAATTGCCGGTGATAAAATCTGTCGGCATAGCCAAGAAGACTTTCAATATGTGAGATAATGATTTGCTTGCTGAATTTATCAATATTAGACCTGTATTCCTGAAGAATGTTTTGCACGATTTGATGAATAATTAATTCTTCTTTTTCCGAAAGAAAAAGAGACTCATTTACTGAATATCCCCAAAAATCATAATTTCTAATAGTCTTGGCCAGCGTTGTATTCCAAAGAAAATCAGGATGAATATTTATTACCCATCCTGATCTTTCGACCGATTTTGCCTCTTCTGTGAGGGCAACACTAAAAACCTGGTTCGGCGCGATAAAGAATAAAATCCCCTCATTAAAATCAAAAGAATTTTGTCCGTATTTTACACTGACGTTCTTCATCCGTTTAATCGAAATAGAATAAAACTCCAAAATCATTGTAACTGGGGTTTTGTCGTCGATCAGTGGCACATCACTCATATCCACTACACTAAATAGTGGGTGCAAAGGTTTAGGCAATTGTCTGAATTCATGGAATTCACTAAGAGTCTTAAAGCTTTTCACCTAGATTAAATTTCTTTTATTTTCAGTATTAACTTGCCAGCAATATTCCCAGATTCACTTTTTCTATGGGCATCAGCGATTTTTTCCATCGGAAAAACTTCGTTAATAACCACGCTTACTTCCCCATTGTCAATTAGCCCGGCAATTTCCTCTAGCCATACCTGCCTAGGCTGATAAGCAGGAAATTCTCCCTTAGCCTGTTTACTGTTAAGTGCCGAAAGTACCTGCTGATCGGCTGGAAAATCTACATTAACACTGACAAAGGTACCGCCAATTTTTAATACACTTATTGCTTTAAGCCGCTCGGAACTGTTACGCAGGGATGATGCCTCAACAACTACATCAATATCGCTTAAAAGTTCTTCAAAGTTTTGACTCATGTAGTCAATTACTTCATCTGCTCCCAGTTGTTTCAAATATTCCACGTTATCTGTTGAGGTGACACCAATTACATAAGCCCCTTTCGCTCTTGCAAATTGTACGGCAAAACTACCCACACCACCTGTAGCACCCTGAATCAGCACTCGTTGACCAGCCTTAACGCTTTCCTCTGCAAAAAGAGCGGTCCAAGCAGTCAGACTTACCAATGGAACCCCTGCTGCCTGAATAAAATTAAGGCTTTTTGGCTTAAGAGCAAACTGGCTGGCTTTACCTACACAATATTCTGCGTAACTTCCATCACCAGGAAAATTGGTGAGGCCATAAACTTGATCGCCTTTTTTGAAACGTGTCACTGCACTTCCAACTTCCACCACTATTCCTGCAGCATCCATTCCTAATATGATCGGAAGTTTAAGATATGGACGTAAAAACTCATTTCCGCCCCGCCTTACTATCCAGTCTGCGGGATTTATTCCACTGGCATAAACCTCAACTAAAATTTCATCTGAAGCTGGAACTGGTATAGCCGCCTCTTCAATCTGTAAAACTTCGGGTCCTCCAAAACTATTGATTCTAATTACTTTCATAACTTTCATTTTGTGCTACAAAGTTATAATGTGTATACAATAGGTAATTAGTTGTAATACGTTTTCTTTTAGCCAAAACGCCAATGAATTATTAGACCTCGTATTCGCGTCCATCAACTGATACCAACTAGCTAAGGTCTTTGCATGCTAAGCTGGTGAGCACAGTCTTTTTATCTATTGACTATATAATGGAGATACCCTCATTTTTTTAAAAAAAGTAGCTGTGCATGGCTATTACTCGAGAAGGTTGTGACAAAATAAGTACACGACAAATGGAATAGCTTTGTCATAATTTGCCTTTAGGAATCTGTTGGCTTTGGTAATATGATCATTGACGGCCGCTTCTGATATTTCTAAGAGGCGGCTTACTTCGGCGTAGCTTTTTCCTTCAATTTTACAAAGCACGAATACTTTCTTCCGTTGCGCAGGCAATCGATCTATGTTCCGAAACAATTCGTGATCGGCGTCAGCAGTATTTATTTCATCAAATGGGTGGTAAATTTCAGTTAATCGGTTCCATAATTCGGCAGAAAGCCGCTGGTCTTTAGCAACTTTCCGAAAGTAGTCATTCACGAGATTGGTTGCAATGGTAAATAAATATGATTCAAATTTTTTGTTGGTATCGAGCATATTCCGATTCTGCCAGACTTTGATAAAAAGTTCCTGAAGAATGTCCTCTACTAAATCCCAGGATTTTAACAGGCGATACAGATTACCGGCAATTTTATCTTTATAAGTATTGTAAAGACTTTCAAAGGCCGCATAATCTCCATTCTGCAGTCTTAACAGCAGTTCTTCAAGATGAATATCGGAAAGTAAGCCCATTCGATGAATAATTTCTTTAAGATAGCAAGAATCAATGAAAAACAAAAGGAATTTGCACCATTTAGTGAGTTGATCTGCTATAAATATTTTTTTTCATTTAGGATGGAAACACATCACACCTGGGAGTCTTTTTTTTGTAAAATACTTATATTTAAGTACTTGCGCATCTAAATCTGATTTTGTAAATTTCGGTACCAAAAAACTAAATTTTAACCATTAAAACATTTAATGATCATGAAAAAGAAATTTTTGACCGGATCGTTAGCATTATTAATGTTAACGACTCTTAGCTCTTTTGATGAAGGCGGTGAAGACGATGCTTCAAGAAGACCGATGTTTGGTTCACAAGTTACCTGGCATAGTGACTGCTATTACACGGGTGAAATTCAGGCAGACGGAACACCCGTAACGGCTATGGATGTCGAAACAACAACTTATGTCTTTTGGATCGGATTTCCAAAAACAGAAACAATGTATAACCAATGCAAGCCATAAAAAAAACAATTTTCTATTTAATCCAAGGGAGTGGAGCGTTAATCTGCTCCCTAATACTCTTTACGAATTCACTCCAGGCCCAAACTTTTATTCGGTATTCAAATGACGAAGAAGTTCCATCGGTAAACCTGGTCAGCAAGCATAGGACTGCAACTGTTAATAAGGCTAATTTTAAAAATTTTGTTTTTCTTGATGATGATAAAGTTTTACTTGATCATCAATCATTAGATTTTTCCATTAGCAACGATACCTTATATATTTTTGATAAAGTTAAAGAACTTGAAGAAGTCAAAATTGTAAAAGAGGATTTTAGCAAAAAATATGAAAGTACTTTAAAAGGAAATAAGACTGGTGCATATGCTGATATCACTTCGAATAATCACATTGCTACGCTCATCAAAATTAATAATAAGAAAAAAACATTTATAAAATCCATCATTTTTTTTCCTAAGGACATCAATAGTCCGATTGGTAAATTAGAAATCAGATTGCTTACTAATAAGAACGGACTTCCAGATCATGAGTCTCCAATTTTAGAATTTGAAAAGGATTTTTCTGAAATTACACCAAAACGATGGGAAATTGTCTTCCCACGGCCAATCCTGTACCCGCAGGATGGATTATTCGTCTCTTTTTTCCATCATGCAGATCAGAAAAAATGGAATGCAACCTTGCGGCTCAATGCAGATTCGCATATGTATATGTTTTATCCTAAAATAAATGAGTGGAAAAAAATGAGTTTTAACGGATATTATTTTAAGCTCAAGGTTTTGCAGTAAAGTTTTTTCGGCTTATAACTATCCTATCTAACACATTCCTAACTTCAATCTATTTTTTCGTTACAACAATTGGTGATTTTGAGATATTAAAATTAGTGATGTGATAGAATTCATTAATATTTTTAATATCTTTTTGCGGACGTGTAGTGTTAGTTTTTACAACCGGAAGCCTCTTAAATATTCTGTTTTTTAATTCTTGAGATAAGAGCCATTTTGCAACTGCACTCGTCTCAGGCATTAGTTTTACCTTATCCAGAGAGTCGAATGTAATACCTATACGAATTGGTCTCGAATTTTCATCATCAAATACAAATTGTACGTTGTCTTTTATTTTATAACCTGATCCGTTATAAATTTCCAATGACAACAATTTCATCGAAAGGATGCGTCCGGTTGAATCGAGGATATCTAAAAATTTTGCGTTACCATAAATGTTTGCTCCCTTTACAAGCCCCCGAGGTAAAACGTAATCATTTGCCAATTTTATGGCTGTGAAATTTTGACCGGAGTTATACCATCCTCCCATTTTCTCTCTTATAATGCTGGCATGCCAACCCGTTCCAAATTTCTTTACTTGAGCATGTGTTACCAGGCTGCAGATCCAAAATGCCAATATCAGGGAAAAAATTTTCATTTTTAGTATTATATCTTATAATTTATTGAATTTAACGTCATCTGTCGATATAACATCTCTTTTATTCTAATCGTTTTTCAATTCATCTTTACTCAGCAGCATTTCTTAACAAAGGTACTTAGGATAGATTTTCTGAATAAAAGAGCTTTTCAATGATCAACTAACTTGTGGATTAATTGTTTATTTTCTGGAATTTCAAAAAAACTAAATACTTGGTCACCAAATTCAGTGTCATTAAAACCCCATCTTTCACCAATTTCTTTAATTTCAGTTGGCAAAAAGTTTAAAGCTAAAACCAAACGGTCATTAGGCAAATCTATTTTAGTTGAATCATAGATGGCATCATGAAATATATCTAAATCTTCTAGGTTGATGTCGCTCATTTTTATTATTCTAATTGTTTCTTCAAATCATCTTTACTTGGCAAGACTGCTTTATATTCTTTTGCAAAAATCTGTTCATTATGTTCCGGTAAGGTAAACTCAATAACGGTGCGGTTTTCTTCTTTGCAAAGGATGATTCCAATTGTAGGTTTTTCTTCATGAAGCTTGATCCTCCGGTCATAGTAATTGACATACATCTGCATCTGGCCGATATCCTGATGGGTAAGTTTGCCAATTTTTAAATCTAATAATACAAAACAGCGAAGCAAGCGGTTATAAAAAACCAGGTCAACAAAAAAACTATCACCATCAAAAGTAAATCGCCTTTGGCGACCCTCAAAGAGAAATCCTTTTCCGAGTTCAAGCATAAAGTTTTCAAGTTTATCGATGATAGCTGCTTCAAGATCGCTCTCAGAATATTTTGCACTTTCTTCAAGACCAAGAAATTCAAGTACATAATGGCTTTTTAAAAGGTCCGTCGGTTTTTCGATCTGCTGTCCTGAAGCGGAAAGTTGTCTGATTTCCTCTTTATCTTTACTTAAGGCCAGACGCTCATATAAGGCACTGTTGAACTGTCGTTTCAATTCAGTTACAGACCAATTATTATTAAGGCATTCAATTTCGTAAAATTCCCTTTCCTGTGCATCCTTTATTTTTAGTAGCTGTACATAATGCGTCCAGCTTAGGCCAAATGTACTTTCGAATTTCCCAGTCGGCGACTGGGAAATTCGATTTTGGTAGATCAAATAGAAATTACGCATGTATTCGAGATTGGAAACCGAATAACCCTTTCCGAATTCATTATTTAGGGCAACACTAAGCTTTAAGAGTGTCTCTCTGGCATAATCTGCCCGTTGCTGACCATTCTGCTCATCTTCCACAATCATCCTTCCGATCTGGAAATAGGCATAAACCATTGCCGCATTAATATTCCGTACCACTGTTCGGTGAGTATCGGTTACAACGCTCTTTACTTTTTCAAATAATATAAAGGGTTTTTCAGTACTCATGTAGATGTTTTGAGCACAATGATGAACAATAAGAGAAAGGTTTAGATAGGTCTGGCATTGAATGGCCTACTTTGGCAGCAAATGGCATTTTGCGTTAGCAGATTGAAAATAAAAATCATTAAAATTGAACCTGATAGTAGATTATTGATTTTCTATCGCTTAAAAAATTAGCGTAACTTACCATCCGGTAAGCAAATAATTCATCATGTCTGAAATTTCTAAACTTAAGATATTCATTTTATTAAGTATAACTCCTTGCCTGGCTTTTGGTCAAAAGTCTGTAATTCAAATGAACGACGAATTGATGGCAAATCAGATCCCGGAATTTGCCTATGCTGTAGTCGATTCAACTTCGGTTCTTGAGGAGAATATTTATGGATATCATCATATAGGTAAGGAAATGAAGGCGAACAGTGCTGATATTGCTGATTATTTTCATCTGGGATCGAATACAAAGGCGATTACCTCTTACATTGCTGCCTATCTAGTCAACTCCAGGCTTATTACTTGGGACACCAGATTCTTTGAACTATTCCCCGAACTTAAACAAAAAAGTAATTCGGCTTATTATCAAATAACTCTCGCTGACTTACTTTCTCATAGGGCGCACATACAGCGTTTTACAGATGGTTCTGAATTTGCGAAACTTCCTGTTTTTAAGGGAAACAATCAACAAAGGAGACAAGCATTTTCCCAAGTTGTTCTTCAGCGTAAACCTGCATTTGATAAAGGTGTTAGTTATACATATTCAAATGCTGGCTATACTCTGGCTGTACAGATGTTGGAGAAAGTTTCCGGTAAATCATGGGAAGAACTTATTGATGAAGTTGTAGGCAAAAAATTAAAATTGCATTACGCGTTTGGGTGGCCAAATCTAAAAAATCCTAACGAGCCTTGGGGCCATTGGATGATCAATGGAAAGCTTCAGGTAGTTCCTGGAAATACCAAATATACCCTCAATCTGATTGAGCCCGCGGGAGATATTAGTATGCCACTAAATGATTATTTAAAGTTCGTCCAGCTTAATCTGAAAGGCTTAAGTCATGGCGACATTATTTTAGATGCTAAAACCTACCAATATCTTTTGTTTGGAAGAAGCGATTATGCTATGGGATGGGCTAACGAAAAAATAAATGGATATAACATTGCAAATCACGCTGGTTCTGCCGGAACGTTTTACTGTTATACAATCATAGATGAAAAATCCAAAAAAGCTATTATTGTAATGGCAAACAGCAGTACTGAAAAAGCAGAGAAATTTATAGATGCTTTTGTTGATGGATTAGAAACCAAATATTCTTTCAATCGGTAAATCTCGATCATATACATTTTTCCGTAAACAAAATTTACATTTACCCCTCCTGTATCAATTAACTAATATCGAATAAATTCTCTACTTCATTTTCATCCTTGGCAGATTAATTTCGTGTGCTTGCGGGTACGGCTTCCTTGAAGTCATACTGACATCCTCCTTAATCCGTTGATGCGCATCATATTTTTTCTCATCATCCGCATACCGGGGATCAGGTATAAAAGGCATCTTGGCCATTTGGATAATTGTTATCGTTGGAAAGTGGAAGTCTACTTCGACGGTTCCTAAGAGCAGATAACAGCCGCCTCCCTGAAAGGGATATTTTTCCAGGCAATTTGGGAAGTGGGCCGTATCAAAATAATTTCCTTCCACATCGATCCATGTTCCGAAGAACATCGTTCCTCTTTTTGTAGGGACGTGCTTCCTTGAAATCAGGTATGCCAGCATTTTTACCTGTTTTTTATGATAATTTGGAAGATCCTTTGCCATTACATGGCCGCGGTATTTCGTTTTCAACAAATCAAAAGGGCTCACCGAAACCGGGAATTGTAAGAATTCAATTTCGTCGAAAGCGTCTTCAAAAACATCCCTTTTCAAGATGGGTAATTGGTATTCTTTTGCCGGCTCGTCGAAAAGCATATCCATATTCCGCTCCATCTTAAAATCCGTTAATAACATTTTGGCCTCAATGAGCAATTCATTTTTCTGTTTACCTGTAAACCGGAAGGCACCGATAAAAATCAGAATCTCAATTCCGGCAATACCGATAGGAATACGTTTTACGAAGTTTTCTAAAGAGGTATATTCACCATTTCTCTCCCGGTCGCAAACAATCTGTTCGGCAACTTTCTGCTCCAATGACTGCAGATGCATGAAGCCCAGATAAACTTCGTTTACATAGACCGTTGTTTGATATTCACTTTTATTAACGCAGGGATTGAGTATTATAGCTCCGGACATCCGCGCTTCATGAACGTAAACTTCCGTTCGGTAAAATCCACCCTGATTATTGATCACGGCAACCATAAACTCAATGGGATAATGTACTTTCAGGTACAGGCTCTGATAACTTTCTACTGCATAAGATGCAGAATGCGCTTTACAAAAAGAATATCCTGCGAAGGATTCGATCTGTCGGTATACTTCTGTGCTTAATTGTTCCGGATGCCCTAATTGTTTACAGGATTCAAAGAAATGATCTTTTACTTTCTGTAGGGCCGATAATGAACGCCCTTTTCCAGACATTGCCCGTCTCAATACGTCGCCATCGGCAGCTGATAGACCACCATAATGCAGTGCGATTTTAATCACGTCTTCCTGGTAAACCATGATGCCGTATGTTTCGCCAAGCTGCTGCTCGAATACTTCATGGAAATACTCGAATTGTCCTGGATTGTTATGTCGGAAGATGTATTCTTTCATCATGCCGCTTTGCGCTACTCCGGGACGAATAATAGAGGATGCAGCGACCAAAACTTTATAATCGTTACACTTTAGTCTTCTCAGTAGGCCTCGCATGGCCGGCGACTCTATGTAAAAGCAGCCAATCGTTTTCCCAATGCTCAAAAATTCGTTGCAATGAGGCTCGTTGATGGAAATAGCCGTGTTCCGAATATCCACTAGCAAACCCTTATTCTTTCTGATCAGCTTAACCGCATCATTGATACTACCCAGTCCGCGCTGGCTGAGGATGTCAAACTTTTCAAAGCCAATTTCTTCAGCCGTATGCATATCGAACTGTACGATCGGAAATCCTTTAGGTGGCATAATCAACGCCGTGTATCGATTAATTGGTTCTTCAGAAATCAGTATGCCACAGGAATGCATGCTTCGCTGATTCGGGAAACCATCAAGTAGCTTTCCATACTTGTGCACTTCTTTGACAACAAAATTGTTGTCATGCCTTTCCATAGATTGCGTGGTCAATGCATCCAATTCTTCCTTTGGAAGCCCGAAAACTTTGCCTACTTCCCGGAGAATAGAACGATATTTAAACTCGACGTTGGTTCCGCAGAACGCCACATATTCTTTCCCGTAACGATCAAAGATGTATTGCAGAATCACATCCCGTTCCTGCCAGCTCCAATCTATATCAAAATCTGGAGGTGTTTTGCGGTTCAGGTTTAAAAAACGCTCAAAATAAAGGTCCAATTCCAGCGGACAGATATCGGTGATGCCCAGACAGTAAGCAATGATGCTGTTCGCTCCGCTGCCGCGGCCAATGTGCATAAAGCCCATACTGTTGCTATATCGAATGATATCCCATGTAATAAGAAAGTACCCGCTAAAGCACAGATCATGAATTACTTTCAGCTCTTTTTCTACACGCTGCCGGGCTTCTTTATGGTGATCGCCATATTTTTTACTTAACCCGGCATAAGCCAGCGACGTTAATAATTTAATGTCATTCGCCTTGCTTTGTGTATAATGCTTTTTATTCCTGGGGTAAGAAAAATCATACTCAAAACTGCATTCATCAAGGATTTTTCTGGTATTGCTGATGATTTGCGGATACTGAGCATAAGCCTTAATGAGAGTATTATGTGGTAAAAAGAATTCGTCAGGTTTACAATATTGATGCTCTGGTAAAAGCGTAAGTAAGGTGTTTAAATCGATCGCCCGTAAGATTTTATGCAATTCGTATTCTTCATCATTGCTGATGGTAACCGGTTTTAAAATGACCATTTTAGAGATGTACTTTTTAAAACGATCCTGAAAGAGAAAGGTGACCTGATCCGGTTTTACCCCGATATATTCATGTTCGAGTAATTCTTCCGGCATATTTTCCATCGGATAGATAGTAAAGGATTGACTGAACTCCGGATGATGTTTCGGTAGGAGCAGACCCTCACAATAATGATCTGTAAGCAGTTGGTTAATTTCCGCCAGCGCACTTTCATTCTTAGCCAGGGCGATATATAGAAATTTTTCTTCATCTCTGAATTCCATGCCGACGATAGGCTTAATGTTGCTGGCCTTGCAACCCTTTAGGAATTCATAAATCGCAGTAACGGTGTTAATGTCTGTTAGACACAGGGTATCCACGCCTGTTTTTTCAGCTGCTTGGATCAGTTTTTCAACATAAAGGGTTCCATAGCGCAGGCTATGAAAAGTATGGCAATTTAAATACATAATAAAACGATTTATTGATTAGGGAAAGAAAAACCAGATGCGCGGCCCACGGCGTGTTCACCGAAACGAAGTTTGATCTTATCCATCGATTGATAGAGGCTCATCATTTCCTGGGTATCTTCAAACAGATTCATTTGATATTCGCCATGTACCAGCCCTGTTAGTTTTAATCCGACTAATCGCAGACGCATCCTTCGGATATATAGTTTATCGAATAATTCTAATGCCGTTTTGCTAATGGTATGGTCTGCAGAAGTGTAACTTACTCTGGTTTGTTTTGTCTCGGTGTCGAAGTTCGAATAACGAATCTTTACAACAATTGTTGAAGTGAGCCATTTATCCCGACGCAGCTGGTGGGCCAGATCTTCGGCCATGCCGTTGATCAGTGCTTTAATAGCGGTCACATCGATCGTATCACTATTAAAGGTATATTCTGAAGAAATTGACTTTCGTTCTGAGTAGGGGGTAACCGGGGTATCATCAAGCCCGTTGGCTTTTTTCCAGAGCTCAATGCCGTTTTTTCCGATCAACTTTTGCAGTACATCCGCCGGAACTTCCGCCAATGTTTTTATAGTCCTAATCCCAACTCGGGATAACGTCTGAAAAGTAACATTCCCAACCATCGGTATTTTACGCACCGATAACGGATCGAGAAAGGGGCGGATCATCAAATCCGGAATTTCCATATGTCCTTTCGGTTTTGCCTCGCCCGTACCAATTTTAGATACCGTTTTGTTATTGGATAATGCGAATGAAATTGGGAGGCCTGTTTCATGTACTACTCTATCTGATAGTTCCTGGGTCCATTGGTAAGTACCAAAAAAACGATCCATCCCGGAGAGATCAAGATAAAATTCATCGATACTCGCCTTTTCCATTAAGGGGACTTTCTCTTCGATGATTTCTGTAACCTCATGGGATAGTTTCGAGTATAAATCCATATCACCACGGACGATTTTCGCTTCCGGACAAAGCCTTAAGGCCATCTTAATCGGCATGGCTGATCGCACTCCGTAATATCGAGCTTCATATGAACATGATGCGACTACTCCACGGTCACCGCCGCCAATAATAATGGGCTTTCCGATCAATTCTGAGTTGATTCTACGTTCGCAGGAGACGAAAAACGTGTCCATATCCATATGGACTATTGCTCTGTTCATAATAATTTTTTTAACGGGACTTGACAAAATTGCTAATTTATTTAGCAAATAACTCTAACTTTGTTGC
>Ga0182008_10001079_pt1 | contig 18827 bp, 10 predicted proteins | sample Sormic07211129_1_FD_120482 | JGI IMG/M metagenome (GOLD analysis project Ga0182008, IMG submission 120482) | Rhizosphere microbial communities from Sorghum bicolor, Mead, Nebraska, USA - 072115-129_1 metaG | ecosystem: Host-associated > Plants > Roots > Rhizosphere | place: USA: Nebraska...
CTGGCCTTTGTGTTCGACCTCGACCAGCCCAAGTGGTCGATCATGGCGGTGATCATTGTCAGTCAGCCATTGGGCGGCATGGCCCTGGCCCGAAGTTTCGGCCAGATCATCGGCACCACGTTGGGCGCGGCAGTCGCGGTGTTGATCATGGCCATTTTCCCCCAGGCGCCGCTGCCCTTCATCATCACCCTGGCCTTGTGGTTGGCGCTGTGTACCGCCGGCGGCACCTTGTTGCGCTACACCAGTTCCCAAGCGTTTGTCCTGAGCGGTTACACGGCGGTGGTGGTGGCACTGCTGGCGCAACCCGATCAGGAGGGTACGTTCCTGCTGGCAGTCACTCGCGTGACAGAAACATTGCTGGCGGTGGCCTGCGTGTGCGTTGTCAGCCTTCTGACGGCGCGACCGGAGGCGGTGGCCAAGGGTTACTTCGCCAAGATCGATCAAGTGATCAAACTGCTCGCGACTCACGCGGCAGCGGTGATTCGAACCGAGGAAAGCGAGGCCGATTTCCACAAGCGGCAAATGCAACTGTTGGGCGAGATCAGCGCCCTTGAAGGGCTGCGTCGACATTTGTACTTCGATGCACCACGGTTGCGCAATTCCAATAGCCTGGTGCAATTGCTTGGCAATCAACTGGTGCTGCTGACTTCGCGGCTGACGGCTTTGCGTCACCAGCGGCAATTACTCACCGAACGTTGGGAGGGCGCGTTGCCGGAAGAAATACAGCGGTTGCGCAGCGAGGAACTGGCATTCCTTGATGAGTTGGCCGTGCAAGGTCGCTCATTGTCGACCGAGGCGCGGCATCATTTTTTGGCGCTGCAACAGCGTTTCGATGACCAGGCCTACAAGGCCGAACAACTCACCGAGACGATGCCTGCCACGCTGCGTTCATTGGCCTGGGCACTGCGCTGGGAGCAGGCACGGATGTTGGAGCAACTGGGGCAGATTCTGGAACTGAGTGACGCGATCCAGGAAGGACGGGAAGCCAGTTGCGTGTTCCGCGGCCAGGACAACCCGTTGCATCTGGACTTCACGTTGGCAGCAATGAACGCAATCCGGGCATTTACCGCGTTGCTGGTGGCGGGGCTGATCTGGATCGAGACTGCTTGGGATGGGGCCCGTGGCGGGATGATTGTAGTGGGGATTCTCTGTTCGCTGATGGCGACTTTTCCGCGACCGTTGCTGGCCAGTCAAAGCTTTGCCAGGGGGCTGGGTCTGGCCTTGGTGGTGTCGGCGTTCTATCTGTTCATGCTGATGCCGATGATCAGTGACTTCGAGTTGCTCGCCTTGTTGTTTGCGCCATTGCTGTACGCGGTCGCGGTGGGGCTGGCCAGTCCGCCAACCACTGGCACAGGCATTGGTCTTGGACTGACGACCATGTTGTTGCTGGGGCCGCAAAACGCAGGAATCGGCCAAAACAATGCCATTCAGTGGTTCGAGTTTGCCGGTGCGTATATCTGCGCGGCCGCGATGGCGCTCAGCGTGTATGCCTTGATCTTACCGTTCAGGCCCGATTTACGAATGCGCCGGCTGTTCAATGAAAGCTGCGAGCAGGTCTACGCTTTGTTGAAGACGCCGGCCACCGATGAACAGCAATTTGCGTTTGAAAGCCGTATGGTCGATCGCCTGACCATGATGTTGGGACTATTGCCGGCGACCAGCGACAAGCATACCCGCGAGCTGTTCGAAGTCAGCCTGGGGTGCATGGCGCTGGGGGTGGCGTTGAACCAGCTCAGGCAGCAGGGGCAGAGCAATACGTTGTTGAGTACGCAACAACAGAACCGTTTGCTGGCGGCTGTCCGAGAGACAGGGCGATTGATCGCCGGGCGACCCGGGGTTGACCTTGTGCAGTTGCTCGGAAGCTTGCATGTCTTGGGCGATGAAATGGACGACTTGCATCTAGACGTACATGAACACCTGTGGTCGGTATTCAGGATGCGCGTGGCGTTGTTGATCGTGGTGTCGTTTCTGGAGCGCCATCGCAAATACTTTCAACCCGCAGACAAGGAAGGAGTGCCAGCCCTTGCCCATTGATCTGGAAGTGGGGGGCGTCTATCTGCCGCCAATCGCCCAGGCGCTGTTGCTGGCCTTGCCGATTTTTCTGCTGTTGGACTGGACCTTGCGCCGCCTGGGGGTATTGCGATTTGTCTGGCATGAAGCCCTGTTCGAAGGCGCGTTGTATGCCTGCGTATGCGCAACGTTGATTCTGGTGATGGGCGCCTGAGCTGTAATTTCAACTGGGGCCATTAACGTTGAACCGCGCATCAGCTTCTGAGCGGACTCTGTGCGTTGGCGTACAGACTCGTGCCTGTGAATACACTCAATCTGGGCTCTGTCAGATTGCTGGACGCGCTTTGAGCGATAGTCAACCAGCCAGTTTCTTCATGCGTCCGAGGAGATAGCCATGAGCTTGGGCACAATTCTGTTAATTATTCTCATCCTGCTGTTGATCGGTGCGTTCCCGAGTTGGCCGCATAGCAGGAGCTGGGGATACGGGCCAAGCGGTGGGTTGGGCATTGTGGTGATCATCGTCATCGTGCTGCTGCTAATGGGGCGGCTTTGATTGACTGGCGCCGGGCTTGACTGAACAGCGGCATGTTGCTGTTTCGAGCCCCTTGCCGCCTTGTCTGAGGTTCGCTACCTAGCTTGCTGATGAGACCGATGCGCGTCTCGGAACGTTATTTATGCATTCAATCTTCCGCCGGGCACTTGGGCAGCGCGTTCTATCACCCCCCTGGAGTGACCATGCGCCGGTACGGGAGACGCTTTTCGGTATCGAGCGACTTGAGCAGCATGCCGAGAGTCTGGCCATCGCCCAGCAGGTGACACCCAGGCCGCCCACTGTGCTTTCCTTGCATGTACGCCTCGACGACAACGCTTCGGTCCTGCTCGCCGCCTACCGGGCGAGCGCCGCGGAGCTTGAGAGCGGCCACAGCGTGGTGCCCGCCGCCGAATGGCTGCTGGATAACTACCATATCGTCGAGGAACAGATCCGGGAAATTCGCGATGATCTGCCACCTGGCTACTACCGCCAGTTGCCGAAGCTCGCCGAGGGACCGTTCGCTGGCTACCCGCGGGTCTTTGGCCTGGCCTGGGCCTTCGTTGCGCATACCGACAGTCATCTCGACCTCGACATGCTGCGGTGTTTCATCGATGCGTACCAGCGGGTCCAGCCGCTGACCATCGGTGAGTTGTGGGCTGTGGCGATCACCCTGCGTATCGTCCTGATCGAGAACCTGCGCCGACTCGCCGAGCAGATCGACGACGGTCGTATGGCCCGCGCGGACGCCGACGAACTGGCCGATCGTTTGCTCGTACCTGCCAGCGCCCGTTCGGCGCTGGCAGACATCGCCGCGCGTCCGCTCGGGCGGTTGCCCGAGCTGTTCGCCGCTCAACTCGCTAAACGCCTGCGCGACCAGGATCCGCGTACGACCCCGGCGCTGGGCTGGCTGGACGAACGTCTGCAAGCACAGGGTGTTTGCGTCGAGGAGGTGGTGCAGCACGCCCAGCAACGCCAGGGTGCCTCCAATGTCACGGTGCGCAACATCATCACCAGCATGCGGCTGATTTCCGATATTGACTGGGCCAAGCTGTTTGAAAGTGTCAGCCTGGTCGATGCGCGCTTGCGCGCGGGCAGTGCGTTTGCCCTTATGGACTTCCCGACGCGCAACCTGTACCGCAGCGCCATCGAGCAACTGGCGCGTGGCTCGGCTCTCTCGGAACTGGAGGTCGCCGACCGGGCCTTGGAGGCTGCCCGCCTGGCTGAGAGCGCCGAGCAGGGCGAGGAGTGGGGTGGGCGAGCGAGCGATCCTGGCTACCACCTGATCGCCGAGGGACGCCCGGCGCTGGAGCGGGCCATGGGCTTTCGCGCACCTCTGCGCTTGCGCATCAGCCGCTTCAACATTCGCCTGGGCATCGGCGGCTATGTTGGCAGCATTTTCTTGCTGACCACGCTGCTACTGGCGCTAATGGCCTGGGCCTTGGCGGTGCCGTCCGTGGCTGTTGGCTGGATCCTGTTGTTCCTGCTGTCGATGTGCATGCCGGTCACCGAGGTGGCCACGGCGCTGGTCAACCGCATAGTCACCCGGAGTTTCGGCGCCATTACTCTGCCGGGGTTGGAGTTGTCCGCCGGCGTGCCGCAGGCGCTACGTACGCTGATCGCTGTGCCGACGCTGTTGACCAGCGAAGCCGATCTGTTGGAGCAGATCGAGCGACTGGAGGTCCACCATTTGGCGGGCATCGGCGGCGATCTGGCCTTTGCCTTGCTGGCCGATGGCGTCGATGCGCAGCAAGAGGAGCTCGACAGCGATGCGCATTTGCTGACGGTAGCAACCGAGGCGATCGAACAGCTGAATCGCCGCTATGGGCCTGGGCCCGGCGGCCAGCGCTTCTTCTTGCTCTGTCGGCGGCGCTTGTTCAATGCCCGCGAGCAGTGCTGGATGGGCTGGGAACGCAAGCGCGGCAAACTGCACGAGCTAAACCGCCTGTTGCGTGGGGATGGCGAGACGAGTTTCATGTCCATCTTCGGCGAGGCACCGAAAGTGCCGGCCGGGGTGCGCTACGTGATCACCCTTGACGCCGATACCCGCCTGCCGCGGGAGGCGGCGCTGCGGCTGATTGGCAAGATGGCTCACCCATTGAACCACCCACGTTTCGACGCCGCGCTGAAGCGCATTGTCAGCGGCTACGCGATCCTCCAGCCACGGGTCACGCCCTCTCTGCCGCTGGGCGGCGAGGGCTCCTTTTACCAGCAGGTGTTCTCCGGTCCCGGCGGCATAGATCCCTACGCGTCGGCGGTTTCGGATGTTTACCAGGACCTCTTCGGCGAAGGTTCCTACACCGGTAAGGGTATCTATGATGTGGATGCCTTCGAAGCCGCGCTCGGTGGCCGGGTCGGCGACAACCGGCTGCTCAGTCATGATCTATTCGAGGGCATCTTCGCCCGCGCCGGCCTGGCCTCGGATGTCGAAGTGATCGAAGAATCCCCGGCGCGCTTCGATGTCACCGCCAAACGTCTGCACCGCTGGACGCGCGGCGACTGGCAATTGCTTCCTTGGGTATTCGGGCACTGGAGGGGGGCTCAGGCGGTACCGCCGATCGGCCGCTGCAAGATGCTCGACAACCTGCGTCGCTCGTTGTTCGCGCCCTTCGCCCTGGCCAGTCTGGTGTTCTGCTGGTGGCTGCCGTTGCCGCTGGCGCTGCTCGCTACACTGTTCGTGCTGGCGACCCTGATGATTCCGGCCCTGCTGCCAACCGTCTGCTCCCTGCTGCCGCAGCGGCGCGGCATCCGTCTGCGCAATCACTTCGGCATGTTAGGTGCCGACCTGCGTCGCGCGGCTCTGCAGATTGTGCTCTCGCTGGCCTTTTTGGCGGACCTTGCATGGCGCATGGGAGACGCTATCGGGCGCACCTTGGTGCGGATGTTCTCCAGCCACGATCACCTGCTCGAATGGACCACCGCCGCGCAGGCCTCCGGCTGCCCTTTACCAGACCTGCGCGGCAGTTACCGGCAGATGGCTGGTGGCACCGCGCTTGCGCTGCTGATGAGCGCCGCCGGGCTGGCCTTCGCGCCCAGCTCCTGGCCGTTAGTCGGGCCACTAGCGTTGCTCTGGTTGGCGGCGCCGGCGCTGGCTCTGCTGAGCAGCCGGCCATCGAAGGTCGCCCGCCAGCGCACGGCTTCGCCGCTGGACGCGCATGCCCTGCGCTTGACCGCGCGACACACTTGGCGTTTCTTCGAAACCTTCGTTACAGCGGAGGATAACCTGCTGCCGCCGGACAATTTCCAGGAACAGCCCAAACCGGTACTCGCACATCGCACCTCGCCGACTAACATTGGGCTCTATCTGCTCTCGGCAGTCGCTGCCCGCGACTTTGGCTGGGCCGGCAGCATTGAGACGCTCGAGCGCCTGGAAGCGACCATGGCAACCCTGGAGAAGCTACCGCGCTATCGCGGGCATTTTTTCAACTGGTATGCGACCCAAGACCTACGAGCCTTGCATCCGGCCTACGTGTCGTCGGTCGATAGTGGTAACTTCGCCGGGCACCTGATCGTGCTCGCCAACGCCTGCGATGAGTGGCGGGAAAGCCCGTTGGCGCAGGAGGCCTGTCGTGGCCTGATGGACGACCTGTGGCTGGTCCAGGAGGCCATCGGCGGGCTGTCGGGCGCCGGTGGCGAGCCGCTGCGGCAACTGCGCGACGATCTGGAGGAAGTCCGCGTCCACTTGGCGGGGCTGCAAGCATTCGACGGACTGCTGCCGAGTCTGAAGCGGCTGACCGAGAAGGCCGCCAAGGTGGCCGTCAGGGTCGTTCCGGTCGGCGAGGGTGATGACCTGCTGTTCTGGGTCGAAGCGCTGCGCAAGGCAGTGGCTGAACACCTGCGCGACCGCACGCTGCCGGACGAGGCGCGGTCTACATTGGCGCCGCGCTTGCAAGCGCTCGCCGATATGGCCCGGGCGATGGCCGGGGCGATGGACTTCAGTTTTCTGCTCGACCCCGAACGAAAGCTGCTATCGATCGGCTACTCCCAAACCGATAATCGCCTCGATCCGAGCTGCTATGACTTGCTCGCCTCGGAAGCACGACTGGCCAGCCTGTTCGCCATTGCCAAGGGGGATGTCCCGACTCGTCACTGGTTCCGCCTCGGACGCATCGCAACGCCGGTCCCCGGCGGCTCGGCGCTGATCTCCTGGTCCGGCTCGATGTTTGAATATCTGATGCCGTCGCTGGTGATGCGAGCGCCGGCTGGCAGCCTGCTGGAACAGAGCACTCGTCTGGTGGTGGCGTTACAGGAAGCCTACGGCCGTTCGTTGGGCATCCCCTGGGGGATCTCGGAGTCCGCCTACAACGCCCGCGATCTGGAGTTCACCTACCAGTACTCCAATTTCGGTGTGCCCGGGCTTGGCCTCAAGCGCGGGCTGTCCGAGAACGTGGTGGTCGCGCCTTATGCGACCGGTCTGGCGGCGATGATCGATCCGCAGGCGGCGCGCCGCAATTACGAGCGGCTGGCCGGGATGGGCGCGCAGGGCCGCTATGGTTTCTACGAGGCGCTGGACTTCACCCGCTCACGGCTGCCGGATGACGAGAATGTGGCGATCGTTCGCTGCTTTATGGCCCACCATCAGGGCATGACCATCGTTGCCATCGCCAATGCCTTGCACGATGGCAGGATGCGCTGCCGTTTCCACCGCGAGCCGATGATTCAGGCCTGCGATTTGCTACTGCAGGAGCGCGTGCCACGGGACGTACTGTTGGCGCATCCACGAGCCGAAGAGGTGACTGTTTCCGCGACCGAGGGCCGCAGCGAAACCCTGCGGCGCATCGATGCGGGAGGCGGCGCGCCGATCACCCATCTGCTCTCCAATGGCCGCTACGCGCTGATGCTCACCTCGGCAGGCGGCGGTTACAGTCGCTGGGGGGATATCGACGTGACGCGCTGGCGTGAGGATGCCACCCGCGATGACTGGGGCAGCTTCATCTTCCTGCGTGACACCCAAAGTGGGGAAGCCTGGTCGGCGACGCTGCAGCCCAGTGGCCGCGACGTTGAAAACGGCGAGGTGCTGTTCCACGAGGATCAGGCCGAGTTCATTCATCGCCAAGGCTCGCTGGTCACCAGCCTGGAAGTACTGGTGTCCGGCGAGGACAACGGCGAAGTGCGGCGAGTTTCGCTGGTCAACAACGGGCGCAGGCCACGCGACATCGAACTGACCTCCTATGCCGAGGTGGTCCTGGCGACTCGGGCCGCTGACAGCGCGCATCCAGTGTTCTCGCGAATGTTCGTGCAGACTGAATACCTTGCCGAGTTCACGGCACTGGTCGCCACTCGCCGCCCGCGTGGACCGGAGGAAACGCCGGTATGGGCGGCGCACTTCGTGGTGGTGGAAGGTGAGCTGATCGCTGATCCGCAATACGAGTCCGACCGCGCGCGTTTCCTTGGCCGCAACCGTAGCGTGCGCGAGGCGCTGGCGATCACCGGGCATCGGGCGCTGTCGAACAGCCAGGGGACGGTCCTCGATCCGATCTTTTCCTTGCGTCAACGTCTGCGGGTTGGGCCCGGCAAAGTTGCGCGGGTAGCCTTCTGGACGGTGGTCGCAAGCTCGCGAGAGGAATTACTGGATCTGATCGACAAGCACCATGAACGCAATGCCTTCGAGCGCGCCAAGACCCTGGCCTGGACCCAGGCCCAGGTGCAATTGCGCGACCTTGGCATCGACTCCGAGGAGGCGGCGGACTTCCAGCGCCTGGCCGCGCCGATTCTCTATGTTGACCCACGTTTTCGCGCTTCGGCGCCGGCCATCATACGAGGGGCGGGGTGCCAGTCGGGGCTATGGCCGCTGGGGATTTCTGGTGATCTGCCGTTGGTTCTCTTGCGCATCGACGAGGTCGAGGACCTCGCCCAGGTCCGTCAGTTGCTGCGTGCCCGTGAATACTGGCGGATAAAGGGCCTGCACGTCGACCTGGTCATCCTCAACGAACGGGCGTCGTCCTATGTGCAGGACCTGCAGGAGGCGATAGAAACCGCAGTACGCAGCACTCAGTCTCGCCTGCACTTTGGCGAGGAGCGCAGGCGCGGTGCGGTCTACACATTGCGCACCGACCTCATGACCGTAGAAACACGGGCGTTGCTGCAGGCCGTGGCGCGAGTCGAGTTGATCGCCCATCGTGGTTCCATTGCAGACCAGCTCGAGCGCCTGCCAAAGCCTGCGCCGCGCAACTGGCTTGCCGCCCGCCAGCCTCCGTCAATGCCAGTGTGGCCGTTGCCGGAGGCACCGGTCGGGGATGACGGCCTGGAGTTTTTCAATGGCCTGGGCGGCTTTGATCGCAACGGGCGGGAATACCTGATCACGCTTGAGCGCGACCAGACGACGCCCGCGCCGTGGATCAATGTGATCGCTAACCCGGCGTTCGGCTTCCAGGTCTCGGAGCACGGCAGTGGCTACACTTGGGCCGAGAACAGCCGTGAAAACCAACTCACCCCCTGGTCCAATGACCCGGTCGCTGACCCGGGGGGCGAGGCGCTGTATATCCGCGACGAGGAGAGTCACCAGCTTTGGAGCCCTACCGCGCAGCCGATCCGCGACGACGGCGTCTACCGCGCTGCGCACGGCTTCGGCTACAGCCGCTTCAACCATTCGGCACACGGCATTCACACGCAATTGCTGCAGTATGTGCCGCTGGACGACCCATTGAAAATCTCCCGACTGACCCTGCGCAATCTGTCCGGGCGGTCGCGTCAACTGTCGGTGACGGCCTATATGGAATGGGTGCTCGGCACCTCGCGCGGGACCAACGGGCCGTTCATCCAAACGGAGATCGACGCCGCCAGCGGCATGCTGCTGGCGCACAACCCATGGAGTATCGCCTTCCCGGGCCGTGTGGCATTTGCTGATCTCGGCGGCCGGCAAAGCGCCTGGACCGCCGACCGCCGCGAATTCCTCGGTCGCCATGGCGGGCCGGCGGCGCCTCGGGCGCTGCTTGGTAGAGCTCCGTTGTCCGCGGCCTGCGGTGCCGGTCTGGACCCATGCGCGGCGCTTCAGTGCGTCGTCGAGCTGGCCCCCGGCGAGTCTGTCGAGGTGCTGGTTTTGCTGGGGCAGGCCGTATCGACCGATGCTGCCCGGGAGATGGTTCTGCGTTACCGCGAGCGTGACCTGGACGAGGTACTTGCAGCGGTCAAACGGCACTGGGACGAAGTGCTCGGTGCAGTGCAGGTACGCACGCCCGACCGCGCCCTGGATATCCTGCTTAACGGTTGGCTGCTCTACCAGACTCTGGCTTGCCGCATCTGGGCTCGTTCGGCGTTCTACCAGGCCAGCGGTGCCTATGGTTTCCGTGACCAGTTGCAAGACTGCATGGCACTGGCATTCGCACACCCAGCGCAAACCCGGTCTCATCTGCTGCGTGCTGCCGCCCGGCAGTTCGTCGAGGGCGATGTGCAGCACTGGTGGTTACCGCATTCGGGGCAGGGGGTCCGTACGCGGATTTCCGATGATCGTGTCTGGCTGGCCTTTGCCTGCGCCACCTATGTCACGTCTTCCGGGGATGCCGGGGTGCTGGACGAGAGCGTGCCGTTCATCGAAGGGCGGCAGTTGCTCCCCAGCGAAAGCGACGCGTTCTTCCAGCCGATGCCCGCGGACGAGTCGGCTTCGCTGTTCGAACATTGCGCCCGCGGTCTCGACCAGTGTCTGACGCTGACCGGTGCCCACGGCTTGCCGCTGATCGGCAGCGGCGACTGGAACGACGGTATGAACCGGGTTGGCGTGGGCGGGCAGGGCGAGAGTGTCTGGCTCGGCTGGTTGCTGTTGAGCACCTTGAACAGTTTTGCGCCTTTGGCCGACGGCCGCGACGATCAGCGTGCCAAGCGGTGGCGGGCGCATGCGGGGTTGCTGCGCAAAGCGTTGGAGCGTGAGGCCTGGGATGGCGACTGGTATCGCCGGGCGACGTTCGACGATGGTACGTGGCTCGGCTCGGCGGCGTGCGAGGAATGTCGGATCGACTCCATTGCGCAGTCCTGGGCGGTACTCTCAGGTGGCGCCGATCCCGCCCGCGCGAGGCTGGCGATGGCCTCGCTGGAGCGTCTGCTGATCCGCCGCGACGACAACCTGGCGTTACTGTTCGCACCCCCGTTCGCGCACACTTCGCTCGACCCCGGCTATATCAAAGGCTACCCGCCAGGCCTGCGCGAGAATGGCGGGCAGTACAGCCATGCGGCGATGTGGACGATCCTGGCGTTGACCCGACTCGGGGAGGGCGACAAGGCCGTCGAACTGTTCGCGCTGCTCAATCCGATCAACCATGCGCGCACGCCAGAGCAGGTCGAGCGCTACAAGGTCGAACCTTATGTGATCGCCGCGGATGTCTACTCCGTTGCGCCGCATATAGGCCGGGGTGGCTGGACCTGGTACACCGGCTCGGCCGGCTGGATGTACCGCGCCGGCGTAGAGGGGATTCTGGGGTTGCGCCGAGAGGGGGCGTTTCTCGTTGTCGATCCCTGCATCCCGCGTCACTGGCCAGGTTTTGAAGCCCGTCTGAGGCTGGACGGCAGCGACTACACGATCAGCCTGAAGTCGGCGGGACGACGTTGCCGGGACCTCGAGCAGGCGCTGCTCGATGGTGTACCGCAGACCTGCGAGCAAGGGGCCGTTCGCGTGCCGCTGGACGGATGTGCGCATCGTCTTGAGCTTGTTCTCTAATGGGTACGCTGGCGCACAGAACTACGTTGCCGATGCGTTCAATCTGGAGGTGTTCAGAAAGTCCTGGATCACAATCGGAGAATCGTCATGCTACAAACAATCGTGGTCGTCCTGATCGTCCTGTGGTTACTTGGGCTGGTAACGTCGTACAGCCTGGGCGGCTTCATTCATGTCCTATTGATCGTGGCGCTGATTTTGCTGGCGGTCAGTTTCTTTCAGAGCAGGCGCTCATAAGCCTCTTCGGTCCTGCCGATGAACAGGGTTGAGCGCCGCTCGCGGACAGTACAGTCCACACTCGCCGATGAAGCGCTTTTCGATCGCCTGCAGCGTGCCGCCTTGGGTTATTTCCTGCAGACATTGAATCCGTTTAACGGACTGGTGGCCGATACCTCGCGTCCCGGTTCGCCCGTCAGTATCGCGGTGGTCGGATTCGCCCTGTCAGTGTATCCGCTGGCCGTAGATCGGGGCTGGTTGACACGGGCCGACGCGCTGCGGTTCAGCCTCGCCGCACTGCGTTTCTTCCAGGCCAGCGATCAAAGCGGTAGCCCCGGGGCGACAGGATATAAAGGGTTTTATTATCACTTCCTTGATATCCATACGGGTGTGCGGGTTTGGCGCTCGGAACTGTCGATGATCGACACCGCTTTGCTGATCGCCGGCGTGTTGACAGCAAGCCTGTATTTTTGCGCGGATACCGCTGACGAGAACGAGTTGCGGGGCCTGGCCGACTTTCTTTATCGGCGCATCGACTGGCGCTGGGCACAGGACAGTGGTGAGACGATAAGGCAGGGTTGGAAACCCGAATGCGGGTTCCTGCATTACGGCTGGGAGGGCTACAGCGAGGCCATCCTGCTGTATGTGTTGGCGCTCGGCTCGCCAAGCTGTGCCATCGTGGGCGACTGCTACCGGGCATGGACCTCCACCTATCAGTGGGAAAACCTCTACGACCATGACTATCTCTATGCCGGGCCGCTGTTTGTCCACCATTTCTCCCATGCATGGATAGATTTTCGCGGCATCCACGATGGTTTCATGCGTGAGAAGTGCTCGGACTACTTCCAGAACAGCCGACGCGCCGCTTACATCCAGCGTGAGTACGCGCGGCGTAACCCGCAAGAGTTCGCCGGCTACGCTGAAAATTGCTGGGGCTTGTCCGCTTGCGATGGGCCGAGCGATGAGCAGCCGCAGCTGTCCAATGAGCCGCGGCGATTGTTCGGTTATGCCGCTCGTGGCGTACCGTACGGGCCGGATGACGGCACACTGTGCGCCCCCTCGGTGGTGGCGTCGTTGCCGTTTGCGCCGGAAATTGTCCTCGACGCGGTGCGGCATATGATGGAGCGCTACCCGGAAATGTGCGTCGAAGGGCGCTTTTCCAGCAGCTTCAATCCGAGCCTCGCCGATGCCAACGGGCGCGCCTGGGTGTCCCCAGGGCACTACGGGCTCGATCAGGGCATTGTACTGATGATGATCGAGAACCATCGTAGCCAACGGATTTGGGAGCTGATGCGCGCCTGCCCCTACATCCGCGACGGTTTGCAGCGCGCCGGGTTCCACGGCGGCTGGTTGCAGCAACCGCCATTTGCGGGAGCAGGCTGATGACGCAAGACTACGATGGGTCGATCACCACGCCGCAGGATGCTTATGAGCGTCAACGCCTGGCCAGTGTGCATCCGCCGCGCTGGGTCAATCCGCACGCTGCCGAGCGCTACCACTTGGTGATAGTCGGTGCGGGGCCTGCGGGTCTGGGCGCCGCGAAAACCGCTGTAGCGCTCGGCGCCAGGGTGGCGTTGATTGAATGCAGGTTGATCGGCGGCGATTGTCTGAACAATGGTTGTGTACCGTCGAAGGTGATTATCCGGACGGCGCAGTTGTATGCCGAAATGCGCGATGCCCGGCACTATGGCGCGCAAGTGCCGAGCGACATTCAGGTCGACTTCGCTGCCGCGATGGAGCGCGTACGGCGTATCCGCAGTCACCTCAGCGGCGGCGATTCGGCGGCACGATTGAGCGCAATTGGCGTGGATATGTTCTTCGGCGAAGTGCGCTTCACGGGGGCTGATTCGCTGACCGTCGATGGGCAGACCCTGCGCTTTCGCAAAGCCTTGATTGCGACTGGCGCGGCCCCGAATATCCCGCTGATTCCCGGTCTCGCGCAAGCCGGTTACCTAACCAATGAAAACGTTTTCGATCTGACCGAGTTGCCGCGCCGCCTGCTGGTGATTGGTGGCGGCCCCCTTGGCTGTGAACTGGCCCAGGCCTTCTCCCGGCTTGGCGCACAAACCACCATCGTGCAAGACATGCCGCTGTTCCTCGGCAACGAGGAACGGGACGCCGCGCAACTGCTCTCGGATGCCTTCGCTCGCGACGGCATCGAGGTCCGTCTGAACACCCAGGTCGTTGCCGTGCGCGTAGAGGGTGGGCAGAAACTGGTCGACCTGGTCAGCGACGATTACCGCAGTACGGTTGCCGTCGATGCGATCCTCGCCGGCATCGGCCTCTCGCCGAATGTCCAGGGCCTGAACCTGGAAGCCGCCGGTGTCGACTACGACGCCAGTGAGGGAATCCGTGTCGATGACTTCCTGCGCACCAGCAATCCGCTTATCTACGCTGCCGGGGATGTCTGCCTTGAGCACAAGTACACCCATACCGCCCTGGCTTCAGCCCGCATTGTCGTGCAGAACGCCCTGCTGCGCGGTCGCGAGCGGATGAGCCGGCTGGTAATCCCCTGGTGTACCTACACCGATCCGGAGATTGCTCACGTCGGTTTGTATGTGCGTGAGGCCAACCGTCGGGATATTCCGGTGAAAACCTTCACCATTCCCATGCATCAGGTCGATCGTGCGGTCACTGACAGTGAGGAGGAGGGTTTCGTGAAAATCCACGTCAGGGAGCGCACGGACCAGATTCTCGGTGCCACCATCGTCGCTCGCCATGCCGGCGACATGATCAACGAAATCACCCTGGCCATGGTGGCGGGCGTCGGCTTGCGCACATTGGCCCTGGTGATCCATGCCTATCCCACGCAGGCGGAGGCGATCCGCAAGGCCGCCGATGCCTACAATCGTACCCGCTTGCCTCCTCGCGTCAGGTCACGTTTGGCGCGTTGGATGGAGCGCTGAGTCAGTAGCCTGAAGCCGTCCCAGCAGCGCCTTGGCGCGTGCACAGACATTGTCGATGCTGAAGCCGTATTCGCGCAGCAGTACGTCGGCCGGTGCCGAGGCGCCGAAGTGTTCTACCCCGAGCATGTCCCCCCGCGCGCCAATGTAGCGCTCCCAGCCTTGCCGCACACCCAACTCGACCGCCAGCCGCGCGCCGACTGACGGCGGCAGTACCGCGTCGCGCTCGGCCTGCGGCAGGGCCTCGAACAGCTCCCAACTGGGCATCGAGACACAGCGCACGGCAATGCCTTCGCGTTCCAGGCGCTCGCCCGCCGCCAGGATCAAGGCGACTTCCGAGCCACTGGCGAGCAGGATCAGTTCGGGCTCGCTGTTCGCCGCATCGCTCAGCACATAGGCGCCGCGACGCAATCCATCTGCCGGGGCATAGCGGTTGCGATCCTGGGTTGGCAACGATTGCCGGGTCAAGACCAGCAGCACAGGGCGGTCACGGGTGGTCACCGCAACCTGCCAGGCGACTGCGGCTTCATTGGCGTCGGCGGGGCGGATCAGCACCAGATTCGGGATGGCGCGCAGGCTCGCCAGTTGTTCGACAGGCTGATGGGTAGGGCCGTCCTCGCCGAGCGCCAGGCTGTCGTGGGTGAACACATGCACCACGTGCAGGCCCATCAGTGCCGCGAGGCGTAGCGGTGGGCGCATGTAGTCAGAGAAGATCAAGAAGGTCGCACCAAAGGCAATGAAGCCGCCGTGTGCGGCAAGGCCGTTGACGATGGCGCCCATTGCATGTTCGCGCACGCCGAAGTGCAAGTTGCGACCCGCTTTGCTCCAGCCGCCCACGTCAGAGCCTTGTTGATCCGTGCCCGTGGTAGGCGGCGGGTTGAAGTCGCCAAGGCCCTTGAGCGCGGTTTTCGTTGAGGGATCGAGGTCGGCGGAGCCTCCGCTCAATGCTGGCAGACGGGGCGCGATGGCATTGATCACCATGGCGCTGGCGTCGCGTGTGGCCAACCCCTTGGCATCGGTGGGAAACACCGGAATGTCTGCATCCCAGCCCGGCGGCAGTTCCCCGTTCAGGCGCTGCTCCAATTCATGGGACAGTTCTGCAAAGGCCTTGGTGTAGACGTCCATGCGCATGTGCCAGGCAGCCTCGCTCCGCACCCCGTGTTCCACGGCCTTGCGGAAATGCGCCAAGGCAGCGTCGGGTATCAGGAAGTCCGGCTCGGTGGGCCAGCCCAGCTTCTCCTTGGTCTTGCGCACCTCTTCCACGCTGAGCGGCGAGCCGTGGGCCTTGAAGGTGTCCTGCTCGGGTGAGCCGTAGCCGATATGTGTACGAACGAGAATTAACGATGGCCGCGTGCTTTGCGCCCGTGCCGCCTGCAGCGCGGCATCTATCGCCAATAGGTTATTGCCATCTGCCACCGACACTGTGTGCCAGCCGTAGGCCTCAAATCGCCGCGCACGATCCTCGGAGAAGGTCATGGCGGTGCCGGCGGCCAGAGTAACGGCATTGTCGTCGTACAGGCAGGTGAGCTTGCCCAACCCGAGATGGCCGGCGAGCGAGGCGGCCTCGCTTGCCACGCCTTCCATCAGGTCGCCGTCGCTGACGAGGGCGTAGGTATGGTGGTCGACGACCGCATGACCGGGACGGTTGTAGCGCGCGGACAGTTGCGCCTCGGCCATCGCCATGCCGACCGCGTTGGCCAGGCCCTGACCAAGCGGCCCGGTAGTGGTCTCCACGCCGGGCGTGTGTCCGCGCTCGGGATGCCCTGGCGTCTTGCTACCCCATTGGCGGAAACGCTTGATCTCCTCCAGCGCAAGCTCGTAGCCACTGAGGTGCAGCAGACTATAGAGCAGCGCCGAGCCGTGTCCGGCGGAGAGCACGAAACGGTCGCGGTCGGGCCACTGCGGGTTGCGCGGGTTGAACTTTAACCAGCGCGTCCACAACACATAGGCCATTGGCGCGGCACCGAGCGGCAGACCGGGGTGGCCGCTATCGGCTTTTTGCACCATGTCGAGCGAGAGGAAGCGCAGGGTATCGATGCATTGCTGGTCGAGTTTGCTGGTCATGATGGTCTCTTGGTGAGGTAAAGGGGACTCAGCGCGTCGCGGGTGTTTCGGTTGTGGTCCACATCCATCATCGGGTTCACGTCCCTTTACTCGCGGTTCCCGCTTTGATCCAACGCTCATCAGGTATGTCGTGTATTCCACCAGCAGATAAAAAATGCCCGCCAATGCGCCGGGATTTCTCGTTCAGCCTCTACCCAATCCTGAGCGTTGGCCTCTGCCCATGAGTCGTTTCGAGGTCCTCCTGAATTTCAGCTATAAACTTGCCTATCGCTCGATTGCAATTGAGGCTGGCTGTACTAATTCCCGTAACCAACAGCTCTACTCGACCAGAGACAGGCTCGAATATCAGAGCTTGCAGTGATCCGCTTTGATCGACTCGGCACTCGCAGGACAGGGGACGGAGTGCTGACTCGATGATGTGACGCAACTCAAGCGTGGATAGCATGATGACTCCAGTGAAGACGGTGGACTCGGGAAGGGCGAGTGTTGAACCGTCTCATAGCTGGAGTGTGAGGGACGCCGTCGGGGTGGTCTGTTCGCTAGAACACGCAGGTGCGGGTCAGCAAGACGGTTTTAACGGAACATAGGGCAACAGGCGCTCGGTTTCTTTTCTGACGACGGCGTAGCACTCGCAACTCAGTTGCTCAAGTGCGGCCCTGTCCAGCACCTTGATATGGCCACGGCTGTATTCGATGACGCCCAGGCGTTGCAGTTTGCCAGCGGCATCGGTCACGCCTTCACGGCGTACGCCGAGCATGTTGGCGATCAACTCCTGGGTCATGATCAGTTGATTGTCTTGCAGGCGATCGAGAGACAGCAGCAACCAGCGGCACAATTGTTGATCGATCGAGTGGTGGCGGTTGCACGCGGCGGTCTGCGCCATCTGGGTGATCAACGCCTGGGTGTAGCGCAACATCAGCAGGAGCATCTCCCCGTGGCGATTGAACTCATCCTTGAGTCGCTGGCTGGGTAACCGAAAGGCATGCCCGGCGCTCTGTACGATCGCCCGGCTTGGTGTGCTTTCACCACCCATGAAGACGGCGATGCCGATCAAGCCTTCATTGCCTACCACTGAAATTTCCGCCGATGCGCCGTTTTCCATCACATACAGTAAGGACACGATGGCGTCGGTGGGGAAGTAGACGTGCCGCAGGACATCCCCGGATTCGTAGAGCACCTTGCCGAGCGGCAGGGTGATCAGTTCGAAGTAGGGCAACAAGCGCTCCCTCGATTGTGCAGGAAGGGCCGCCAGAAGATGGTTCTGTTGTGGCTTGGGTGTATCAAACATATCAGCCAGCATCCGAGGTTGAGACTTCCAATACCTAAAGATTAATCCATGGCGCACGCCGTACGCTGCCATATGGGGCCGTCCGTCGGTTTTGCCGGCACATTCAATTCGGGCCAGGCCCTTGGACGGCCGTCGAGGATTGGCGGCTCCATAGGCTCCTTGTCATCTTTCAGGCCTTTGAAGAGCGGCGTAACGGAGGAAGACGATGCGAGCGCTTCGATCAGGCGTGAGTGCTATTAAGTGCAAAGAAGCGTCAATGGCTCACCAGCGGCAACATCACCACGAACTCACTTCCCTTACCATTACCCTCGCTCGTGGCGGTGACCTTGCCACCGTGCGCTTCGACCAGCTCCCGAACGACGGTCAACCCGATGCCCAAACCGGAGCCGTTGAAACCTATGGCGTGTTCGTCTTGAACATAAGGGTCAAAAATAAAAGGGAGTGCTTTAGCCGAAACGCCGATTCCATTGTCGGAAATACTTATCTTCAGAACGTCGGCCTCTACCGTGGCAGACAGCTTGATTCTGCCTTCGGCCGGAGTGTACTTGGCCGCATTCGCCAGTAGATTGTGAAGAATCTGAGCGAGGCGTCCTGAATCACCATTCACCATCAAGGTGCCATCTGGAAGATGGACATCGAACTGCTGCTGTTGGGCGATCATCACAGGACCACACGCATCAACAGCCTCAATCAGAATTTGCATCATGTCGACATCGCGGCGATTGATTCGCAGCTTGCCCGTGCTGGCGCGGGAGACGTCGAGCAGATCGTCGACCAGCTGTGAAATATGCTGTACTTGACTCTCAATCAACTCACGCATTCGCGGTAGTTGGTCGCTGGGCAGTCGAACCATACGCTCTGCAATCATGCTGATAGGTGTTAACGGATTTCGCAGCTCATGGGCCACCATCGCCAGTACGCTTTTCTGCTGGCTCAATGCGCGCTCGGCTGTAGCCTGAAGGTCTTGAGCGCTGAGCGCAGCCATTACCAGTTGCGCATTAGCCTCGCGCAATTGCTGGTACAAACGCTGCTCCTCCAGACGAGGGGGGGTACAGCGTCTGATTGCGCCAAGAGTATCGCCAGTACCAGCTGCTGATTGGCCTCGATCACTTGCTCGACCTGCTGGGTATCTGCCAACCGGCTGCTGGCGTCGCTCAACTGTTTTTGCAGTGC
>Ga0182008_10001085_pt1 | contig 18783 bp, 18 predicted proteins | sample Sormic07211129_1_FD_120482 | JGI IMG/M metagenome (GOLD analysis project Ga0182008, IMG submission 120482) | Rhizosphere microbial communities from Sorghum bicolor, Mead, Nebraska, USA - 072115-129_1 metaG | ecosystem: Host-associated > Plants > Roots > Rhizosphere | place: USA: Nebraska...
ATCAGGATGATCGAGGTGCCGGACAGCGCGATGATCTTGCCGGAGCCCATGAACAGGCCGGTGCCGATTGCGCCGCCCATGGCCATCAACTGGATATGGCGGTTGCTCAGGGTGCGTTGCAACGCAGGCTGTTCACACAGCCCGGGCGTGGTTGTTTTCATCACAAAACCTCTTGTTATGTTTTTGAGTTTTGGCAGAAGAAAAGTCGAGGGGTCGTTGTTATTGGCTGTGGTGTTCGAAACCGTGCAGCACGTTGACCGCATTGATGCCGATCTCATCGACCATGTAGCCGCCTTCCATCACGAACAGCGTGGGCACGCCGACGCTGGCGATAATCTCCCCCATGCGGAGGAAGTCTTCGCTGTCGAGCAGGAAGTGGCTGATAGGGTCGTCCTTGAAGGTGTCGACACCCAGGGAAATCACCAACACTTCAGGGGCGAAGCGGCGCAGTTGCTGGCAGGCGTCGATCAGGGCGGTGCGGTAATGGGTCCAGGTGGTGTTTTTCGGCAATGGGTAGTTCAGGTTGAAGCCCTCACCAGCGCCGACGCCGCGCTCGCTGCCGGCACCGGAAAAGTACGGGTAGGACACCGCCGGATCGCCATGCAGGGAGATGAACATCACGTCCGGGCGGTCGTAGAAAATATTCTGGGTGCCATTGCCATGGTGGAAATCCACATCCAGCACCGCCACGCGCCGGGCGCCCTGGGTGATGGCGTGCTGCGCGGCAATCGCGGCGTTGTTGAGGTAACAGTAACCACCCATGTATTCACGGGCTGCGTGATGGCCCGGTGGGCGGCACAGGGCAAAGGCGCTGCGATGGCCTTCGTCGAGCAACGCCAGGCCGGTCAGTGCGATGTCGGCGCTGGTCTTCACCGCCTGCCAGGTGGTGCGGGTAATCGGTGAACCGGCGTCCATCGCGTAAAAACCGAGCTTGCCGTCGATGAACGCCGGCACCTGCTGGTTGGCCAGGTCGCGTACCGGCCACACCAGGGGCAAGGCGTCATGGCTGCGGCCGATGGCGGTCCATTCGGCCCAGGCGGTTTCAAGGAACGCCACGTAGCGTTCGCTGTGGGCGGCGACGTAGCAGGCCCGGTCAAAACGGCGCGGCGTAATGATATCGCCCAGGCCAACCTGACGGACCCGGTCACGCACGGTGTCGGCGCGGCTGGGTTGTTCGAACGAGGGCTTGAGCACGCCGTCCTTGAGTTCGGTGCCATGGTGCAAACGGTGGGCTTCGCTGAAAACAGTCAACATGTGAGGGCATCCGCCAATAAAAGACAGGGTCTATTTTGTTCTGGCGGCAGTGGGCTTTCTTTGCTTTTACTTACGGCACTGTTAGGTTTATCGGGAATATTTACCTCAGCGGCGCATGATTATGAAAAATAAAACCAAACAGGTCGTTCTTGACGACACCGATCTCGCCATCCTCGCCCTGTTGCAGCAAGACGCCAGTATTTCCAACGCGCAGTTGAGTGAGCGCCTGTCCCTGAGCCTCACGCCCTGCTGGCGCCGACGCAAGCGCCTGGAAGAAGAAGGCGTGATCAAGGACTACCAGGCCAACCTCGACCGCAAGATGCTCGGGCTGGACATCCTGGCGTTCGTGCATGTGCGTTTTGCGATCCATACCGACCATGCGCCCGACGCTTTCGAGGCCGTGGTGAAGGAACTGCCGCAGGTGTTGTCGTGCCACAAGATCACCGGGGATGCCGATTACCTGTTGCAGGTGCTGGCCGAAGATCTGGACAGCTACAGCGAGTTCGTCGAGAGCGTGTTGCGGCGCCAGTTAGGGATTGCGTCGATTCAATCGAGCCTGGCGCTGAGGGAGGTCAAGGCGACGAGTCGGGTGGCGATTCCACAGCGCGAATAACCGGCGCATTTCAGGGGGGCGATGTGGCAAATCGCCGCCACTGCGATGTGAAAAATTCGTTAACTAATTCTCCCTGAAGGCTTTTTCCTGCAAGAACAATCTGCCAGACTAATGCGAATAATTATCAACAGATTTATTATTCGCCAGGGACGGCGTTCGGGGAGAGTCAGTTCCATGTCTGTGCAACAACACGGCGGTAACGTTTTTTCACCCAGCCTGATGGCACTGGCGGTCTGTCTGGCCAGTTCTTCCGCGGTCTTTGCCGCCGATACCCAGGCACCGGCCGCCACCCTTGAGTTGGGCGCCACGCAAATCTCCGGCGAAGAGCAACTGGGCGAAACCACTGAAGGCACCCAGTCCTACACCACTGGCGCGATGAAAACGGCAACCAAGCTGCCGTTGACCATGCGCGAAACCCCACAGGCCGTCACCGTCATTACCCGCCAGCGGATGGATGACCAGGCGATGACCAGCATCAACGATGTGGTCAAGGCCACCCCGGGTTTGTTCCTGAATTTTTCCAGTGGCCCTGGCCGGCAGTCCTACACGTCACGCGGCTTCGATATCGACAACCTGATGTATGACGGCATCCCCAGCGGCTACAACGGCGTCACTGTCGGCGCACAACCGAACCTGGCGATGTTCGATCGCGTCGAAATCGTGCGCGGCGCCACGGGCCTGGTCACCGGCGCGGGCAACCCTTCCGCCGCCATCAACCTGGTCCGCAAGCGCCCACTGGACGAGCAGAAAGTCACCCTGACCGGCGCCGCTGGCAGTTGGGACGACTATCGCGGCGAACTCGACGCCTCCAGCCCGCTCAACGACAGCGGCACCTGGCGCGGTCGCGTGGTTACCTCTTACCGCGATGCCAACAGCTTCATCGACAACGCCGAGGAGTATCACGGCCTGTTCTATGCCGTCACCGAAGCCGACCTGAGCGAAGACACCACCCTGACCCTGGGTTTCTCCAACCAGAAGGACAAGACCAATTACTTCTGGGGCTCGTCGATGGTCGGCCTGGATGGCCATCACCTTAACCTGCCGCGCTCCTACAACCCCGGCACCGACTGGGAAAACAAGGACCAGGAGATCAACACCGTATTCGCCGAACTGCGCCAGCAACTGGCCAACGACTGGAAACTGCAAGTCAACGCCAACTATGCCGAACAGAACGCGTTGTTCTCCGGTTCCTACCAGTCGCGCTGGGTCGCCAACACACTGGCGCGCACGGTCTACCAGGCGGCCTACGATGAAAACCAGGCAGGTGCCGACGTCTTCGCCAGCGGCCCCTTCCAGGCGTTCGGGCGTACCCATGAACTGGTGGTAGGCGCCAGCCGGCGCATCTACGACATGACCACCCACAACTACAGCCCCTACAACACCAACTGGCCGCTCACAGCGGGCAAACCGGACTTCGTCCATACCACCAATGACCGTGACGTGACCACCCAGGATGGTGTCTACGTCACCACCCGCCTGAACCTGGCCGACCCGTTGAAGCTGATCCTCGGCGGGCGCCTGGACTGGTACGACTACGACGCCCATGGCAGCAACACCGGCGACTACAAGGTCACCCGCAACCTCACCCGCTACGCCGGCCTGATCTACGACCTGGACGACCACCACTCGGTGTATGTCAGCTACAGCGACATCTTCACGCCCCAGAGCGAAAAAGACACCTCCGGTAGCCCGCTCAAGCCCATCGTAGGCAAGAACTACGAGGTGGGTATCAAGGGTGAATACCTGGGGGGTGCGCTCAACGCGAGCTTGGCGCTGTTCCGCGTCGACCAGGAAAACCGTGCCGTCGGCGTGACAGTCGCAAACTGCCCGCAGGCCTCCTGCTCTGTGGCCTCCGGCGAGATTCGCAGCCAGGGCATCGACTTCGAACTGCAAGGCGCCCTGACCGAGAACTGGCAGGTCGGCGGTGGCTACACCTACGCGCGCACGCACACCATCAAGGACGCCGCCAACCCGCAGAAGGTCAACAAGCAGTTCGACACTGACACCCCGGAGCACCTGTTCAAGCTGACCACCAACTACCGCTTCCAAGGCCCGTTGGAAAAACTCCGCGTGGGCGGCAACGTCTCCTGGCAGAGCCGCATGTACAACGACTTCAAAGTCGCGGATGGCAGCACCTACCGCCTGCAGCAGGGCGCCTATGCCGTCACCGACCTGATGGCCGGCTACCAGGTCAACCAGCACCTTGACCTGCAACTCAACGCCAACAACATCTTCGACCGCCGTTACTACCAGTCCATCTCCAACTCCGTGAGCTATGGCGGTGACTCCTACGGTAACCCACGCAATATGATGCTGACGGCAAAGTACAGCTTCTGACCGCCCTCCGAACCACGGCTATCCGCCCGGGTAGCCGCCCCTAAAGTCCCGCCTACCGATGCCGATACACGTTTGGCATCACTGAATCCAATAACAATCAAAAACACCTGATTCGCTCCACCCTGCCCTTCGCTTTGTTCCGGCCAGACCACATGGAGTAAGTGTGAATGCCCACCCGCACGCGTTTTTCCGAGCACTACCGTAAAGCCGACCGCATCATGCTGGCGCTGGTCTGGCTGATGTTCCTGTTTTCCCTGGGCCTGGCGTTCTGGCACGACACCCTGGTGCAGGCCGTGTTAGTCGGCGGTAGTACCAGCGTGGTGCTGACCGCGCTTTACCGCGCCATCGGTGGTACCCGTGTCATGCGCTGCGCGCTCGGCGCGGGCTTGATGGTCATGGCGGCATTGCATATCAACCAGGCCCAGGGCTTGATCGAAGCGCACTTCGGCATCTTCGCGTTGCTCGCGGTGCTGACGTTTTACCGTGACTGGCTGCCGATCCTGGTGGCGGCGGCCACCATCGCCGTGCACCATGTGGTTTTCCATGCGCTGCAACATCAAGGCTTTCCAGTGTTCGTGATGGAACACCACGGCGGCTGGACCATGGTGTTCGTGCATGCGTTCTACGTGGTGATGGAAACCGTCGCCCTGCTCTACCTGGCCGTGCACAGCCAGGCCGAAGCGGTCGAGAGCCAGGAAATGCTCGAGAAGATGCTGGCGGTCACTTCCCAGCTCACCGTTGAAACCGCCCAAGGCGACCAGGGCAAGACCCACGTCTCCCTCGCCAAGCGTTTCGACCATTTTCTGCATCAGTTGACCGGCCTGATCGACGGCGTCGCCCGTGACTCCCACGGCCTTGGCCAACTCGGCCAGGAACTGGCCAGCGCCAGCGGCACCCTGGAAAAAGGCGCACGGCACCAACTGGCGCAAATCACCGAGATGAGCGGCTCGATGCAGCGCATGGAAGACGCCATGGGCCACATTGCCGTGCACGTCGAGCAAGCGGTGGATCATGCCGGCAAGGCCAGCCAACAGATCCTGCGCGGCCAGGAAAGCGTCGGCCGCGCCCAGCAGGAAATCACCCAACTGGCCACCCGCCTCAGCGGCACCCACGACACGGTGCAGGGCCTGGCCCTGCAAACCGAACAGATCGGCACCGTGCTTGAAGTGATCAGCAGCATTGCCAACCAGACCAACCTGCTGGCCCTCAACGCCGCCATCGAAGCCGCCCGCGCCGGCGAGCAAGGCCGTGGTTTCGCCGTGGTTGCCGACGAAGTGCGCAACCTGGCGCAACGCACGGCGGTATCCACCCAGGAAATCAAAACCATCATCGAAGGCCTGCAACACGGCAGCCGGCAGGCGGTGCAAGCCATGCATGATAGCCGCGAGGGCGTAGAGCGCTGCGTGGAGGACAGCCAGGTGGCCGTTGACATGCTGCGCGCAGTGGGCGACGACATCGCCCACATCGATGACCTCAATGGCCGTATCGTGACCACAACCCGCGAGCAGACCACGGCGAACCTGGAGATTGTCGGGCGTCTGCAGTCGGTGCAGAGCATTGCACAAAGCACCGCGGACGATGTGGAAACCCTGGCACGCAGCAGCGAGCGGTTGCCGCCGATCGCGGTGCGCCTGGATGCGTTGGGGCGCAGGTTTCATCAATGATGTCTGGTTTGTCAGCAGCGCCCGCAAGGTTTGCATAGTGCGCCAACAGGCGGGCAACCACCTGGTACCGCTCAGCCAGACCAGGCTCACCGAGCCGCCCCAACGCGTTCGCCGTCCGCCGCGCCTGAAGTGCGTTGATTGCAGGGTGACCGGCATACCGGGCCAGGCGATAAGCACCGCGATCTGCGCATTGTGCAATCGAGGTTCCTGGGACCAGCAGCCTGGCGGCGTTATGCAGCCGCTCCAGGCTGCGCCCCAGTTCGAGTGACAGATAGCTCAGTGCATCGACTGGCGAGTCATCCGTGCCCGACAACGCCCGCAATGAGACCAGCCGATGCTGCTGCCTGGCGTGCCACTTCGACAGGTTCATACGTCCCCCGGCACGCAGTAGTCGCAAGATGTCCCGATGAAGCGCGTGCTGTAGGGCACGCACATGGCTGCCGGGTTTCCTCGGCAGGATCTGGAACGCCAACATACAGATAGCCATCGCCACCAACCAGGCGAGCGCCTGATTGGCGAAGTCGATGAAATCGTAATGGGCCGTGCCGCCGGTGCCGACCAGCGTGTTGAACGCAATCAGGTAGGCAATGCCTTGCAGGGCATGGCGCGGCTGGGTGGTAGCCTGGATACCCCATACCCAGAACACGCTCAATACAACGCTGAGCAGCGCAAAACCATTGATCTGAGGCAGCAGCAGAAACTTGCAGGCAGCCGCCGCCACAATGCCGTAGAGCGTGCCCCTGAGGAAGCCGTCAAGCCCTCGGGTGGGCGCCGGGTGGGTCGCCAGCAAGGTGCAACACGGCCCCAACACCGCCAGCAAGGTCGGGCCCTGGTCCCAGCCCGTCAGGTACCACACCGCGCCGGTCACCAGGGTGGCGGCCAAGGCGCGGACCCCATTGCGCAGCGCATCGCCATAATGACGATGGAAAGCTACCGTCCGTACAGGCGGCGGGGTGGCGCTTTCAAGGCTGGCAAAACTCGATAAGGCGCCGGACAGGTCCGCCACTGCCTCGGTCAACCCATCCGGGGATTCACTTTCATGCTCAAGAACGCCTTGCAGGACGCTGACCCGCGCGGCAGCCGTGACGAAATCGAAGGGGATCTGCGCCAGTTGTTCAAGGGCCTGGCCCGCTCCAACGCACGCGGGCAACGGGGGCAGGCTTGGAGTGACCAGCACGGCGGCCTGCAAATGCGCCAGCCCACCCTGGAGCGTCTTGAGCCTGGAACGAATCAGGTACGACTCACCTCGCCCGATCCCGAGCAGTTCATCCACCTTATTGATATCGAGGGCGAGTTGCGCGGGGTCGCCTGCGTCGCCCTTGAATCGAAGGGCCAGTAACCGTAGCGTGCGCGTGGAAACGTCCCCAAGCGCCTGCTTCAGTTGTGCCTCGACCGTCTTGCGCCCCAGCAGCGAGGCCACCAGGCTCAGGCTCAAGACCCCAAGGACCACCGCCGTTCCCCGTGTGACGATGTGATCGAAGCCTTGCTCAGGCGCAACGATGGCAGGGCCAAGGGCAAGGCAAACGGTATAGCCCGCAACCACGGCCGCCGTGGCGTGATAGTGCCGCAGCAGGGTCATGGCTGCGACACACAGCCCCAACCACACGCCGATCCCCAGAATGAACAGCAGCATCTGTTGGGCGAACATCCCCATCAGGATCACGGCAACGGCCAACCCCAGCAGGGTACCCACGACGCGCATCACACCTTTGCCCACCACCGCGCCCTGGATCGGATGAATCAGTAGCAACACCGTCGACGCTGCCGAGAACGGCGAGTCCAGGTGCAATTGCAAACCCAGCCACAGTGCCAGCACGGCCGCTACCACACTGCGGCCCACATAGCCCAAGGTATCCCGGGTCCATGGCCGCGGCAGCGCGGCCAACCAGCACCACACATGCAGGGCCATCACATGAACGCCTGCAGCCAGCGCGTGAGCCGCCAACGCGCGTCGGCATTTGCCTGGCCGACTTCAATGCTCGCCGTCATACCCGCCGCCAACTCCACTCCCTGTGGCACGCTGTCCAACTCGATCCGCACAGGCACGCGCTGGGCCAGGCGTATCCAACTGAACGTCGGTGCCACCTGGGGCAAGCCGCTGTCACCACGCAGCTCGTTAGTGTCGGCGATGCCCCGGCCAATACTGGCGACATGCCCTTGAAGTAGCGGCGCAAACCCCATCAGTTTGATCGACGCCGGCGCGCCCAACAGCACGCCAGGCAGCTTGGTTTCTTCAAAATAGGCGGTCACCCAGAAACTCTGGCTGTCGACCACATAAATATTGGTGCTGCCCGCCACGGCGTAGTCACCCGGTTGAAGCCGAAGTTGCGTCACATACCCTTCGACCGGCGAACGCACGGCAGTGCGCCCCAGGTCGAGCTGGGCCTGGGCCAACTGGCTGCGCGCCGCGTCCAGCCGGGCTTTGGCCACAGCCAATTCCTGGGCGGCGTTGTCGGTTTCTTCCCGTGCAATCGCATCGCCGAGTTGGCTGCGGCGCCTGAACTGCGCAGTGCGCTGCTCGAAAATACTGCGAGCCTCGGCCAGCTCCGCCATGCGCTGTTGCTGGGCGATCTGGTAGGCACGCTGATCGATCTCATACAGCAATGCACCTTTGGCAACCCATTGGTTGTCGCCCACCAGCAAGCGTTCCACCTGCCCGGACACCTCGGGCGCAATGTGGATGACCTGGGCGCTGACCCGCCCATCCCGCGTCCAGGGCGCCAGCACATAGGCGCGCCACAACTGCATGCAGAACAACAGGGCAACCAGCCCTAACCCCAGCGTCACGGCCATCTTGAACAGTTTATTGAGCGTCATGGCGCCGCCCTCACAGCTTCAGCACGAGGGTCGAGAGGACAATGAGCGAGAAAAAAAACCGCGCCAGACTGGGGTGCCAGGTCCGGTCCAGCCAAGTGCGCACGACCCGCTCCAGCACACCGTAGACCAATGCCGCCGCTCCCACATACAGCAGGAACGGCGGCAGGTAGAGGTTGGCAATCGTGATTTCGCTCAGCATGGTTCAAGTCTCGTAACGGCCTTCAGGGTGAGGCCCTTGGTGAGCATGGTAGGGCGTGCCTGAAACGGCCGATATTGAGTATGCTGCCAGCCTATAATCAATTTCGGACAGTCGACGGGGGATTTGATGAACGAGACAACCCTGTACACGGTGGAGCAATTCGAACTCGACGACCTGGGTCAACCCGCCGTGGCGGTAATGCTGGGCGCACAGCGCAACGACGCGGAATACGCGGTGCACAGCCATCGCAAAGGCCAGCTGGTGGTGGCCTATCACGGCGGCATCGTGTGTACGGTGGAGGATGGTGTATGGATGGTGCCTACCGGATTCGGCGTGTGGATTCCGGCGGGTATCGCTCACAGCAACCGCATCACCGCCAACGGCAAAGTCGGTTTTCTGTTCATAGAGCCCAATGCGGCTGCGTTGCCGCAAACCTGCTGCACGCTGGTGCTGTCGCCACTGATTCTCGAACTGATCCTGCACCTGAGCACCCTCGACCAGGACTATCCGGATCCGAGCGCGAGCGCACGCCTGGCCCGCGTGCTGCTTGAACAACTGGAGCAGGCCCCTTCGGAGCGACTGTACCTGCCCCTACCCGCTTCGGCGCAGTTGCGCGTCATCGCCCGTCGTCTGGCCGAGGCTCCGGATAACCGCTGCACCATGGCGCAATGGGCGCAGCAGGTGGCGATGAGTGAGCGTTCCCTGGCGCGCCTGGTCAAGCGCGAAACCGGGCTGACCTTTGGCCAATGGCGCAAGCAATGGCAAATCATCGTGGCCTTGCAGAACCTGGCCGAGGGCGAGTCGGTGCAGCGTACCGCCGAGGCGCTGGGGTACGAGTCCGTCAGCTCGTTTATCAGCATGTTTCGCAAGACGCTGGGGTCGTCGCCAGCACGCTACATCCGCAGTACCCGACCGACGACGCCTGGCGCCATTGCCTGACCTGGCCCAATTCCTGCGTGCCTCCCCCCACCCCGTCGCTACTGACTACGCGGACGACTCTTTTGGGCCCCGCCGCCCAAGCACCTGCACCGATAATCGGTCATCCCCCCAGCTATCCCGAGGCCTTCCCCCATGACGAGCCCCTCCACCGAACAGGTCAGCCCGCAAACCCTGCGCAAGGTCATCATCGCCGCCGGCATCGGTAATTTCGTCGAGTGGTTTGACTTCGCCGTCTATGGCTTCCTCGCCACCACCATCGCCCAGCAATTCTTCCCCAGCGACGACGCCAGCGCGGCGCTGCTCAAGACCTTCGCCGTGTTTGCCGTGGCCTTCGCCTTCCGGCCCTTGGGCGGTATTTTTTTCGGCATGCTCGGCGACCGCATCGGCCGCAAGCGCACCCTGGCCATGACCATCCTGTTGATGGCCGCTGCCACCACGTTGATCGGCCTGCTGCCCACCTACGCCGCCATCGGCGTCACGGCGCCGATTCTGTTGTCGCTGATCCGCTGTGCCCAGGGCTTCTCCGCCGGCGGTGAATATGCCGGTGCCTGTGCTTATCTGATGGAGCACGCGCCGAGTGACAAACGCGCCTGGTATGGCAGCTTCGTGCCGGTGTCGACGTTTTCCGCTTTCGCCGCCGCCGCCGTGGTGGCCTATGCCCTTGAGGCGTCATTGTCCGCCGAAGCCATGGGCAGTTGGGGCTGGCGCCTGCCGTTCCTGATCGCCGCGCCTCTCGGCCTGGTGGGCCTTTACCTGCGCTGGAAGCTGGACGAGACGCCTGCCTTCCAGGCCGTGAAGGAAGAGCACGCCGTCGCCCACTCCCCGCTCAAGGAAACCTTGCGCAACCATGGTGCGGCGATCTGCTGCCTGGGCGCTTTTGTGTCACTGACGGCGTTGTCGTTTTATATGTTCACCACCTACTTCGCGACGTACCTGCAAGTAGCGGGCGGGCTGAACCGGGCGATGGCGTTACTGGTGTCGCTGATCGCATTGATTTTCGCGGCGGCGATCTGCCCGGTGGCGGGGCTGTATTCGGACCGGGTCGGGCGGCGCGTAACGGTGATGACTGCCTGTGTGTTGTTGATCGTGGTGGTGTATCCGTCGTTCCTGATGGCCAGTTCCGGTTCGTTTGCGGCGTCGATTGTCGGCGTGATGTTGTTGGCGGTTGGGGCGGTGCTGTGCGGCGTGGTCACGGCGGCCTTGCTCTCGGAGACCTTCCCGACCCGTACGCGCTATACCGCTTCGGCGATCACCTACAACATGGCGTACACGATCTTCGGCGGCACCGCGCCGCTGGTGGCGACATGGTTGATCAGCACCACGGGCAGCAACCTGTCACCGGCGTTTTACCTGATTGCCGTGGCGTTGCTGGCACTGGCCGGTGGGTTGGCGTTGCCGGAGACGTCGCGGATGTCCTTGCACGACGTGGGTGGTGAGCAAACAAGCACCGCACCTTTGCTTTCACGGTAAACGGCAGGAGGGTGAACGCCGCTGGACGCAGGCAGGATCAGTTCGACACCTGCCTGCTGCCGCATCGAGACCATCAACAGCGTTTTCTGCAGGCGCCGCAGTGAACCCTTTGGTGCGCATCTGCTAAACCGCCGCAGCCATGCGCGCTCTAGAACCCCAGGCGAACGTCACGACCATCAGCAACCCCATGCCCGCCATCGCCGCGCCGGCCAGGGAAATCGCCGGGTAGCCCAGCCCTGCGTTGATCACTGCTCCCCCCACCGCTGCACCAATCGCGTTGCCGAAGTTGAAGGCGCCGATGTTCACGGCCGAGGCCAGGTTCGGCGCATCTTTGGCCGCTTCCATCACACGCATCTGCAACGGCGGCACAACGGCGAAGCTGGCGATACCCCAGATGAGGATGCTCACCGCTGCCGGTATCGGCCAACGCATCAGGAATGCAAAGGCCAGCAGGACCAGAATCAGTGCGCTCAGCGAGACGATCAGGGTCCGGTCGATCGAGCGATCTGCCGCCTTGCCACCCCATACATTGCCCAGGGTCAACCCGACGCCGAACAGCACCAGCATGGCCGTGATAAAGGGGGTAGACGCATGGGTCTCGTTGCTCAGGATCGGCGCGATGTAGGTAAACACGGTGAACATAGCACCGGAACCCACCACGGTCAGGGCCAGAGCCGCCAGTACCGAACCACGCCCCAGCACCTTGATTTCGGCCAGCACACCGTCGCTTTTCGGCAGCGGCAGGTCAGGCAGCGCGAACCACAGCGCGACCATGGTCACCAGGCCCAGTCCGCCAATGCCCCAGAACGCCGTACGCCAGCCAAGCAGTTCACCCAACCAGGTCGCCAGTGGCACGCCACCAATGGTCGCCAGGGTCAGGCCCATAAACATCGCGGCGACGGCTCCGGCGCGCTTGTCCGGCGCGACCACACTGGCCGCGACGATGGAACCGACACCAAAAAACGCGCCGTGGTTGAGCGAAGTGATGACGCGGGCAATCAACAGATCGTAATAGCCGGTTGCAAGCGCCGACATCACGTTACCCAGGGTGAAAATGGCCATAAGCCCGACCAGCAAGTGACGACGGGGAATCTTGCCAGTGGTCAAGATCATCAGTGGCGCACCGAACAATACCCCCAGGGCGTAGGCGCTGACCAACAGCCCCGCAGTGGGAATCGAAACGCCCAGGTCATTGGCGATGGTGGGCAACATGCCCATGGGCGCGAACTCAGTGACGCCAATGCCAAAGGCACCGACAGCAAGGGCTACAAGGGGTGGATTGATACGCATGGAAGACTCCTCATTTATGCCGCAAATGCTACGATCAACGCTTTGACGGCACTAGACCGTTTAATTGGCAATCACCTTTGCGCGCGAGGCAAGAATGGATTTCAACGGCAGATCGGGTGAGATGACGGTATTCGCAATGGTGGCGCAGGAAGGCAGCCTGTCGGCAGCAGCGCGGGCATTACGATTGACGCCCTCGGCCGTCAGCCGCGTCATCGCACGCACAGAACAACGCCTGGGCACCCGTCTGTTGATTCGTACGACCCGCGCCCTCGCCTTCACAGCCGAAGGCGAGGCGTACCTTCGCGGCGCCCGGCGCATCCTGGCCGACATGGCGGAAGTCGAAGAAGCCATCGCCGACCAGGGCGCGCCCAAAGGCCGGCTGCGGGTCAGTGCGGCCCTGGGCCACGGCCGCATGACCATCGTGCCGTTGGTGGCGGCGTTCAGCGCCCGCTACCCAAACATTGTGGTGGACCTGACCTTGGGCGACGAAGTGGTCGACATCCTCGGCGGCCAGGCTGACGTGGCGATCCGCTTTGGCGACCTGCCAGACAGCCCGCTGACCGCGCGGCGCATCGGCGACACCGGCCAGGTCCTGGTGGCGTCGCCGGAGTACCTTGCGCAACACGGCACGCCTCTGGAACCCAACGACTTGCTGCGCCACAACTGCCTGCGCTTCAACTTCCGCCGCGCCCAATCCGACTGGCCCTTCGCCCGCGACGGCAGGGAGTTTTCCCTGAAGATAAACGGCAATATCGAATGCAGCAGTGGCGAAGCCCTCGCTCAACTGGCGCGATTAGGCGCCGGTATCGCACGCATCGGCGAGTTCACGGTTGCACAAGACCTGCAACGCGGTGACCTGGTGCGCCTGCTGGAATCCTGGAACCCCGGCGACCGGGAGCCGATCCACGTGGTGTTTGTCGGCGGTGCGAGCATGCCGGCGCGGATCCGCGTGTTTGTGGACTTTTTGCTGGAGCATCACCGGCTATAAACGTGCAGGCTCATGCAGCCGCTCAAGCAACTCGTCAGCCGCCTCGCGCCATGCCTGCGTCGCGCCTGTGTTTCTCAACACCGCCAACCCAGCTGCCGTAAAGGTGCCCGGTGTGGCAATGGCGCTACCCAATGCTTCGAGACTGGCAGTGTTACATCTCCCTGACCTGAAGACGGCCTTGTATTTATGGAGGAAAAAATGCGGATCTACATCACAGGTGCTTCATGCGCGGGCGTGACCACGCTGGGTCAGCACCTCGCAACATTGCTCGATATCCGCCAAGTCGACGTCGATGATTTTTACTGGATGCCCACCCAACCTCCGTTCACCACCAAGCGTCCACCGAGCGATCGTGTGTCACTGATGCAACACGCACTCGGTGACGACAACTGGGTGCTGACCGGTTCTTGCATGGACTGGGGCGATGCGCTGATAGCCGATGCCGAGCTGATTGTGTTCGTTGCAACGCCTACGCCCGTTCGCCTTGAACGGCTGGCGGCGCGCGAAACGGCACGCTATGGCGACCGAATCGCGCCCGATGGTGATATGTATCACATCCATGTGGCGTTCAAGACATGGGCTTCACAGTATGACGATCCGAGCTTTTCGGGGCGCAACCGCGCGCAGCACGAGGCGTGGTTGTCGCGCCAGACCGCGCCGGTGTTGCGGGTCGATGGGATCAATAGTGTTGAGCAGATGGCGACGGATGTGGTGCGTGGGTGTCGCACTTTCGACATCCGCTATAGACAAGGATCAGGAAAGACATGAACTTCACCGACGAGTCGGCTGCGCCCGTCACTACAGGACGGGGGGCCGCTCATCCCGGACCTGAATACGACAAGCCTGGACGCGCCTGGACCCAGTGCCCCTTCCTGGAACTGGCTCAAACAGGTCAGAAAGGACTGAATTGCCCATTCACCCCGCTGCCCCTTATCCTCACACCACCCACGTCCCTCGCAAACCCGGAGCCGCCATGGACCTCGCCACCCTCGCCCTCTTCCTCCCCGCCTGCTTCGCCCTGAACATGGCGCCGGGCCCGAACAACCTGCTGTCCGTGAGCAATGCCACTCGCTATGGCTATCGCACCTCATGCCTTGCCGGTATCGGTCGCCTGCTGGCCTTTGCCGGCATGATAGCCCTCGCCTCTGCAGGCTTGGCGGTGGTGCTGCAGACGTCGGAGCTGTTGTTCTACGGGATCAAGATTCTGGGAGCGGCGTATCTGTTTTACCTGGCGTTGCAGTTGTGGCGCGCGAATCCCGAGGCCGAGGCGCAGGCGGGTACGGCCAAGGTCGGTTTGTGGGCATTGGCACGGCAGGAATTTTTAGTGGCGGCGGGCAATCCGAAGGCGATCCTGATCTTCACGGCCTTCCTGCCGCAATTCGTGGTGCCCGGCGAGCCGATCACGCCGCAGTTCGCGCTGCTGGGCGCGCTGTTCCTGGGACTGGAGTGGATCGCCATCAGTGCCTACGCCTATATGGGCCTGCATATGCGGCGCTGGTTTGCCGAGCCTCGGGGCAAGCGGATCTTCAATCGCTGCTGCGCCGGGTTGTTGTCGGCGGCGGCGTCGGTGTTGTTGATGGCGCGCAGGGCCTGAACGATGACTCGCGACGAACTCGCTGCCTTTTACCAAGGCTATATCGACTGCCTGAACCGTCAGGATTGGGAGCATTTGGGTGACTTCGTGCACCCGGACGTGACCTACAACGGCGAAGTCGTCGGCCTCGCCGGCTACCGCGCCATGCTGGAGCGGGATTTTCGCGAGATACCGGATCTGGTGTTCCGCATCCAGCTGCTGGTGGCCGACCCGCCGACCGTGGCCAGTCGCCTGAACTTCAAGGTCACGCCCAGGGGCGAGTTCTTCGGGTTGCCGATCAATGGACGCCAGGTGACGTTCGACGAAAATGTGTTCTATGAGGTGGTCGACGGCACGTTCGCCCACGTCTGGTCGGTGATCGACAAAGCGACCATCGCGCAGCAACTGGGCGGCTAAACTCCACAGGGCCATTCTCACGTGGAGACCGATCATGACCCACAAAAACACGCTCTGCCTCTGGTACAACGGCACCGCCCTTGAGGCCGCGACCTTCTATGCCCTGACCTTTCCGGACAGCCGGGTGAATGCCGTGCACCTGGCGCCCGGCGATTATCCGTCCGGCAAACAGGGCGATGTATTGACCGTGGACTTCACCGTCTTGGGCATCCCCTGCATCGGCCTCAACGGCGGGCCGATCTTCCCGCATACCGAGGCGTTTTCGTTCCAGGTGGCCACCGATGACCAGGCCGAAACCGACCGTTACTGGAACGCCATCGTCGGCAACGGCGGCCAGGAAAGCGCCTGCGGCTGGTGCAAGGACAAGTGGGGGCTGTCGTGGCAGATCACCCCACGCGTGCTGACCGATGCGGTGACCCACCCCGACCCGGCGACGGCAAAGCGCGCCTTTGACGCGATGATGACCATGAGAAAGATCGACATCGCGACGATTGAGGCGGCGATAGCGGCGGGCTAAGGCAGGGCATCCAGCATGGCGTTGGCCGCCAGGGCATGGACCTTGCGGGTGGGGTGCCATTCGTCCCAGTAATAATGCGCGTCGGGGTTGGCGCACACCGGTTCAGCCTCCGGATAAGTAGCCTGGCACGGCGTATCGAGGTCGGTGAAACCATGGGCTGTCGGGTTGGCGCGCAGTGTGTCGCTGAAAGCCAGGTGGTCGAAGTAGCTGACCTTGGCCGTAGCGATCTGCGCCAGCACGGCCGGGAGTTTCTGCGCGAGCAACTGCTGGTATTTCTTCGCATTGTCGACTTGGTTGCCCTGCACCACCGCAGGCACATGGCTGAGGTCTGTGGTACCCACCACCATCACATGCCGGGCACCCGCTGCCACCAGTTGCTCAGTGGCTTTGCGGATATTCGCCAGGCTCGATTCGCTCAGTGCCTCAAGGGTTTGCGAGTGGGAGAAGTCGGCCCACTCGAAAAAGTCATTGGCCGAGATGAAGATGAAGTACAGCGCCTTGGGGTCGGCCTTGTGGGACTTGGCAGCCTGCAAGTGCTCGGCGACCTGCCCCAGGACGCCGGTGTCCTGGGAAGGCATTATCCAGGCGTAGTAATTGCCGTGGCCACTTTTGGCGCCGCCCACCGCGTAGTCGGTCAGCGGTGTGTGCAGAGCCTGGGCCAGGCCCTCGACAGCGGTCGGGCCGTTGCTCCAGCGCCCCTTCCAGTACAGCGGCCCAGGCAACGCCTGGGCGTCCTTTATGTTCTGTGCGGCGAGCTGTGTGGTGAGCGCTTCGCCCGCGCCGTTGTCGGAATAGCTGTCACCGAAGGCATACAGGTGATCGTAGGTCGAGGCGCCAAAGGCGGTCGAGGCGGACAGGCTCAGCAGAGCGGCCAAACACGCACGTCGGATCATTGCGTTTCTCCCGGAATGTCTGCACAGACTACCGGTTGGCGGCAACCACACAGGAACGATTGCGACGCGCACATATCCAGCGGCGGCCACATCACGGCTGTACAGCGACCACCCGGCTGGTTAGGCTTGGCGCCTGCAACATCCCGTTAAAGTTTCCGCGTCACCCGCCGTCACCCTGACATCCCGAATGGACTCAACGAGGCTCTCGTGCGTTTTATCACTCCGCTTTTGCTGATCGGTGGCATCGCCACCCTGGCCGGTTGCGCCACCCAGAAAACCCAGGTCGAAACCATGCTCGCCGGCGCCCTCGCCCAGCCCCTGGTGGAAAACAGCATCGTGCGCGAAGGCGACGTGCTCAGCTTCGAGCTGTTGATGCCTGGCGATCCGGGCGCCCTGCGCCGCACGTTGCAAGTCGAGGCCGCCTGTTCCTCGCCGCAACTGCACCTGCTGTACCTGGATGGTTCGCAACGGGTCTACCCCGCCAGTGCCGGCCGCTACAGTTCGCCCCGCAGCTTGTCGCCACAGCTGCGTGCAACCCTGGCCGCCAACCAGACCTTCGTCCGTGCCTGCGCCGAAACACCGAAGCCCGACTGGCGCCTGGTACAGACCAACGAGCGCGACAACCAGGTGCTGATCGACGCCAACAGTATCAAGAACGTCAACGGCGAAACGCGCTTCTGGGCCGCCTTCGACAACCCGACGGTGCTCAACGACCTGCCCTACAACGCCCCGTACGCGCAAAAACGCGAGCACTTTGCGGTGTCGTGCAAAGGCGGCACCTACAAGCAATTGGCCGGCTACGACATGGATGCCGACAACCGCGTCAGCGACGGCCGGGTCGACAGTTTCCCTACGCCGCAGAACATCGCTGGCAGCAATGCCGACTACGAATTGCTGTTCAACAAAATCTGCGTCAGCCCGGAAAAGATCGCCGCACTGCCCGCGTTCAAGCCGCGCATGAAAGCGCCGGCCACCATTGCCCTGACCTCGGTGCAACCGGCGGTGCTGGCGGCCATCGCCCAGCTGAACCTGGACAAACCCACCCGCTCGTTCAAATACATCCAGTTCGCGGGCACCAGCAACTACCGTGGCAAGACCAGCGATAACCAAAGCACGCAGTTCATCAGCCAGGACGCACCAAGCGGCCAGTTGGCCCTGGCCACCCGTGGCGACGGCTATGAGAGCCAGGCCGTGAGCTGGCGCAACCTGTTCCACCTGGTGTCCAAAGCCACCTATGGAGGTTCGGGCATGGCGGAAAGCTCGACCCTGACCCAACTGAGCTTCACCGGTAACTGGAAGGCCCTGCCCGTGGGCGAGACCGTCACCTACACCACCGTACGCTCCAGCCTCAACAGCCTGATCGGCAGCAGCACCAACACGCAGACCAACCGTTGCCAGGTCGAGCGTGAACTGCCGGCCAGCGAACTCAACGCGAAACTGGCGGGCAGCGCCAAGGCATTGTCCTGCCGAACCGACGACGACAAGTACAAGCGCGTCAACCACCTGTACTTCCTGACCGACTACGCCTACTTCTTTGAATCGAGCACCGACAAGAACGAGTTTTTCTACTCTGACTCGCGTATCGATAAATTCGAATAAGGCCCGTTGACACACTCTGCAATATTCCATGAAGATGGAGGCCTTGTTCAGGGTGTGTCAGCTTATGTCCGCAATGCCTTCCGTTAACCGTTCCGTCATTGGCTTGATTGCCAAGGCGCAAGGTTGCGTTGCGCACGCCCTCAAATCGAAGAAACAGTCGCTCATGTGACCGGGGCGCGCTGTCCCGTCAGATGAGCTGACAGGACATTGAGC
>Ga0182008_10001086_pt1 | contig 18769 bp, 16 predicted proteins | sample Sormic07211129_1_FD_120482 | JGI IMG/M metagenome (GOLD analysis project Ga0182008, IMG submission 120482) | Rhizosphere microbial communities from Sorghum bicolor, Mead, Nebraska, USA - 072115-129_1 metaG | ecosystem: Host-associated > Plants > Roots > Rhizosphere | place: USA: Nebraska...
GCCGCCGGGTTGGCGCGCGGCCGCTATCTCTATTTCCTCAACAACGATACCGAGGTTACGGACGGGTGGCTGGACAGCATGCTGGACGTGTTCCGGCGATTCCCTGATTGCGGCATGGTCGGCTCCAAGCTGATCTACCCTGATGGTCAACTGCAGGAAGCCGGCGGGATCATCTGGGCCGACGCCAGTGCCTGGAATTACGGACGCCTGGATGACCCCGCACGCAGTATCTACAACTATGTGCGTGAGACGGATTACTGCTCGGGTGCGTCATTGCTGATCCCTGCCGAGTTGTTCGAGCGACTGGGCCGTTTCGATGAGCGCTATGTGCCCGCGTATTGCGAGGATTCGGATCTCGCCTTCAAGGTGCGCGAGGCTGGATTGAAGCTCTACTACCAGCCGCGCTCCGTGGTTGTGCATCACGAGGGCGTATCGCACGGCACCGACGTCAATTCCGGTATCAAGGCCTATCAGGTCGAGAACCAGCGGCGTTTCTACGAACGTTGGCATGAGGTGCTCAAGCGAGAGCATTTCCCCAATGGCGAGAACGTCTTTCGTGCGCGTGGGCGTACGGGTGCGACGCAAACCATTCTCATCGTGGACCACTACATTCCCCAGCCGGACCGGGATGCGGGCTCACGCACGATGTGGCAGTTCATCCGCATGTTCGTACGGAAAGGCTTTTCGGTGAAGTTCTGGCCGGAGAATCTGCACAACGATCCGGCCTACGCGCCATTGCTGCAGCAGCACGGTGTCGAAGTTATCTACGGCGCCGAATATCACCAGGGTTTCGAGCAGTGGATGCAGCAGCATGCGGCGGATATTGACGTCGTGCTGCTGAGCCGCCCTCATATTGCGGTGAACTTCATCGAGGCGGTGCGCAGGAACAGTAGTGTGCCCCTGCTTTATTACGGCCACGATGTGCATTACCTGCGTATCGAGGATCGCTTGCGGGTGCAACCGGCAGACAAGCTGCTGCGGGCGGAGTGCGACAAGGCAAGAAAGCTGGAGCACGAAGTCTGGAAGCTGGTGGACGCCGTCTACTACCCTTCTGTCAGTGAGACGCAGCACGTGCGCGCGTGGTTGGATGAGCATGCACCGAAGGTGCATGCTCACACGATCGCCGCATATGCGTTCGATGATTTTCCCGAGCATCCTGATGAGAACCTGGTCAATCGGCACGACTTGGTCTTCGTTGCGGGCTTTGCCCATCCGCCGAATGTGGATGCTGCGGAGTGGTTTGTCCGTGAGGTACTGCCTCTTGTCCGAAGGCGCCGCCCACAGATCCATCTCGATCTGGTTGGCTCGAACCCATCAGATGAGGTCAAGGCATTGCATGGCGATGGCGTTACGGTCACGGGTTTCGTCACTGATGAAGAGCTTGCGGCGCGCTATGCGAACGCGCGCGTTGTCGTCGCACCACTGCGCTTCGGCGGAGGTATGAAGGGCAAGGTGATCGAAGCCATGCGCTTCGGAGTGCCTTGCGTGACTACGTCAATCGGGGTGCAGGGTCTAGAACAGACAGGCGGGTTTCTTGCTGCTGCGGATACTGCTGAGGATTTTGCAGAGCTGGTTCTGCACCTGCTCGATGACGATGCCGCCTGGCGCCGAAACTCCGCTGCGGGGCAGGCTTTCGTGCGTGCCAATTTCACGGAAGAGGCACAGTGGAGCGAGTTCGCGCAGGAGCTTCCACGGCGCGTAGCTGCCGGGGAGCGTACGCCATGATCGTACGTGCGCGTGCACCGCTACGGCTGGGGCTCGCCGGCGGCGGTACCGACGTATCGCCCTACTGCGACGTCTACAGCGGTCGTGTGATGAACGTCACCATCGACCGTTATGCGTATGCCATCGTGACGGCAGGCAACGGACGGGAGACCTGCTTTCATGCGCTCGATGTATGCCATGAGGAGACGCATTCTTGTGACGGCAATGTTGCGGGCGGCGGGCCACTGCAGTTGCTCAAAGGTGTGTACGCGCGGGTGTCGCGCGATTTTCTTCACGGTGAACAACCGTCGCTGACCGTGAAGACGTTCTCGGATGCTCCGCCAGGTTCCGGGTTGGGCTCGTCCTCGACCATGGTGGTGGCCCTGCTGCAGGCGTTCGTCGAATATTTCTCGCTGCCTCTGGGTGAATACGAAGTGGCGCAGCTCGCCTATGATATCGAGCGCAAGGATCTGGGCCTGGCGGGCGGCAAGCAGGATCAATACGCAGCCACCTTTGGCGGCTTCAACTTCATGGAGTTCTACGCGGACGATCGGGTCATCGTCAATCCGTTGCGCATAAAAAATTGGGTCTGGGCTGAACTCGAGAGTTCATTGGTGCTGTACTTCACCGGTGTTTCGCGCGCTTCCGCCGATATTATCGATCAGCAATCGCGCAATGTGGGCAACAAGAATCAGGCTTCCATCGATGCCATGCATCAGTTGAAGGAGGAAGCCATTCAGATGAAGGAATGCATCCTCAAGGGCGACCTTCGTCGGCTGGAGTCCACGCTTCAAGCGGGTTGGGTGGCGAAGAAGAAAACCGCCACCAGCATCAGCAATCCACTGATCGAGCAGGTCGAGAAGATTGCTTTCGCCAACGGCGCGCGCGCCGCCAAGGTGTCCGGTGCCGGCGGCGGCGGCTTCATGATGTTCCTGTGCAGCCCCGAGCAGCGCATCGGCCTGACCCGTGCGTTATTGGAGCAAGGTGGCAGCATTATGGATTTTCATTTCACGCATCAAGGAGCCACCTCATGGCGGATCATCTGAACGGACACATCGAAGTTGAGTTCGACAAATCAATCAAGCTGCTGCACGCCATGTCCATGGACACGGTACTGCGAGAGTCGATATCGCGCGCGGTGGCGCTGTCGGTGGAGGCGCTCAAGGGTGGCAACAAGCTGTTGTTTGCGGGCAACGGCGGTAGTGCCGCGGATGCACAGCATTGGGCGGGCGAACTGGTCAGCCGCTTCTATTTCGATCGCCCGGGTCTTCCGGCTATCGCCTTGACGACGGACACCAGCATCCTCACGGCCATTGGCAACGACTATGGCTACGACTATGTCTTCGCCCGGCAGGTGGAGGCGCTTGGCCGCAAGGGTGATGTGTTTTTTGCCATTTCTACGTCAGGCAATTCGAAGAACATCCTGCGGGCGATCGAGGCGGCTCGGACCATCGGCGTCAACGTGATCGGGTTTACCGGGCAGGGCGGCGGAAAGATGGCTGAACTGTGTGACCTGTGCTTCCGCATGCCGTCATCGGAGACGCCGAAGATCCAGGAAGGGCACGAGTTCATTGGTCATCTGATCTGCGGCCTGATTGAACAGCGCATGTTCGCATCTGTGGATACCGCGTGACTCCTTCCGGCGCCATTGCTACCGAATCCTGTCCTGTCTGTGAAACGGGCGTGTCGTCTTTTTTCAGGCGCATCGATGGCTACGACTATCTGCAATGCGCGGCTTGTGGCTCCCTGCATATCGACAGCGCCACGCTGCAGGAGATCGATGCTGGCAAGAGCATCCGCGTTTATAATGAAGCCTACTGGTCGGAAGAGCTGCGCTCCGCGCGTCAAAGGGCTGGCAGCGATGCGCTGGTACGCGCAGGTGAGGCCATCCTATACACGAAACGCCCGGTGCAGCGATTCTTGGATATAGGTACAGGACCCGGTTATTTACTAGACGAACTTAGCCGGCAACTACCGGCGTATTCGGACTGTTTCCATGGTGTCGAATTATTCCCTCCCCGCGAACATACCAGTCACCCGAACTACCATCAAGGTGAAATTGGAGATCTGAGTGGTGTCTTCGATTCAGGGGTGTGTATCGAAGTTGTGGAGCACCTGACGCCGCAAATGCTGTCCAATCTGGCGCGAGGTCTCGCAAAAGCTAGCGCGCCGGGTGCGTTATGGCTGTTCAATACCGGCATGCCGGATTACGTGATCAAGGAAGATCCTGGTTATCTTGACCCTTTGCGTCGTGGCCATATTGTTTCATACAGTTCGCGAGGACTGACGCATATTTTTGGGCCATCCGGCTTTCGCATCCGCGTCATTCCCGGGAAGAGCTATGCGTTCGTGGCGGAGTTTCAACCACGCGATGATGAATTGGACTTCGAACAACGGTTCTATCACCCGTTATCGGAAAATAGGGTGTTATTGGAGAGTTCCGGCCTGCTGTTTCAAGCAGCCTTTGAGGCGGCCCGGGCTTCGTACTTTCATGAGCAATATCTTGCGAGAACGCGTTGGGCGCTGACTCTACAAGCTCAACTCGACGGGATATCCAAATCGTGGTTCAGAAAACTGCCGCGACCCATGCAGGCCGTGGCGTATCGGCTGCTGCGCCGTCGCTAGTTTCCCGGATGGACACCAAGAGACTCTTTGCCAATGTCAAGTGCTGACGAAGCCATCATCCTGGTCGGTGGTTTTGGTACTCGATTGCGTAGCCTTGTCAGCGACGTGCCCAAGCCGCTGGCACCAGTGGGTGGGCGCCCGTTCCTGGCGTGGCTGCTGGATGCGCTGGCACAGCAAAGTATTCGACGAGTAATCCTGGCCACGGGTTTCATGGGCGACAAGGTGGTCGCCGCGCTCGGTACGCGCTGGCACGGCATGAGTCTGGAGTATTCGCAGGAGGAAGAGCCATTGGGAACCGGCGGAGCCATCGTGCAAGCTGCAGGGCGATTGCGGGGTGATGCGTTCTTCGTGCTCAATGGCGATACCTGGCTTGAGCTCGACTATTCGGCATTTGACCGGAAGGCGCGCAGACTTGGCGCGCGGCTGGGCATGGCGCTGGCCAGCGTGCCCGATGTTTCACGCTATGGCGCGGTACGTGTCGAGAAGGATGAGCGCGTCGTTGGATTCGTCGAAAAGGGGCACGTTGGTCCAGGCTACGTCAATGCGGGCGTCTATCGGCTTGATCGCACGCTACTTGAGGATCTCCCCAAGGTTCCGCGCTTTTCATTCGAAACCGAGTTCTTGGTTCCAATGGTGACGCGTGAAACGATAGCCGCTTATACCTGTACCGAGGCGTTCATCGATATCGGCGTACCCGACGACTATAAGCGCGCGCAACGGATATTGGGCACGCTGAGCGGCAACGAGAAATGAGTATGCGCAGGGCCCTGTTTCTCGATCGCGATGGAGTGATCAATGTTGACCATGGCTACGTATGCACGCCCGAGCGCACGGATTTCATCGATGGTGTCTTCGAGCTGTGCCACGCAGCGAAGCAACATGGGTTTCTGCTTGTGGTGATTACCAATCAGGCCGGTATAGCGCGTGGCTATTACACGGAGCAACAGTTCCTCGAATATATGGACTGGATGCGCGCAGTTTTCGAACACCATGGCGCGCCGCTGGACGCGGTCTACCATTGCCCTCATCATCCCACCCATGGCATCGGAGACTATCGGCGCGAATGTGCCTGCCGCAAGCCGGCTCCGGGGATGATCCTACGGGCGAAGCGCGATCTCGAACTGGACCTCGCGAGATCCACTTTGGTTGGTGACAAGGCGTCCGACGTGGCAGCGGGACGTGCTGCTGGCGTAGGCTTCTGCATCCAGATCAAGCCCGTGCCGAAGTCGGGCGACTCTACGAGCCTTGCGATCGCGCCCGCCGATCGTGAGTCCGTACTGGCCCGTTTGGTCCAGGAATCCTGATTTGCTGGCTTCGCTTGAGAGGAGTTTGAAATGTCCACTAAAAAGCTGATCGTATTCACTCTGGCCATCGGATTGACGCTTGGGTTGTCTGGCTGCGGCCGCGACGGCCAATCGTCATCGACGAACGCGCCCGACAAGGCCGCCGGTGTCGCCCAGTCGAGTTTGCAAATCACCAGGTGGGGCCCGGACCGGACCAAGGCCGGTGTGGTCTTCAATGAGCAGTCAGACGGCAGTGCCGCTTTGTGGATCCGGATGAACAAGTCATTGAATGGCGCAGATGTCGTCGTTGACTTCAACGGGCAACCCTTGACTACTGCCGTACAGGGTGACTTGGTGACTGCGACCGTGCCGCCATCGCTTTTTGCGGCGCAGGGGACTTATGCATTGCACGTCAGCGTGAAGCAGGACAGTGCCGTGGTGCAGAGCAACGGTGTCAGCTTCGTGGTTGAGTAGCAACACCGCGTTCGACCACCGCCGCACAGGTCCGGAGCAACCAGTGTCTTGGTTGATCGCGGGCGTCGACGTACAGGCGCGCCGGCAACACGGCAATTCGTGGATGATGGGTAGCGGAGCGTTGCGGTGGCGGGGCTGGTGCAGGCGCCACACCGGCTGTTGACGGCGAGGGCCGACACACGTTGTATCAATACCAGGTTGATGCCGAATGGGCAGTGTTTTGCCGGGATGTGTTCGCGGGGCAGTTCCGCCTGCGGGGTCAGAGTTGCGTCAACTCTGACTAACGCAGCCAGCGGGAGTCACGCGCGCTCGCTGAAGGTCCAATCCTTCATGCTGGCCGCGATGGTGCTTGTCGCTGGCCGTTCCCACTCTTTGTTGCAGTTCAGCTAGGCCTCGTTCCCGGATTGCAATGGGCCGAATATCGTCGTGCGGGTAAGCAGGAATGCAATGGACAGGAAGACAACGGGACCCGTCAATATCCTCGTGTACGAGCTTGGTCGGAACAAGGTCGTATGGAACCCCGCGCGGCGTCCGGGGGCAAGAAGGCGCTAGAGAGGGGAGGGGGGATGGCGGGTGGCTCTAACATCCGCCAAGTTGACACCAGCGGGCGCTTGCTGACGATGCACACGTAGGAGACCACGCCGTGCGACGGGCCTGCATCAAAAGAATGCGACCATGCCAGTTCAATGCGCCAACTGCCTGCCGCATCAAAGGATGTCCATATCACAATGACTCGTAATTCTTGGGTATCGCCGGCATTGTACTGGCTCGGTTTCATGTTGCTGACCGTGGGCTTCGTCATCAACGCGCTGTGGCGTGGGATCGCGCTCGGACCTACGCTTTTCCTGGGTGCACTGTTGCTGGCATCGTTGGTCCTTGCGTTCTTGCTGCGCCGCTTGCTGGATTGTGCGATGGCGACTGTGCTGCTGCTGCTGTGGCTGCTGACGCTGGCGTATTTCGCGGGCTTCGCCGCGTGCCTCGCGGTGCTGCTGGTAGCCTTGGCGGCGATGGGTGTGGGCAGTCTGCTTGTTCCCGACGACAGGCCTGCCCGCGGCTCGCTTTGCGTCCTGGCTGGCCTCGCGCTGATGTGTGGGGTCGACGGCTGGCTTCTCCCGTTTCCCATCCATTTCCGCGCGGTCTATGTCGTCGTGCTGCTAGCCGTGGTGTTCCTGCGCTGGCGTGCGATCGCGCCGATGTTGCGCACGCTACCGGAGCGTTGGAGTGCCGCCGTCGCCGCTGCACCGGGCATGGCAGTGCTCGCGCTGCTCACCATCGGTGCGCTGTCCACGTACGCGTGGTTGCCCACGCTGGACTACGATTCGCTGGCCTACCATCTCAACCTGCCTTCGCAGTTGGTTGCGCTGGGCTATTATCAGATGAATGCTGCCACTAACGTCTGGGCGTTGTCGCCGTGGGCTGCCGACGTGGTACAGGCTATCGCTTGGGTGGTTGGCGGCGTGCAGGCGCGAGGTGTGGTCGACGCGCTGTGGGCAAGCCTGACGCTCATGTTGATCTGGGGCCTCTGCGGAGAACTCGGTCTGCGGCTTGGTTTGCGCTGGCTGGCCGTGGCTTTATACGCATCAGTACCGATGATTGCCTGCATGCTTGGCTCCATGCAGACAGAGGGGCCGACTGCGGCAGTGATCGCTGCGTTGGCGTTGGTGATACAGCATGTCCGTGTTCCTGGTCGACGCGATCTGCTGCTTGTGGCGACCTTGTTTGGCTTGTTGCTGGCATTGAAGGTCAGCAACCTGATGTTTGCAGCGCCGCTGGGCCTGTGGCTGCTGTGGCGTTGGGGTGGACGGTTTCCATGGCGAACCCTGCCGGTTGCCGTTCTGCTTGCGCTGATACTCGCTGGCTCCAGTTACCTATATGCGTTGGAGCTTACCGGCAACCCTATCTTGCCGGTATTCAATGGGATATTCCATTCGCCCTATTTTGCACTGGTCAACTTCCACGACAGTCGCTGGAACAAGGGGTTTCACTGGGACATCATTTGGCGTCTGGTGTTTCATTCGAGCGATTACGCGGAACGTGGGACGCCGATCCTGGTGCTGATCGCGCTCGCCGGCAGCTTGTTGGTTGCCTTGGCCAAGCCGGCCAGTCGCGCTCTTGCGCTGGTGGCCATCACCGGACTGTTGTTGCCACTCTACGAGATTCAGTATTCACGCTATGCCGCACCGTCACTGGCGCTACTCATACCGGCGATGCTGTGTGGCGTACCGTTATTCGATTCGGTGGGTAGGCGAAATCGCTTAGTGCTTGCCGGGATGTGCGCGCTCGTCATGCTCAGCCTCGCCTATGTGAGCGGCGCCACCTGGCAAGCAGCCAGCGGGGCTGTGAGGGTGCGAGTGATTGCGGGACAATCCGCAACGATCGACCGGTTCGCTCCCGAACGTCGGATGGTCCAGGTTGTCGAAGATCGATATGGCGAAACGGCGCGGGTATTGATTCTGGACAGATCAAAGCCCTTTGCTGCCGAGTTTGCGGGCAGAGCTTTTGCGCTCAGCTGGTACGACCCACAACTGCTGCGATGGACTCAGAATGTCGATGCCGATTTGACTGGACAGGCCTGGATCGGGGTCTTCAAACGCACCGGGGCCAATCTCCTGATGACGGCCAGAGACAACATGCCGGGCGCGTTGCTGACCGCCATCGCCAAGATGAATGGTAGTGTGGTTTTTGAGACTGGCAACTCACTTCTGTGGCAGATCGATACTGGCAAATCGGCTGCCTTCGCATCGTCGATACCTCATGGTGTGTCGGTGACCTTTGGCACCACGACGGCGGCGCCCCCGGCCCAGACTTTGGTCGACGCAGGCGTAACGCTGCGTTGCGATCCGGGTGCCGCAAGCAAAGAGCATCTCGTGGTGAGTTGGGGGATCCAGCAACAGAACCATCCTGCACGAGTCAGGTTTGGCTGGTCGCATTGCATGCAAGATGGCACGGTAAAGGCGTCGATCCACGAAGCGGTTCGTTACCGAGTGACTGCAGTCGGGATGCAGGCCCGTCCGGGCCCCAGCCCCGGCATGGGGCTCGCCGTGGCGGACTCACAGGCCAGCCTGCGCCGTGACCTGACGGCGGAACGGGACCTGTCCCGGCAGGCGCGGCATATTTTTGAATTCAAGAAGGACAAGCGGCTCGTGGGGCCGGTTGAGCTGTGAGCATTGCGCGCCAGGGCGTGAGTTTCCTCGTCGTGGGCTGCTGCCTAATCGTGCTCGACTGGGCGGTCTTTGTGGTGCTGACCGCGCTGGGCGTGATGCCGGTTCCGGCCAATATCGCCGGGCGTGTGGCCGGAGCACTGGTCGGCTTCTGGGCGAACGGTCGGATCACGTTTTCGGTGCCTGGTTCGCCCCGCCTCGGCCGACGTCGGTTCGCGCGTTATCTTGTCTTGTGGTTGACCCTAACCTTGCTCAGTACGGTGTCGGTCACTTTGCTGGCTAGCAGACTCAGCCTTGAGGTCGCGTGGCTGGCCAAGCCAGTGGTTGAGGCAGGGCTGGCGGCGCTGAGTTTCCTTGTCTCCCGCCAATGGGTATATCGCTAAAATGAGTCGATCCGCTACGCCGCGTATCGCGGTAGTAATTCCCTGCTATCGGGTGGCCGCTCATGTCGTATCGTTGATTGAGCGCATCGGCCCCGAAGTGGGGTGGATCATCGCGGTGGACGATGCGTGCCCAGAACACAGCGGCGACGTCATCGAGCTGGCCTGCCACGACCCGCGCGTGACCGTGCTGCGGCACGCGGAGAACCAGGGTGTCGGCGGTGCCGTGATGACCGGTTACGTCGCAGCGCGCGCGTTGCCCGCCGAGGTGGTGGTGAAGCTTGACGGCGATGGGCAGATGGATCCGGACCTCATCCCCGCGCTGGTCGCTCCGTTGCTGCGCGGTCGCGCCGACTACGTCAAGGGCAATCGCTTCTACCGCCTGGCGAATGTCTCGGCGATGCCGGCGGTGCGGCTGTTCGGCAATGCAGTGCTGTCGTTCATGACCAAGTTGTCCTCCGGCTACTGGCAACTGTTTGACCCTACGAACGGTTTCACGGCGATCCACCGCAGCCTGCTACGCGAGTTGGATCGTGAACACATCGCCAAACGCTACTTCTTCGAATCCGATCTGCTCTATCACCTGAACCAGTTACGTGCGGTGGTAATGGAGATGCCGATGAAAGCTGCATATGCCGATGAAACCTCCAGTCTGCAGCCGATGAAAATGATCAGACCGTTCCTGCACGGCAATCTGCGCAACTTTGGCCGCCGGCTGCTTTACAGCTACTTCCTGCGAGGGTTTTCCGCCGCCACTGTCGAACTGATACTGGGCATTCCGCTGTTCCTGTTCGGCATGATATTCGGCGCGCTCCAATGGTGGCGGTCGATCATTGATCAGGTACCGTCCACGGCTGGCACCGTGATGCTTGCCGCACTGCCGACGATCATCGGCGTTCAACTGCTGCTGTCATGGTTGAGCTTTGATGTCGCTGCCGAACCCCGTCAACCCGTGCATTTGATGCTGCAGGAACACGATTCGGCTTGAGGGAAAATTGCGCCGTAACGTGCGTGATCGTATTGCAACAATCCGGCGGCATATTGTCTGACTGGGTGCTTGTTTATGGGGAGTCGGCAAGTTGGCCGGAACCTCTGACAAAGCCCAACTCCTTGCTAAGGATGCTTAGTGATCGCTTGTCCCCCTGCTTCGATGTGTCAACAAGATTGTCAATTTTGATCCGGACGTTGACCGGCGTGCCAGCCGTGATCCCGCAGCTGTCAGGAATCACAAACAAGATTTTCGAGAGACGGCCGGGTGTGGGTTTTTCTGAGCCGGCAGAGCAGCCATTGAAGCTGACGGTAACCCGTGGAGCTACCCCGCCGCGATAAGCTGTTGCAGGGAGCGTGTAAGCAAGCAGTTCAAATCGGTCTCCAGCTTGGGGGGCCAGCAGGACAACGTTATTGTCGCTAAGCCAACGTCCATTTCCAGCCTCTGGTGTGTGGAACCCACGGAGGTATTGGTAGTCTTCGGAGGCGGCGATTTTTCGGCGCACATCTTTCCCAGATGCGGGCAATGGGAACGGCGGTAGTGAAAACTCGCTGCGGTTATCCAAATTATTGCCGGCGTAATCCATAAAGGTCCCAGTGCCGTCGGGGTGAAATACGAGGAGCGGAAGATTTTTGTGCTGCCGTAGCCCACCTATACCCTCCACGTACACATTTGGCGTATCGGCATTATGCTCGACGGTCTTCACGGGCGCTTCATTGATCACGTAGTCTGCACCACCCGATTTGACAAAAACTATCCATTGGTTGGTAACGCCCAAGTCGTCTTTGAGATAAAAAGCAGTTTCACCATTACCCTGCCAAGGAGATTGGTCGATTTGTGTTGGCCCAACACCAACAACACCGACTATTTTCTCTCTGTTCAACTCCTTGCGGTATCTGATCAAAGTTTCGCGAATGTTGTCCGATATCGCGAATTTAGTACGAAGATAATTGCTTTGATGCCAGTTGGTGGATCTTTGGCGCAGAATTCCATTGATTCCAGGCACGAGTATGCATATTCCTGCAGTGATAGCCAATGCAGTGCTGGCGCGCGGAAATATGACTTTCAGCAGTGCGAATGGCATGATGCACTGCCATACCCACCAATTGATCCCGTAGTAGGGAAATACGTGATTTGGCATGATCAAGTAGGGAGCCATGAGGCTGCCTGCGATCAATCCGACAAAAATAGTTTCCTTGATCTTGGTCCTGCTCAAGATGGCTATGATAGAGGCGGCAAGATAGAAGATTGTAAGAATGGTGATGTGCAGGCCGACGCCGGTGGTGTAGTAGAGAAAGACTTTGACCAAACTGACGGGGTTAAGCGTCATGAAGTATGGAGAGTTAACGGCACTCTCCGGATCCATGTAGGAGCGGCTAGGAATCACTAATTTATTGAATGCCAGAAATCCGACCAATACGGCAATTACGGTGACTACAAGCCATTTGTGAGTGTTGAGCTGAGATTTCCAGCTGCCATCTTTGACGATGTACCAGCCGAGCAAGAGGGCCGGGGGCAGGATGAAATCTTCCTTCGCGTATATAGAAAGCGAGTAGAAGCCCAAAAACAAGATGGCATTAATACTCTTCTTGTCACTATTCCAACGAGCAAGAAACACCAGCGAGAGGCCGCCAAACACCATCGAAAGCGTTCCTACGATGGTTTCCAGTTTATAGATGTTGCCCAAAATGCCCGGGTTCGTCATGAAAAGCAGCCATGCCGCTAGAATTGTCATGGCTGGAAGTTCTTCCCTCAGGATATCCTTCACGACAAACGCAATCGAGAAAAAATAGATCAACAAAGCAATGTGCTGGATTGGATAAATAATGAAACTGGTTTGTCCATTAAGAAAACTTTTGGCTATTAGTGCCTGTGCGTAAACATACAGCTCAGAAACAGGCCGTGCATGGATTAAAGAGCGTAGTAGGTCGTTATCAGCCCTTTCAATGGTGGTGACGAAGAAATCAATTCGAAAGGTAGGTGTTCCGATGATCGGCATGTTGCACAGGCCGAAGTAGTAGAGGCAGTAGATGGCGACCGCTACCAAGACGACAAGGATTAGCCTTCCTGCAGGGTGCTTATCTGTACTAAAGATAGCTGCGTTCATATGTCGTTTCGATGTATTTGCGTGATATTCAAGGATGACGCTTACTTTAGGACTGGTCGCTTTCAATTGAAAGCTTGCTCAATTTATAATGTATCCTTTCGAGGAGCTTGCGGTTTGTAGCAATCAGGTCCCCTATTAACCCCATCATGTACAGCAACATACCGAGTGTCACGCAGAGCGACGCAAGAATTAGGGATTGAATGTGGCCTTCTCCACCATTAACCAAGTAATAGTAGAGAAACCGCCCTCCGATGATCAGACCGGTGAGCAGGAAAGCAGAGCCCACGTAAACGAATAGAGCCAGTGGTCGATAGATCACAAAAACTCGAAGGATCGTTATCAACGAACGCTTCACGTAGCTGGAGATGCTCTTCACCAGGCGCGACGGGCGCAGGTCGCCATTGGTACGAATGGGAACGGAGACAATGCGTAGATTGCTCTGGCCCGCCTGGATGATGGTTTCCAGCGTGTAGGTATAGGCGTTGAATACGTTCAGACGCATGGCAGCTTCGCGCGACATCGCACGGAAGCCGCTGGGGGCATCTGCTACATCGGTCTTACTGGCGACCCGCACCGCCCAGCTGCCAAGGCGTTGAAGCTTTTTCTTGATCCAGGAGAAGTGTTCGGTCTGCTCGATCGGTCGGGCACCAATGACGATGTCGGCCTGTTGGGCCAGGATTGGTGCCGTCAGCTTGGGAATATCGGCGCCGCAATACTGATTGTCAGCGTCAGTGTTGACGATGACGTCCGCGCCGAGCCTCAGGCAGGCGTCGAGACCGGACATGAAACCCACCGCGAGGCCCCGATTCACCGGGTGGCGCACTACGTGATGGACACCGTTCTGACGAGCGACTTCTGCCGTATTGTCGGTCGAGCCGTCGTCGATGATCAGCCATTCGACCGAATCAAAGCCCTCGACTTCACGTGGCAGCTCCGCCAAGGCGATTGCCAGGGTTTCGGACTCGTTGAGGCAGGGAATCTGGATGATGAGTTTCATAGTCGTCCTTGGGGCAAGATGCGCGTACGTGTCGGAGTTCGGCACGTCTCAGATTATTGGAGTCGTGCGGCACGATAGCATTCGGGCGGTTTGATTCGGGAGGCCTCCAGACTGCGTGCCGCGTGATCGAAGGGGTTGCCCGGGCGCGATCTCTGCTTGGATGCGCCAAACGAGCGAGCCTTCCCATATCAACCATTACGCTGCCGAAACATGACCACACTCCCCCAGATAAAGTTGATCAGGTCCCCGAGGGTGGTGGCTATGCGCAGTGCGACAACAAGCAGGACTACTTCCACGGGGGGCAGCACCCCGCTGAGCCAGGCGCTCAACATGGCTTCTCGGATACCGAGGCCGGCCGGTGCACCGGGCGCGACAAACCCGAGGATCCAGCTGCTGGCGAATGCGCCGATGAAGAACACGGGGCCCGGCACCAATACGCCCGCGGGCGTCAATGAACCGGCAACCAGCCAGAGGCCATAGCCAATCATGACGAAACTGCTCGCATACAGCGCGTAGCAGCTACCGATCGTTGCCGGATCGAGGTGCAATCTTGTCGGCGCGGCTATGACTTCTTTGGGTGCGGCGTTTCGCAAGCGGGTCACCCAAATGGCAATGCGCGGCGCAAGCAGCAATGCGGCCAGTGCACCTACAGTCACCACAATCAGCAACGGCACCCGGTACTGGGTTATTTGCAGCTGCAGCAGCGCAGCTGGAGGGGCCCACAGCAGGGTGAGCGCGCCAATGTGCGCGCTGGCGACCAGCGCCAGCAGGAGTTCGTAGGCTACGGAGAGAAGTGCCGGCGACATCTGCACGCCCATGCCGCGTGCCAATGCGATGCGTCCGATGTGCTGGGCTACATTGCCAGGGAGGTATTTGCCGAACTGAGTGGTGGCCAGGATAGGTAGCAGGCGTGCAAGCCCGGCAGGCTGGTGCATGGCTCGCAACAGCCTGGCCCAAGCGAGCGCCGTTGTCAGAATGGACAGGGTGTAGAGCAGGGTAAGGCAAACCGTGGCAACAAGTACCCTACTATCGAGCAGCGCGGATAGATCCTTGCCAGCCAAGGCGCGATGCGCATAGACCACAAAATAACCGCCGGCCACGAGTGCCAGCAGGAGGCCAAGGCCTTTCAGTATTCGCTTCATGCTCGGCACATGCCTTTTGCAGATTCCTTGTGCCGTGCCGCTGCGGGTTTGGCAGGATTGCGTCTCGCAGCGTGCGGCCGCGTGTTCCGGCGTGCGCATGGCAAGGGCGGTGACTGCTCACCCGAGCGATGGCACGGAAGGTTGTTCCCGTGCGAGGCGTTCACGAGGAGGTATCCGCTCCCGATGATGCGTGCCATGTCAGGACATGGCACGGCTGATCCACTCCCATGTCTGTGTCAGGCCTTCTTTCAGGGACGTCTGATGGCGCCAGCCGTAGACTTTTGCCGCATGGGCAGCGTCCATGGCGATGCACGATGCGTCTACCGCCCTGCTGGCATCGTAGCTTCGATGCAATGGCTTGCCTGTAGCCGCTTCCATGACGTCGAAGAGCTCGTTGAGGCTGATGCTGATGCCGCTGCAGACATTGAAGATCCTCGTACCTTTGGGCATGGGGTTATCGAGAATCATGGTGCAGATTCGGACCAGGTCGTCGATATAGACATAGTCGCGACGGACAGATCCGTCGCCCCATACGTGGAGTGTCTCGTTGCGCAGAATTTTGCCAAAGGCGGCCGGAATAACGCCGAAGCCGGGGCGTTCGGGCTGGCCCGGCCCATAGATGTTCGAAGGGCGCAGGATGGTGGCCTTGCCGTCAAACTGGTCGCACCAGGCAGAGATGAGGTGTTCCGAAGCGAGCTTGGCTGCGCCGTGATAGGAGCGCGGATGGACACGTGCGCTTTCGTCGGATGCCAAACCGGAGGCATCTGCATAGAGCGAACCTCCGGAAGACATGTACAAAAGCTCCACGCCAGGGTGATTCTGGAGTGCCTGCAGCAAGGAAGCGGTAACGTACAGGTTGGTATTCACCTCCTGCAGCGGCTTGGCCGCGGACGTGCCTGGCGTGGATGTCGAAGCAAGATGCACGACGGTATGGCTGCGTGTGAGCAAAGAGGTGAAAGCTTCCGGTTCCCGGAATTCGCCGACTACCGATTCAACCAGGGGGTGCTTGAATCCCGGCGTGCTGCGGTTGACGGTGATGACCGGCTTGCCCTTCAGGGCCAAGGTTCGTGTCAGGCTGCGCCCGACAAAACCGCCTCCGCCGAGAATGAGTACCGCCTTAGTCATCTTTCCTTCCCTCAAGCAGGCGCGTATAGATGCGCCGATAACGATTTGCGCAGTCGTCCCACGTACCGAGTTCCTCGGTCACACGACGGCGCGCAGCTTCCCCGAAGCAACGATTGATGGCCTCGTCCTCCAGCATATTCAGTGCTTTGCCGTAGGTTTCCTCGGAGTCGCACAGCAGGCCTGTCTCGCCGTCGACGACGACGGTGGCATGCGCCGGCATACGGGAGGCAATGATCGGCAGGCCCGCAGCCATCGCTTCCAGCATCACCTGTGGCCGTCCTTCGGCGTGGCGGCTCAACGTTACCAGTCCGCAAGCGTGAGGAAACCACTTTTCGGCCAATTGCGCCGGCGCGGCGGGGCCGTGGTAGTGCACCCAATCGGGCACATCGATGTCCTGCTCCATGGGCCCGAACAAGTGCAGTTCACGCGTACCGTCCTTGAAGAGGGGGTATGACCAGTCAAACAGCGGCCCGAGCTTGTCCATGGTAAGACGCGCAACCACGATCCAGCGCTTGGGATGATTGGCGACCGGTGTGCGGTCTATGGCGTACCAGACCGGGTCGATGCCGAACGAAACGGGACAGATCTCGGCGACATCGCCGAATGCATGTTGCAAGGGATCGCGCATCCACTCGGCGTTCGGGCAGATGGCCACCTTGCGCCCGCGCATCATCCTGCGAAGCAGGGGACGCATGAATGGCAACCTGAGCAGCCTCAGGTCATTGCCCAGCACGGTTATGAGGGCGGGCTTGCCGTCGCGTGGCAGTGGCAGCGCGGACTGCAGCCAGTTAACGTGATAGATGTCCGTATCCGGATGCCTCCGATAGGCTGCTGCGAGCAGGAGTAGCAGCTTGATCGGTGCGAGCAGCGCCCGGATACCGCCGCTCCGCATCATGTGCGAGATGCCGCCAAGGTCGACGAGCTTTCCAAGCCACTGCGCTTCCGCTGGAGTGGAGGCCGTGATGACTCCCTCGGGAAGTTCACCGGGTGGTGCCCACACGGCCAGTTCGATGGAAGGTGCACGCGCCAGCGCGTAAACCATGTTTCTGATGAACACGCCACGCCAACCGGCGGCATCGCGTGGGTACATGGTGCTGACCAGAAATACGCGCATTACTTCAGTCCGCCGCCGATTTGAGCGTCAGCGGAGCGAGGAAATCGATTGAGCATGAAAATGGCATCTGATTTGTATCCAACGTGGAATCCGTATGGCTCAAGTCACGCGTGGCATGGTGTTATGAAACGGCATTCATGTCTGACAGCCGGACAGGGCGGTATCGTGACGGCTGCCGCATAGTTTTTCGAAAGGCAATCGGGCTGCGGCAGCAAGCTGTCGCAGTTGGACTATGCCCGGTCCGGGGTGACGGTCGGTTCACATGGCTTGCGCACTTCCAGATGGTGCCCGGTGGAAATGTTGTCCCAGTCAGGCCAAGCCAATGACAGGAGCCAAGTGGCCACATTGGTGGTAAAAATCGCGACCAGGGCCACCGGCAGCAGAGCCGCCTTCAGGACTCCGCGCCTCGTGTCTACCCCACCCGCGATTGCCAGGCACATAACCAGGCCGGCTGCACGTATCGCATGGCCGGATCGATGCAGATCCGTGACTTCCAGTTTGGCGCGCGCCATGTCCCTGCGCAGGCCGAATTCGGTATAGCGTTGGAAATCGAAGGGTTCGTTGTGCACGGGGTAAAGGAATGGCATGGAAATCCAGGCACGACCGCCCGGCTTCAATACGCGTGCTATCTCCTTGATCGCCAGAGCAGGATCCGGAACGTGCTCAATCACCTCAAGACAGACGACGCCATCGACGCAAGCATCGGCGACAGGGAGATGGCAGGCATCGGCGAAGATATCCGGTCTTGCGTTGTAAAACTCATTGCCGGTTGCCGGATAATCCAGCGCGACGTAACTCGCTGTTTCGGGCAGATGGGCGGCGATCCATCGGTCGGCTGCACCAACGTCGAGAATCACGCCGGTTGCGTTTATGAGACCTTCGGGGATCTGGCGTCGACCTAACAGCCACTGCGGGTGTATGGGTGTACGTCGGAGCAGTCGGGCACAATCGCGTATCACGCCCATCGCCGTGTTGCCCCCAGGCGGATTTGCCCAACATCTGCTCCGCGTAGATCCGACGCAATTTGCGTCAACCCCGATTTCCGCAATATGAGCCCCTCTGGTTTCATTGAATTTTCCATCCCTATGCGAACTGGTTATCCATGGTAAACGAACCACCCGGATCGAGGGATTTCCTCGCCGGCTCAGATAAAACTCAATGCAAGCGCCGTGTAATGCAGAAGGCCCAGGCCGCATGGCTTTGAGCCTCGATCCCCAGCATCTGGGAATGGGCTCATGGAATCGCTTAGTTCAGTGCCGCTTCCAGCTCCGGAATGATCTTGAACAGATCCCCCACCAGACCGAAGTCGGCAACCTCGAAGATCGGCGCTTCACCATCCTTGTTGATCGCCACGATGGTACCAGCGTCCTTGATGCCGGTGAGGTGCTGGATGGCGCCAGAGATGCCGATGGCCATGTACAGCTCGGGGGCGATGATCTTGCCGGTCTGGCCGACCTGCAGGTCGCTCGGCACGTAGCCGGCGTCCACCGCGGCGCGCGAGGCACCGACGGCGGCGCCGATCTTGTCCGCGAACTTGAAGATGGTCTCGAAGTTTTCCTTTGAGCCGACGCCACGGCCGCCGGAGACGACCTTGCTGGCACTCTGCAGATCGGGGCGGTCGCTGCTGCCCTGCTTCAGCTCGACGAAGCGGGTATGTGTGGGCAGCGCC
>Ga0182008_10001088_pt1 | contig 18738 bp, 16 predicted proteins | sample Sormic07211129_1_FD_120482 | JGI IMG/M metagenome (GOLD analysis project Ga0182008, IMG submission 120482) | Rhizosphere microbial communities from Sorghum bicolor, Mead, Nebraska, USA - 072115-129_1 metaG | ecosystem: Host-associated > Plants > Roots > Rhizosphere | place: USA: Nebraska...
ACGGCCGTGGCTGATGGGATCGCCGCATGACTGATCTCCGACTGCGAGCCGCCACCTCCGCCGATCTCGACACCGTCCTGGCCTTCTGGCGGACGGCCGCCGAGGGCACCAGCATCAGCGACGACCGCGAGGGCGTGGAGCGGCTGGTCACCCGGGACCCCGAGGCGCTGATCCTCGCCGAGCGTGACGGCGAGCTGGTGGGCACGGTGATCGCGGGCTTCGACGGCTGGCGCTGCCATCTGTACCGGCTCGCCGTCCACCCCGGGCGTCGCCGTCAGGGCATCGGCTCGGCGCTGCTGACGGCGGCCGAGGACCGCTTCGTGCGGCTGGGCGGGGGGCGCGCTGACGCGATGGTGCTGGTGCGCAACGAGACCGGGCAGCACGCCTGGCGCGCGGCGGGCTACACACCCGAGGAGCACTGGCGGCGCTGGGTGAAACCACTCACCCACTGAAGGGTTTTGCCCATCCTTTACTATTGGAGGATCATCGGTCCCCCAAGGGCGGACCACCCGGTCACGCATGAAAGGTGTGAGCGTCCGCCCATGGGCGAGCCTCCCAGCGGTACAAGCCGTCACCGACGACATCGCGCGCTCCTCCCCGCCCTGTCCGACGATGGGACGGAGGTGACCCGATGACCGAAGTGCTCCTGCTGCTGGTGGCGATCCTGCTCTCGCTCGCCTGTGGTGCCTTCGTCGCGGCCGAGTTCTCCCTGACCACCGTCGAGCGGGGCGAGCTGGAGCGGGCCGCGGAGCGCGGCGAGCGAGGTGCCGCCGGCGCCCTGAAGGCCGTACGGAACCTGACGTTCCAGCTCTCCGGCGCCCAGCTCGGCATCACCGTCACCAACCTGGTCGTCGGCATGCTCGCCGAACCGTCGATCGCCAAGCTGATCGCGGGCCCCATCGAGGCGCTCGGCCTGTCCCCGTCGACGGCGTCCTCCGTCGCCCTGGTGCTCGGTACGGCGCTGTCGACCGTGTTCCTGATGGTCGTCGGGGAGCTGGTGCCGAAGAACTGGGCGATCTCCTCGCCGCTGGCCATGGCCAAGCGGGTGGGCAACGCCCAGCGCTTGTTCAGCGCGGCCTTCCGCCCCTTCATCACCCATCTCAACAACACCGCGAACCACGCGGTGCGCCGCATGGGCCTGGAGCCCGCCGAGGAGCTGGCCTCCGCGCGCAGCCCCAAGGAACTGGCGGCACTCGCCCGGCACTCGGCCAAGGAGGGCGCGTTGGAGGCGGACACCGCCGAGCTCTTCGTCCGGACCCTGAACCTCGCCGATCTGACGGCGGAGAACGTGATGACACCACGCGTCCAGGTCATCGCCCTCGACGCCCAGGCGACCTGCGAGGACGTGGCCAACGCGACGCGGGCGACCGGACTGTCCCGCTTCCCCGTCTACCGCGGCAGCCTCGACTCGGTGGTGGGCACCGCCCACGTCAAGGACGTCCTGGCGATACCCGCCGAGCGCCGCGCCCGGGTGTCGGTCGCCGAGATGATGCGCGAGCCGCTCCTGGTCCCCGAGACCCTCACCGTCGACCGGCTGCTCGACCGGCTGTCCGGCAAGCGCACCATGGCCGTCGTCATCGACGAGTACGGCGGCACCGCGGGCGTGGCCACCCTGGAGGACATCGTCGAGGAGGTCGTCGGCGAGGTGCGGGACGAGCACGACCCGCACGAGACGCCCGACCTCGCCGCGGCGGGCAGCGACGACGAGAGCCGGGCCCTGTACTCGGCCGACGGCTCGGCCCGCGTCGACCAGCTCGCGCGCGTAGGCCTCCGGGCGCCCGAGGGGCCGTACGAGACGCTGGCCGGTCTGGTCGCGACCGAGCTCGGCCGGATTCCGGCCGAAGGCGACACCGTGGACGTCGCCGGATGGCGGCTGGACGTGGTGGACGCCTCGGGGCGCCGGGCCGCGCGGGTGCTGATGCACGCGCCGTTCGCGGACGAGACGACGCACGAGGAGGGGGCGAAGTGACCGCCGTCCAGCTGTTGATCGGTTTCGCGACCCTGGTCGTCAACGCCTTCTTCGTCGGCGCCGAGTTCGCGCTGATCTCCGTACGGCGTTCGCAGATCGAGCAGTACGTGGAAGCGGGGGCGGAGGGCGACCGGCGGGCCAAGAGCGTGCTGTGGGGTCTGGAGCACGTGTCCGCGCTGCTGGCGGCCGCCCAGCTCGGCATCACGCTCTGCACGCTGGTCCTCGGTGTGGTCGCCGAGCCCGCGATCGCGCACCTCCTGGAGCCGGTGTTCCACGCCGTGGGTGTGCCGGAGGGCGCGGGCCACGTGGTGTCCTTCGTGATCGCGCTGACCCTGGCGACGTATCTGCACATGCTGCTCGGCGAGATGGTGCCGAAGAACATCGCCCTCGCCGAGCCGGTGCGCAGCGCCCTGCTTCTCGGCCCGCCGCTGGTCGCCCTCGCCCGGGCCCTCCGCCCGGTCATCTTCGCCATCAACGCCTTCGCCAACGCCCTGCTGAAGCTGCTGCGCGTGGAGACCAAGGACGAGGTGGCGGCCACCTTCTCGGACGCCGAGCTGGCCCGGATCGTCCGGGACTCGGGCGAGGCGGGCTTCCTGGACGACCGGGCGCAGGAGCGGCTGCGGGACGCGCTGGAGCTGGGCCGCCGGCCGGTGCGCGATGTCGTCCTGCCCCTGGAACGTGTCGTCTACGCGCGCGTGGGCGTCACGCCGGAGGAGCTGGAGAGGTTGTCGGCCGAGTCCGGCTTCTCCCGCTTCCCGGTGGTGGAGGAGAACCGCCGGATCGTGGGCTACCTGCATGTGAAGGACGCCCTGGACGCCTCGCCGAGGGACGAGCCGTTCCGGGTGCGCGACATGCGCCCCATCGCGCGCGTGCGGGCGAACACCCCGCTGGACGACGTCCTCACCGCACTGCGCGGCAGCCGCACCCACCTCGCCGCCGTGCTCGGTGACGACGGGCGGCTGGAGGGGCTGGTCACGATGGAGGACGTCCTGAGGGAGCTGTTCGGACAGCAGGTTTGAGGAGGTGCGGGTAAGGCTCTCGGCGCGGGAGGCAGACCGACCGACGGGTATGGAGCCGGGTTACGATTTCCGTCGCCATGCAGACGAATCCCACTCACACCAGCCTGGTCGCGGTCGGCGACTCCTTCACCGAGGGGATGTCCGACCTGCGGCCCGACGGCTCCTACCGCGGTTGGGCCGACCTCCTCGCCGGCCGGATGGCCACCGTCACCCCCGGGTTCCGGTACGCCAACCTCGCGGTGCGCGGCAAACTGATCGGACAGATCGTCGACGAGCAGGTGGCGGTGGCCGCGGCCATGGAACCCGACGTCATCACCCTCGTGGGCGGCCTGAACGACACCCTGCGCCCCAAGTGCGACATGGGCCGCGTCCGGGGCCTGCTGACGGAGGCCGTGGAGCGCCTGGCCCCGTCCTGCAAGCAGCTGGTGCTGATGCGCAGCCCGGCCCGCCAGGGCCCGGTCCAGGCGCGGTTCCGCCCGCGCATGGAGGAGCTGTTCGCCACGGTCGACGACCTCGCCGCCCGGCACGACGCCCTGGTCGTCGACCTGTACGACGCCCCGTCCCTGTCCGACCCGCGCATGTGGGACGTGGACCGGCTGCACCTGACGGCCGAGGGTCACCGCAGGGTCGCCGAGGCGGTCTGGCAGACACTCGGCTACGACCCCGAGGACACGGAGTGGTGTACGCCGATGCCGGCCACGCTGCCGCACGGCTTCGTGGCCCGCCGCGTCGAGGACGCACGCTTCGCCCGACGGCACCTCCTCCCCTGGATAGGCCGCCGTCTGACCGGCCGCTCCTCGGGCGACGGTCGGCGTCCGAAGAGGGCGGAACTGCTGCCGTACGAGGAGCCCACGGCGTAGGAAGCGGGTGAGGGGCGGGGTCCCGGGGCTGGAGTGACGCAGCTCTCGTAGGTTCCGCCGAAGAATCCCGTGGCGCTGGCCTGCACGAATCGCCAGTAGAATCCGTCTACGTGACTTCTGCGCCCGCCAAGCCCCGCATCCCGAACGTCCTCGCCGGACGGTACGCCTCCGCCGAGCTCGCCACGCTCTGGTCCCCCGAGCACAAGGTGAAGCTGGAGCGCCGGCTCTGGCTCGCCGTGCTGCGGGCCCAGAAGGACCTCGGCATCGAGGTGCCGGACGCGGCGCTCGCGGACTACGAGCGGGTCCTGGACACCGTGGACCTCGCCTCCGTCGCCGAGCGCGAGAAGGTCACCCGGCACGACGTCAAGGCGCGGATCGAGGAGTTCAACGACCTCGCCGGGCACGAGCACGTGCACAAGGGCATGACCTCCCGCGACCTCACCGAGAACGTCGAGCAGCTGCAGATCCGGCTCTCCCTGGAGCTGATGCGCGATCGCACGGTGGCGGTCCTGGCCCGCCTCGGCAAGCTCGCGGGCGAGTACGGCGAGCTGGTCATGGCCGGCCGCTCCCACAACGTCGCCGCGCAGGCCACCACGCTCGGCAAGCGTTTCGCGACCGCGGCCGACGAGCTGCTCGTGGCCTACGGCCGGGTCGAGGAGCTCCTCTCCCGTTACCCGCTGCGCGGCATCAAGGGCCCGGTGGGCACGGCCCAGGACATGCTGGACCTGCTGGGCGGCGACGCGGCGAAGCTCGCCGAACTGGAGACCCGGATCGCCCGGCACCTCGGCTTCTCGCAGGCCTTCACCTCGGTCGGCCAGGTGTACCCGCGCTCGCTGGACTACGAGGTCGTCACCGCCCTCGTCCAGCTGGCCGCCGCCCCCTCCTCGGTGGCCAAGACGATCCGTCTGATGGCCGGGCACGAGCTGGTGACCGAGGGCTTCAAGCCGGGCCAGGTCGGCTCCTCCGCGATGCCGCACAAGATGAACACGCGGTCCTGCGAGCGCGTCAACGGCCTGATGGTCATCCTCCGCGGCTACGCGTCGATGACCGGCGAGCTGGCGGGCGACCAGTGGAACGAGGGCGATGTGTCCTGCTCGGTGGTGCGACGGGTCGCGCTGCCGGACGCGTTCTTCGCGCTGGACGGTCTGCTGGAGACGTTCCTGACGGTGCTGGACGAGTTCGGCGCGTTCCCGGCCGTGGTGGCCCGCGAGCTCGACCGCTACCTGCCCTTCCTCGCCACCACCAAGGTGCTGATGGGCGCGGTGCGCGCCGGTGTCGGGCGCGAGGTCGCGCACGAGGCGATCAAGGAGAACGCCGTCGCCTCCGCGCTGGCGATGCGCGAGCGGGGCGCCGAGCGCAACGAACTCCTGGACAAGCTGGCGGCCGACGAGCGCATCCCGCTCGACCGGGGCCAGCTGGACGCGCTGATGGCCGACAAGCTCTCCTTCACCGGCGCCGCGGCCGACCAGGTCGCCGCGGTCGTCGCCCGCGTCGAGGAGATCGTCAAGCGGCACCCGGAGGCCGCGGGGTACACCCCGGGGGCGATCCTCTGACCCGCTTCACCCGGGCGGAGCTGGAGGCCGCCCGCGACCGCCTCGTCCCGGACGTGGTCGCGGACGGCCTCTCCGTTCTGTTCTGCGGCATCAACCCCGGCCTGATGACGGCGGCGACGGGCCATCACTTCGCCCGCCCCGGCAACCGCTTCTGGCCCGTGCTGCACCTGTCGGGTTTCACCCCGCGCCTCCTGAAGCCGTCCGAGCAGGGCGAGCTGCCCTCCTACGGGCTCGGCATCACGAACGTGGTGGCCCGGGCGACGGCTCGGGCCGACGAGCTGAGCGCGGAGGAGTACCGGGAGGGCGGACGGCAGTTGGCGCTGAAGGTGGCGCGGCTGAAGCCCCGCTGGCTGGCCGTGGTGGGGGTCACGGCCTATCGGGCGGCCTTCGACGACCGCAAGGCCCAGGTGGGGCCGCAGGACCGGGTGATCGGCGAGACGCGGGTGTGGGTGCTGCCGAACCCGAGCGGTCTCAATGCGCACTGGACGGCGCAGACGATGGCTGAGGAGTTCGGGCGGTTGAGGTCGGCCTCGACCCGGCGGTCGGTGCCGGCGGCCTCCCAGAGGTAGGCCGGGTCCGCCCCAGCGCGGCGCCACACCACTGGCGATCGGTGAGGCGTCACGCGTCCCGCCGCCGCACGCTCCACACCCCCGCCACCAGCGCGAGCCCCGCCCACGACGCCGTCACCGCGAGCCCCGTCCACGGGCCGAGCGCCCCCTCCCACGTCTCGTGGAACACCACCTGACCGGCCCGGTCCGGCAGGACGTCCGCGACGGAGTTCGACATGTCCCCGATGACGAAGGACTTCATCGACGAGGCGTGGTGGACACAGGCGGCCGCGGCCGTGCTGCTGGCCTGCGCCGGGCCGCTGCCCGCGATGCGGACCGCGGAGGGGCTCCAGGCCAGGCTGCTGCTCATGGACCGACGGAGCGGCGGCGACGGCTCGGAGATCGTCACCGCGCCCTCGGCCGACTGGTCCGACCGGGGCCGGACCGTCCTGTGGCTCCTGACTCGTCTGGTTCTCGGCTACCCGGTCGCGATACTCACCGTGCAACTGCCGGTCACCGCCCTCGACCTGGTCACGCTCTCCCGGGGCGGCGAGCGGGGCGACGGCTCGTGGATCCCGATTCCGGGCCACCACGGGTGGTACCGGGTCCTGTCGCCGCTGCCGTTGCTCGTGCTGGCCGCGGTCGTGGTGGGTGCGGGCGCGCTGATCGAGCGGTGCGCCCATCATCTTCTCGGCCCGTCCCCCGCCGAGCGTCTGGCCGCCTTGGAGGAGCGCACGGAACACCTCCTGGAGCGCACGCGTATCGCCCGCGAACTGCACGACTCCATCGGACACGCGCTGACCGTGGCCGTGGTGCAGGCCGGGGCTGCCCACGCGGCCGGTGACCCCGCCTTCACGGACCGGGCCCTGTCCGCCATCGAGGAGACCGGCCGGGCCGCCCTGGAGGATCTGGAGCGGGTGCTCGGGGTCCTGCGGGAGTCGGAGCGGCCGGTGAGCAGCCGTCCCACCCTCGCCGACGCCGACCGGCTGCTGGAGTCCGCCCGCGCGTCGGGGGCGAAGGTCGACTCGGATGTCTCGGGGCCGTTGGGGTCGGTGCCCGCGCCGGTCTCCCGCGAGGGCTACCGCATCCTCCCGGAGGCCCTGACCAATGTGCTGCGGCACGCGGGAGCCGTACCCGTGCGCGTGCGCATCGCCGTGGTGGCGGACGTGCTCACGCTGGAGGTGCGCAATCCGCTGCCCCTGGACGGACCGCAGCCCGGCCGAGCCGGCGGAGTGCGCGGGATACGTGAGCGCGCGGCCCTGCTGGGCGGCCGTGCGCGGACCGGTCCCGACGCAGGTCACTGGCAGGTACATGTTGAGCTGCCGACGCGTTGATCTACGCTGGCCGGATGCCGGTGTCCGTTCTCCTCGTCGACGACGAGCCGCTCGTGCGCGCCGGACTGCGCGCCGTACTGGAGGCGCAGCCCGACATCGAGGTGGTCGGCGAGGCCGCCGACGGCGCGGCGGTGATCCCGCTGGTACGGCAGCTGCGGCCCGACGTGGTGGCCATGGACGTGCGGATGCCGCTCCTGGACGGTATCGAGGCCACCCGCGCGGTGCTGCGCACGGTCGACCGCCCGCCGAAGATCCTGGTCGTGACGACGTTCGAGAACGACGAGTACGTCTACGAGGCGCTGCGGGCCGGCGCCGACGGGTTCCTGTTGAAGCGGGCCCGGCCGGCCGAGATCGTGTACGCGGTGCGGCTGGTCGCCGAGGGCGGGTCGCTGCTGTTCCCGGCGTCCGTGCGACGGCTGGCCGCCGAGTTCGGGGCGGGAGAGGGGAATCGGGCGGCCCGGGACTCGATGGAACGGGCGCGGCTGACCGAGCGGGAGGCGGAGGTGCTGCGGCTGATGGCTCGGGGGCTGTCGAACGCGGAGATCGCCGAGCGGCTGGTCGTCGGCACGGAGACGGTGAAGTCGCATGTCAGCGCCGCGCTGGCGAAGGTGGGTGCGCGGGATCGCACCCAGGCGGTGATCGCCGCCTACGGGTCGGGGTTCGTGGCGCCGGGCTGAGCGGGCACCGGTGGACAGACCGGTCCCTAGGTCGATCCGGCCCAGCACTCGCCGCTGTCCGCCGCGCCGAGTACGATCCGCCCAACACGCGCACGAGCTGGGAGGACGGACGTTGGGGCGGCTGACCGGCGGGGATCCCTCGCTGCTGCGACGGATCAACTCCGCGGTGGTGCTGCACGCGCTGCGGGCCACGGACGCGGCGACACTGACGGAGATCACCCGGGTGACGGGGCTGTCCCGGCCGACCGTCGAGGGCGTGGTCGAGGGGCTGATCGAGGCGGGTTACGTCGTCGAGAAGGCCGCCGACGAGAGTGTCGTACGACGTCAGGGGCGGCCCGCGCGGCGGTTCCGGTTCCGTGCCGAGGCCGGGCATCTGCTCGGGCTGGACATCGGCTCGCACCGCGTCGCCGCGCTCCTCGCCGACCTCGACGGACGGGTGCTCGGCGCGGTCGCCAAGGACGTGGACGAGTCGGCTCCGGCCGACGAGCGGCTGGAGCGCCTGCGTACGGCGGTGGCCGAACTGCTGCGCCGGGCCGGTGTCGCCCGGGACTCGCTGCGTGCCGTAGGGGTCGCCTCGCCCGGCATCGTCGAGGCCGACGGCACCGTACGGCTGTGTTCGGCGCTCCCGGAGTGGACGGGGCTGCGCCTCGGCGAGCGGCTCAGCCGTTCCTTCAGGTGCCCGGTGCTGGTCGAGAACGACGCGAACGCGGCGGCGGTCGCCGAACACTGGAAAGGCGCGGCCACCGAGTCCGACGACGTCGTGATGGTGTTGGCCGGGCTGAGCCCGGGGGCCGGTTCGCTGATCGGCGGGCAGCTGCACCGCGGCTACGGTGGCGCGGCCGGCGAGATCGGCGCGCTGCATCTGCTGGGCCGCGAGGTGACGCCGGAGACGCTGCTGTCCACCACGGACGAACCGCTGCACCCGCTCGACGAGCAGGCCGTCGCCGAGGTCTTCGCGCAGGCCCGCGAGGGCGACCAGCGGGCCCGCGCGGCCGTCGACCGCTTCATCCAGCGCCTGGTCCACGACGTCGCCGCCCTGGTCCTCGCCCTCGACCCGGAACTCGTCGTGATCGGCGGCTGGGCGGCCGGTCTGGACGGCGTCCTGGACCCGCTGCGACGGGAGCTGGCCCGCTACTGTCTGCGCCCGCCGAAGGTGGCTCTCTCCCTGCTGGGCGAGGCGGCGGTGCCGACGGGCGCCCTGCGGCTCGCCCTGGACCATGTGGAGGAGCAGCTCTTCGCGGTGGAGGGCACGGCGACGGCGCGGCGCTGACCGTGACACGCCCCGCGCCCCGGAGGAGTTCCGGGGCGCGGGGCGCGGGGCGTGTCTCGCGGTGTGCCGGCTCAGGAGGCCCGGCGCTCGGGGTCCTCGTGGACCTCCACCCCGCCCGAGTCGCCGAAGGTGAGCCGGCAGGTGTCGGCGCGGTAGGTGGCGGCGGAGAGCGCCGCGGTGCGGCCCTCGGCGAGGAACCGGGTGGTGACGACGAGGACCGGCGCGCCCGGCAGGCGGTCCAGTTCCTTGGCGTCGTCGGCGCGGGCCGAGCCCAGCTCGACCGCGCTCTCCCGGCCCTCCAGCTCCAGCCGCTGCAGTTCGCGCAGCACCGCACGCGCGCGTGCCGGTCCCGAGGGGGTGTCTATGGCGGACAGCTCGGGCACCGACGACGCCGAGACGTAGAGCAGTTCGGCGGCGACCGGCTGGCCGTGGGACACACGGGAGCGGCGCACCGTGTACACGGCCTCGTCCGGTCCGGTCTCCAGCGCGGCGGCGACGGCGGCGGGCGGCACGGCGACCGCGCAGTCGACGGCCCGCCAGACGTCGTCGGCGGCCCCCGGCCACGCGTGCTGCTCGGAGCCCACGGCGACGCCCACGCGCGGGGGCGCGACGGTCGTGCCGACGCCGCGGCGGCGCTGCAGCCTGCCTTCGAGTTCGAGCTGCTCCAGCGCCTGGCGGAGCGTGGCGCGGGCGACGCCGAAGCGGGCGGCGAGGTCGCGCTCGTTGGGCAGGATCTCGCCCACGGAGAATTCGGAGTCCAGTGCCTCACTGAGCACGGTCTTGAGATGCCAGTACTTCGGTTCCGGCACCGATTCCAGCTGCGTGGTCCCCACCCTGTCCTCCGCAATCGCCGTGGTCCGGCGGCGTTTTAGCGCCCTTGTTTATTAAAGGTTGTTGCACTTATCTGCGACCATAGGGCGGCCCAAACCCTTGGTCAAGACCAATCCTCGAACCCGTGGGTGGAAGACAGAGAGCGGTTGCGGCGCGATGTTGACGGGGCGTCGGTTCGACGGCCTCACACGGCGGGCAGGGACACCAGCTTGTCGGGGTTGCGGATGATGTAGACCGCCTGGATACGGCCGTCGTGGACGTCCAGCTGGAAGACGCTGTCGGGCCTGCCGGCGGACAGGACGACCAGGGCGGGGCCGCCGTTGAGCTCCATGAGCCGGAAGGACGGGTCCGGTACGCCCTTCCGGGCGGCGCCGACGAGGAAACGGCCCACCTTGTCGGCGCTCTCCAGGACGCGCAGCGGCGCCCGCGACTTGCCGCCGCTGTCGCCCACGAGCCGCACGTCCGGCGCGAGCAGCGCCAGCAGGCCCTCCAGGTCGCCCTCCCCCGCGGCGGCGAGGAAGCGCTCGGTGAGTTCACGGCGCCGGCCAGGGTCGACCTCGTACCGCGGCCGCCGCTCCTCCACATGCCTGCGGGCCCGCCCGGAGAGCTGTCGTACGGCCGCCTCGCCCCGGTCGAGCATGGCGGCGATGTCCGCGTAGGGGTAGCCGAAGGCCTCCCTGAGGACGAAGACGGCCCGCTCCAGCGGTGACAGGGACTCCAGCACGACCAGGACGGCCAGGGAGACCGAGTCGGCCAGGACGGCACGCTCCGCGGTGTCCGGGACGGTGTCCCCGAAGTCGGTCGCGTACGGCTCGGGCAGCCAGGGGCCGACGTAGGCCTCGTTGCGCGCCTTCACTTGGCGCAGCCGGTCGATGGCGAGGCGGGTGGTGACGCGCACCAGGTAGCCGCGCGGCTCGCGCACCTCACCGCGGTCGGCGCCGGACCAGCGCAGCCAGGCCTCCTGGACCACGTCCTCCGCGTCGGCCACCCGGCCGAGCATGCGGTAGGCCACCCCCAGCAGAACGGGGCGGTGCTCCTCGAAGACGTCGGTCCCGGTGTCGGTCGCCACGGCCCCATCCCATGCGACGCGCGCGGGGCATGTCCAGCGGAAATCCACGTGTTCCCGGAGCAGAATGCCCCGGGGACCGCCGGTGGTCGGCGGGCCGGAAACGGGAGGTGGCCATGCGGTACGCGGTTCTGGGGACGGGCGAGGTCGGACGCACTCTGGGCACGAAGCTGGCGGAGCTGGGCCACGAGGTGACGCTGGGCTCCCGCACCAAGGACAATCCGGCCGCGCTGGAGTGGGCGCGCGACACCGGGGCGGGCGCGCGGGCCGGCACGTTCGAGGAGGCGGCCTCGGCGGCCGAAGTGGTCCTGGTCGCCGTGGGCGGGCGGGTGGCGCTCGCCGCGCTGGAAGCGGCCGGGGCGGCGAATCTCGACGGCAAGGTCGTCCTCGACGTGTCGAACCCTCTGGCGTTCGAGGAGGGGGAGCTGCGGCTCGACCCCGTCGAGTCGGACAGCGTGGGCGAGCAGATCCAGCGGGCGTTCCCGCACGCGCGCGTGGTGAAGTCCCTCAACACCGTCAACTGCAAGGTGATGGTGGAGCCCTCGCTGGTGCCGGGCGAGCACCACATCTTCGTGTGCGGGGAGGACGCGGCGGCCAAGGAACAGGTCACCGCCCTGCTCGGCGAGTTCGGATGGCCGCCGCACCGGGTGCTCGACCTGGGTGGCATCCGCTCGGCACGCAGCGTGGAGATGGTGCTGCCCCTGTGGCTCGACCTGTTCCGCAAGCTCGGGCACGGGGACTTCAACCTGGAGGTGCGCAGGGCGCGTTGAGAGCGCCGCAAGCGCGAGGTCGTGGACATCGGGGGCTACCCGCCAGTAGTAATTGCTGACAAGCTGTCTATACGGCGTCCGTCAGCGAGTCCCAGACGAGGAGCACCTCCATGTCCGCCACCGTCTCCTTCAAGGTCCCCTCTCCACGCGGCCCGCTGCCCGTGACCGTCGACTACGCGCGCGTGGGCAGCGGTGAGCCGCTGCTACTGCTGCACGGCATCGGTCACCACCGGCAGGCCTGGGACCCGGTGGTGGACATCCTCGCCACCGAGCGCGACGTGATCGCCGTGGACCTGCCGGGCTTCGGGGCGTCCCCGGGGCTGCCCGACGGTCTGGCCTACGACCTGGTCACGACGACCGCCGTGTTCGGGGCGTTCTGCGAGGCACTGGAGCTCGACCGGCCGCATGTGGCGGGCAACTCGCTGGGCGGGCTGCTCGCCCTGGAACTGGGCCGCGAGAAGCTCGTACGGTCCGTCACCGCTCTGTCCCCGGCCGGGTTCTGGTCGGAGGCCGAGCGCCGCTACGCCTTCGGTGTCCTGCTGGCGATGCGCAGGATCTCCCAGCGGCTGCCGCTCGGGCTGGTCGAACAGCTCTCACGCTCGGCGGCCGGTCGGACCGTGCTGACGAGCACCATCTACGCCCGCCCCGGCCGCCGTTCACCCGAGGCCGTGGTCGCCGAGACGCTGGCCCTCGCCCAGGCCACCGGGTTCGACGCGACCCTCCGGTCGGGCATCGCCCTCCAGTTCCGGGACGACGTCCCCGGCCTTCCCGTGACGGTGGCCTGGGGTACCCGGGACATGCTGCTCGTACGCCGCCAGGGAGTGCGCGCCAAGCAGATCATCCCCCGGGCCCGCCTGGTACGGCTGCCCGGCTGCGGCCACTGCCCGATGAACGACGACCCGGCACTGGTCGCCCGCGTCATCCTCGACGGCAGCCGCTGAGGTAAGGGAGCCGGGAGGCGGGGCGGGCCGCACGTCCACGCGCGCGTGATCTCGCCCCGCGCTCCCCCGGCACCGAGGCCGACTTCGTGGCCGGGACACCGGACCTTTCGCTGTTCCCGCGCACCGCGTGGGCGGCCGCACATCGCGGCATGCTGGCGGAACTCCCCCACCAGGACCTCGGCTATCCCGACCCGCGCGGACTGCCCCGGCTGCGCACCGCGCTGGCGGGGCTGCTGACGCGCCGCCGGGGTGTGGTGGCCGACCCGGAGCGGATCGTCGTCGTCTCCGGCGTGGCGCAGGCGACGGCGCTGCTCGGATTCGCGCTCCACGCGCGCGGGGTGCACACGATCGGCGTGGAGGACCCCGGCAGCCCCCAGCACGACACGCTGTACGCGGCGGCGGGCGTCACCACGGTTCCCCTGCCCATGGACGACGAGGGGCTCCTCCTCGCCCCGCTGCGCGAGTCGGGCGTACGGGCCGTGGTGACGACACCGTCCCACCAGTTCCCCACCGGCATCGCGTACTCGGCCCGCCGCCGCGCCGAACTGCTCGACTGGGCGCGGTCCGTGGACGGGCTCGTCCTGGAGGACGACTACGACGGCGACTTCCGCTACGACCGTGCTCCCGTGGGCGCGCTCCAGGGGCTCGACCCGGAACACGTGGCCTACACGGGCTCGGTCAGCAAGTCGCTCGCCCCGGGACTGCGCCTCGGCTGGCTCCTCGTGCCGGAGTCGATGACCGAGGAGGTCGTCGAGCGCAAACGGACCATGGATCTCGGCCATCCCGCCCTGGACCAGGCGCTGTTCGCCCGCTTCGTGGAGCACGGCGACTACGACCGTCAGCTGCGCCGCTGCCAGCGTGCCTACCGCGAGCGGCGCGACACGCTCGTGGCGGCGCTGGAGGAGCACTTCCCCGGTTCGCGGGTCACCGGGATCGCCGCGGGACTGCACGTCATCGCCGAGCTCCCGCCCCGCCACGGCCCCGAGGAGCGCTTCCTGGCGCGCGTGAGCGCCGCCGGCGTGGCCGTGCGCGCGCTGACGCGGTACACACACGCGCGTGCCGGGCAGGACGGGAACCGAGGCGTGCGACTGGTCCTCGGGTACGCGCATCTGCCGCCCACGCGCATCAGGTCCGGAGTTCGGCTGATGGCCGAGGCGACAGCCGAGTGAGGGCGGGGCGAGTAAGGGCGGGGCGAGCGGCGAGTGAGCACCGGGCGTCGGACGTCGGACGCGGAGACCGGCGTACGGCTGAGCCCTGCGCCTCCGGGGTCGCCGGGGTCGCGCGCCGGCTCCCCCCGTCCCCCGCGGTCAGTTGTTCACTTGTGGTTTCCGTGTGCGCCGAAGCGCACCAGTAGTTGTGGCATCGCACACTGGCCGGATCCCGTCCCTGGAGGCGTATCCATGTCCCACCGTCCGTTCCCGGGCCGCCGCAGCGTCCTGCGCGGCTCCCTCGCCGCTTCGGCGGCCCTGGCCCTGCCCACCGCGCTCGGCGCGGCTCCGGCGTTCGCTCTGTCGGGGCGTCCGAAGGCGAGCTGGGGTGTGCAGGCGGGAGACGTGACCACCGACTCCGGCCTGGTGTGGGTGCGTTCCGACCGGCCGGCCCGGATGATCGTCGAGACGTCGGCGACCGAGTCGTTCCGCAACCCGCACCGCCGGCACGGCCCGCTGCTCGGCGCGGACTCGGACTTCACCGGCACGACCCGGCTGCGGGGGCTGCCCGCGGGCGAACAGATCCACTACCGGGTGCTGCTGGCCGACCCCGACGACCCCCGCCGAACGGGCGAGCCGGTGACCGGCACGTTCCGCACCGCGCCGGCCAAGCGGCGCAAGGGCGTGAGGTTCGTGTGGTCCGGCGACCTGGCGGGACAGGGCTGGGGCATCAACGAGTCGATCGGCGGCTACCGCATCTTCGACGCCATGGCGAAGGTCGACCCCGACTTCTTCCTGTGCAGCGGCGACAACATCTACGCCGACGGCCCCATCTCCGCAACCGCCACGCTGCCCGACGGCAGCGTCTACCGGAGCATCACCACCGAGGAGAAGTCGCACGTCGCGACGACCCTCGACGACTACCGGGGCAACTTCCGCTACAACCTGCTCGACGCGGCGCTGCGCCGCTTCAACGCCCAGGTGCCCAACATCATCCAGTGGGACGACCACGAGGTCCGCAACAACTGGTACCCGGGCGAGGTCATCGGCACCGGCACCCCCTACCCGGCGGGGACGAGGCTCGACGACCTCGCCGCGCGCTCGCGGCAGGCGTTCTCCGAGTACTTCCCCATCTCCACCATCAGCGGCCGCCCCGACGGCCGGATCTACCGCAAGGTCAGTCACGGTCCGCTGCTGGACGTGTTCGTGCTCGACATGCGGACCTACCGCAACGCCAACTCCCCGGACGACCAGACCACGGACCCGGTGGGCATCCTCGGCCGTGAGCAGCTGGAGTGGCTCAAGCGCGAGCTCGCGAAGTCCCGCGCGGTGTGGAAGGTGATCGCCAACGACATGCCGCTCGGGCTGGTCGTGCCCGACCCCGTCGAGGGCAGGCCGAACTACGAGGCCGTCGCCCAGGGCGACCCCGGCGCACCGCTCGGCCGCGAGCTGCAGATCGCCGAACTGCTGCGCTTCATCAAGCACCGGAGGATCACCGGCACGGTGTGGCTGACGGCGGACGTCCACCACACCTCGGCCCAGCACTACGACCCGTCGCGGGCCGCGTTCAAGGACTTCGAGCCGTTCTGGGAGTTCGTCTCCGGCCCGCTCAACGCCGGCGCCTTCCCGGCCAACGCGCTCGACGGCACGTTCGGCCCCGACCGGGTGTTCGTCAAGGCGCCGACCGCCTCGAACGTGTCGCCCGCCGACGGCTACCAGTTCTTCGGCGAGGTCGACATCGACTGCGACAGCGGTGAGCTGACGGTCCGTCTGCGCGAGTACGACGGCACGGTGCTGTTCACGCGGACGCTGCAGCCGGGCCGCGTCGGCCAGTAACTCCCGTACTCTCGAAGCAGGGCCGCGCACCGGCGTCATCCCCCGGCGCGCGGCCCTGTTCCTCTCCCCGAACTCGTCGGCGTGCAAGGCGTTTTCGCAGGTCAGGACCGATTGTCAGTGGTCGCCTCTACGGTTTTTCCATGACGCGATCTTTGCAGGCCGTGGCCTATCGCCGACCCTCCGTGCTGGAGTCGTCGGCGGGTGGGCGACGTCTGGGACTCGAGACCTCGCGGGGAGCGACGCCCACTGGGGCGGCCGACCATCCCCGCTTCTTCGCAGGCTTCCTGACCTCCCCTCAGGTGGCCTCGGCGGGGTTGCTGGCCGTGGCCGACGTGGCCGCGGCGCGCTACTACCAGCGTCAGCTGCGCGCCTCCCTGGACCCGGTGGTGACGGGCAACGGCGACCGGCTGCGCTTCGAGTCCTTCTCGGGCTGCGGCGGGGTGTATGCCCGCCTGGACGTGCTGGCGCCGGGTCTGGACGGCGACGAGGTGGGGCACGGCACGACCAACGTCGACGTCAACAACCCGCTGCGTGAGGCGCTCTCCCGTATCGGTTCGGACGATCCGCTCCATCTGCGGGTGGGTCCCGAGGAGTTGGCGGTGACCACGTCGGCCGGTCCGGTCGTGGAGAAGAAGGTGCCGCTGCCCGACCGCTGGCTGCGCGGGTTCGCGGAGTCCCAGGTCATCGCGGCCGACTTCGACCTGCGGGCCGAGCTGCCGGTCGCCGAGGCCGTCCGGTTCCTGCGCGCCCTGCCCCACGGGGGTGGGCAGGGCGCGCGGTCCGGTCCGCGGTGGGTGGTGCCGGCGGGGCGTGGTCTGCGGCCGACCACGCGGGCGGTGCCGGGCGCGGTCTGCCTGCCCGGCCCGGAGCGGCTGATCGCCCTCCTGCGAGTGCTGCGCCACGCCACCGCCCTGCGGGTCTACGGCCCGGCCGTCACCGGCGCCGCCGCCACGGCGAGCGCCTGGGAGGCGGTCCTGCCGGGCATGCGGCTCACGCTCACCCTCTCTCCGGACGCCTCGCGCGGCTTCTCCGGCGAGGGAGGCGTTCTCGACGCGCTGGCCGCGGACGAGGCCGCCGAGGACGCGGAGCTCGTCTCGGTCCTCCTCGCCTGGGAGCCCCGCATCGACATCGCCGACCTGGCCGCCTCCGCCGGGCTCACGCCGGAGCGGGTCCGGGCGGCCCTGGTCCGCCTGGGCACCTCGGGTCGCGTCGGGTACGACACGGCGGAGGCGGCCTACTTCCACCGCGAACTGCCCTACGACGCCGAGCGGGTGGAGCGCCACAACCCCCGGCTGCGCTCGGCCAGGGCACTGGTGGCCGCGGGCGCGGTCGCCCTGGACGGGGCGATCGGGACGGTGACGGCCGAGGACGGGCATGTGCACCGGGTGCGGGACGAGGCGGGGATCCTCAGCTGCAGCTGCGTCTGGTGGGCGAGGTACCGGGGCGGCCGCGGACCGTGTAAGCACGCGCTGGCCGTGCGGATGGTGCGGCGCGGCGCCGCCCTGGAGCGGGAGCCGGTTCGGGTCGACGGGGGTGTGCGATGAGCGTGTTGATGGATGCGGTGCGGGCGGGGCGGACGCCCGAGGTGATCGGCCTGCTGGACGAGATGACGGACGGCGAACGGCGTTCCGCTCTTCCCGAGTTGAAGGCGCTCCGCAAGGAGCTGCGGGCGTCCCCCTGGGAGGCGGAGGCCCGGCGCGCCTACCCGCCGCTCTTCGTGGCCGGGGTCGCCTGCCAGACAGGTGCGGCGGCCGTCGCCGCCTGGATCGCCGCGGCCGACATGCGCTGGTCGCAGACCTCGTCCGCGCTGCTGCTGCGTCTCCTCGGAGACCGTTCGCCGCAGTGGCTGGCCGACCTGGTGCACCGCCTCGCCCAGCGCCCGGCCACGTCCCCGGTGCCGTACGACCTGATGGCCGGTCTGGTCGGGCTGTCGGGGTGCCCGGTGCCGACCACGCAGGCGTATGTGCAGGGCTGGGTCGGGCAGATCTCGTGGGCCCACCAGCTCGGCGGCACCCTGCGCGACCGTCTGCGCCAGGACCCGCACCTGCCGCAGCTCGTGGCCGCGCTCTTCGAGACCGACGGCATCGGCGGCCGACTCGAATGGCCCGCCGGCGACGGACCGGACAGCTGGACGGGGGCACTGGTCGCGCTCACCGCGGAGGGGGTGCTGGAGCGCAAGGCGATGGTCGACGCCTGTGTGGCGCGGCTGCTGCGAGGAGGCGGGACCACCACCGAGAACCGGGTGTTCCTGCGCCTGTTGAAGCTGCTCGACCTCACCGAGGACGAGCGGGGCGAGCGGACCGCCGACTGGCTGGCCCTGGCCGCCGACTCCGTCTCCCCCGTCGCCTCGCACGCCCAGTCGGTGCTCGCCGACCTCGCCCTCGACGGTGGACTGACGGCGCGGCAGCTGACGGACATGTCGTCAGCGGTACTGTTCCGCACCGAGAAGAAGCTGGTGCGCGCGCAGCTCGTGCTGCTCGGCAAGGCGCTGGTCCGGGACACGGGCACCGCCGACGAACTCCTGCCCGCGGTGGCGCACGCCTTCGGACACGAGGACTCGGATGTGCAGGAGCGGGCGCTCAAGCTGGTGGAGCGGCATCTCAAGAAGGTCACCGATGCCGGGGCACGGGCCGAACTGGTCATCGCCGCCGAGCAGTTGATCCCCGGGCTGCGGGCCCGCGCGGCCCAGGTGCTGGGCGCCGCGCCCCTCGTCGCCGAGCCCGTCGCCTACGAGGAGGTCCTGCCGCCCGCGCCCCGGCCGGCACGCCTGCTCCCGGCTCCGGAGACCCCCGTCGAAGTCGCCGAGGAGGTGGGGGCGGCGCTCGCCTCCGAGCCCGGTGTGGCGGAGTTCGAGCGGACGTTGGACGGCCTGGTGCGCCATGCCCACCGCGACCGGGACGCACTCCTGGAGGCGCT
>Ga0182008_10001089_pt1 | contig 18735 bp, 17 predicted proteins | sample Sormic07211129_1_FD_120482 | JGI IMG/M metagenome (GOLD analysis project Ga0182008, IMG submission 120482) | Rhizosphere microbial communities from Sorghum bicolor, Mead, Nebraska, USA - 072115-129_1 metaG | ecosystem: Host-associated > Plants > Roots > Rhizosphere | place: USA: Nebraska...
AATAGTTATTTTTTGTAAATTGGTTTTCATCGGCATCCAACAATCAAATTTTGTTTTTACTCATACTAAATAATGGCTATTATCGCTTAATTACCCAACTACTGCACACTAAAAAGTTTAGCAGTTGCTAAAGTGGTAAATAATTCAATATTTTAATTGCAAATTATGCGTCTTTATTTTGATGTGAAAGATCAGGTTTAGCTTGATCGGCTTTGATGCGATACTTTTTGCAGGCTTGCCAGATATTTTTAATTTAGCATTGCTCAACAGCATTTTTTCTATTTACATGAGTACAATTGATACCTTACAAAAATTGTTGTTTGATTTAGCGGGCGTATTGCCTGCCGATACGGGACCCTTATTTGCAATGACAACTCCGGTATCGCTGGAGACCAATGAAGCGTACATCCGCGAAGGCGAAAGCAGCCGTCGACTGGCTTTTATTGAACACGGCATCATTCGCGCATATACCATTAAGGAAAATGGAGATGAAGCTACACTTCTGCTACGCTGGGAGGGGCAGTTTATTGCATCACATGATACCATTATCAATCGCCAGCCTTCACGGTTTATTTACCGTGCACTTGAACCTGTGAAATTGTTGCAGATCGATTATGGTGTTTTAGAGGAGATTCTGAAAACCCATCCGGAATATGAACCGCTGCGTAACTTTTTTCTGATGAAAATGCTGGCAGAATCCCTGAAAATGCTGGAATCTTTTGTTACGCAATCGCCGGAAGAGCGTTACCGGGAACTCCTGTCTGAGCGTTTTGATCTCGTAAACCGTGTGCCGGATAAATATATCGCGTCCATGCTCGGCATCACCCCTGTGTCTTTAAGTAGGATTCGCAAAAGGATGTATATAAAAGGAAAAAAATAACCTAAATTATCCTTTGTTAATTCCCGAAATTATCTTTTGTTAACGTTGCAACATGCTTGTGCATCATACTTTTGGAGTATCAATAATAAAAGATATGGAAAAGATAATAGAAGCTATCATCAGTGTTTTTAGTATTTCAGTTGTCCGGTATTTTACACTCGCCGGAATTCCTTTTGCGCTGTTTTACCTGCTGATGCCTGATAAGCTGGGGAAGTTTAAAATTCAGCAAAAACTGGTCACAAAAAAAGACTTTATCCGTGAGGTATGGCACTCCATGCAGAGCACTCTGGTATTTTCAATGATTGCAGTTGGCCTGGTTTTTACGCCTCTTCAGCAATATACGCGAATTTATACACATATTAACGATTTTCCCCTATGGTATGTGGCTGTTGCGCTGTTATTGAGCCTGATTATACACGATACCTATTTTTATTGGATGCACCGGTTGTTGCATCACAAAAAATTGTTTAAGCTTGCCCATTTGGTCCATCACAAGAGCACCAATCCTTCACCATGGACATCCTATAGTTTTCATATACTGGAAGCCATTACCGAGGGGCTTGTGTTGGTGCCAATCGTAGTACTGATACCAATGCATCCCTTAACGATATTACTATTTACCATAACTGGCTTCATCATTAACGTATATGGCCATTTGGGTTATGAAATTATGCCTCAATCGTTCCGCTCCACCTGGGCATTCGAAATCCTGAATAGTTCGGTACATCATAACATGCATCATAGCAAATTTAAGGGAAATTATGGCTTGTATTTCCGGATCTGGGATAGGGTGATGGGCACGGAACATCCTGATTATGTGAAGGAGTATGATCGCTTGCAGGCGCAGCGCTTTAATCAGATCCCTCATGAAGGTATAAAAGCTTAATCTACAGAGCATAAGCTCGAAGATTGCGCCAGAAATTGCGACTGTACAAATTTTTGAAGTAATTTTCATAATTCTCAGATGGTAGCGGGAATGAAGGAAAGATGTACTATCGCTGGCAAAGCGGAAAGTTATTATTAGAAAAGGCAGAACGTGTTTACGAAAACGATCTGTATGTTTATTATGAAGAATATAAAATTGAAAATGGCAGGGCGTTGAAGGTTAGAAGTTATAAGAAAAAGGAATAGGTATGGCGCGTCAGGCAAAAATAGATAGCCGAATGGTTATATGGATAAAAAAGTAGCTTAAAGTTATCGATAGGCGCATTCCTTTTATTGATTATAAACGGTTTGTGCAGAATGAATTAAACCGGGTAATAAAAGCGGAAGTTTAAACTTTTTAGCTTAGCTGATGGTTGTAAACAAATGGAAAAGGTATCAAAAATCGCAGTAACAGGTTTTGCAGGCACAACTTTCATGACTGCCGCCAGTGAGCTAATGTCGCTACTGGGAAAAGAAGAATTCAGGGAACCCAGGTTGCTCCGGAAAATCACCGGTCGTCTGGCTCCGTTTTTATCCAAAAACTGGCAGTTGCTAATGGGCTGGGGCGCCCATTACTGTATGGGTTTTATTTTTGCCGCAATTTATGTACAGCTATGGGAAAGCGGGAGGATCAAACATAACCTTAGAAATGGATTTATTCTTGGCATCGCGAGCGGTATTTTAGGGCTTTTGATCTGGCGGGCAACGTTTAGTTGGCATCCCTTGCCGCCGTCGGTAAACCGTATGAATTTCTATTTACAGCGTATCCCGGCGCATGTGGTGTTTGCAGTCTTTGGCACTGCCGCATACCAACTTTTCACAGATCGGCAGGATGTAAGGCATCACGAAAAATAAGGTTACTCAATACAAAAAAGCCTCTTAAAGCAATCACATGTAAAGATGAACTTTTGGTTAGGCCATTTCCAGGCCGTTGAAGCGTGGGTAAACCAGTAGGATAACATTATGATTTAATAACCCGGCTCAACATCTCTTTTCCGATAGTGCTGGATAATGAGTTAAAGGGCTTTTTTCGGATGTTTCCCAGACGTTTCTATACTTAGTCAAGCTGAGTACAGGCTGTACCCAACTTGACAAATTAGAAGTGAAATTGCAAATATGATACCGCCTGCTTGCGTGAAGCGGAAATCGCTTTGAGTTTAGCTCACCACTGGCAGTGATCCGCCATCTATGGCGTAGATCGTTCCGGTAAGGTAAGCTGCGGATGGTGACACCAAAAAGTGCACAAGCTGGGCAACTTCTTCAGGTTCTGCCATACGGCCCATCGGAATGCCACCGGTTTGTGCCATCAATTGTTTCATACCTTCTTCCGGGCTGATGCCTGCAGCGGCAGCATAGTCTTCCAGAAATTTCACCATGGGTGCAGTTTTGGTAGCGCCAGGAGCGACTGTTAATACCCGTACGCCCTGACCGGCAAGTTCAGTGGCCAACGCTTTACTGTAACTATTCAGTGCCGCTTTGGATACAGCGTAGGCCATATTTAAACTCCATAGTGCTTGTTTTCCGGCTACTGAAGAAATGTGTATAATTACACCATTTTGCTTTTCGATCATTTTTGGCAGTAAAACCCTGTCTAAACGGATAGCCGAAATGAGGTTCAGGTCTAGCTCCTGTTGCCAGTGCGCATCAGTCAATTTACTGTGTCCACCGCCTGGCGTAGTCAGTCCGCCTACATTATTAATCAGGATATCAATACCTCCAAAGGTATCTTCAACTTCTTTAGCAAGCTGGCTAACATCATCGGCATTGGTGAGATCAGCTGCAATAAAATGATGTGGTGTTTCTTCCGGTTTGGTTCTTGCGCTAACGATAACCTGTGCACCTGCTTTGGCCAGTTCATCAGCTATAGCTTGTCCAATTCCTTTTGTTCCGCCGGTTACTAATGCCTTTTTGCCTTTTAAATCTAATATTTCCATGTTTTAAAATAATTATTCTGAAATGATTGTTTCAGAAAAGTTGAAAAAAATTTATTTTGATAATTGTTTAATAAAAAATGCTGCCATGCGCTTGATTTTTAAAGAGTCTTTATGGAGGATATAACTCTCGTACCAGCCGGTCCAGGTGCTATTAAAATAATCAGCTAATAAAGAGGGGTCTTCATCTGCCCGTATCTCGCCCTGTTCCATTGCCTTACTGATGAGGTCATTAAGAAATTGGTATGAGCGTTGATCATCAGCCGCCAATATCTGTTTTATACGTTGGTCGTTCGTAGCCACCTCAAATGCGCTTTTCACTGCCATACAGCTGTCTTCGCCATTTATAATAATATTTACCGCTTCGTGGATATAATCTACCAAGGTGGCAAAGGGTGATTTTTCACTATTTAGGCGTTTTTCCCAATCAAGCTTTCGCAGGTCGGTATAATGCCGTACGCAACGTACAAACAGTTCCTGTTTATCACCGATGGTATTGTAAAGGCTGCTGCTGTTGATTTGCATGGCATCGGTTAAATCACGGAGCGAAGTACCATTATAGCCTTTTTTCCAAAAAACTTCCATCGCTTTTTGAATAGCAAGTGCTTCATTAAATTCTACATTTCTGGCCATGATGGAACAAAGGTATATAAATCTGAAACAATTGTTTCAGATTTAGTAAAAAAATATTTTATATATGCAGTGCGTCATTTTTCGTGAGCAAATACCGAATCAATTTATTCTTGATGTTTCAAGGACATTGTTTATCTGCTATCTTAGTTTTTATCTGGTAGAGCAAAGGTATATTCTTAATCAACGGACTGAAAATTTTTAATCAAACGCTCTTACAGGATAACAAACGATCAGTAAATGATCTCATTTGTCCGTTGCGCCAATTGTGGATCTTCAGGAAACTGCCTCAAATAAAATTCTTCATAATATGCTTTGATAATGGCTGCCAGTGGTGTAGATAACAGTGCTCCCGTTAAACCAAATGCTGTTCCCATGGCCAGTAACAGAAACAGTGACGACATCGGGTGGATGTTCATGGTAGAGGAGCGAAGTTTTGGCATCAGAAAATCAGAAATCAACTCATTCAGCAATAAAAAGAACACCAGGCACCAAAGTGCTGTTGCAGGGCTTACAGAGAGTGCAACCAGGGTAGGGGGGATTGCCATAATATAAAATCCGATTTTTGGGATAAGCTCTGAAAAGAAAGCCAATGCTGCCCAAACCAGTGCACCTGGAACATTCATCAGGGTCAAAAAACCATATACCAGTACGGCTTCTATAGCGCCACCAATGAGATTGGATTTCATCCAGCCAACAAGCATCACCGAAGTATGTTTCATCGCATTTTCTGCCTTCTCTCTTTGTTTTAAGGGAAATACGGTTAGATAAAGCTCAATAATGGGTTTGGGGTTTCCCACGAAAAATACAACCATGCAAACAAACACGATGAATACAAAGATACCGCCCAGGATTGAAAATGAAAAGTTTCCAATGCCCATTACGGTATTACCTATGGAAGGAATAGCCGACGACATGGACGAGCCTCCTTCACTCATTTCCTTTCTCAATTCAGGGAATTTTCGCAATAACGAATCCAGGTAACCCGAAACGCTGGCATAATACTTTGGCAGGTTTCCGATCAACACATCCAGCTGGTTACTCATGTGTGGAACCACCATCCAGCCAAGCAGGGCTGTAATTCCAAAAATGATAAAAAATACAATCAAACAAGCCAGCCAGCGCTTCATGCCTTTTTTTTCCAGGCGGCTTACCGGCGCATTGATAATTAGTCCTAAAACAATAGCAAAAATACCCAGGAGCACGATACTCAGAATTTTTAACAGAAACCAGAGCAGAATAATAAGTCCGGCTGTATAGAGGATAATTGAGGTAACCGTCCTAAAGATCCCGTTGTTTGATTTAATGTCCATGTATTAAACTAACCTTATTTATTCCAAAAATGTTTGGCCGTAACATTAAAGTATTACACCTGCCCGCTTCTTTTACGAGGTAAATACTACATTTGTTAATCTAAGCCATAAAATGAATATGATCTATCTCAAAATGAAACAACCGGATGCTGACAATATGAATTTAACATAATTGTAAGTTAACAATACAAGTGTAGCCTATTGTTATGCCTTCCTCTCCTAAATTTGTTGGTGAGGTATTTAGATTCTGCTAAATGCATTTCAGCTAATGATTAACCAAATATTTATTACGCACAAATTAACAACGTATCCCGAAATTATAATGAAATCAATAAAGTATCTGATGCTAAGTATTAGCTTGGTGATGTTAAGTTTTTTGGCAATTGCTCAATCTGCTACGAAAACTGTTTGGTTGGATGAACTGGATTTAAGCAGTGCAACGCAAGGCTATGGAACACCCAGAAAAAACAAAACAGTTGATGGTAAAACAATGACTATTGCAGGCAAAACCTTCGAAAGAGGTTTCGGCAGTCATGCAACGAGCATGTTAACGGTTATTTTAGGTGGCAAAGCAAAATCTTTTTCGGCCATGGTAGGCATTGATGATGAAGTGAAAGGGCAACAACCGGCAGCCGAATTTTTGGTTATCGGCGACGGTAAACAACTTTGGAGCAGTGGTGTGATGCAGGTGGGAGATGCAGCAAAATCCTGCCAGGTTAATCTGGAAGGGGTAAAGCGGTTGGAACTTACCGTTACAGATGGAGGTAATGGTGATTATTACGATCACGTAAACTGGGCAGATGCCCGAATTGAAGCCATTGGTGTAAATACTTTCAAAACTTATAATCCAATTTCTGCTACGCCGTACATATTAACGCCAAAACCAGCTGCTTTTCCAAAATTTACAGGGGCAAAAGTATTTGGCGTTAGGCCAGGATCTCCGTTTCAGCACAGGGTTACAGCAACAGGCGAAAGGCCGCTGACATTTACCGCAGTGAATTTGCCCAAAGGCTTAAAAATGGACGTTAATACTGGTGTGATAACCGGAGTAATTACCCAAAAAGGAACTTATCTGGTGACCTTAAAAGCCAGGAATGCCAAAGGTTCGGCCGAAAGAAAGTTCAGGATATCTTGTGGCGACCGTATTGCACTAACGCCTCCAATGGGATGGAACAGTTGGAACTGCTTTGCTCATGAGGTATCTGCAGATAAAATAAAACGTGCGGCTAATGCCATGGTAAAAAGCGGATTGATTAATCATGGCTGGACTTACATCAATATAGACGACTTTTGGGAAAACCATCGCGATTCAAAAGATCCAGACTTACAAGGCAAATTCCGCGATGATGCAGGAAAGATTCTAAGCAATAAAAGATTTCCGGATATGAAGGGGCTGGCCGATTACGTGCATAACATGGGGTTGAAAATCGGTTTGTACTCTAGTCCCGGACCATGGACCTGTGGAGGAAGTGCAGGTAGTTATGGTTATGAAAAAAATGATGCCGAAAGCTATGCCAAATGGGGTTTTGATTATTTAAAGTATGACTGGTGCAGCTATGGTAATGTAATTGATGGTCTGCCTGATAATGATCCTTACAAAGTTTCATCACTATCTTACAAAGGTGGCGAAAAATTAAATACCGCTATTAAACCCTTTCAAATCATGGGAAATTATCTGCGTGCCCAGCCACGAGATATTGTTTTCAGTTTATGCCAGTACGGCATGTCTGATGTTTGGAAGTGGGGTGACTCGGTGCACGGAAGCGCCTGGAGAACGACTAATGATATTACCGACACCTGGTCTAGCGTAAAAAGCATTGCCTTAGCACAGGATAAAGCAGCTCCTTACGCCAAACCAGGCAACTGGAACGATCCCGACATGCTGGTAGTGGGGCAGGTTGGATGGGGTAATCCTCATCCAAGTAAGTTAAAACCAGACGAGCAATATTTGCACATTAGCTTATGGAGTATCTTTGCTGCACCTTTATTGATCGGTTGCGATATGGAAAAGCTGGATGATTTTACCTTAAACCTGCTTACCAATGATGAGGTGATCGACATTAATCAAGACCCACTCGGGAAACAGGGTGTCTGCCTACAAACCCTTGGCGATTTAAGGATTTACGTTAAGGTGCTTGAAGATGGTGGAAAGGCCATTGGTTTCTGCAATTTCGGGACTGAACCTGTAGATATGAACTATGCAGATTTTGGAAAGCTGGGATTAAAAGGACGTTTTACTGTAAGAGATTTATGGAGACAGAAACAAGTGGCTAAAATTGATGCTAAAGCGTCAAAATTGAAGGTAAAAGTACCAGCGCATGGTGTGTTATTGTATAAGTTCTCAACCCTGAAATAAAGATAAGATTTGAAACGCGACATACCAATATCATGCTGCCGACCGGGTTCACGTATTGCGTATCGTAATAATTCTCCTGCCGCTATGATGTTGCAGATGGCATATTTATTGTTCAAAACATAAATCTAAAGCGATTGATATGAATAAATTAGCAATAGTAGCCATTGGCATGTTGATGCTGTCGGCCTGTGGAGGATCAGCAGACAAACCAGAAAAGAAAGTTCAGCATGAGCCTGTAACAGTTGGAGCCGATAAAGATGAGCATGGGTGCATTGGTTCGGCCGGATATACCTGGAGCAAATTGAAAAATGATTGCGTGCAAATTTTCAATGTAGGATTTCGATTAAATCAGGTAGCCGTTGAAAAGGAAAAGGAGGTAATTAGTGCTTTTGTACTGATGGGCGATGACCAGGCTAAAGTAGAGCTTTTTCTACCAAATGATGATCAGCAATCCATACTCTTAAATAAAACTGCAGATCTGACCTATGGAGATGAAACTTACCGTTATGATGCGAAAAAATCGATCCTGTACATTAAAGATAAAATAGCCTACAAAGGCAATGTGGAGTAGATGTGTCAACTTTCTAATTTTTTAAGGCAATTTGCATTAATGATTAATGCAATACAAGATACCATAACTGATATTTATGCCAGTTTCATTTACCAGGGCAGATAAGTCTGGTTGCTTATATGATGATATCTTTATCAAGGTGCCTTATATCGGGGGGATATTATGGTTTTAGGACCGAATCAACATAAGATTATAATTTCATTGATTAATAGCTAAAAAAAATGCCAAAGCCTTTAATCATAAGCAATAAAACAATTTTAAAAAGTATCTTAGTTGCAGTAAATCCGGCAGAAAGATATATCCTGATATATTGATCAGCTTAAATTTTAAAAAAACTAACGCTCCGCGCTAATGAATAATATCCTTGATGCCAGTATTTTATTGTTAATGCTGTTAGGTATACCCATATCCGGTTTCAATATTCAGCAATTGTTTTCCGGCAAATGCAAAGTTTATGGTTAGCTATGGGAGCAGCGTAACACATACAAAATCGACTTAATAAAGTAAAAGTTTATGATTACATCTAATATTAAATCTCCCGGGGTTTACATAAACGAGCTCAATGCTTTCCCCAATTCAGTAGTGCCCGTTGCAACTGCTGTGCCCGCTTTTATTGGTTACACGCCACAAGCCATGTACCAAGGAAAATCCTATGCCAATGTAGCGCAGAAAATTACCTCCTTTTCCGATTTTCAGGCACTTTACTGCTATCCTGACCCGCCGGCACCTGCAAGTGCGGCAAAACAGTATAGCCCCGAATATTACCTGGTGCAACAGCAATCGAAACCAAATGATCCGGATTACCTGATCATTGATGGCAATTATTATTCGGTACTTCCTGATCCCAATACCATTTATTACCTCTACAATAGCGTAAAGTTGTTTTACGATAATGGAGGGGGTGATGCCTATATTGTTTCTGTAGGCACCTATGGCGCCCCATCTAAAAGGCCCATGGCACCGGGAACACCGCTGGTTAACCCCAATGTAAAACTGGGCGATTTAACAGCTGGTCTTGCCTTGTTGTTGAACGAACAGGAACCCACCATGTACATTTGCCCGGAGGCAACTTTGCTGTCGGTAGCAGATAATGGTACGTTAATGCAAAGCATGTTATTGCAATGCACCGAAATGCAAACATCCATTGCTATTTTTGATGTAATTGGTGGAAGAAACCCCGATCCCATTTTATACACGCAGGATATTGATAAATTTAGAAACAATACGGGGAGTGTAGGCCTTAATTATGGAGCGGCGTATTATCCATTTATCTGTACAAACACCATGCAAACTTCAGATATAGATTATACGAATTTGTTTGGTGGCGATACCAAACAACTGGCTCCGCTTTTAAATCCGGCCGATAATCCAAATGCTGCGGCAGCCCAGATTTTAGCTAATATTGCAAGCCCTTCGGGTCAACCGTTAACAGTTGCACAATACCATAACGCGCTACTCAATTCAAGTAGAATATACAGCACTATTGTTAACCTGGTATTGGCTGTTGCCAATGTTTTGCCTCCAAGTGGTGCTATGGCGGGCATAATTACCAATACCGATAACCAGATTGGACCTTGGCAGGCACCAGCTAATGTAGGCATTGTTGGTGCATCATCCCTTCCGATTCGTTTATCAGAAAATCAACAGGCCAACTTAAATGTAGATGCCGTATCAGGGAAATCCATTAACGCCATCCGTTTTTTTAATGGTATAGGTATTTTGGTTTGGGGTGCACGAACTTTAGACGGGAACAGCCAGGATTGGAGGTACATCCAGGTACGAAGGACAATGATTTTTTTGGAACAGTCGTGCAAAATGGCCTGTCATCCTTATGTTTTCCAGCCTAATGATAAAAACACATGGGAAGCGGTAAAATCCACGATTAGCAGCTTTCTGACTTCGGTATGGAAAGAAGGTGGATTAATGGGGGCAACACCGGCTGATGCATTTTCTGTAGCCTGCGGTTTGGGCTCTACCATGACAGCGGATGACGTGTTAAACGGTATCATGACAGTGGCGGTCAATGTTGCATTAATCCGCCCTGCAGAGTTTATGGTATTAACCTTCCAGCAGGAAATGCCGGTACCAGGTTAATGATTCAACAGAATTACTTTTCAATTAAAAATATATGATTATGGCAGATGATGGCAGCCAACAAGGCTCAACTTGGCCAATGCCCAAATTTAGGTTCGAAGTAGATCTGGGAACAGAATTAAAAGGTGTGGCTTTCCAGGAGGTTTCAGGACTGGATGTAGAAACACAGGTTATAGCATACCACAAAAGTAATAGCCCGCTTTTTTCAACGGTAAAAATGCCTGGCATCACTAAATATGGCAATGTAACTTTAAAAAGAGGCGTTTTTATAAACGATAATACCTTTTGGAACTGGCAGGCAGAAATAAAGATGAATACCATCAAAAGAAGAACCGTCTTAATTAAGCTGTTAGACGAAGCGGGCGAAGTAACCATGCAATGGTCGTTAAGTAATGCCTGGCCAACTAAAATTACCGGTACTGATCTAAAATCGGATGGTAGCGAGGTAGCGGTTAATACGATTGAAATTGCACATGAGCAACTAACCATTACGAGCGGCAAATAAATAATAAATGGTTTTATTAATTTCTTCCAAAAGAAAGGATATCGCTTTTCATACCCCAAGTTTTCGATGATTAACTTAACAGAAATAGTAAGAGATGGCATGCATGTTCAAAACGGGGGATTGGTTTTACTTAACCACTACATCCCAAAGCTTTTTGAGTGCTTAGGCCTCACAGATGGCTATAATACGTACCTGCCCAACAAACAAGAAGATGCTCCTCATTATCTTCAATATCTTGCCACAGGCTTAACGGAAACTAACGAACATTACCTGGCGCTGAACAAAGTTTTATGCGGAATTCCACTGCAAGAGCCTGTTAAAAATAGCCTGCTGATCAATGCGGAAGAGATTAAACTGATTGAACAACTTTTACAGGCCATGATTGGGCATTGGAATGCGATAGGATCTACAACTATTGAACAATTTAGAGGTAATTGGCTCATCAGAGACGGGATACTGATCGAATACGATGATAAATGGGAACTGATCATCGAAAAAAGAGTTTACGATCTGCTCATCAACCGGTTGCCCTTTACCTTCTCGGTAATCAAATCTCCTTGGATGTCGAAACCACTACATGTTCAATGGCAAACTTCTTAAAAAGAAATCCCCTCTTAAATTTCTTTTTTGCGAAGGAGTTGTATCTTTGGTTAACTGCAATCAAACTTGAACCCTGAACTTTCGGATACTGCCCTTTGGTCCCGCTTGCTTAATGGCGAGGAAGATGCCCTGGATCAAATCTACAAGGCGCATTTTCAGTCGTTATATCAATACGGAATGCGTATGCTTCATCAGGAGGATGCCGTGAAAGATTGCCTGCATAACCTTTTTGTTAAACTTTGGGAAAACCGGAAAAACCTCAATCCAACAACGCAGATTCGCTATTATCTGCTTGCTGCACTGCGCAATACCATCGTTAACTATCGCACGAAGGAAATGAAATACGAGAAAGTTGAAGCAAACGATGATCACCTCTTTGATTTAAACTTCACACTCGAATCTGCCTATATCCGCAAAGAAGAAATACACGAAAAGGCTACACAACTGGCCGCGGCCATGAATCAGCTTACACCCCGACAAAAGGAAGTTATCTACCTCAAATATTTTGAAGAACTAAATTATAATCAGATTGCGGAAATTATGGACCTGACCACAAAGGGTACTTATAAACTTAGCGCCAGGGCATTGGAAGCCTTGAGGGAGATTATGAAAGTAGATAAAACCATATTGGTATTGCTTTTACTGGAATTAAACAAACTGAATAAATGGTAGGCCTGGACTAAACCAAACCTGTGCATATTATTGTGGTTAGCGCTAGCATAACGGCCACTTACTCAGATATCTTTTACACAGGAAAATATTTTTTAAAATAATTTAAACTTCATGGGGTAATTTCTTTTTCTTTCTTGTTTGTATAGTTGGATGGCCACCATTGGCCGCACCGTTTCATGACCAAACACAACTATACTACCTTTACCATAAGCGATTTTTTAGAAGATCCCGATTTTCTGCGCTATGTGAAAGAGCAGCTGCCGGAAGACAGGCTTTTCTGGCAAAACTGGCGGGAGAAACAACCGGTGAACCTGGATGCATTTTCTGCTGCAGAATTGCAGCTTCAATTGATACTCAGTTCAAAGCCTTTTGAAACCACTCCCGGTTTAGAGGAAAATTTGTTGGCCACTATTCACCAGTCTATCGCAAATGGCCGTCAAAAATTAAAAATCAGCAGGCAAAAATATTTTTGGGCAGGTGGTATAGCTGCCAGTTTGCTGGTTGCAGTATGCACCACCTGGTTTTTCAATTCTACTGTGCGTATTCATACGGCCTATGGCGAACAGAAAAAAATTGTGCTGCCAGATGGCTCTGAAGTAATTTTAAATGCCAACTCTACTTTAAGTTATCCCAGAGCCTATACCTGGAAAGAAAACAGGGCGGTTAAGCTGGATGGGGAAGCCTATTTCAAGGTAAAACACCTCAATAAAAATAGTGCTGAGGTTAAACCAGGCGAATTGTTTAAGGCACAAACCAGTACCATCGAAGTACAGGTGCTGGGCACTACTTTTAATATCAAAGAAAGACGTGGCATGGCTCATGTTGCCTTGGTAGAAGGACGTGTTCAGGTACGGTCAGTTAAAAGTGGGCAGCATTACCAGATGAAACCGGGTAATGTGGTACAGGTAAATAGCCGCAATGGTTTATTGATGGTTGAAAAACAAGGTTCGCTACAACAATCAGCCTGGACAGACGGGCGCTTGATTGTTAACCAAACTACGGTGAACGAAATACTACGGAATTTCGAAGATGTGTATGGCTATCAGGTAATTCTGGATGATCCGGCACTTGGCCAGAAAAAGATTGACGGCAGCATTTCGATCAAAAGCGAAGAAGGCTTACTCTTTACCCTGAGCCATATTTTAAATGTAAATATTAAAAAACAAGGCAAAGTTATCTATCTGAAACGCAGATAAATGATTGGGCCTATATTATCAACAAACAACCAAACTAATCAACATGAACAAAAACTTTACCAGACCCCTTTATCTTCTGCTGGTGGTATTGCTGGCTTTTGGCGCTGCATTCCAGGCGGCCGCTCAAGATCAGCAGATCAGCCTGCAACAGGCACTTGATGCCATTTCAAAAAAATACAAAACCAAATTTGCTTACGAGCATAGTATTGTACAAGGAAAAACAGCCTCTACGGCCGGTTTAAAAGCAAAAACGGTAGATGAGGCGCTAAAGAATGTATTGTATCCTCATAATTTGCTGTTCCTCTATGTGAGCGAGGGAAATTATACCATTGTAAGCAGAGACGGAAAAACTTTGGCAGGAAATGCCCAGACAAACCTGCCTGTAGCAAGCGGCAGTAATAACATTGATGAATTTTACATCACCGGGCAGGTAATGGATGAAAACAATAACCCACTGCCAGGGGTAACCATTAAATCTAACGGTTCGAACCGGGTAGTCACTACCGATGGGAATGGAAAGTATTCGATATTTGTACCCAACACAACTACATCCATTAGTTTTTCTTACCTGGGGTACCAAACCAATAACCTACCGGTAACGGCCACTACGAAAAACCTTAATGTATCACTAACGCCTACAGGTGGTAGCCAGCTGCAGGATGTTAATATTGTTTCTAACGGTTATCAGGTATTGCCTAAAGAGCGATCAACCGGAGCCGCATTCGGCGTCACGGCAGACGACCTGAAAAAAATCCCGACGCCAAATGTAGTGCAGCGTTTAGAATCGCTGGTGCCGGGCTTAAAGGTTACTTTAAACTCTGATAACATGTTTACTTATGGAACTACCCAGCAGGGTATCAATTCCGGAACAAGGACTTTGGGCCGTTCGGATTACAACATGGCGATTCGCGGTAGCAGTACCTTAAAGGGTGAAACCTTCCCACTGGTAGTCGTAGACGGTGCCATTATGGAACTGGATTTATCTACCATCAACCCGAATGATATTGCCAGCATTTCTTTTTTAAAAGATGCTGCGGCAGCTTCGATCTGGGGAACACGTGCAGCCAATGGGGTGGTGGTGATTACCACTAAAAAAGGCAAAAGCGAACAGGCACCTACCATCAATTTCTCTATGACGGCAGCCATAGCGAGTCATCCTGATCTGGGCTATTTAAAAATGATGAATGCTGCTCAGGCCATCGCCTATGAGCAAGATCTGGTAGCAAAAAATCTGATCTTAGCCCCAAGTGCTACTTCAGCTTTCAGCGGTGCCGTGGCCGATGCAACTGACCTGACATTTAAACTCAAAGCCGGAACCATTACCCAGGCCGCCTACGATGCCGCCATTAGTAAGCTGAGTGCCAGAGACAGCCGCTCGCAAATAAATGATTACCTGTTACGTGCTTCCAACAACCAGCAATACAACTTGTCAGTAAGCGGTGGCGGAAAAAGTAGTGATTATTTCTATTCGGCATCTTACAGTAAAGAAAATCCCTATACCAGAGGAACAGAAGGCCAGCGTTTAACCTTAACCATGAACAATAACTTCAAATTGTTCAAAGTGGCTACTCTTTCTGCAAACTTCAGGGCATCTTTCTTTAAATACAAAACCGGAGCGGTAAGTCTTACCAACCTGTTTTCACCTTCTTCCAGTACTTTCATGCCTTATAACCAGTTAGTAGATGAAAATGGTAACCGTACAGCTTATTCTACCACCTATTATTCAGGCTGGGTAGAAAACCTGCAAAACCAGGGTTTTTTGAACTGGAAATACAGTGTGTTGGATGAAATGGACAATGTGGACAATTCACAAAACGACAACAATTATAATTTTAACCTGAACCTGAATGTACCAATCGTGAAAGGTTTATCTGCCAATGCTTTCTTCGCTAATGAAAGGAGTTTTGGCTACACCCGTAACTATTACAGTGATGCAACTTTTTATTACCGCAATCTGGTAAATAATTATACCCCGATTCCTACTTCCGGAAGAGCGGTAAACAGTATTGGACTGGCACCTGGAAGCGGAATATTAACCAATAACAACGGAAGTAACAACAACTATACCTTAAGAGGTCAGTTAAACTACGACCGTAGCTTTGGTACTGACCACCAGTTAACCATGATTGCCGGTTCAGAAATCCGTCAAACCAAGGCCGGAGCTGGTACTAATGTGCTTTATGGCTACAATATCGGTACAGGGATTTCAAGATCTGTGAATTTCTTTACGCCTTATGCCACCATCCAGGGTTTCAATCAGGGACTAACAGGTAGCCCTACACAGCAGGACAAGGTAAGAAGATATCTTTCTTATTATAGTAATGCCGCTTATACCTATCTTGGAAAATACACCCTTTCCGGAAGTGTACGTTATGATGATTACAATAACTTTGGGGTTGACCGAAAATTCCGGGCTACACCGCTGTGGTCTTCCGGTTTAAAATGGGATGCCAAAAAAGAATCCTTCCTGAAAGATCAAAACTGGTTAAACAGCTTAAGTGTACGGGCAACTTACGGGGTAAATGGAAACATTTCTACCACAAGCTTTCCGTTTACCTATATCGGCTTAGGAACTGGCGACAGTGTAACCGGATTACCCAATGCCAGTGTCATCTCACCTGCCAATCCGGAGTTAAGATGGGAAAAAACCTATGTGGCCAATTTAGGGGTTGATTTCGCTTTGTTGGACAACCGCTTATCCGCTTCGGTTGATGTATACAGCAAAAGAGGTAAAGACCTGTTTTATGAATTTCCGATTAATGGAACCTATGGTTTCACTTCAATTTTCAGGAATGCCGCTGCTTTATCTGGTCACGGTATGGAATTTAACCTGAACGGTACGCTGATCCGCGAAAAGGATTATGAGTGGAATGCCGGATTAAATTTCGCTTACAACACAAATGAAATTACGGATTCGCGTTTTATTGTAAACTCTACTTTCCTGTCGAATCCGGCTTTTGGTAGTGTGCCGCTGGATGGTTATGCCACAGATAAGTTATTTGTGTTCCGTAATGCGGGTTTGGATGCCAATGGCTTAACCCAGGTGTTTGACCAGAATGGAAACAAGATAGGTTCCAATCAGAATGTAACTACTATTGATGCTTTAACTTATGCTGGCCGCAGTACGCCACCATATTTTGGCAGTTTCAATACTTCTTTCCGCTATAAAGCCTTTACCTTACTTGCCGTGGCAACTTATCAGTTTGGAAATGTATTTATGCGCCCTACAATTTCAGCTTATCCATCTTCACGAGTGGGTACGAAGTATGATTTACATGAAGATATTACCAAACGCTGGATCAAAGCGGGCGATGAGGCTTTCACCAACGTACCAGGTGCGGTAGGTGCTTTTGCACCGGTAAGTTTGCTGCGCTATCAGCAATCTGACATTAATGTATTAAAAGGTGATTATATCCGCTTACGTGAACTATCGTTATCTTACCAGATTCCGGTAGAAAAATTGAAATTCGTGCGGGCGGCCAATTTAGGCTTCTCTGTAAGAAACCTGGGCCTGATCTGGAAAGCCAACAAAGAAGGGCTTGATCCTGATTTCGTAGGTAGTTTAAGTGCCTCTACTTTGGGTCTCCCTCCAACCGTATCCTATAACTTCTCGCTTAATGTTAACTTTTAATCTGATCGACCATGAATCCGAAATATAAAATCTTTACTTTTCTCTTAGCCGCCGCCTCCCTGGCCGGATGTAAGAAATTTGTCGATATTAAAACCCAGGGTCAGCTGGTGCCCAATCAAACCATCAACTACCGTTATCTGCTAAATAATACCTCGAATTTTGAGACAGTAGCCAATCTTTCTGATTTTGCCTCATCAGATATCAACCTGAATGATGCGGCACAACAAACGGCCCTTTCCGGAACGCTGACTTACAGTTATTTAGTGGGTAGTTATACCTGGCAACCGGTGATTTATCCACTCGGTTCTAATGTGGAACAAGACCTTAACTGGAACCGTTTGTACAATACCATCCTGAATTGCAATACCATCATCAACGAATTGCCGGACAGTGATGGTCCTCAGTCAGACAAGGATGCCTTTACCGCCGAGGCCCTGGTACACCGGGCAGATGCTTATCTGAACCTGGTTAACACTTATGCTAAGCCTTATAATGCCGCAACTGCGGCGACTGATCTGGGTGTGCCGTTGATCCTGAAGCAAACGTTAAGTCAGAAACTAAACCGTGCTTCTGTACAGGAGGTGTATAACCAAATTATCAGCGACCTTACCAAAGCGCTTCCGGCTTTACCGCAAACACAAGCCTATAATACCCTGCCCTCAAAAGTATCGGCTTATGGAGAACTGGCGCGTTGTTACCTGTTAATGAAAGATTATACCAATGCCGGCAAATATGCAGATGAGGCACTTAAATTAAGAAGTACCCTGAACGACCTGTCGACCATTACAACCGTGAGCAGCGCTAATTATCCGAGAAGGATTACAGATCCTGAAATTTTATTATCCAAATTAGCATTAGGTAACTCATTCAACAATTTTCCTACAGTATTGAAACCAAGCGATGAATGGTTCAGCCTGATGGGGACCAAAGATCAGCGTTATACCTTATTTACCACATCGGCATCAAGTATATCTTCCAGCCTGACCGGAAGGGTTTATACCAAAGAACGGGCTATTGGCGAAACCAGAAATGAAGGTCCTTCTGTGCCCGAAATGATGTTGATCCGTGCTGAGGCTTATGCACGTGCCAATGATGCCAACAATGCCATGATCTGGGTAAATAACCTTCGTGTAAAAAGGTTTAAATCTGCAGATTATAAAGCTTTGACCGCCACTGACGCCAACGATGCCCTAAACAAAGTTATTGATGAGCGCCGCCGTGAATTTTTTGGTATCTCGCTTCGCTGGTGGGATATGCGCAGGTTAAATAATGAAACCAACTTTCAGCGCACCTATACACGGGTATTTAATGGCACCACCTATACGCTGGAGCCTAATAGCAACCGTTATGTATTTCCGATTGCTGAGTATTTCCGGGCATTAAACCCCGAACTGGAACCAAATCCGTAATTTATTATAAATCTTATGGCACA
>Ga0182008_10001090_pt1 | contig 18717 bp, 19 predicted proteins | sample Sormic07211129_1_FD_120482 | JGI IMG/M metagenome (GOLD analysis project Ga0182008, IMG submission 120482) | Rhizosphere microbial communities from Sorghum bicolor, Mead, Nebraska, USA - 072115-129_1 metaG | ecosystem: Host-associated > Plants > Roots > Rhizosphere | place: USA: Nebraska...
AAACGGCATCACCGAGAACAGATACCGCTCGGCCTTCCAGGCGGCGAGCGAATGCGCGACGAACGCGATGACGAACGGGACGATGCAGAAGGTGGTCGCACGACCGTTGCGATAGATCGCGAGAATCGCAAGCAGCGGGAAGAGCGTCCAGATCGTCCCGTACTGATCGAGAAAGATGTCGTGGTAGTAGCGGATGTTGTGACGATTGGCGGCCGCCCACTGATCGACGTAGCTGAAGAGGGCGAGCTGGCTCGCGAATGCGCCGCGTCTGATCGCGAACAGAATGACGACGCCGACGACGAGCGCGCCCGCGAGCGAGAGGAGCAGCTGTGGAGGGCGGAGGCGCTCGCGCGCGCGATCGGCCACGGCCCACACGAGCACCCCCGCGACTCCGACGATCGTGATGACCTGAAAGTGGAGCGCGAGCAGGAAGAGGAGCATCGCTCCCGCGCAGAGCTGAAGCACGCGCGTGATGGTGAGCGAGCCGTCGGTGACGGCGCGATAGATGAGAATCGCGCCACCGAAGAAGCACAGCGTCTGAATCGTGTAGAACCGGGCGAGCTGCGACAGATAGATCGATTGCGGCTGGAAGCAGAAGAGCATGGCCGCGATCCAGCCGGCGGCGCGCCCGGCGATTGAGCGCACCCACACGAACAGGAGGGTGACCAGCGCCGCTCCCGCGATGACGGCCGGGATTCGCGCGACCGCGAGGCTCTCGCCGAAGACCCGGAAGAGCGCGGCGGTGAGATACGTGAAGAGCCGCGCGCGGGAGTACGGCTCGCCTCCCGGAGTGAGCTCGAGCGTTCCGTGCGCGAGCAGCGAGTGCGCAGCCATCACGTGATTCAGCTCGTCCACGTACGGCGTGTGGTGCAGGCCGAACAGGCGCGTGACGAGCGCGATCGCGAACACCGCGACGGGCGCGATGACGGCGGCGGCGACTGGCCGGGATGGATCGGTAGTGCCTGGGGAGCTCATGCGATCCAATGTAGCAGTGAAACGAAGAGGCCCGCGATAAGTATTTCATCGCGGGCGCCTTCAGTTGCTTCAGAACGTGATAGTTGACGCCAACGGCGTGAGAGAGTCGATCAGCTCGTGAGCCATTGCGCCACGCCGCCGTGCTTCGAGCATGCACCCGTGCGATGCTTTGCGTGCGAGTACATCCCATCCTTGCACTTGGCGATTGCGCCGGCAGGATCGTTGTCTTCGGACTTGCCGGAGCCGCTCGTTGCCGCGGTGCGTGCTGCCGGCGCTGCGGCCGGGGCTGCGGGAGTCGCTGCCGGAGCCATCTTCGCCGCCGCAGGCGGAGCCGGCGCGGGAGCGGGGGCGGGTGCCGGGGCCGGCGCTGCTGCTGGTGCTGCGCCCGTCGCCACGCCGCCGTGCTTCGAGCACGCGCCGCGACCGGCCTTGGAGGTCGAGCCATCGGTGCAGGTCACCATCGTGCTCGCCTTGGCGCTCGCCTTCGCGGCCTTCTTTGCTGCCGCCGTGGCCTTCTTGTCCACGCCTCCGTGGCCGGAGCAGGCGCCGCGGCCCGTGGTGGACGAGGTGGATCCATCGGTGCAGATCGTCGTAGCTGTTGCCTGTGCTCCCGCCGATTGCGAGACACTACAGAGAGCGGCGAGTGCCGCGGTGACGAGCAGAAGACGCATACGCATCGGGAGTCTCCGGAAAGAGAAAATGCACGCGTACCGGGGAACGATCGGCAGTTCAGGGAGCGAGGCACTGCGGCACGCATCATTGTACCGCAGCACGATGAGAACAGCAGGTGCGCAAAGAACTCTTTACGAGAGCGAATCCGCTGCTAGTATTCCCCGCGAAGGGTGACACTCGCGAATGCGTGAAATCCGCGGATCGAGAGTCATGGGCACTCTACGCCCGAATGTCGCACCCGCAGTACACTTACTCGGGCATGAGCGGGCTCGCACCAGGCCGGCCTCACCCAACACAGTCCTCTTCACCCCGAATCGCGATGCGCATGCGCTCTCGCTCGTCCGTTTTGTTCGCAATCCTGTTCTTCCTCGCACTGCCGTGCGCGCTCGTCGCGCAGCAAGCGGAGAAGAAGAAGACCCTGGAGGGAAAGCCGGTACCTGCCGCGACCACCGGCGTGGATTCCGGCGCGATCGTGCTGCCCACCGCGCTCAAGGCGCGCTCGATCGGCCCTGCGGTCATGGGCGGCCGCGTTTCGAGCATCGCGCGCGATCCCGCGGATCCGTTCACGTTCTACGTCGGGCTCGGAACGGGCGGGATCATGAAGAGCACCGATAACGGATCCACCTTTCAGCCCATCTTCGAGCACGAGGCGGTGGCCGCTATAGGAGATGTCGCGGTCGCGCCGTCGGACCCGAAATCGATCTACGTGGGCACCGGAGAGGCGAATGATCGCAATACGGTGAGCTGGGGCGCCGGCGTGTACACGTCGAACGATGCCGGTGCGACTTGGACGAGAGCGGGGCTGGAGAAAACGCGCGCGATCGCGCGCGTCGTCGTGCACCCTACGGACCCAAAGACCGCGTGGGTCTGCTCACCCGGAGACGTGTGGCAGCCCGGCGAGCGTGGCATCTACAAGACGACGGACGGCGGGAAGAGTTGGAAGAAGGTGTATAGCGCGCCGGCACCGTTCGAATCGCGCGCGGGATGCGGCGACCTCGCGATCGATCCCAGCGATCCGAACGTCCTCTACGCCACGCTGTACGCACGCCTGCGGCGCCCGTGGGTATTCACCTATGGCGCCGCCGCGACCGATGGCAAGGACATCGGTGGAGTGCTCAAGAGCACCGACGGGGGTGCGACCTGGACGAAGCTGACGGGTGGTTTGCCGACGATGACCGGGCGGATCGGACTCGCCGTCTACGCCAAGAATCCCAGGACGGTGTTCGCGCTCGTGCAGAGTGACGCGGGCGGCACGTCGGACATCGACGATCCGTACAGCAAGGCCGGCGGCGTGTTTCGCAGCGACGATGCCGGCGCCACCTGGACGCGGCAGAGCAAGCTCGATCCCCGCCCGTTCTACTTCAGCCAGATTCGTGTCGACCCGTCGAATGACAAGCGCGTGTACGTGCTCGGATTCATGCTCCACGTGTCCGACGACGGCGGAAAGTCGTGGCGCGAGGATCGCTTCAAGAACGTCCACTCCGACAATCACGCGCTCGCCATCGATCCGCGCATGCCCAAGCGCATGCTCCTCGGCACCGACGGAGGGTTGTACGAGAGCTACGATGCCGCCGAGGGATGGGCGCATCTCAACCGGTTTGCCGGCGGCGAGTTCTTTCGCGTCAACACGGACAACTCGACACCGTATCGCATCTGCGGTGGATTGCAGGACAACACGAACTGGGTCGGCACGTCGAACACGCGCAGCAAGGAGGGCATTCGCAACGCGGACTGGATGGCGATCGGCGGCGGCGACGGATCGTACTGCGTGTTCGATCCCGCAGACTCGAATCTCGTGTACGCTGAGTCGCAGCAGGGCTTCATCTTCCGCTTCGATCTGAAGAGCGGACAGGACAAGAATCTGCGCCCGCAGCCGACCGAAGGTCAGCCCGCATTCCGTTTCCACTGGACGTCACCGCTGTTCGCGAGCGCGCACGACAAGGGCGTGCTGTATCACGCGGGGAATCGTGTCTTCAAGCTCACGAACCACGGCGAGCAGTGGCACGTGATCTCACCCGATCTGTCGTCGAAGAGCTACGACCGCATGACAACCGTGGGCAGTGGCGCCGAGGACTTCGGGGTCGTGTACGCGTTGGCCGAGTCGCCGGTGAAAGCCGGCGTGCTCTGGGCGGGTACGGACGAGGGCAAGCTCTGGCGCACGGACGACGACGGGGCGAACTGGGCCGACCTCACGTCTTCGGTGCCGGCCGCCGCGAGAGGTGGCCGCATCAGTAGCATCTCTGCGAGCGCGAGCGATGTGCAGGTCGCGTACATGTCCGTGGATGCGCATCGCGAAGGCAATTACGCGCCGCTCGTCTTTCGCACCGCCGATGGAGGCAAGACGTGGACGAGCATCGCGTCGAACCTGCCGGCAGAGTCGCCGGTGAAGGTCGTGCGCGAGGACTCGAAGAATCCGAAGGTCCTCTTTCTCGGTACGGAGTTCGGACTGTGGACCACCGTCGACGGCGGGCGCTCGTGGTTCAAGCTGGGTGATCTGCCGACGGTCGCAGTGGATGACATTCACATGCAGGAGCGAGACCGGGATCTCGTCGTCGCGACGCACGGACGGAGCCTTTACGTGATCGATGATGTTGGCGGGCTCGAGCTGCTCACGCCCGCGGTGCGGGCGGAGGCGGCGCATCTCTTTCCGCCGCGACCGACGGTCGGCTTCGTTCCCTATCCCGGATTCGTGGACTCGAACGGGAACGCCGTATTTCGCGGGAGCAATCCTCCAGAAGGCGCGCTGCTCACCTTCTGGCTCCGCGGCTTCGCACCGGAGGGGGTGAAGATCTCGATCACGAATGCGGAGGGACAGCCTGTCGCGAATCTGACCGCGCCTGCAATCGCCGGACTGAATCGCGTGAACTGGGATCTCAAGCCCACCAAGGATGTGCGCACCGAGTACGGCGGCGAAGGCAACAAGCCGGTCGCCGCTGGCGTGTACACGGTGACGCTGAAGTCCGGAAAAACTACGAGCACGGAAAAGCTCACGGTGAGCTATTTGCCAGGTGTCGAGACGAGATAGGCCGACAAACCATTACGGAGCACGGTCATGTTCTGGAAGTGGAGAGTGCGCATCATCTGCTGGTGCGTTGGGGCGTTGATGGTGGGGACTGCGGGCGCTCTGAGTGCACAGACGATCACGGGTACCGTGCGCTCGTCTACGGGCCCGCTGACCGGCGTCACGGTGCGACTGCTCGAGCTCGAGCGCATCGTGCGCACCGGCTCGGGCGGGCGATTCACCTTCACCAACGTGTCGAAGGGAACGTATCGCGTGTTTGCGGCCGCGCCGGGCTTCGCATCGGTCACCGACACCGTGCACGTCTCGGGCGAGACGACCACGCTCGACATCGTGTTGCGTGAATCGCCGACGCGTCTCGAGGATGTGGTCGTCTCCGCGGCACCGGTCGCGGGACTCTCCAGCGAACAGTATCAGTCGACGGCAACGAAGACGCGCGCCGACAATCTCGCGAGCCCGGGAACGAGCTTCGCCGAGAAGATCTCCGACCTGCCGGGTGTGGCGATGCGGGGCAACGGCTCCGCGCCGAACCGTCCGATTCTTCGAGGCCTTGGCGACAACGAGGTACTCGTGCTCGAGGACGGGCTTCGCATGGGCGACCTCGCGACATTCGATCCCGCTCACGCGACACCAATTGACGCACTGTCGATCGAACAGGTCGACATCGTGCGCGGTCCTGCGACGATTCTCTACGGTCCGAGCACGATCGGCGGAATCGTGAACGTGATCACGGACGTCGTGCCCGACGTGTCGGACCGGCGGCTCTCGGGGAGCCTCGTCGCCGAAGGAAACACTGGCGCCGATCAGACCTCGGGTTATTTCAACAACGTATTCAGCAACGGGCATCAGGCGTTCAAGGTGTCCGCAGGCGGCGTGCACGGGAGCGATATCCGCATCCCCAGCAGAACGTACGTCGACCCGGGAAGCGGCGCCGAGTTTGCGCTCGACCGCATGCCCCAGACGTTCGATCACAGCTGGGAGGCGGGCGCGGGCTACGCGTACCAGGCGCCGTTCGGAACGATCGGCATCGGCGGCAAGCACTTCCAGACCAACTATGGCATTCCGGGTGATCCGCCGAATCCGGATTTCGAAACGATCCCGCCAACGACCTCGCGCATTCAGCAGGGCCGCAACACGCTCGAGGTGCGCAGTCTGTTCAACGTCGGCAGCAAAGTGCTCGACCAGCTTCGGGTGAACGCGGCCTACAACTATTACACACAGTCCGAATTTCCGACGACGCAGGATGAGACGGGTGTCTCCGATCCTCAGGCGAATCACTTCCGCAAGCAGACGACGAATGCAGTCGTGCAGTTCGTGCAGCAGCCGCTGGGTCGCCTGCATGGAACGCTCGGCTTGTGGAGCAACGTCGAGAATCTGAACATCGCCGGCGACCAGCCGCTCGGCCCGAACTCCACGACCGTCGGTCTCGCCGGCTACGCGTTCGAGGAGCTCGTCGTCACACCGAGCACGAGACTGCAGGCGGGGCTCCGCTACGACTACAACAAGATCCAGACGCACCCGTTCGCCGGATCGACCGATTCGGCATTCCAAACGCTCAACACGTCGCGACTCTCGAATGCAGTGACGGCTTCCGTGGGCGCAGTGCAGCGGTTCGATGCGCACCTGACGGGATCGTTCAGCGCGGCGCGGTCGTTCCGCGCGCCCACGGTGCAGGAGCTGTTCGCGAACGGGCTGGATGCTGCGAGCGGAACGTATTCGGTGGGTACGGCGGCGCTGCGGCCGGAGACGGGATACGGCGTGGATGCCTCACTACGCGGAACATACGCGAAGACCGCGTTCGAGGTCTCGCCGTTCGTGAATTACATCCACGACTACATCTACGGTTTCCTACGCGGGGATACAATCGAGGATTTTCCCGTGAGACAGTTCGCGCCGACCAACGCGCGCCTGTACGGGTTCGAGGCGAGCGTGACGGTGCAGCCGCTGCAGACGCTCGCGCTTCGCGCGCAGGCGGATTACGTGAACGCGCAGGACACGCGCCTCGATCAGCCGCTTCCTTTCACGCCACCGCTGCGCGGTCTCCTGCGTGCGACGTACGAGAAACAGCGCGTGATGGGGCTCATCGAGGAGCGCGTGGCGGCGCGTCAGACGCGGCTCGGCGAGGGCGATACACCGACGCCTGGCTACGCGATCACGAACGTTGGAGTGGGGCTGCGCATCGTGGATGGCACGCTCGTGCACGTCATCCGGCTCTCGTGCGACAATCTGTTCGATCAGGTGTATCGCGACAATCTGTCGGTGGTGAAGGACTTCATTCCGCAGCCGGGGCGCGCCATACGGCTCGCGTACGAGATGTCGTACTAGGGTGCGCGCAGCATGAACCACGCGGCGAGCGCCGCGATGACGATCAGAAGCACGAGCGCTCGCCGGCGCCGCATCGCAATCGATGCGCGCCAGCTCTCGAGATCGAGATAGTAGAGGCCAGGTGATGGCTCGCGTATGATCGCCTGCCGCACGAGCATGCGCCAACCAAACCCTCGTCGCTCGATTCCGAGGTCGCTCAGCGGGCACGCGCGGCTTGGCGACGTGACGCCCGCACGCTCGAATGCGTCGACCAGACGACGCTCCTGAGCCATTGCCATGGCGACCACAGCGGCTCCCATGCAGCAAATCTTGTCAGTCCGCTCGCGGGGGAGCAATGGATGCCATGAGTCGTTCAGCGCACTGGTATCCCGCATGCTACTTTTGACGAAACGGCGCGATTCGCGGCCGGCCAACGAGGAGGAGTACGTGAGTGATACGCATTCGACCGCAATGGGCGGTGCGGCAGTCGAGGTCGGCAACGACCTTCCCGAGTTCCTCACGCAGGACTATTCGCAGTACACCAGGGAAGATCATGAGACCTGGAAGATGCTGTACTCGCGGCGCATGGATGCTCTCAAGGACAACGGGAGCCAGATCTATTTGAGCGGGGCGAAGCTGATCGGTCTCGAGCCGGACAGGCTGCCGGATCTCAAGGAGGTCAACGCGCGTCTCGCGGCACGCACGGGATGGGCGGCCGTCGGCGTCGGTGGATTCATGCCTCCGGTCATGTTCTTCCGGTGCCTCGCCAAGCGCCGCTTTCCGACGACACTCACGATCCGACCGCGCGCGAAGCTCGATTATCTGCCGGAGCCGGACATCTTCCATGATGTGTTCGGGCACGTGCCGCTGCACGCCGATCCGGTGTTCGCGGACTTTCTGCAGCACTTCGGCGCGCTCGCGGCCGTGTCCCCGGGCGAGAAAGAGACCGAGGAGATGGCGCGTCTCTTCTGGTTCACCGTCGAGTTCGGGCTCATCAACGAGGGGGGCCGTACGAAGGTGTACGGCAGCGGTCTCATCTCCTCACATGGTGACGCAGCCAACGCGCTCGGCCCCAAGTGCGAGCGTCGCCCATTCGATCTCGACGCGGTGATTGCGCAACCATACGAGATCGACCACATGCAGGACGTGCTGTTCGTGGTAGAATCGTTCGAGCAACTCTTCGCGGCTGTGGAGACGATCGCCGAGCGGCGGGGTGTGCGCGTCTAGGCTCTAGAGGATCGCGAGCGAGCCGGGAGGCGCAGCGTCGAGCTCGAGGCGCACGCGCTCGCCCGGCTCGAGCTCGCGAAGCACGTCGCTCTCCACGAAGTGATGCACGTGCTGCCCGGAGCTTCCGGACTTCGCACACGTGCACGTCATCGCGTGCAGCCGAGCCGAGCCCTCTCCGTGCGCGGTGCGCACGCGAAATGTCTCACCAAGCGGCTCGAGGTGCGCGACCGTCGATTCGGAGATCTCGAGACGGCCGTCCAGCGGTGTCTTGCGCGACACCGTTCGATGCTCGATCAGCACTGCGTCAGCTCCCCCGCCGATCGCGATTTCTGAGCGGAGAGGCCGAGGATGTCGGCGTGATCGGAACTCGCCAGCCATTGCGCGCGGGATCGGGAAGTGCATCGCGCGTCGCCGCTGCGCCGAGAGATTCTGTCTCGGTACGCGAGGGACGCATCGCGAGCCAAAGAAGCCATATCAACAGCGGCGGCACGGTGATCCAGAGCGCGACTTCCGAGAGCGGAGCCACGCCCGAGTACACCACCACGTTGTCCTTCAGGGCATTGAGCGTGACGCCGGCATCTCCGATCGAGAGGTTGGCGCTTCCATGCTGCCCCGGCGCGCGATTGAGCTCTGCGGCCCACCGCGCGAACGGCGCGAGCGTGACGCCGGCGAGGCCCGCCCAGTATGCGCCCCATGCTCCCAGCAGGTGACCCACGCCCATGCGGCGTATCGAGAATGCCATGATGTCTCTCTCCGTTGAGACTAATACGCCGAACGAGACTCGGATGTGGCGAGCTCCACGGTTCTGCGCTCCTGGTCGTGCTCCGCACGAAACTCCCCGAACCGCTGAACTTCTACGGAGACTTGGCTCCCGCGACCTTGAGCGACTGCGCTGCGGCCAGAAGCTCCGCTTCCCGTGCCGGAGTATGCGTCAGGATCACGAGCTGAAGGCCCACGGCATTCCGGATCACGGTGTTTGGAGTGTCCACATTCAGCGTGTCTCCGTGCGCCGGCCTGGTGAGCTGCAGCTTGTGCGACGGCGCAGGCCGACCCTCCAGCGTGAGTGCGCAGGCCGTGGTGCCGAGCGGACGGCCGATGTCCATACCGCCCATGCCCATTCCACCCCGGTAGAGTGAGTGCGTTCCGTGAATCTCGACGCTGCTCGAGTCTGCGCCGATCCAGCGATTGCCATCGGCGCCGGCCGCGACCGGAGCCTCACGAAAATCCTTCGGTAGCGACAAGACGCCCTCGAGCGAGTCCGTCTTCCATTTTTGCTCCACCAGGTCAGACACGGAGGAAGACACGGAGCACTTCGGCATGCCTTCCGCGCCCTTCGCCCAACCATCCGGAGTGAGTCCGCGCCAGAACTCGAGCTCCTGCGGGGAAATTCCGCGTGGAGGCATGGGCGCGTCGGGGGACTGCGCGCTGGAGCGCGTCGCGGCCACGGAAGCACCGATCAGTACGGCGCAGAGCAGTTTCGTGAAACGCCAGTTCATGAGCCCATCTCCATCGACACGATACGAATCGCCGGACGCGAGGCGCCGGCCCGACACCATGAAGACTACCTGAACGCATCGATGGAGAAAGCCCCACGACAGCGCCGATCGGGCCTCTTCTGGCCACGCCTGCCTGTCGACCGATGGAGCGGGTGGACCGCTGCCGAACATGAGCCAGGCGAACCAGACCGCCAGTGCTGCGTACACAACGAAGGCGGCCCACACGAAGCCATTCGCGATCGGTGAGCGCAGCTCGTGCGCGAGAGCGAACGCGCCGACCAGCCCGTGTGCGAAGCCGCCCACCACGATCGATCGGCCGTAGATGCCACCGACCAGCATCGCGCGCGCCAGCCACGTGGTCATGGCGATGCCAAGAAGCGCGCCTCCGTACAGCTGCGCCGGGAGTAGCGCCCCCGCGGTCCTCTCGATGGCTAATCGAGCGATGATCAGCTCGGGGGCGAAGATGAGCACGAGCGCCGCGGCCCCGAGCACGAGCGCGATGATCTCCATCCCCCGCCGGACGATCACGCGAGGATAACCGAGGGCGCACGCATGCGCGCACCGAGAAAGGTCATCGGGATGAGCAGCGCGAGAAAGGACACGTGATACCAGAGCGGAATCCGGTACCAGAGCTGGATCTCGACGTATATCCCCGTGAGCAGCAGGAGGACTCCGAGCACGATCGCACACGGTGCCCACGCCGACGCAGCGATCCGCGCGGTGACGTATCCCGACGCGAGCGAAAGGAGCACGCTGCCGATGAGCAGCACGAGGAGCGGTTTGGAGCTGGTGAGTGGCTCCGTGCTGGAAGGTGTCAGTACTCCCAGAAGGAGCAGCGTCTGATTCAGTCCCAGCCACAGAATTGACCAGAGGACATACCCAGTGACGACGGCGAGAGCTTGTTTCATGCGCTTCTCCGGAGTGATGGATCGTCATCGCGCGATGCGGCCATATATTCTGGCACACAGATGCGGAAACCACCATCGCATGCCCGCGCGGTCTCGAAACAGGGACGCACTTGGAAGCGGCAGGGCGCTCGCCCGGCTTCGAGCAGGGAGCGCATCTATGCCGAGGTGCGGAGGGTGCCCCGAGGGAAGGTCGCGACGTACGGGCAGATCGCGTTGCTCGCCGGCCTCGAGGGACAGGCGCGCCAGGTCGGATACGCAATGGCCGCGCTGCCTGCGAGCAGCGCCATTCCTTGGCATCGCGTGATCAACGCGCAGGGCCGCGTGAGCATGCGCAGCGAAGGCCCAGGTGGAACGATCATCCAGCGGCAGCTGCTCGAGCGCGAGGGTGTGGTGTTCGACGAGGGCGGCCGCGTCGCCCTCGCACGCTTTGGCTGGAAGCCGCGGCGCCGCTAGCTCTTGCTGTCGATCAGGACCTCGTAGTGCGTCACGAACTCCTCGCGCTCGAGCAGATAATCGTCGTCAGCGGGATAGTACCGCGCGCGTTCGTAGTCCTCGCCGGCAAAGGCCTTGACCGCCTCGATGGAATCCCAAAGCGTCGTGAGCAGGTACTCGGTCACGCCTTTGCTCGTGCGCCGCAGCACACGCACGCCCCGGTTGCCAGGAGTGCTGGCGTAATCCGGGATGCCGGTGCGCAGGAGATACGTGTAGTACGCATCGCCCTTGCTCTCGGGCACTCGTCCATGCCAGCTGCGTGCGATCATGTCGAACTCCGGGTGCGAATTGAAGCGGGAGGCGTGCTCACTCAGAGCACGAACGGAATGAATCGCTTGGTGCGGGCCGCATACTCGGCATACTCCGGCATCGCGACCCGAAGCAGCTCCTCCTCCGCCTGGACTCGCACGAGGGTCATGCCGGTGGCGAGCACGGCGAGGGCGACATCCGCGAGCGATGGCATGCCACGCGAGAGCACGCCCGCCCACACGAAGAGAAGGACGGCAGCGTAGATCGGGTGCCGCCAGTATCGGTAGGGTCCCGTTGCCACGAGCCCACCCGCGGTCGGATTGGCGGCCGCGTGAAAGCTGCGCGTACCGAAGGTGAGTCGTGCCCACAGCATTAGAAGCGCGGCGAGCACCTGAAGCGCGATTCCGAACGGAGCCGCGGCCAGCAGCGCACGTCGCACGAACAGCACCACGACGCACACGACGAGCACCATCGTCGCCACGAGCGAGCGTTTCCTCGGATCCATGCGCGTGCTCCTTTTTCGATGCGCCCAGTGTCTACCAGTCGGTCGGAACGTAATCCTTGAGGAACTTGCCCCACACGTGCGTGCCCGTGTTGAATCCGGACATGATGGGATCCACGATCCGCGCCGCGCCATCGACGATGTCGAGCGGCGGATGGAAGCGATGCTCCGCGACCTTGCGCGCCGCTATCTCGACCGGATCCTCGTCCGTCACCCAGCCCGTATCCACGCTGTTCATGTGGATGCCGTCCGTGAAATAATCCTTCGCGGCGGTGCGCGTCATCATGTTGAGCGCAGCCTTGGCCATGTTCGTGTGCGGATGTCGCGTCGTCTTGAACGGCCGGTAGAACTGCCCCTCGACTGCGGACACGTTCACGATGTGCTTGTCTCTCTCCGGAGTGCGCAGCATGAGTGGCTTGAGGCGCGCATTGATGATGAAGGGGGCGATCGCGTTGACGAGCTGCACTTCCAGCAGCTCCACGGACGACACCTCCGCCATCAGAAGCCGCCACGAGTTGCGGCCGCGAAGATCTACCTGCTGCAGATCCTGATCGAGACGTCCCTCGGGGAAGAGATCCCTCTGCGCCTGCCGCTCCTCGGGCAAGAGCGCGATCTGCGACAGCTGCGCGGCGTGCGTGATCCCCGCTACTTCGGAGATCCGGCGGCCGAGTGTCGCGGGCGCGAGCGCTTTCCCCTCCGCTTCGGGGAGCATGTAATAGCCGCGCAGCCCCTCGTACGCGCCCAGCAGCTTGCGTGCGTGCGCGGGGAGGTCGCGGAGGGATGCGCGCTCGCCTTCCATCATGTGCTCGTAGAAGTCCGGCGGACGGCGCACCGTCTGACACGCATTGTTGACGATGAAGTCGAGTCTGTCGCGCGTGGTGAGTAGCTCGTGGCAGAACGCCTCGACGCTCGGCGTGTGCCGAAGATCCAGGCCGAAGATCTCGAGGCGATCGCTCCACTCGGCGAAGTCGGGCTCCTTCGCGTAGCGCGCGGCGGAGTCGCGCGGAAATCGCGTCGTCACGATGAGTCGTGCGCCGGCGCGCAGCAGCTTGAGTCCCGCCTGATAGCCGATCTTGACGCGACCACCCGTGAGCAGGGCCACGCGGCCGCGCAGGTCTGCGAGCTCCGTTCGCTTCGTGAAGTTGAACTGCGCGCACGTGGGGCAGAGCTGATCGTAGAAGTGATCGATCGCCGTGAAGTGCTGCTTGCACACGTAGCAGTGGATCGACTCGTCGAGCTCGGCGATGTGCGGCTCGGCGTCGACGGCATCGGGACCAGTGGGCGGAAAGACATTCGGCGTCGTGAACACGGTTTCGCGGCGAAGCTTGCGAATCCCCGTCTCGGCATAGACGCGATCCTCGTGTCGTACCACGGACGCCTTCTGCTGTTTCAGCGCCTCCTTGCGCAGCCGACGGCGGGCGTTGATGTCGGGGCTGAACACGACTCCTATTGCGTTCAGGAGGCGCTTGCGTTCCTCGGCGGATACGCGCGCCAGTAATCCGCGATCGCGCCCGATCGCTTCGAGGAAGTCGGCGGCGTCGCGCACGCGCGCCTGGAGCTCGCGATCGGTGGTGCTCTCGGTGGTCTCGGTGGTTGGCCTCGGCATGGAGTGAAGGCTAACGCGACGAGCGCTCGTCGTCAGCCACCGCGGGGCGAGGCGCGGCTTATGGAGGGATGGCGCGACAGCACGAGGAGAGAATGCTGCATCCGTCCGAACGCGGGCTCGCACGAGTCTCTCGACTCGAGCTCACGCTCGCTTGAAGAACTGAACGGCGCGCTCGTGCTTTTCTGCGGCCGCACGCGTCTTGAACGTGCCGAGATTGCGACGCTTGCCCGTCTTCGGATTCTTCTTTCGCGAGTACAGCCGATACTCGCCGCTCTTCAGTTTGCGAATCATTGCTCCTCCCACTGCTCGTCCCAGAGTGACAGTTGCGCGCGCGCAGCTGGTTGGTCCAACGAGCGGCGCGGTGGTTCACGGTGTCCGGATTCGAGAAAACGCTGGCCGAGGTGACGCAAGGCTGCGTGCGGAGGTCTTGTCGAGAAGCCCGCTTCTCACACTCGCAGACCCATGCTCCCGCCGCGCACGCAACCGATACTCGCTCACCGCAACTCTCGCGCTCAACGCCGCTCGCGAGCGACTCGATTTGTTGCCGCGGCGGCGGCCGTAATGCTGCTCGCGCTGGCGTGCCGGGACGCGGCGGCGCCTGCACCGTCGCTGCTGGAGGTGTCGGCCGGAGACGGCCAACATGCGTTGGCGGGGTCGGAGCTGCCCGCGCCGGTGACCGTCCAGCTGCGCGATGCGGCGCAGCGACCGCTCGTCGGGGTGCACGTCACATGGTCCGCGGAAGGGGGCGCGAGTGATGTCATCACGCCGGAGTCGGAGATCACGGATGCGAGCGGATACGTGCGCGCGCGGTGGCGCCTGGACGCGACCCCGGGCACGCACACACTCGTCGTGATCGCTGATGGCGGCGCGACGGCCCACGCGAGTGCATACGCCGACGCAATGCCCGTGACCGACGTCCACTCACTGCCCGTCGTGACCTACGAGGGTTCGGGGCAGGCCGTGCATCCGGACTTCGTTCGGCTGCCAGCCTCGTGGACGGGTGATCCGCTTCGACTCGTCGCCACTCCGTATCCCGGAGGCGACGCTGCATACGAAAACCCGTCGCTGTTCACGGGCAGTACGGGTACCGATTGGGTGATACCCGCCGGCGTGACGAATCCGTTGGAGAAGTCGGCTGGCGGAGGATATCTGTCGGATCCCGACGTGCTGTACGATCCGGACGCGAACGATATACGCATCTACTATCGTCGCGTGACGACGGAGAACGAGATCTGGATGATTCGCTCCTCCGACGGCGTGAACTGGAGCACGCCGGTGTTGACCGTGCACGCAGTCAACCATCTGATCGTCTCGCCCACGATCGTGCGCCGGAGCACGACGGAGTGGCTGATGTGGAGCGTGAATGCGGGAGCGATCGGGTGCGGTGGCCCATCGACCACGGTGGAACTTCGACATTCGACGGATGGCCAGCACTGGTCCGATCCCCAAACGGCGTCGATCAGCGATCCCGATGGTTTTCCGTGGCACATCGACGTCGAGTGGGTACCCAGCCGCGGCGAGTATTGGGCCGTGTATCCGTTGAAGACGGCTGGCGGATGCACCACCGACCGGCTTCGTTTCGCGACGAGCGCAGATGGACTCCACTGGACCACGTATCCGGCGCCCTTGCTCCTGCACGGCGCCAGTGATGAGCTCCGGGATGTCGTCTACCGCTCCACGGTCGATCTCGATGCGGCTTCGGGTGTCGTCACGCTGTGGTACTCGGGTGCGAAGTACGATCGCGGCATCTACAGCTGGCACCTCGCCTGGGAGCGCATGTCACCGGATCAGCTGTTCGCACGCGTGAGCGCTCAGAGTCCGATCGCTGCTCGCACTGCGCCTCCGGCCAGGCCGGATCTGCCCCCGCTCACGAACGAGACTGCCCCCTAAGGAGACGGCTCAGTCGTCCGGCTCCGAATCGGGGATGAGATTCACGATCTCGACGGGAATCTTTTCGCGCACCATCGATGCGACGATGCTCCGATGGCAATGGGCGGGATCGGCTTCGAAGCACAACAGGCTCACGCGGCGTCCCGACCGGACGAGCTCGACGAGGTCCGCGAGCGCGTCCTGCGCATCGGCCGTGCGCATGTGGGCGAGGAAGATCTTGCGCATATCGGCGTGATGTCCGGCGCGCGCGGCCGCGCGTCCATCCGCGGGCGTTCCGAGTGCGCGCAGGTGCACGTAATCGATCCCGGCATCCGCGAGGCTGGCAGCGAGCTTCGTCTTCGAGAAGCCCGGTCGCCGAGAGCTCGCCACAGCACGAATGTCCACGAGCAGCTCGATGCGCGCATCCTGCAGCGCGCGCAGGAAGCTGCCAGGGGTCGCGCCCTGGTACCCTATTGTGGCGAGTGGCCGCACGTCTGCGCGGCGCTTCGAGGCCGTGTTCAGGGCGTCTGCGTGGCCGCGCTCGCCGAGAGCGTGATCGTGCCGTCGATGTGATACTCGCGCATCAATCCCTCGATCACGAGGGTAGCGCGGACGGGCACCGCCTCATCACCGCGCAGCTTGCCGTCTTCGATCGCCTTGCGTACGTGGGTCTCGATCTCACGTTGCGCGGTCACACCGAAATGCTTCAGGAATTTGCGAATCGAGAGATTGAACGCATCCTCGTCCATGGAGCTCTCCTCGGAAGGTGATTCAGAAGGTGAAATGGTGCCACGATCGGCGCGCGACAGCGATCAAGCTGGCTCGTCGAGCGAGTAGTCGAAGATGTACGAGTGTTGCTTGTTCTCGATGTTGATCTGCATGGATCCCGTGATTCCCGTGAGCGCGCCAGTTCCCGAATCGGGAACCACGGTGATCGAGAGCGACGGTGTTCCGCGCTTCATCGTGCCGCTGTGTTGCAGCACGAACGTGCCCGCACGGCCGTGCAGCGTACCCGCCACCTTCTCGATGGCGACATAGCCAGCGGATCCTTGCACCGACGTGCCGGCGGACAGCATCTCGCCCTTGCTCGTCGCGTCGAGATCTCCCGTGAAGCGCTTGTCGATGGACATTCGGGCGAGAGGCGCGGCGTCACCGTTCCACGCGGCTGCGAGTGGGGCAAGCGTGACTTCGAACGGACCCTTGGCGCGGTGTATCAGCTGTAGCTCGGGCATAGATAATGTGGCGAGTTGAGATTTGGGTGGACTCGGTCGTACCTGCCAGGGCAATGAGAACTCGAGGAGCTCTTGGAGTGCCGCGAGTGGTCACCCGTCCGCAGTGGGGCCGTACATCGGCGGAACCTTCTCGTCGATCAGCCGCAAGTACATGGCCAGCTGCGCGCGATGATGGATCTGATGGTTGAGCACCATCGAGCGCAGCATCTGGTAGCGCGTATCCGACATCATGACCGCGCCGGCCCTCTTCAACGTCCAGGGCTCGTGCATGACGTCATCCGATGCCGCCGCGAGCGCGCTTCTGCCGGCGGCCGCATTTCGATCGAACTCGGCCAGCAGCGTCGCCGTCTTCTCGATCGAGTAGCCGGGAAACTTCGACCCGCCTGGTGGCGAGAGGTCGAGCTCGGAGCGATCGAACATCATCGGCACCCACCCCGGGAGCCGCGCCACGAGTTGCGCGAGGTGCGCCATGGGAAACGCCTTCGGGTGCGGCTTCCATTCACCACGGTCATCGGGAACGCGCTTCAGTACCTCGCGAGTGACGACGATCTCGTGCTCGAACTCGGGGAGCAGCAATTCGGATATCGACATCGGATGTGTGCACGTAAAAGGTGATGGCCCCTTCCTTTCGGATCGTCACGCTGCGCGCGACACCCGAGCGCTCGGCTCTCAGCTCCCCGGATGATACGTCCGTTCCGTGTGACCCACGAGTTGCGACGGGTAGTAGTAGACCGCCCGTAGATCGCCCTTGCTATATCGCAGCGCCTGATCGTCGAAGTGCTTCGACGCGGTGTCGCCGCTCTCGCCACCGGCCGTGATCGCTCGGGCGCGCACACTGTCGCCGAACTCGACAACGGCGACGAAGCTGTTACCGCCCGTTCCGTAGATCTTCTTCGTGGTTTCGTGCTGCCACGGGGCGAACGATGCGAGCGATCCCCACCGTGCGGATGTGAAACCCACCGGAATACTGGGAGCCGCATCGTTGAACGGATGGACGATGTCGTCGGTGAGTCGCTGAAACCGGTTGACCTCGCCCCACGGCATCTTCCACGTCCCGAAATTCTTGTTCAGCGAGTCGGTGGCGAACGCGAGCGCGTCCAGCTTCTCGTGCGCGGACGTGCGCGTGGCCATGTATTGATAGATCGACATGTCCTCACCATCAGCATCTGCGTGCACGCGCCGGCCGAGCTCGTCGCCCCAGTAGCAGGCGAGAGTCGTCGGCACAGAGGACACACTCCATCTGTAGTCCCAGGTGCGCAGCATCGCGATCTGGTCGGCGACTCTGGCCTTGAGCGGATCCGACGCTGGCGTCTGATCGTAGGCCTTGATCAGCGTGGGAATGAGATCCGCGAATGCCGGCAAGTAACTGTCGTAGGCGGCATCGATCAACGACTGTATCGTGAAGTCCCTCTTGTTCGAGAGTACGCGGATGGCGTGAATGCCCCTCGGGCTCTCGAGTCCCACATCCATGTACGCCGGATAGTCCGCTCTCCTGGGGCTATACGGGCCGGCGGCAGAGTAGGGCCAGTTGTTCGAGTTGTAGAGCCATCCGTTCGGAGGGTTGAGCAGATGCGGACTGCTGTCGATCGCTGTGACTCCCTTCCAGTCCGTGGCGGGATTGCTTCCATCCACCGGCTTGCGCCAATCGAAGTGCGTGTCGCGAATCGGGACGAAGTTCGCGTGGAAGTAGGCAATGTCCCCGTCAGCGTCGGCGAAGATCGTATTGTTGGACGAGTTCGTGTGCAGCTCCATCGTCTCACGAAACGTCTTATAGCTCGTCGACTTCGTGCGAAGGTACGACTGTGTGAGGGCCTTCACCGGCTGGTTCATCAGGCGAACGCTGATCCACTTGCCGTTCGCGGCACGAACAATTGGACCGTGGAATGTGCGATACACCGTGAACGATTTCGTCTGCATGCCGTTGGGCGTGCGGTATGGCACGGTGATCGTCTGCACCGTCACGGGTCTGAGCCCCGATCCGTACTTGTAGAACAGGCTGTCGCCCCTCTTCACGATGCTTTCCGCGTACTCGTCGACCACATCTGCGCCGCTCGAGGTGTGCATCCATCCCGTGTGCGAGTTGAAGCCCTGGTAGACGAAGAACTGACCCCACGTCGTCGCGCCGTATGCATTCAGTCCTTCGTCACTCGTCATCTGCAGCTCGGC
>Ga0182008_10001091_pt1 | contig 18705 bp, 30 predicted proteins | sample Sormic07211129_1_FD_120482 | JGI IMG/M metagenome (GOLD analysis project Ga0182008, IMG submission 120482) | Rhizosphere microbial communities from Sorghum bicolor, Mead, Nebraska, USA - 072115-129_1 metaG | ecosystem: Host-associated > Plants > Roots > Rhizosphere | place: USA: Nebraska...
GCATAAAGATCGAGCATCTGGATGATGGTGCCGTCAGGATCGGCTGGCGCGAGTACTGCGATTCCTAAATGAGCCCGCCAATGAGCGGGCTTTTTATCACCCACGAATTTCAGCAATCTGAATTTATTTATTCAGCATACTTGACGTACTAATTTCAGCTTGCTTAAATTCGTTTCACGCCAGCAACGAACACTGCCGGCCAACAGCGAAAGCAGCACCGCTCTTTAGCGACAACCCTTGCCGGATCACCACCGGCCCAAATTCAAAGGCAGCGATGAACCGGCCTAAACGGTTCAGAGGGTTGGCAACTGACCCGGGCGTGCAGCGTAAAGCGCCAAGAACAGTTATCCAGCGGGAGAACAAGCCGAAAGGCCCGCGGCTGGAAGAACATTTGATTCAAGCCGGTAACCGACGCCAGTAGCGGGTTACGGCGGAAGTTTTCACTGATGCACCCAACTGCAGTTCGGTCGGGTGCATTGGGAAAACAACCGATCAAGCACGGAGCACCAAATGAGCGAGCAAACACTTCAATCCATGCTGATGGATGGCGTAACCCGATTCACAGACGGCGCCAAGCCGGCAGAAATCATCGATAAGCATGTGGAAAGCATGTTCACCGACATCATCAAAGACAATTTCCGCAGCTACAGCGACATGGGCAAGCTGGTCAGCCAAGCCATTAAAGATGCGCTGCCATCCAACGTGAGCGATCTGTTTGAGCTGACTCGCTACAACGACCTGATCGCCACCGCATTGAAAACACAGTGGGAGTCTTCTGGCGTCACTGCCGAAATGCTTCGTCGTTCGCAAGCAGCTATCGACGATGCGCTGAAAGACGACATCGTGCCGGAATTCGTAAACCTGAGCGATTTGCTGAATGCCTTCATCGAAGAAAACAAAGAGCGCGCAACAGACGAGCAATGGGAAAGCCCGCACATCACCATTCGCGAGGCTGAAAACGACTACATCGGCAGCAGCAAGCACATGCACATCTACTTTGACCCACAGCCGGAAGAGCGCAGTTCGTCATCTCGATACTCCTCTGGTACCAAGCGCACCGAATGGGAGCTGGCCAATCGGATCAGCATCAGCGTCAAAGGCCAGAACGAGCGGGGCTACGACTTCGGTGAGGTCTACAGCGCGAAGCTGGACGGCGCACCCATTGGCCGCAACTTCATGATTTACAAGAAGTGGGAAAAGCTCACTGCGGCCCTCTACTTCGGTGGTGCCAAGCTGGTGATCGATTGCGACGAGCACGATTTCAGTTATGGCCTGTACGACTGAACAACCAGCGCCATGACAGCCGGGAAAGACCGGCGCCTTTCCTTCCCCACCTCTACTACGTCAGCACTCCTCCCCCGCGCCCATCGGCAACCAGCGGGAGGCATGAGTGTTGACGAATACAGGTGAACAACCCGCCACTTTGGAGGCGACCATGAACGAACAAGCGCTTGCACAAACTGAATTCGATAACCGCCTGGCGCCTCCGGTGAGCGAGTCGGCCCTGGAGATTGCCCACAAGGAGTGGATCGACAACGCGGTGGAAACGCTCGTTGATCGGCGCAGCGACGTGCAGTTCAAGCGCCGACTTCATTCCCCGCAAGGCGTGACGTTCAAAGCCTTCGCCGCCGAGGTTGAGCAGTTCGCAATCAACAGTGACAGCAAAAGCCCATGCGCGATTGGCGAGATGGTTATTGCTGGATTGCTTGGTGACCGCTTTCTGGCGCGAGACGGCGCCGAGGATTTGATGGCGGTAGCCGACCCCAAAGAACAGCTCAGGATTATCGCTCAGGGCCTTGTCGAGCCCTTGGCGAAAGACGCCCTGATCGCCCAGGCAGAGGACAACGAACTGTGAGCCCATACGTTGAGATCGATAAAGCGCTGTTTGCTATTGAAGATCCAGACAAGCCCTTAATCGACGAAACCCTGACTGAAGGCTTGATCGTCCGCCACTTTACTTCGGGCGCCATCAACGCAGAAGAATTCCACTGGTATAGCGCCCGTCTACTGGATGTCAGCCGGCGGCGTAAGGAGATTCAATGAGTACTGCACCGGTTAAATCGCTGATCGACGAGCAGCTCGACGACATCGAGCGCCGCATTGCCATCCTGGGCTTCGGCCTTCCCTTCAACGAACTGATCGGGCGCAAGCGTGAAGACTTGGTGCGGGACCTGCCGCAGCGCCTGGCGCCGACAATGAAGGGTGGCCGAATCGCGGTGAGGGTTAGGCCTTGACCACCCACCAGCGCACCCGGCGCCTGCTGATCTGGCGCGGATCCTTCTCCGCCCTCTCCGTCTGCACATTCCTGATGTTGCTCAGCGCCCTCGCTGATCGAATTACTCAATAACCAATACCTCACAGCGCCCCGCAAGGATGGCGCGGGAGTATCGCCATGCTCGCAGCAATTGCAGATCGCATCCGTTCCAAGTCCTACGAACTTCCTCTGTCCCGTGATTACGTCCGTCACTGGGGCTTGAAAGAGGCCATCCGGGAACTGGTACAGAACGCCCTGGAAAGTGAATCGCCGTTTGAATACGCATTCGCCGATAGCCAACTGTTCATCACCAGCCGCTTTGCAAAGTTGGAAGCCAGCACGCTGGTGCTGGGCAGCACTTCCAAGGCTGACCGTTCGGATGCCATCGGAAGTTTCGGCGAGGGCTACAAGATCGCCCTGCTGGTACTGACCCGCAACGGCTACGACGTGAAGGTCCTCAACGGCAATAAACAATGGATGCCTGAGTTCCGACATAGCGACCAGTTCGACGCTGAGGTGCTGTGCATCAACGAGACTCCAGCGCACCGGCAGAATCAGGGCGTGGAATTCATCGTGTCTGGCCTCACCGAAGATGACGAAGCTGAGATTCGCAGCATGTGCCTGCGCATGCAGCCTCCCATGAGCGACGTCATCGGCACCAAGTACGGCCACATCCTGCCCTCACGCCCAGGAAAGCTCTACGTCGGCACGCTGTTCGTGTGCGACACCGATCTGACCTACGGCTACGACATCCTCCCTGAACACCTGCAGCTTGAGCGCGACCGCCAAACGGTCAGCGGGTGGGACCTGAAACAGGTGTCGAAAAACGCTTGGATCGATACCGGGCGCCTGGATGAGGTGGCCGAGAAGATCGAGGCAGGAATTCCTGACGTTGAATATGTCGAGTACGGCAGCACCGAGCTTGTGCGGGAGGCCTGCTATAGGTTGTTCCAGCAGAAACACCCCGACGCCATTGCCGTTCAATCCCAGGAAGAGCTGAACAACCTGGTCAAGCAGGGCATGACCAACACCGTGGTCGTGCGCGGGGCTTACTACTCCCAGGTTGCCAACTCGACCTCGTACAAACAACAGGTATCCCACGTCGTTGCCATCCAGACGCCCAAAGCCGCCCTGGAAGAATGGTATCGCGACAACAAAAAATACATGAGCAGGCTGCCGGCGGCTTCCTTCAAGGAGCTGGCCAAGCGTGCTGACGGCTGGAGGAACAAGTGATGTCCGAGAACACCAGGATATGGGATCAGGTCGAAACTACCGACCCCGAGGTCACCAAAAAATTTACCGGCGCAGGCGGTTTCAAGGGTACGGCTATCAGGCCCACTTACCTGATGCATCGGGCCACAGAGCTGTTTGGCCCGTGCGGTGAAGGCTGGGGCTGGACTGTCCTTGAGGATCGCTTCGACGAAGGCGCTCCGCTCCAGGCACCGACGAAAGAGTGGCCAGGCGCTCCGATGATCTGCGCAAAGGTACACACCGTAAAAGTAGAGCTTTGGTACACGGGCAAGAACGGGCAAAAGTGCACGATCCAACAGTACGGCCACACGCCTTTTGTATACCTGCAGCAGGGGAGAATCCTGACTGATTGGGATACGGCGAAAAAGTCCCTCACCGACGGCATCGGTAAGTGCCTGCAAGCCTTGGGCTTCGCAGCTGACATTTACCTGGGCATGTTCGACGACCCCACCTACGTCGACACCATCACCGAAGAATTCAAGATCGAGAAGGCTGAAGACAAAGACGCCGAAATTCTGCGCCAAAAACAGGAGCGCATTGACTGGCTCGCCTCGGCCGTCGAGACCATCGGCAAGGCGGTAACCGCCTACGAGCTGAAAACACTGAACGTGAAATACATTCGTGAGGCAACCCGCCGTAACGAGCCGGCTTTCATCGCGCGCATCACCCGGGCGTTCGAAGAGCGCAAAGCCAGCCTGGAAAAATCGACTGAGGACGCAGCATGACTCAACTCTACGCACTGACCGGCAAGCTGGCTGAACTCCAGGCCATGGCCGACACCGACGATGAAGGCCTGAAAGAAGCCCTTCAGCATGCCATGGACGAAGTCCAAGGCGACTTCAACGACAAGGCCGACAACATCGTTATGTTGCGCCGCAATATCGAAAGCGACGTGACGGCAATCGAAAACGAAATAGACCGCCTGGCCGAACTCAAGCGGATCAAGTCCAACAGCGTGTCACAGATCAGCGACTACCTGCGCCGCAACATGGAAGCTGCAAACATCAAGTCGATCAAGCGTCCACTCTTTACCATCACCCTAGCCATGGGCAGCGAACGGGTGATCGTTGACAACGAGGATGCGGTGCCGGATGAGTTGACCTCTGTGAAATCAAGCATCACCCCAGACAAAAAAGCCATCGCCTCCAAGCTCAAGGAAATCCGCGATCACAACGAGGCTGTGCGCAAGCGGATGGCCGCCGGTGAAGACGCCGAACACGAACTTCTACCCGAACCAACCTGGGCTCATCTGGAGCGCGGCGACAGTTCGATACGGATCAAGTGAGGCCATCATGATCAGCAACAACCTCAGCCTGGTCGAGGCACTACGGCCAGCATCGGATGAACTGGCTGCCCAGGTTGAGCAGTACCTGGCGGCCGGCGGGCGGATCGAAGAAGGCCCGGCCAGCGGCTACATCCCCAAACCCATCACCTACAGCAACCAGATGCCGCCGGCACCGAAGCCATTCGTTCAGCGGCGTGTTGAGGCGGCTCCCCTGCCCCTCGACAAAACCGACATCCGATCACAGGACCGGCTCAAGATGGCTGAGCAGATACGCCAGTTGGGCCTAACCCTCACCCAGACCGAGGTGGCGGCCGAACTTGGTGTAAGTCGACGGCTTATCTACAACTACGCCGCCCGGTACGACATCACGTTCAAAGCCCCAACCCGGGGAGGCGCGCGGAACCTGGTGCGCAAGGAAGTTGACGAAGCGCGCGACGCCAAGCTCGCCGAACGCATCCGTGCCTTCCTTGAGTTGGGCATCACTCGGCGCCAGTGCTGCGGGAAGCTGGCGATTGGCAACAAGGCCTTTGAGCGGATCATAGCCGCCCACGGCATCGACTATCCCAAAGCGCGGCGTGGCAGCACCTCATGCGCCGCATAACCCGCACCCAGCAACGCAGCTTTGGAGGATCACAACGACAAATCATCTCTTAAAACGCTTCACCCGAAACGACAACCAACCAAACTTGAAAGGAATCAACATGAAAAAGATCATCATGGCACTCGCATGCCTAGCATCCGTCGCCGCAAATGCAGAGACATATTCAACATATCCGGAATCCCCTGGCACAGCTGTCGGTTTCGTAACGTCTGTTGTGGAGTACAACCCCGGCAGCGGCGGATATGGCGACGGGGCGATTCAAAGTCACTCCCTTGGTGCTCCCAACGGAAACTATCTGTCCCTCGGCAAGCTGGGAAATGCTGTTTTCAAAGTCGGCCCGAATCCACTCAAAGCTGATGGAACTCCAGCGATCGATATTTACGTCTATGAGGCGGGTTGGTGGGACTCATTCGACGTCTACATTTCAGCCAACGGTGTTTCCTACACAAAGCTCGTACCGACTACTACTGCAAAAGCATCGGGTGGCTCCGGCTCATGGGTGGGCTTTAACATTGATGGTCAAGTCGATACCGCGCTCTCCTACCCTTATGTGAAGGTGGTCGATACCAGCAGCAACCCCAGCACCATTCCCGGTACAGACGGCGCCGATATCGACGGCATTATGATTACGAACGCTGCCGCTCCGACAGGAGACTATGTGATGTATGACACTGATATGTATCAAGGTAAAACCTACAACCTATACCAGGACAAAGACTCCGGGGCTGTGGGGGTGAAGGTAATTACTGCGACCGGCGCAGTTTCATACGTGCCGTTCTCAAGCGACAACTCTCTCCTCCCGATCGCGGTCTCCGTGCAATCGGACGTCAATGGCGACTCGGTCAACGACATAGACGTTTTGGTGACTCGTAAATCCGATAACGCGCAGCTCAACATTTACCGAGACTTCAGCGGCGCGCTCATCAAAACGATAGACAACTCCGCCATCAAGTAGCACTGCGCGGCGTCGTCCGGACCCAGATATTGGGCGAGGACGACAACCGAATCAGCTGCAACCCATCAATACCGAACCCAATAAGAGGTAGGCCATGGCCAAGACTGTTCAGGAAAGATCGGCCAAGGCTGCGCAGAAGCGCCTGGCGGTCGCCGAGAAGGAATTGCGACACAAGGTCAGGCCAGGCATCGAGCAGGCCATGGAGCGTATCCGACTGCGCGGTCAGGTGTCGATCATCAGCGAGGTTCTGCAGATCGCCATCATGAAAATGGACTTGATGGGCGACGACGAGTTGATCGAATTTTTGAGTTATCCGCGCCACGAAATCATTTTTAGCGAAAAGGTGGCGCGAGACTTTCACAATCAAAGCTTGGGCGAATTAAGGCGCGATCCAGGCGATGAAGTGGTGCCTCCCGAGTCAGTTTGAATGACGATTAGGAAACCCATCAGAGATCAAACGCTGCCCCATGAGAACGGCGCAAGCAGGGTGAAAGAAAATACCTTTCAGCGTGTTTGAGTCTGAGTGTCCGTCGTAACGTACAACGCCTTTGTCGATTCGGCCGCCGCACTCAAAACAAAGATTTATGTCCGTGAAATAGGCGACAAGTTGGTCTGCCTCTTTCGTGCTCTTGAAATAGCTCATGCGATCTCCTTGATCCGGCTCCATGCCGGTCACCCGTAATACCCCAACCTGAACCAAATTGCCACCAGGCGCGGCAGCCTGACAATCACTTGGGCGAGACGTGCTGATCCACGCGCTCCCCGGTGCTTGTGTCGACAATGATTATGTCCCACCAAGTGTTTGCAGGAGGGTTGGTGAGCCTGTACGTGCGACCAGCAACAAAATCAACATCCCGAATCTTCCGCTCCAAAGAAGGAGTGGTGCCGATCCACTTCCTCAGTTCCAGTCGATGTCTGCCGGGAGCTAGTCGATATTCCGTTTGGGTGCCGAGCGCGAAATTGGTTTTCTGACCATCAATTGTGGCAATGAACAGTGACTTGTCGGTTAGGCCGATACGCGCAACGTCAGAATCCGGTAATCCTTCAGCTGCTTTTTCGGTGTAAGAGATACAGCCACTGGTGACAGAGATCACTAGAGCTAATCCTAATACTCGCAACACTTGCCCTTTCCACATGCCAATCTCCAGTTCCTTATGGATGAGCGCAGCATTCAACCCCAACCCAAACCAAATTGCCACCACCGGTCACGGAGGGCGGCGCCTGACTGGAGATACTCCATGAGCAAGCCAAAAGTCGATCCGGCATCGCGTAAGGTGCTGGCCTACTCCGTAGAGACCAACGACCCAGAAGAATCCAACATCCAGTTCGCCACGTCGAACGCAGCGGCTCGACGCCAGGGTGCGGACGAGATTGGCACGGACTTCGGCGCAGTGTCCTGCCGACGCGCTCATTGGGCTGACGAGTTTGCGGGCCAGCGCTTTATCCCGGCGAAAGCCTACATAGACGCCGGCTGGTGGTTTGGCTGCAACCATTGCGGCGCCCGGTGCGACAGTGACGCCAGCTACTGGGATGAAGAAACCGAAACCGATATCGCACTGGACCTGGTGTTCGATGGCCGCGTGGTCTACTGCTCTGCGGAGTGTAAGTCCGGACATGAAGCCGAGATCGCGGCACGCAATGTAAGATTCGAAGAATTCAAGGTTCGGGTAGTAGCAGAGCGCCCCGGCGTTACCTTCACCGAGTTCACTGGTGGTTATCCATGGTGCGGCAACAAAGGGCTGTTCACTTTCCCTGGTGCCCAGTACGGCGGTTCGGTCACTGATAACGAAGAAGGCGAGGAACTGAAGTGGTACGTAGCCCAAGGCGATAAAGCAGCCTGGGACCACTTCATCGCCGAACAACCTGCCGCCTGAGCCACCGCCACTATCGACTTTGAGCGAATGACTCACCAGAAAATAATCTGAAAGAGATAAGTGTCTTGTTCAGAAATTTAGCGATTTCCTCAGCCTGCTCCATGCTCGTCCCAGGCGGCAACTCAAAAACCGGAGGGTTATCGGGCAGACCGTCAACTGAGTCTTGAAACCACATTTGTAAATTGGGCTGCGCTGGATCTAGCTCACCAATGGTGAATTTGATACGGGTCTTCTGGCTCATATCTGTCTCCTTGATCCGGCTCCATGCCGGTCACCCGTAATACCCCACATAACAGCAAGCTGTCACTCTCTACACGTCAGTTAAGAGCGTCGTAAAGTTTTTTCAACGTCGCGCGCGATTCCATGACTTGATTCACGCCAGACCGCGCTGTATCCAGATATTCGGGAAGTCGATCGGTTGTCTGATAAAAAAAATTGACCGCGTAACTGACATCTTCAACCGAAGTCCTTGTGGCGAACAACTCGCTGTAAATCTTGGGGCTCAATCCTGGCTCTGACATCGCCTCCTTTAAATGCTGCTGCGCTTGCCGAAGGTCGCTATTCAACATATCCATCGCGCGCCGCTCAAGGGACTTCAATTCGGCAGTCTGGACGGCATTACCAACCCTTCTGACTGTGTCATCAACCGCTGTGTATGCGCGCCAGAGAGCAGATTTTTTCGATTCATCCTCTGACTTACGCCTCACTCGAGAATCACGCCCTGCGATCCAAATAGCGGCAAGAATCGCTGCGATGGAGCCAAACGCCTGAACCCATGACGCCATCCCTGGATGGCTCTCGATCCAACGAAAAACGACTTCCCAGCTCATAACCCACTCCCCTGTAGATCCCGGAACTATACCGGCGAGGATACGCTATGTCCGCACAACAGAAGAAACACCCCTTAGATTTCAAAACCCAATACGTACTCGGCTTCAACCCTCAGGACGATGAGATCGTTGTCGACTTCTTCTGTGGTGGTGGCGGCGCCGGGACCGGCCTGGAAATGGGCCTGGGCCGCACGGTTAACGTGGCGAAGAACCACAGCCCTCAAGCCATCAGCATGCACACCGTGAATCACCCAGGCGCCAAGCACTTCACCACCGATGTGTTCGAGGGTGATCCGGACACCGAGTGCGGGGGCAAGGCCGTGGGCTGGTTTCACATGTCACCGGACTGCACACACCACAGCCAGGCGGCCGGCGGCCAACCGCGCAAACGTGAGATCCGCAACCTGTCGTGGATCGGCCTCAAGTGGGGAGGCAAGAAGCGGCCCCGGGTGATCAGCCTGGAGAACGTGAAGCAGATCCTGCAGTGGGGCCGGCTGATCGCCAAGAGGGACAAGGCCACGGGCCGCGTGGTCAAGCTGGACGGCACTATTGCCACACCTGGCGAAGTCGTGCCGGTGGGCCAGCAGTTTCTGATCCCAGACCCGAAGCAGCGCGGCCGCACCTGGCGCCGCTTCGTGGCTCTGCTGGAAGGCATGGGCTATGTCGTTGAGTGGAAGGTCATCAAGGCCTGTGATTTCGGCGCGCCAACCAGCCGGGAGCGCCTGTTCATGATCGCCCGGTGCGACGGCCAGCCGATCGTGTGGCCGGAGCCAACCCACGCCAAGAACCCCGCCAAGGGCCAGCAGAAATGGAAAACGGCCGCTGACTGCATCGACTTCACTGACCTGGGCAAAAGCATCTTCGGTCGCAAGAAAGACCTGGCCCCGGCCACGCTGCGCCGCGTTGCCAAGGGCATGAAGAAGTTCGTCATCGACAGCGCGGCCCCGTTCATCGTGCCTATCGCAAATTGGTCAGGTGAGACGGTGCAGTCGGTCGGCGAGCCGCTGCGCACGGTCACCTCCTACCCCAAGGGCGGCGCGTTTTCGGTGGTCAGCCCTGTCATTGCACCAGCAACGCACCAGGGCAGCGTCCGGATCAACGATCCGCTCGAACCGCTGCCGACGGTGACCTGCGCGAATCGCGGCGAGCAGATGCTGATCAGTCCTGTGATGGTCACCGCTGCTCACGGGGAAGGAAAGCCAGGGGGAGTTCAGCGCTGGGGAGATGGCTGCAAATCTTCAAGCGAACCGCTGAATACCGTAACGGCAAGCGGCGGCCACTCGATCGCAGCAGCGCACTTGGTGAAGTTTCGCTTCGATGACGCGGGCAAGGCGCTGGACGAGCCGCTGCCGACCATCACCAGCGGCGGCAACTATCAGCGCCCGGCCGGTGCCGCGCACGCCATGGGCATATCCACAGTGTTCATGGCACAGATGAATGGCGGCTTCAACACCACCGCCGCCAAGAGCATCGAAGACCCGATGACCACCGTAACGAACACCGGTAGCCAGCAGCAGCTGGTGGCGGCGAACCTGGTGCACCTGCGCGGCAACTGCGATGCGCGGGACTTGAACGACCCGCTGCACACCGTCAGCGCCGGCGGCCAGCACCACGGGTTGGTCAGTGCGTTCATGGACCGGGCATTCGGGGGGAGCGTGGGCCAGGGCCTGGATGATCCTGCGCCGACCATCACGGCCGGTGGCGGCGGAAAGAGCTCGCTGGTGTCGCTCACCCTCTCGCCAGAGCATGAAGCGGGCGCCCTGCGCGTTGCCGCGTTCCTGATCAGCTACTACGGCACAGAGAACATCAGCGCTTGCGACTCACCGGCGCCGACCATCACCACCAAGGACCGCCTGGCCATGGTCACCGTGATGGTCAAGGGCACGCCCTATGTGATCGTCGACATCTGCCTGCGGATGCTCAAGCCGTCCGAACTGTACAAGGCCCAGGGATTCCCGGCCGACTACATCATCAGCCACGGCGCCGACGGCAAGCCGTTCACCAAGACTCAGCAGGTGCACATGTGCGGAAACAGCGTCAGCCCGCCGCCAATGGCAGCGCTTGCAAGGGCAAACGATCCATGGCGCACGGAACAACGCCAAGCGCGTGCAGCTTGATGATCAGCTCGAACCAGGCGGAATACCGTCCTTATTGAAGTCTTTCAGGCGCTCCCGCTCTTCCTCGGTGGAGTGTGCCGGGGTTTCTTGCTCAGGTTCTTTCTTCTTTTCTTCAGTCATCGCTATGTCCTCTGGGTGGTAGCTGTTTCGGCACCTGGTGGAATCAGCAGTTCAAATCAATCAACTCCACCACCCGGGCTGTGCGCAGCGAGAACAACCCATTACGGTTGTAAATGGGGGGATTTCGTCTGCTAAGCCTTATTGGAAGCTGCCGCGTCTAGAAGAAACCTCACCCACTCGGAGTGAGCAGCGTCGTAACGAGCCATCGCTTGAACCCATTCGGCGCCTAGCGTTTTTCTGGAAGCGACGAGCTTCATTAGCTCGGCAACTGAGGCGTCAATTTCGAGCAGATAGTTGTGTGATTCAAATCGAAGATCGTCATCGTTGATCATGGTTCTTGCGCCTGTTGTGCACCGTGAAAGCTACTAGGCGTAGCTGTACAAAAACTTGGACCATGTACAGCTTTTACAAATTCCCCCCCCTTCAAAGTCAGCCGATATAGCGGCAAGGAACCGGCATGCCTGAACAAAAGTATCCACTCGACGTGGAGAGCGTAGGCAGTGACACCTACATCGTCATGAGCAAAGGCCACCACGACTTCACAGAATTTATGACTGAGGCCGTTACCCAGTACCACGGGTGGTTCCTGGGCGGCCCGCAGCACGTTTGGATCAAGACCACGCCAACCAAAGAGGGCTGCAACTACAACATCGTGAAGGAAGGTACGCGAGGCGCTTGGCCAGCCACTTACTGCTGGGAGTACGCCGACGGCTACAAGGAATGGCAGAAGCTGGCGGTGACGCCATGATCGCCACCCTCTGGTTCGCCTACGTGTTCATCTACAAGGGGCCAAGGCCATGAACGTACAAGTCCTCGACCCTTGCAGTGCCAGCCGCATGATGTGGTTCGACAAGGGCGATCAGCGCGCCCTGTTCGGTGACATCCGCGATGAAGAGCATTTGCTGTGCGATGGACGGGTGCTGAAGGTCGAGCCGGACGTCATCATGGATTTCCGGCACCTGCCCTTCCCCGACGCCTGCTTCAACATGGTGGTGTTCGATCCGCCGCACCTGGTGCGCGCCGGCCGTGAAAGCTGGCTGCGGCTGAAGTACGGGATCCTCACAGACGACTGGCGGGATGATCTCCGCAAAGGCTTCGCCGAGTGCTTCCGTGTTCTGCGGCCAGGCCAGTTCCTGATCTTCAAGTGGAACGAGACCCAGATCCGGGTTAGCGAAATATTGGCGCTAACCGACGAGCAGCCGCTGTTTGGCCATAAGTCCGGCAAGCGCGAGAAAACGCACTGGATCACGTTCATGAAGGGGTCGTGACCATGAAAGACCACGAACTGTTAAAGCTGTCAGCCAAGGCCATGGGCTTCGAACTGGAGTACCGCCACGGCAGCGATGGCTTCTACTACGACGATCCAGAATCCGGTCGGGAGATATGGCAGCCACTGAGCGACGAAGGCCAGGCCATCCGCATGGCGGTACACCTCCAGCTCAGCATCCTCTGGTTCACCAACCTGCAGTACGTGATGGTCGAGCGAGGCGGCTTCGGCGAGAACATCGGCTGGACCACCGACGCGGATCGATGTGGCGCGCTCTGCCAGGCAATCACCGTCGTAGCGGCACAAATCGGCAGCAAGCTTCCTTGACCCCAATCCCCTGTATACCTGCCTTCGAATGGCGTCAGGGCAATTGACTATCAACCCAGCGCTCAGCAGCAGCCATTGCCTCATCGAGCGCCGCCGGATAGTCGGGCCAGGGCCCGGTCAGTTCAGCAGCAACTTCGCCCAACCCATCAATTGACGCGGGCTCGATGATCTTCGCGGCAACCGGTGCATCGTCGTTCGGGCGTCGCCAGTCGAACTTGAGAAACATCGTGTGACCCCGATACGCGTGGGCAATCGGAACATCTATTTGGTGTGACACACGCCCTCCTGGCAAGTGAATGGGTTGATTCCCTGTTTTACACCCATCCCAACAACACAGATATCTAGGCATAACGCCATCACTCCATCCCCCTACATGCCTGCTGGTGAGCGGCGGGCGAGGTATTCCTATGTCTGACTTTCAAACGGAAACCATGCCGGTGGCGCGTAAGCAGCACCAATGCTGTGAATGCTACGGCCCGATCCAACCTGGCCAGCATTACCAACTCATAAGCGGATGCTGGGATGGCGACATGGACACTTTCAAGACTTGCTCGGCCTGCACGGCGGCACGCGCCTGGGCAACAAAACAACCTGAATGGATGGGAGACGGTGAGCACCTCTATTACTTCGGGCAGCTGGAGGAAGACTTGTCGTACACGGCGCCAGAGATTTCACCCGGTGACGGGCGGCGGTTCAAAGCGTACCGCTTGCAGCTGCAAATCACGCGGCGCCGTACGGCTGCATCAGAAGCCCGCAAAGCGGCGTAACCCTAACCCACCTTCTGCCGCCCAGCGCGGCAAGGACACCCCATGTTCGCTATGAAACTCACCCTGATACTGCTGGGCGCCTTGCTGTACCTGGGCGGAACCGGCACCTGGTTCATCTGGATCGGCCCTGACCTAGTTGATACCGGCACCACCGAGGCGCTGCTCTACGCATTCACCTGCACATGCACCTGGCTGCTGATCACCTTCGGCCTGGCCATTCAAATCATCAAGACAGCGCGGCCCACGGCCGGCAAGAGGTAGGTATGGACGGAATTCACTTCCTGTCGCACGAAGACGTCTGCACGCTCACCGGTGCCAGAACCAAAGCTGGCCAGATTCAGGTGCTCAAAAGGAACGGCATTCGCCACACCATCAAGCGCAGCGGATGGCCATGCGTCATCGCGTCCTCCCTCACTGGCGAGGCGATTGCTGTATCAGCAGAGAAACCAAAGTGGCAGCCACGGCTGGTGAGTTAAATGGGAAGGAAACCAACAAACCCTGACAGCGTTACCCGCCTCAGGAAGCGCAAGCAGCGCAGCGGGATCATCTATTACTACTACGACATCGGCGGCTCTCCAAGGAAGGAGATCGCCCTGGGCAGCGACTATGGGCTGGCGATTGTCGAATACGCGAAGCTGGAAAAGAGTCGCGCCTCGTCTGCCATGGTGCAGGGGGTGCTGACATTTGCCTATGTCGCAAACATCTACATGGGCGAGGTGGTCCCCACCAAGAGCCCGGCAACACAGAAGGATAACGCCCGGGAGCTGAAGCAACTGCTGAAGTTCTTCGATGATCCGCCGGCGCCCCTGGAGGCGATTGAGCCGCAGCACGTCGTGCAATATCTCCGACAGCGGGGGAAGACAGCCCCAGTGCGCGCCAACCGGGAGAAGGCGCTGCTCAGCGCCATATGGAACTTTGCCCGAAGCAGCGGATATACCGCCTTGGCCAACCCGTGCGCCGGCGTCAAAGGACACAAGGAGGCCGGCCGCGACCAGTACATTGAGGACGAGATGTTCGCTCTCGTCTATCAACACGCCGAGCAACCGTTACGGGATGCTCTGGATCTGTTCTACCTGACGGGCCAGAGGATAGCCGATACCCTGAAAATGGATGAGCGCGACATCCGCGACAACCGGCTGGCCGTCATGCAGGGCAAAACCAATGCGAAAAGGAGGATTGAGATTACTGGACAGCTGAAGGTCGTAATTGATCGAATCCTTGCGAGAAAGGACGGGCACAAGATTCGAACAAGCCGGCTCATCGTTATGGATAACGGACAGCCAATGACCAAGAGCATGTTGCGCGGGAGGTTTGACGCGGCTCGAGAAGCGGCCGGTGTTGAGAAAGGAGATTTTCAGATGCGCGATCTGCGCGCTAAGGCGGGTACTGACAAGGCCGAATCGAGTGGTGACATTCTCCAGGCGCGCGACCAACTTGGGCACACCACTGTGGTAATGACCGAGAACTACATCAGGAAAAGGATCGGCAAAAAGGTCACTCCGACCAAGTGAATTTTGCACCGCAATCATTTTTACCCCCTTGAAAACAAAGGGCTACAAGGGAGGTAACACCAATACATAGCGGTGCAGAATAATCGCTAACCTGTTGATTTATTGGAAATACCTAGCGGACTTAAAATCCCCCGCTCGTAAGGGCGTCCCGGTTCGATTCCGGGTTCGGGCACCATCTCTTGTTCCATGGGCAGCCAGTAACGTCCATGAAGCCTTTTAAAACCCGCCCCAGGTCGGGTTTTTTCGTTTCAATCCTCAGAGCGCCCCTGGCCTGACGGTACTTTCCCTGTGCAAATCAAGGCTTGCCAATCTCCAGAAGGGAACCATGTGTAGCCTGCATCGCACCCTCTACTGATCAGCAGCGGACCGGCCCAACAAAAATCCCTACGCAAAGGTAGGGATTTTTTGTGCCGGGAGGCTCATCAATTGTCGGGGTGTTCCCGCGCGACTGAATCGGCAGCATCCACGTCAGACATATCCTCTTCAAGCGGTGCCTCGTCGTCTGGCGGGAGCGGGATATTATCCTCGTCATGCCTTGGATCATGCCCGGTCTCGTTGTCTGTGCCGCGGGTCACGTCCTGTTGTGAAATATTCCCTGGGGCGTTTTCATTGATGTCCATACGGGTTCTCCATTTGTACGCTCGGGTTATCCGCGCTTATTGTTCAGAGACGGCACGGCGTCTGGAGTGCCCGGCATTAGACGAATGGCGAAATATAAAACCAGGGTCAAACCGGTGGTTGCGGGATAACGCGCCAGAGGTGTCTATGCTGAAGCGACACGCCGCCCCTGTGTCATCAACCCTATCGGAGACCCGACATGAATCCAAACGCCACAGCCCTTGTCCTGATCGAGTTCCAGAACGACTTCACCACGCCAGGGGGCGTGTTTCATGACGCCGTCAAAGACGTCATGCACCAGTCCGACATGCTGGCCAACACCGCAACCACGGTGCAACAGGCACGCAAGTTGGGCGTAAGGATCATTCACCTGCCAATCCAGTTTACCGATGGCTATCCCGAACTGACCACGCGTGGCTATGGGATTCTCAAAGGCGTTGCCGACGGCAGCGCGTTTCGCACAGGCAGTTGGGGAGCCGAAATCACCGATGCGATTCCCCGGGAAACCAGCGACATCCTCGTGGAGGGCAAGCGCGGGCTGGATGGGTTTGCAACCACGGGACTGGACTTGGTGCTGCGCAACAACGGCATCCACAACCTGGTAGTGGCAGGGTTCCTGACCAACTGCTGTGTCGAGGGCACCGTGCGCTCAGGCTACGAAAAAGGCTACAACGTCGTGACCTTGACCGATTGCACGGCGACATTCACCGAAGAACAGCAAAAGGCTGCCGAGAACTTCACCCTGCCGATGTTTTCCCAGGCGTTACGGCATACCGAGTTCCTGGACGCATTGAGCGCCAAGTAGAAAAAAGGGGCGACTGATCAATCAGTTGCCCCTTTTGCTTGATGCCCGTTATTGCGCTCAACCGTTCAGCGTCAACCCCGGATAAGCCTGCACCGGCACCTTGTGGCGCTGCGGTTGCTGGCGTGCAAGCTGCGCCCGGACCTGCGCGACCGCATCCAACACCCGTTGCGCCCACTGCTCGTCTTCCGGGTCGACGACCACCACGCGAAAACCATGGTCGACACCTTCAAGCTGCACACCCTCGGAATCATCGACGTGCAGGTCGATGTCGAAGGCCGGTGGGAATTTCGACGGTGTACTCGTCAGCCCACGCTCGCTGAGCGCCTGGTTGTGTCGCACGCTGTTGACCACGCCGTCCACATGAATGCCGTACAGCAGCAACCAACGACGGATGTAGGACGGCGTACGACCCGACGAGGTGTAGACCCACACACTGCAGCCCTGGCGGCGCAGCTCGCGGGTCAGGGACCGGGTGCCGCTGCGCAGCGGCTCACCCAGCCAACGGTGCACACACGCTGGCAAGCGGCTGTGTTCGGTCGCGCTGTGGTGCAGCTGGCAGGCCAGCGTGTCATCGATATCGAATGAGATACGGACGCGTTGACGCTTGAACACCTGCTTGATTGTGTCGAGCACGGGGTACCTTCCCATCATTGATTTCCCTGATACACAGGCACAGGTGTGTCGCTCAGGAAAAACTCCATTGGATCAGGGGCCTTATCTTCCAGGAACGCGGCATATTTTTTCTTGATCTTGGGCAATTCGTACAAAGCCATGACGCCATGCTTGGCGGAGTTACGTATGACCGAGGACGGGTTGAAATAGCCCTCGGCGTTGTCCAGCGTCAGCACAAACGGCGCCAACCCCTCGCGCATCAACAGGTAGCTGACGATCAGCGAGCCACTGCGGTGGTTGCCTTCAATGAACAACTGCGGCTTGCTGAGCACTCGCACATACACCCCGGCGGCCCGCTTCCACACCGACTCGCTGTGGTGCTTGCAGTACCAGTTGTACAAGTCCTTGATGCCACCTTCGACATTATTGAAAAAGTGCACTTCGGTGGCCGCCAGGTGCTGGGCGTATTCACGCCGGCGTCCCGGGTCTGTGCCGCACAGCACGGTGGCGTTGATCTCCAGCATCAGGTTCAACTGCTGAAGGTCGAACAGATCCACACCGCGCGCAACATAGTCGTCAATCAAGGCGTAGCCTTCAAGCACATTCTGCAACACTTCGTCCGTCAGGGGGTCGCGTGGCTCGGTAAAGTCCCGGCTGAGCTGGGCAAAACGGCTCTGGACTTTACGTAGGGCGCGTTCGATGGCGAGCAAATCAAGACGACGTGTTGCAGTCATTGGCAATCCTGAAAACGATGAATGGCGGGTCAGCTGAACTTGCCGCTGATGTAGTCCCCGGTCATTTGTTCACGCGGGTTTTCGAAGATCTGCGTGGTCGCGCCCATTTCCACCAGGTAACCGGTACGGGTGCCCTGGGAGATATCCACCGAGAAAAACGCGGTGGTATCGGCCACACGAATCGCCTGCTGCATGTTGTGGGTGACCAGCGCGATGGTGTAGTCCTTTTTCAACTCGACCATCAGTTCTTCGACACGGCGTGTGGCGATGGGGTCGAGTGCCGAGCACGGTTCGTCCAGCAACAGCACTTCCGGCTCGGTGGCGATGGCGCGGGCGATGCACAGGCGTTGCTGCTGGCCGCCGGACAGCGAGAGGCCGCTGACCTTGAGCTTGTCCTTGACCTCATCCCACAGCGCAGCGCCTTGCAGGGCGTGTTTGACGCGGTCGCCGAGGTCGCCTTTGTAGCGGTTCAAGCGCAGGCCAAAGGCCACATTGTCGAAAATGCTCATCGAAAACGGGTTCGGCTGCTGGAACACCATGCCGATGTAACGGCGCACGACCACCGGGTCAACGCCCTTGCCGTACACGTCCTGGCCGAGAAAGTGCACGTGGCCTTCGAAACGGAAGCCCTTCACCAGGTCGTTCATGCGGTTGAGACTACGCAGCACAGTGGATTTGCCGCAGCCGGACGGGCCGATGAAGCCGGTGATCTTGTTTTTCTCGATCGGCACATGGCTGTCACGCACCGCCATGAAATTGCCGTAGAAAATCTTGTCC